>Ga0194061_1000532_pt1 | contig 23190 bp, 24 predicted proteins | sample SepL2221m_MetaG_FD_163423 | JGI IMG/M metagenome (GOLD analysis project Ga0194061, IMG submission 163423) | Anoxic zone freshwater microbial communities from boreal shield lake in IISD Experimental Lakes Area, Ontario, Canada - Sep2016-L224-21m | ecosystem: Environmental > Aquatic > Freshwater >... | reverse complement strand
GCGGGCTTAAAGACCGAACTCATCAAATTGTGGGCGATCAAAACCGTTGGGCTTATTGTGATCACTTTCGTCGGTCAATTAGCTCTCGTTGCAGAACGTGGAGAGCCGCCACGGATTAGCACTAAGGGAATTCCGCTGATTGTGCCCGTTATTTTGCTCATGCTCGTTATCGGAAGTTTCGTGCTTAACCGCACAGCATTTGGTCGCCACATATATGCAGTTGGTGGCAACGCAGAGGCAGCACGTCGTGCAGGTATCAATGTTAAAAAAGTTCGCACTGCGGCCTTCGTAATTTGCTCAGGAATCGCTTCAATTGCCGGTCTCCTCTTTGCTTCTCGCGCAAACTCTATTTCTCCTACGACCGGTGGTTCCTCAACTCTGCTTTACGCAGTTGGTGCCGCTGTAATCGGCGGAACCAGCCTCTTTGGTGGAAAAGGAAAGATGCGCGATGCGATTCTCGGAGGTCTCGTTGTCGCTGTTATTGACAATGGCATGGGACTTCTTGGGTATGGCGCAGGAATTCAATATCTTGTTACTGGCGGAGTACTTCTCGTCTCTGCTGGCGTAGATGCATTCAGTCGAAAGGGTGCGAACGCTAGTTAATTTTGAGCGTGGTTTTGGCAGATAGGGAAGTTACCTCTAGCCTTACCTACTTAACAACGCTCTCGCGGGAGTGGTGAAATGGCAGACACGCAGGTCTTAGGAACCTGTGTCTTCGGACGTGCGGGTTCAAGTCCCGCCTCCCGCACTCAGTTTTTCCTTTTTAATCCAATTTTTGAATAATCACGTGTGTCCAATGATTCCCTGAAATCAGCGTAAGTCATCACCGTATTCCAGATTTTCATACCTTGTGGGTTCAATCTATTTCTTCCCGTCCAGCTGACCGTCTCAATCGAGGTGCGCTCATGCTTAATCTTGGATTCAAGCGCCGGTTCTAAATCAGAATCGTGAGACGCAAGAATAACGAGATCGTAAATCCCAGATCTAGACAATTCAACGAACTTCAGAGCGATCATTACGTCAATACCTTTCTCAGACGGCGCCGAGCCATCAGGAAAATACTTCAAATCTCTATGGTAAATGCTCACTCTCCTATCTCGCTCCCATTCCGACTTTTGAGAGAGATTTCGTGAATAATTTCTGGGTTCACGCTTATTACTCGGAAGTCCCCTAAATACATCGACTCTGGAAATCGAAAAAGTCGCCGATAGGTTTGGGTGCAAGATCGCCCGCCGTAAAAGAAGAACGTTGGCAAAACTAAGCGGGTGAAGCAAGGAGGAATAAATCGGCGAGTTTTTGGCGAATAGATAGTGTGCGCTCAAGTGAAGATTTTGATAGTCAATGACTAAAGCAACTGTTTTCAATGCCAGCCCCTAAAAAGAAACCCCCGCCGGTCCCGGAGGACGGCGGGGCGTAACCTGAAAAGTATACGAAAACCCCCAGGTTATTTCAAACTATCCACAGGGCGCTCAATGCGTAACTCCTCTATTAAACAGTGACGTCGAATCGGTTCATCCCGGTGCCACGGGTACATAGCAGAACGATGTTGTAAATCGGGATCAATAAAAACCATCCACTCTTATCTACATCGTGCATACGGCGTACACCCGCCGAGAGCATGGGAATGAAGAGAATTATGGAAGTCACATTGGATATCAAAGTAGAGCCGCTGAATCCACTTAAAAAATTAACGAGGATGCAGAAGAAATAAAAATACCAATACTGGGGTCGCGTGGCTCGACCGGTAAATACCGCAAACTTTGAAAAGCCTTCTTGAATTGCTTCAACCATTGAGACCCCAAACCAACTCTCTACATACCTTGACGTGGATACCCAGCGTTTGCCAGGGCACCAGCAAAGGTTACATTGACAACAGCCACCGCAGGATCACATGGCTTCTTATCCCGGTCTGCCAATTTCCAAAATCCACTTAGAAAGTAACGTCCGCAGTCCTTACTGCCTTAGATGACCTTCCTGGAAGCTTGTAGTCTAAAAAGGCTTGATTTGTTTCATCCACGATTGCGGAAGCCAATAATGGCCCAGAGTCCCAATCGCTATCCGATGTTGTATGTGCATCCTCCACAAGTGTGATGTCAAAACCTCGCTCAAGTGCAGCATGAGAAGTATGCCTGACGCAGTTGTTGGTCTGCGCTCCAGTTATATAGAGATGCCCTACTCCAAGTTCCTTAAGGGTCTCTTCTAAATTGGTTTCTTCAAAGGAACTCCGATACTCCTTCTTAATGTGCACTTCTTCTGCATCGGGCTTTAACTCATCCACAATCTGCCAATCCTCCGACCCAATGAGCATCCATGGATCTGAGTGTTGAATCCAAATAACAGGTGTACCGGACTCACGGGCACCTTCAACAAGGGTGTTGATATTTGCAATCACTTCTTCTCGATTCCAAGCATCGGAGACCACACTATTTTGAACATCAATAACTAGGAGTGCCGAATTCCTGCGATCAGCGAAGGTGCTCATAAATAAAGCGTAACGCAGAAACTATTCGCTAGGAATGAGCCGCTTCGAGAATTTCCTTTAGATGTCTGGCGGTAGGGACTCGACCGGAGAGAAGCACTTTTCCATCCACAACAAGAGCCGGCGTGGACATGACGCCAAAGCCTGCTATGAGTGCATAGTCCTCAATCTTTTCAATCGTCGCTTCAATTCCCATCTCGGCTATGACCTCGTGTGTGATGCGATCAAGAGTGATGCAATTCCTGCATCCTGGTCCTAGAACCTTTATGTTCATCATGGTGCTCGCCAATCTCTAGAGAATCGCGTTGAACAAATAGCCAACAAAAATTATTCCCAGTCCTACAACAGTGATAAAAGTTGCAAGTAGCTTCGGTTTCAACACTCGTCGCAACAAAATCATCTCGGGCAGACTCAGAGCTACGACCGACATCATGAAGGCCAATAGCGTCCCCATCGGTAGGCCCTTGTCGTATAGAACTTGGACGATAGGCATTACACCAGCGGCATTTGAATAGAGAGGAATGCCAACAATTACCGCGATGACAACCGCGAATGGATTACCTGATCCTGCGTATTGTGCGAAAAAAGTAGTCGGTGCCCACCCATGAATCGCAGCTCCTAAAGCGATACCGCCCAGAAGGTAAGGCCAAATCTTCAGGAAAATTACTTTAGCTTCTTCGATGCCCAACGTGACTCGTTCATTGATCGAGTACCCAGAGGCACCAAAGTTTGGGGTCTCATTTATTTTGGTTGCAAAGACGAATGGTTCAACCCATCGCTCTACTTTTAACCTACCTAGAAAAATTCCTGCACTAATTGCGATCACGAGTCCTGAAAGTAGATAGATGGCAGCAATCTTCCATCCAAACATTGTGAAGAGAAGACCTACCGCAATTTCATTGATAAGCGGACTGGCGATGAGGAAACTCAGCGTTACCCCAACCGGTACGCCCGATCCGAGAAATCCGATAAAAACAGGCACGGCGCTGCACGAGCAAAATGGAGTGACGATTCCTGCACTCGCGGCCAAAATATTTCCAATACCCTCTCGCTTGCCTCCCAGAAGCGCCCTTGTTCTTTCAATTGTGATAAAGGATCGCGCGAATGTGACCACGAAAGTAATTCCAACTAAGAGCAAGGCAATTTTGGTGAAGTCATATAAAAAGAAATGAATGGAATCTCCGATTTTCGATTCCTTATTTACGCCGATCAGGGTAAAGAGGAGAAAGTTCCAGACCCTGCCGTTGACCCAATAAAGCGAAAACCAGCCCAGCCCGAGAAGAATCAGACGACCAGTCTGCCTACCTTGACTTCGTCGTAGCGAGATTTCTACGGAGGTGTTCATGGAGCCTGCTTCTGTTTAGCAGCAGGTCGTGGATGAGTCTGAACAGCAAGAAGAATCTGCTGTCTCTGCAACTGCGTCGGTAGAACAAGCGCAAGAGCTCTGAATTCGGTCAATTTTCGTAGTGGTCATTGGTTAATCCTTTCGTATATATCGAAAAACTTCGATATATAAAGACATACTGTCATATCGAAGAATGTCAATGTATGCTTCTCGTATGGCACAAGCGATTTCGGTCACAAAATCCCCTAAGGCACAAGAAACTTTGGTCGAACAGTTTCGCGCCTTGGGTGATTCCACTCGCTTATGGCTAATGCTTGCAGTCGCCAATAGCGAAAATGCCGAGGCATGTGCTTGTGATTTGACGCCAGAAACCGGACTTGCACAAAGCACTGTGAGCCATCACTTGAAATTACTTGTTGAGGCGGGACTTCTCAGCCGAACGCAAAGAGGTAAATGGGCGTTCTATGCCCTCACGGCAGATGCTAAAAAGCTTCTCAAATAAACTATCTTTGAAATAGTGCCGAATTCGATCGTGGAGTAAGACGTATGTTTGGCATCTCGGGTGCGGGAATCCGCGCATCCAACTTATCTTCAAAGTGTGCAAACCTCGGCAAACCATTCTCCCACGCATCACGCATCTCCACGATCTCATCATGCGTGCGACCGATGAAGTTCCACCACATAACAATGGCCTCTTCGAAGGGCTCGCCCCCTAAAAGCATGATTCGGGAATTTTTTGAGGAGGAAATAGAAACCACTTCAGAACCACAAGGAATGTAATGCAAGCTTCCTTCTGCTACTTCCTGCCCATTAATCGCTACCGAGCCCGTGTCGACGAGAAATCCATATTCAAAATCATTCTCTAGAGAAAAATCCACGGTGCTTGCATCTTTGAAGAAAAGCTCTGCGCCTACGAGGGGCGTGAAAGTCTTAGCTTGTGATTGGTGACCCAATAACTCGCCCATGATTAAACGAATCTTCACCGAACCAAAATCAAATACTGGCAAATCAGCATGATGCGCAAAGGCTGGAGAAGTATTGCGATCTTTCTCTGGTAAGACTACCCAGAGTTGAACTCCATGTAACTGAATTTCTTTTTTAACGGAAAGTTCAGAATGCGCTATTCCAAATCCCGACGTCATCAGATTCAACTCTCCTGGCTTGATAACCTGAACACTTCCCAGTGAATCTCGATGCTCAATTTCTCCAGAAAAAAGCCACGAGACTGTCTGCAATCCGGTGTGCGGGTGCGCTCCGACGCTCATGGCATTTGCTTGATCTGTAGGTCCATAATGATCGACAAAACACCAAGCACCAATGGTGCGAATACTTCGATGCGGAAGTGTGCGTCGGATGGAAATACCCGATCGCGGAGTGAGTTTCACCAATCGCGGCGAAAGAGTTAACTCCGAAAGACCCATATTTGGACTAGCCAACGTGGAGAGTAATTGGAACTGCGCTGAGCGCCTTGCTGACAGGGCAATTCTGTTTGGCCAATTCTGCCGCTGCCGCAAATCCACCAGCATCAAGTCCAGGAACATCACCACTTACAAATAGGCGAATTTCGGTAATCCCAACCCCTGGTTGAAAATCTGCTTCTGCTGCTGTGCGCAATTGAGTCGGCGGGGTGCCGGCCTTAGCAAGCGCATTTGAAAAAGCCATGGCAAAACACGTTGCATGCGCAGCCGCGAGAAGTTCCTCGGGACTGGTCTTGCCATTGGACTCTTCACTTCGTGCAGCCCATGTGACCGGGAAGGTTCCGATGTCGGATGAATCCAGATGTACTTCTCCGTTGCCAGTGAGAAGAGGTCCATTCCATACTGTCGATGCGCGTCGCGTTGTAGCCATTTTTCCTCCTAAAAGAATGAGGCGCTCAATCTAATAGGAATATCTTCAATTGTCGTTTCAACACCACGTGTCCCATTGCTACCCTAGATAAATGAGCCTGCCAAGATTGAGTTCTGCTGGAATTGGGATCGGACTTGTCATCCTCTATGCCGCTGGCTCAGGATTTTGGGTATCTGCTACACCCGATTGGTATCGCTCGCTCAATGCTCCGACGTGGCAGCCGCCGGACTGGGTTTTTGGAGTCATTTGGCCCTACAACTTTATTGTTCTTGGAATTTCGGCCGTGATTGTTAGCCAACGACTTTCTGCTCGGCCGACTATCGCTTGGCTAACCATTTTTGGAATCAGCATCGCATGTGCACTGACTTGGGCGTATCAGTTTTACAAGCCACACAATCTGATGGCCGCCACAATTGCGTTGGCTCTGGCCGCACTCACGACAATTCCTCTTCTCTACTTAACGTATAAAGCATCATGGCCAATTTTCGTGGCTCTCATCCCCTACCAACTCTGGCTTATCACCGCCACATTTTTAAGTCTGGGATATCAGCGAAGGAATTAGGCTGGCGGAATACACTCTGCATGCTATGGATACGTTTCCGCGATGGGCAGATCCTTTTGTGTGCGCACTCGCACAAAATAAAGTTCTCACGACAGCGCTACTGGCATTCGCCGCCGGAGATGCATTCGGTGTTTACTACGAATTCCTTCCACGCGGCAATGAGGTAATCCTTCAAGAGTTAAGGGAAAAGAATGGCTGGCCCTTTGGCGGAGTAAGTGATGACACGCTTCTTACGCTTTTAACAATCCAGGGGCTCCGTGAAACTTCCGCTGCAAACGGAGCCGAGAAATTCCTAACGTTACTGCGGGAAAACGTTGCTCATCTAAGGGGACTCGGACCAACCACGCGCACCGCTCTCGGACTTCCCGTTCGAGCCGATGAACGCGGAGAGATTGGGAACACAAATGGAGCGATCATGCGGACCGCCCTTCTTGGACTTTACTTCGATGTCGAAAGTGCCACTCTGCGAAGAGAATGGGTAGGTAACCTGGTACGAGCAACTCATAATTCGGAAAAAGCGGTGGCTTGCGCTCAAATAGCAGCGGCTCTATTTTCAAAAAATCAAAATTCGATTCTTCAGGTAATTCAAAACGAGCTTGGTGCTCTAGAGAACGTTCCAGAAGAAGTAGGCAGATTTGCAGAATCTTTGGAGATCTGGAACCCACCAGATGCTGGAATTTCACTTGATCCCTTGGAGACTCTTCTTGCGGTCGTGTGGGTGGTAAATCGCGCCAAAAATTGTGCAGAGGCTTACTCTTTGGCATGTTTGCTCGGCGGCGATACAGACACCGTGGCGGCCCTATCTGGTTCACTCTTCGCGGTACGCAATCCTGATTCTGCCGACTTTTTTGACATCCCGTGGCTGACAAGAATCGACTGGAATGAAATAGTTATTGGAGTGAATGACGCGATAGAGGTGGAACCCAGGTGAGCGCCAGAGTGTGGATTCAAGGTGCGATCGCGATTGACACGATTCTCTATCTACCTCGTTATCCGGAAGCCGGCTCGTTTATTCAGAGTACGAATATAGAGGAGCGACCCGGCGGAACTTCTGCAAATGTTGCACTTGGACTCTGCACTACGGGAATCGAAACCGGATTTGTGGGCTACCTTGGAAACGACGAAAACGGTAGGACCCTACGCAAAGTTCTGGATGATTCTGACATTGACCATGTTGTGATCACTGAGATTGATGGACCAACTTCCCACGTTATAATTTTGGTGGATGATAAATCCGAGCGCACAATAATCGGATTAACTCCTAGTCACCTGCGATCTTTAAGAATGGACAAGGTCCCGCTGCAGGAGGGCGACGTCGTCGTTTTCGTTTTATGGCGTGAAGAATTCCTTGACGATCTTCTTCGCGCCCAAAAGTTGGGATGCGTATGTGTTCTTGGAACCGCCGCCCTTGATGATCCACGCATCGAGAAGGCTGATTTAGTGATCGGCTCTCATTCAGATTTTTCCTCCAACCTTGATATTGCCACGCAGTTAGAACGTTTCGACCGCATTGTGATTACACATGGTCGAGAAGGCGCAATTGAACACAATCGAGACGGGCAACTTGCACAATCCATCTTTCCTGCGAGCGCGGTTGATTCCACTGGAGCAGGCGATTCATTTCTTGCGGGATACTTAGCGGGATATGCATGGGGCAGTTCTAGCGAGGATTCATTGCGTATGGGTGCTCAATGGGCGGCGAGCGCGGTTGAGACTCATTCCTCGATTCCGCCAGATTGGAAATTAGTCAATGAGAAATGGAGCAAATGACGCTATGAGTGGATTCAGCGAACGCATAGAAAAGATTCGCCAACTGGCAGATTCAAAAGGACTAGAGGCGATCGTCCTGCGTCGAAATCCCAATTTGGCTTGGGCTATTGGCGGTCGCGTCCACGTTCCGGTTACGTTGGATCAAGCGTGCTTCGATCTTATTGTCACAGCGAATAACGTCACCGCGATCGCTAACGCGATTGAAGCGCCACGATTAATCGCAGAGGAATTTCCCGAGGGACTCAATGTCGTCGTTATTCCTTGGTGGGAAGGTCGAGACCCGCGTCTTCCTTTTGGTTCGAAAGTAGGTAGCGATCAACCTGGAAGTGAACGTATCGATCTCGGAGCTGACATTGAAAAGCTGCGCCAATCATTAGTGGCTGAAGATGTGGAGCGTCTGCGAGTCATCAGTCGCGAAACTGCAATCGCTTTGGGAAATGCGATGAGAGAGGTGCGCCCAGAAGATCGAGAGATCGATGTGGCAGGTCGCATATCCCACGCGCTTTACCAGTCCGATCTCGATGTAGTTTTCATGGGAGTGGGCGGAGAGGATCGCGTCAGAAAGTTTCGACATCCACTTCCCACGACAGCCACGATTGGCAATCGAGTTATCGCATCAATCTGTTCTCGCAGGAAGGGCTTGATCGCTTCAACGACAAGAATCGTCACCTTTGGGGAGGTGTCCCCCGCCCACTATCAGGAGTACCTAGACATTTTGGCAGTGGAGTCGGCGATCTTTGGCGCTACCCGCATCGGGGAAGAATTCTCTCGCCCGATTGAGGCGGCCATTGCGGCTTATCCGGCAAGCGGCTTTGATGCCGATGAGTGGACCAAGCATCACCAAGGCGGGCCGATGGGATACCTTCCCCGAGATTGGCCAGCCAACCGAACATCGACTCAGAAGATTCTGCCTAACCAAGTCATCGCCTGGAACCCAACGGGTAAGGGATGGAAAGGTGAAGACACTATCCTCACCACCGCTTCAGGTATCGAAATCCTGACGGTTGATCCGACATGGCCTAGCCTGACTATTGATCAGCGAGCCCGTCCCGACATCCTTCGGCGGTAGAAAAGACCATTTTTCTCGTGTTACTTAGTCATTTCAGGGCGAAAAATGGGCTCCTTCGACTTATTACGGATAGATAACGATCCAAGAAAACTGACCAAAAGCAGTTGACTAGCCTGCCCTTCACTGGCAGTCTTCCCCAGAGGTCAAACCACTGGGGGTTTCATGAGCACTGTCGCACTCGTTGCGCTGGCACGACCCACCTTCGATCTCGCTTACGCACAGGCTAATTTCGACAATGCACGCAAATTATTAGTCGAACTCGGTGCCCAAGTGGTCGGACCAGAGCAACTCCTGATGACTGCTGAAGATGTCGCTGCTGTTTCACTGCCCGCAGCCGATCTGCACATTCTTTTTATGGCCTCATTCTCCGATGCCTCCCCCGCTGTCGAATTGTTGGGAAAAGTTGCGGGACCGATCTTGGCTTGGTCGATGCGCGAACCTGGTGAGGTCGGAGATCGTTTGAAACTCAACTCAATGTGCGGTGTAAACCTGGCCGCACACGCGTTGATGAATGTGGGTCAAAGTGTACGACATATTCACGGAAACGCGGACGAGCCAGCGGTACGGGAAGCGCTGACCAAAGCATTGGTGGGCCAACTTCCGGCCGCGACCGCACCGTCTGAAATACGTGGTGAATTAGCACCTGCAGATGATGTGCAGAAAGCATTTGATTGGTTGAACGGAAAAAAGATTGGTGCAATTGGTGAAGCGCCAATTGGATTTACTCCTTGTGTATTTGATGGCCCACAATTGAAATCTCTTTTTGGATTAGATGTCCGACAAATAACTATTGATAACGCATTCCAACGAATTTCATCTGTAACCGAAAGTGAGACTGAGCTTGCATATGCCAGCGCCGTGCAAGCCCAACCTTCACTTGCAGGGGTTAATGTTGAACAAGCGAAGAAAGTTTCTAGCGTCGAAGTAGCCCTCGATGATTGGCGGGATGAAGAGTCCCTCGATGCAATAGCAATACGCTGCTGGCCTGAATTTCCGACTGATCTTGGCGCGTGCGTCTGCTCATCCCTCGGAAGACTTTCTGATCGAGGAACTGTCACAACGTGTGAGCGTGATGTGCTGGGCGCCGTCACGATGTTGATCTGCGAATCCCTCGGCTCTAATGAAAATTATCTGGTTGATATCGTCGATCTCGATGCCGAAAAAGGTTTAGTTCGTTTATGGCACTGTGGTTCTGCAGCCACGAAACTTGCGGCCGATCCAACGCATGCCACGCAATACATCCACTGCAATCGCCAACTTGGCGTCGCAGGTAATTTTCCGCTCAAGACCGGACCAGTCACTCTGTTCCGTATTGATCGGGATGTAGATCCGAGCAACAGCACGGGGCTACGCATGGTTGTGAGCCGAGGGGAATCAATCCCTGCTCCCAATCACTTCCAAGGAAATACAGCCACGGTTGTTACACAGCCTGACGCTGCGACTTTGGTAAATGGAATAGTCACTGGCGGATATCCGCATCACTTGGTCATCTCGTGGATCGATGTGAGGCCCGGACTTCGCCGCATGGCAAACATGTTAGGGATACCCCTCGTTGAATGGTAAGAAAACCCACAATCCTACGAAAGCAAGGAAAACAGATGAAAACTAGAGGAAAGACTTCCTTAAGCGCACTTCGGATGGGCGCGGTGGCCGCAATTGCAATGGCTCTCGTTGCGACAACAATCACCAGCACCCAAGCTGCTGCCACACCTAAGTTCGGCACTGCGTGCACATCAGAAGGCGTAAGCACCGGCACATCAACCACATCACTTGTTTGCGTGAAGAATTCCGCTGGCAAACTTGCTTGGGCGAATGTTCGCCTCGGTCAGGCATCCGGCAAGCCGGTAGCCGCTCTCACGGCAGCAGCGGGAACAATTGAATTCCACCACTTCCGCCCAGAAGATAAAGCAGTTTTCCAAACCATCATTGACAGGTTCGAAGCCGCGAATCCCGGCACGCACATCAACCAGGTCATCATGAGTTCCGGTGACTACACCAACCTGGCTTATGCACGTATCAGTGCAAATGCAAAAGCAGCCGTATTCGTAACCGTACGTGGTGGACAGTTCACTCAGTTCTACAACGGTGGACTGCTCAAAGATATCTCAGGAGAACGTTTTGTTAAGCAAAACGTCATCCAAAGTGCTCTGACTCCAGGAACCGTTGACGGCAAAGTTTATGGAGTTCCATACCAGTCTCTATTCAACGATCCTTTGTACAACGCCGAAATGTTCGCAAAGAACGGTTGGACTGTTCCAACAACATGGACGCAGACACTTGCATTCTGCAAGAAGGTAAAAGCTGCTGGAATCATTCCGTTTGCTTGGCCTGCAGCTACGCGCGGAAACGCTGGACAGATCCTGAACTCGTTCTTGATGAACTCTGCGCCAGATGTAGCCACCTTGACCAGTCGCATTGCCGCAATTGACACGGGCAAGGCTGATCTGACTTCTGACTGGTTTACCGATATTGCCAATAAGTACAAGGCGATGAATGACGCGGGTTGCTTCCCTGCTAACGTCACTGGATACAACGACACCGTTGCTCCTGCTGACTTTGCCGCTGGCAAAGCTGCGATCTACCCAACCGGTACGTTCGGAATGAGCACCGTTACCAACTTGAATCCTTCGATGAAGGGCAAGATGAAGCTCATGTCACTTATTACAGTTGACACCAAGCCTCTTTACGAAGGAATCACGAATAACACCTTCATCCTGAGTGTCAACGCGAAGTCGAGTTCACGTGATCAGAACATTGCTCGCGCGTTCATCTCGTTCTTAGCAACTGCTCCTATCGCACAGATCTACGCTGTAGGAACTTCACAGCATGTCTCAATCATCAATGTTGACTACTCAGCCAACATTGATTTGTTGAATACTTCAGACATCATGGGTAAGAAGTTGCTTCTTGCGCCACGTTTCTTGTTCAACAACGTAGGAACGGTTCGAAATCCATTGGAGGACGCGCTGATTGCAATTGGTGGCGGTGCGGATGTCACCAAGACACTTGCTGATACATCGAAGACCATCAAACAAGGTCTAGGTGCATAATTAGTAACACATCTCTAACCCAAACCACCCTTGCCTCTCATGGAGGCAAGGGTGGTTTGGGCCCCCTCAGCAGGACGCTTGCAAAGTTTCGTGGGCGTACCAAGGAGTCGAAGCTCCTCATTGCCATGGCGGTTCCTGCCTTCGCCGTCTATTCATTTCTTTATCTCTACCCTGCCATTCAAAACTTGGCATACTCGTTTGAGCGTTGGGATGGAGTTACAAAACCTGAATTTGTGGGGCTACACAATTTTACGTACTTAGCTACCAACGACGACTTGTTTAGGAAAATCGTCGGAAACAACATTCGTTTCACTTTATTGGTGGTTATTTTTCAAACCGCATTCTCGCTTTTATTTGCAACGTTTCTATTGAAGAATACAAAGACGACGATTTTCTTGCGCGTAATTTACTTCTTCCCGACCATTCTCTCTTCTGTGTCGGTTGGGTTGATCTGGACCTTCCTTTACAACCCAAACTTTGGATTCCTTAACGCTTCCCTTAAAGCAATTGGTCTCGACAGTTTTGCGCTTAACTGGCTCGGCGACACCAAATATTCCCTCTACGCGATAGCTGTAACTCAGGTGTGGTTTCACACAGGCCAGATGGTGATCATCTACGTAGCTGGACTTCAGCAAATCCCGGCAGATCTTTATGAAGCTGCAGAAGTTGATGGCGCGACACGGTGGCAACAATTTAAGAACATCACATGGCCGATGGCCCTTCCCACTACCGCGGTTGTTGTCGCCTACACCACGATCCAATCTTTCCGCGCCTTCGATCTTGTGTATTCAATGACGCAAGGTGGTCCGCTGAATTCCTCGGACTTGATTGTGACAAGCATTTACAACACTGCCTTTTCAAGCTTCAAATATGGTTACGCCTCGGCGCAATCTATCGTGCTCATTGTTGTCGTACTTCTCGTCACGTGGCTGCAACGACGAACTCTTCGCATTGATTACGGGGTGAAATGATGTTGTATAAAGCAACTAAAAACATTCTTCTCACCGCTTTTGCCCTGGCCGTTATTGTTCCAAGTTCCATCGTGGTTCTCGGATCCTTTAAGAAGGATGTTGAGATTTACACCAAACCACTTGCCCTACCAAAAAGCTGGAGCCTAGAGAATTTTCGTAATCTAATCCATACCGGCAACGTTTTTACACCCTTTAAAAATAGTGTGATCGTGGCTGTCTTTTCAGTTTTCTTTACACTTCTCTTTGCAAGTTTGGCAGCTTATGCAATATCGCGGATGACCACCGTCACTGGAAGATTCCTGTTCATACTCTTTTCACTTGGTTTGGCCATTCCTGGGCAAGTCAACATCATTCCGATCTACCACCTCTTCGTTAAGTTGCATCTCACTAATTCTCTGCTGGGCCTTATATTGGTCAATATCGCCCTAACCTTGCCTATCTCAATATTTATCCTCACTTCATTTTTTAAGGATATTCCAAAAGAAATGTATGAAGTCGCTGGAATTGATGGGGCTGGCCATCTGCGAATTTACCGTTCCATTGCACTACCTCTTTCCCGTCCCGCAATGGGTGCGACAGGAATCTTTCTTTTTGTCATTTGCTGGAATGATTTGCTCTATCCATTGATGCTCATCACACAGCTCGACAAAAAGACTTTACCTCTTACTTTGATCGACTTCCGTGGAGAATTTGCTACGAGTTACAGCATGCTTTTCACTGCCATAATGGTTGCCTCGGTCCCAATGGTGGTGATGTACATCGCCATGCAACGTTCATTTGTCGCTGGCCTTACCGCCGGTGCCGTGAAAGGCTAACCAAATGAGTTTGGACACGCCCCTAATACCCCAGCGAGCGGCTCGAATCGCATCACAATTAACAGAACTCATTGCCCTTAAGAAACTTAGCCCTGGTGATCGCCTTCCCCCTGAGCGTCAATTAGCTGATCTACTAGAGGTGAGCCGTCCAAGTCTGCGAGAAGCGTTGCACACTTTGCAAGCCCAGGGTTTGGTCCAGATTAAACATGGGCAAGGCACTTTTGTTCAAGAGCCCTTGGTTGCTCAAGAATTAAGAGCTTCAGTCATGTCAAGCACGCATGAACTCAACGAACTTTATGATGCGCGCGAGGTTCTAGAGGTGCCCGCCTCAAAATGGGCTGCGGCAAAAGCAACTAAAGAAGATATTCGAGTTCTTCGTGCAACATTGAATCAGATTGACGCGATAAGCGCGCAAACGCCAATTGATTACGATCAACTTCAAATTCTTGATGCAAAGTTCCATCTAACTATTGTTGAAATTGCTGGGAATCGGTTCATCAACCAGACGCTCAACGTTTTGCAAGATGTCATGAAAATGTCGATGGAAACAACGCTAAAAATTCCTGGGCGCTCTGAAATCTCTCGAAGTGAGCACAGCGCAATCTTGTCGGCAATCGAATCCGGAGATGGCGCGCTAGCTGCAAAGATCGCCCACAAGCATATAAGCGGGGCGCGAGCGACCGCACTCGCGGATGTAAAGAAGAAGAATCGCAATTGAACTCTTTTCAGGCGGTATGTGTTGGCGTTATTACGATGGACACAATCGCACTCGTTGATAAATATCCATCGGCTGACGAACGAGTCATTGCTCATCAAATTTCCAGAGGTGGTGGAGGTCCCGCCGCCGTGGCGGCTGTCGCGCTAGCTCGGCTTGGGATTCGGACAGCAATTGTGGGCACAGTCGGACGAGATTCAGACGCACTTGAAATCTTCAATATCTTTGAACGTGAGGGCGTCAACACCTCCGGCATCGCAATTGCAGATGGACCCACTTCAGGAAGCGTGATCGTTGCCGCGAAGGAGCATTCAACCCGCGCGATTAGTACACGCCAACCTATGACCCAAGCTCCCTTAACGAGCGCCGCAAAGAAGCTAATCGCAGATTCACAATGGATTCACTGTGACCACGTGGGAATCACCCGGCTTGAGGAAATGGGCGTTAAGCAGGGCCAGGGGCCAAAGTTTTCATTTGATGCCGGCTACGGCGTAGAAAAATTCGACTCCTCGATCGTCGATCTCTTCGTCCCAACGGATCGCATGATCAGACTTCGACATCCTGGTCTTGGTCTTCAGGAGGGGATTAAAACCGATGCTTTGAGCGCGAAAAATGTATGCGTCGCAACGAGCGGACCAGAAGGCAGCGTCGGATACAGCGAAGTAAGTGGAACTGTCACGGCAAAGGGCTTTTCAGTGGATGTTCTTAGCACCCTAGGCGCGGGCGATGTATTCCACGGAGCCCTTCTTGCCCAAATAATTCAGGAGCGTCCTCTTCAGGAAGCAATGTTGCGTGCGAACGCGGTTGCGGCACTTTCATGTTTAGGTCTTGATGGACAATCTGCAATTCCTCGCGCCAATGAACTCGAATCCTTTCTGGAGGCAAACACATGAGAGCACCGCTAACCAAACTCGCTCGACCATCCGGCGCACTCGCCATGGTGGCAGTTGATCAACGCGAAGCGCTTCGAGGAATGTTTGCGCCACACCAAGATGGCCCAGTATCGGATGCGCAATTAACTCAATTTAAAGTTGATGTTGCTCGTGAACTTTCGCCTTTTGCCTCAGCGCTCTTGGTTGATCAAGAGTTTGGAATTGATGCGATTGTGGATCAAAAAGCACTGTCCCCCAACTGTGGACTGATCGCCGCAGCAGATTTACTCCTAGGCCCAGCCGGCGGTGCGGCCACTGACACCGGAGTCGATCCCGCCATCGATCCAATTCGGATGAAAAATATTGGAAGCGTAGGATTGAAGTTCCTTGTTCTGTGGCGATCTGACGAAAGTCCAGAAATGCGTGCGCAACTTGTTGAGGAATTCAATCAGCTCTGTCGAGCCGCAGGGCTTCCTTCGATCATTGAAATCATCGTAAAGCCACCGACAGATTCTTCGCTTGCATTTGATCGCGAGACGGAATTGATTATCGCCGCAAAGGAAGCTTCGAGTTGGAAACCAGATCTTTACAAGGCGGAAGTTCCTTTCCATGGTGAGGGGGATCTCTTGGCGATTACTAGAAATGCAGAACGCATTTCAGAGGTAATCGGCGGACCTTGGGTCGTTCTCTCAAACGGCGTAAAGCAACCTAATTTTGCGAACGCGGTTAAGGCCTGTGCCCAAGGCGGAGCAAGCGGTTTCCTTGCTGGACGTGCAGTTTGGGCCGACATTGTGGGCGCACCAAACATTCCAAAAGCGCTACGAGAAGTTTCTATTCCTCGACTAGAAGCCTTGGGAGAAATCGTGGATACTTACGCACGCCCATGGACCGATTGGAAATAATCAGTTCCAGATTTCACCGATAGCTACTACTCGTCCTTCATTAATACTCTTGTGGGCGGCAAGGCCGGTCACGACGCTTGTAACTCCATCTTCTAACGTCACTTCAGGCTTAGTTTGATTGAGAATTGCGTCTCGGAATTTCACGTGTTCTAAATATGAAGCACCGTAATGGTGGCCCATATATTTAACACTTAGATCAACAACGTGCTTCACTTCGCTGCCTCGACCGGTGCCTTCACCGATGCCCCAACCAGTTCGAGTGCCCCAATCTTCCCTGCGTGAATAACGAAGGGTTTGTGAGGGAAGGAATGATTCTAATTTTCCTTCATCGCCAATTACAGTGAAAATTTCTTTATCGTAGGAACCTTCTCCAAACATGCAAAGGTCTAACATCGCCCTCGCCCCATTTGCGTATTCCAAAATTACGTATGCGTTATCAAGCATGTCTGCCTGAAGACCGTCATACTGCTCGTCAAGATGGTTAACGCTCTGGCCACCTGATGCAAAAACCCGGACTGGGCGCTCGCCAATCACCGTATCCATCAAATTAAAATAGTGACAGCATTTCTCCACGAGCGTTCCGCCAGTTCGTGAAGCAAAACGATTCCAATTGTCAACTTTTGGATAAAAAGGTTCACGATGCTCGCGTATTGAAACTTGATGTATTGCACCGACGGCGCCGGCTTTTGCTCGAGCAATAACTTCTGCGACAGGTGGCATAAAGCGATATTCAAGGCCCATCCATGTCAACGCTTTTCTACCTTCATTCCAGCCAAGAATCGCTTTCAAATCCTCGACTCGAGTTGCAAGAGGCTTCTCAACAAATACCGCCGCATCAGTGGCTAAAGCATCTTTCAATATCGAGGCGTGGGTGTCATTCGGCGTAGCGATGACTACGGCATCGACCAAGTCGCTTTCCAAAAGACCACGATGGTCCTTGAAGACCTTTGCCCCGGGGGCCAAGGAATGGGCAGCATCTTGAGAGCCTTGGTCTGGATCACTAATCGCCGTAATTGCCACACCGCCCATGACTTTCAAGTTCTCGATGTGCTCTCGTCCCATGCTGCCAGCGCCAATAATGCCGTACCGCAATTCGTTAGCCATGAGGTACAGGTTAGACCACTGAGAGATATTTCGGCAGAGGGGTGGACTTTTCAAGCGTGGCTAACCTAGACTGCCCTAAGAGGTCAGACCACTAACCCGATTACCCCTATTCCGCGAGAGAGGCAAGGCGCATCAATGTCAGTTACTCCTCCGCAATTTCTGCTCCATCACGACGGAGATTCCGTCGGGGTGGCAGTCCAGGATCTGCAACCGGGCACCCTGCAGGGTCGTTCCGTCAAACAAGGAACCGAGCACACGGCCATTCTTAATGAAGCTATTCCACTCGGTCATAAATTCGCACTCAAGGATCATGCTGAAGGCGACTTCATTATTAAGTACGGCGTAAAAGTTGGGCTGGCATCTGCCCCCATCAAAAAAGGTGATTACATCCATACACACAACATGAGGAGTTATCGATGGGAAGCAAGCCGCGCTTAACTGGATTCCGTCGTCCTAATGGAACGATGGGTATTCGCAATCACGTCGTCATTTTGCCATTAGACGATCTCTCAAATGCTGCTGCCGAGGCAGTAGCGAAAGTTATTCCTGGAACGATGGCCTTGCCACACGCTTTTGGTCGGCTTCAATTTGGTGAAGATCTAGAACTTACTTTCCAAACATTGATTGGAACTGGTCGTAACCCAAACGTTGCAGCCGTTGTCGTCATTGGTATCGAGCCTAAATGGACTCAAAAAGTTGCCGATGGAATCGCTTCAACTGGAAAACCTGTTGCTGCCTTTTCAATCGAGGGTAAAGGCGATCTCTATGTAATCGCGGAAGCTTCACGCGTCGCTGCGCAATTCCTTATGGATGCGTCTGAGATTCAACGGGAGCCAGCTGAAATTGGCGACCTCATGATGTCTATTAAATGCGGTGAATCGGACACAACAAGCGGTCTTGGTTCATGTCCAACCACTTCCCAAGCGGTCGATCGATGGGTCGCCGCTGGCGGTACGGTGCTCTTCGGAGAGACATCCGAACTCACTGGTGGAGAACATCTGATTGCTGAGCGTTGCATTGATGACGCTTGCCGCAACTTATTCCAGACAACGTATGACAATTACATCAAAGTCATTGAATCAACTGGTGCAAACCTGCTTGGTTCACAACCTACTCAAGGAAATCTTGCTGGCGGTCTCACTACCATCGAAGAAAAAGCACTGGGCAATATTGCAAAGACTGGTTCTGTTCCTGTTGTGGGCGTTCTCAAGCCCGCACAAGCACCTGATCCCAGCAAGCCTGGTCTTTACTTCATGGATAGCTCATCGGCAGCGGCAGAGTGCATCACTCTCATGGCTGCAGCAGGGGCCGTAATTCACCTCTTCCCAACGGGGCAAGGAAATGTCATTGGCAATCCAATTGAGCCAGTTCTTAAGCTCACTGCTAACCCAAAGACAGCGGCCAGTATGCGCGAGCACGTAGATCTAGATGTGTCGGGTCTGCTTCGTTATGAATACAACTTGGAGAAAGCTGGCGACATGATGATGGATGTCATTTATCGTTGCGTCAACGGACGACTTGCCACGGCGGAAGCAATGGGCCATCGTGAATTTACATTCACTAAGTTATACATTTCCGCGTAACTGAAGACGGGCAATAAATAAAGAATGATTCTCATTACCGAGGATGTATGGGGGACTCCCTTCGAAGCACTTGTTGGGAGTTTCCCTATTCTTCGTGAAGAAAATCTTTGGAATGATCTAGACCAGTTGAAGGAAAAAATTATGGATGCGACGGCGCTGGTGGTCCGTAATCGAACCCAGGTAACCGCAGAGATTATTGCCGCCGCACCCAAACTTAAAGTCATAGCAAGAGCTGGCGTCGGATTAGACAACATCGATATTAAGGCCGCAGACGCGGCTGGCATTGTTGTAGTGGCAGGTCTAGGTGCAAACGCGGTGAGTGTTGCCGAATTAACTTTGGGCTTGGCACTCGCGCTATTGCGAGACATTCCCACACATGACACAGCAACACGCGTGGGAAAATGGCAACGCACCCCTGGTCGTGAACTTTCAGGACTCACGTGGGGACTGCTTGGTTGTGGAGCAACTGGTCTTGCTACCGCGCGATTACTTCAGGGTTTTGGTTGCAAAATTCTTGGCTATGACCCTTATGTGAAACCTGAAGATCCACGGCTTTCTCCACTCAACATTGAAATGAAAACCTTTGAGGAAGTTTTAGTCGGCGCCGATGTCATAAGCATTCATATGCCCTCAACTCCTCAAACAAATAACTCAATCAATTCTTCGACAATTGCTCTCATGCAAAAACACGCGATTCTTATCAATGTAGGTCGAGGTGAGATCATCAACGAGCCCGATCTCATCTCAGCTCTCAAAGAGAATCGAATCTCAGGTGCGGCCCTAGACGTTCGAGCGCAGGAGCCTCCTGTCGGCGGGGAGATGGAAACGCTTTCCAACTTAATTCTCAGCCCGCACATCGCAGGTATTACTCGAGAGAGCCAGTTGCGTATCAACCAAATCCTGGCATCGAATATCAATCTTCTTTTATCCGGAGAGCTAGCCACACATGCAGTTGGCGCAATCAAAAAGAGCACTCGCTAGTGGCACAACTGACTGTTGGCGCTGCCATCGAAAATGCCAAGGCGCTATTGGTTGCGACAGGGTTAGGTAGCGACAAGGCAGAAGCGAGCGCGCGTTTGATCGTTGCAAGTGATCGATGGGGAATTGGAAGTCATGGACTTATGCGACTTCCTTTTTATCTAGATCGCATGCTGGCGGGTGGAATCAATCCCAACGCGACAATGAAATTGGTTACGGACCTTCCAAGTTTGGCCGTCTTTGATGGTGAAAATGGATTGGGGCATTGGCAACTTCAGTTGGCGGCTCATGAAGCGGCCACACGGGCAAAAGTGAATGGAATAGCAGCAGTGGGTGTGGGTCGTTCAGCTCATTGCGGTGCCCTTGGTCTTTATGTGTGGCCCATGGTTAATCAGGGGCTGGTTGGCATTGCTTTCAGTACTGGTCCAGCCGTCATGCCGCCCTGGGGTGGAAACAAGCCGATTCTTTCAACTTCTCCGATGGCAGCAGGAATTCCGACGACGCCACCAACGATTATTGATCTTGCAACAAGCGCTGTGGCGCGTGGAAAAATCGCTGCGAAAGCGCAGGCGGGCGATCCACTTGAACCAGGATGGGCTTTTACGAAAGATGGAGTTCCTACTCTTGATGCCAAAGAGGCACTTGCTGGAATGCTTGCCCCATTAGGTGGAGTAAAAGGCTACGCAATTGCTGTCCTCGTGGAATCTCTCACAGGTGTTCTGATAGGTCCGTCGATGGCGAAGGATATTCCCGACATGTTTGCTGCCGATCAAGCATCGCTACCGCAAGGAATTTCGCACTTTGTCATCGCTATTGATGCCGCGAAACTCAGCGTCGACGGAGATCATTCTCGGATAGATGAATTCCCAGACGCAGTGGCGGAGGCTGGAGGACGCCTTCCCGGATCCGGTCGCATTAATCCTGACGACATTAGAGACGCAGATGTTATTTCAATCACGGATCAAGTTGCAGAACAAATCGCCCACTGGTCAACCAAGTTAGGAATCTAAGTGCTCAAGAAATATCTTCCTGGCTTGGCAATCATTGCTGCTCTGGTAACAGTTGCATTTGAAATAAACCATTATCAAAAGGCAGTTAGCCCACTTGCTCTATGCGTCGCATTCGGATTTCTCGTTGCGAATTTCATTAGCTGGCCTGCATATGCTGCCCCAGCGACTTCGCTGGCAAGCAAGAAATTGATGAGAATTGGAGTGGCCCTTCTAGGTGCTCAAGTCAGCGTCGTCTCATTAAAAGAAATTGGAGTTAAAGGTGTAATCACTGTTGTCATCGTCGTAAGTTTCACCATCTTTGGAATCTTGGGTCTTTCTAAACTTTTCAAAATGTCAGGTGACTTAGGGCTACTGATCGGCGTTGGCTTTGGGGTATGCGGGGCGACGGCGGTCGCTGCAATACGACCACAAACACGAGCAACTGAGGAAGAGACCTCCTATGCGATCGGGTTGATCTCTCTTTGCGGAACCCTTTCTATTTTCATTCTTCCGTTGCTAGGGCACGCAATGGGTCTGGACGCTCGCCAATTCGGTTCATGGGCAGGGGCGGCAGTTCATGATGTCGGCCAAGTTGTGGCAACGGCATCAGTGTGGGGTGGCGATGCCAGTCAGTACGCCATTGTCGTGAAATTGGCTCGTGTTTGCTTACTTGCACCTATCGTCCTTGTTCTTTCAATCCGTCATCGTCGTTGGCTCACGTCAGAAGGCAAGACACAAGTCGACGGTGTCAAAGTGCCACTTATTCCATACTTCGTTCTTGGATTTATCGCTGTAGCAATCATTTTCAATGTATGGAAACTCCCAACTCGACTTGTCGAAGACATTGTATTTTCCAGCAAGCTCCTCTTAGGTGCAGGTCTGGTCGCACTTGGATCGGGAGTTCGATGGAAAGCTATCCGTGCAATCGGGCCGCGACCCATGGCAATGGGGATGCTGGCATGGGTGATAGTCGGAGGGGTTGCCCTAGCAGCCGTTCGATTAACTGGTCTCTAAACAATAATATTCAGGCTTTTCTCTGGTACGTGCAACACAAACCAATCAATAGAATCACCCCATGTCATCTCTGAATAGCATCACTCTGGTGGTTGATGATTATGACCGAGCAATCGAATATTTCTGTGGTGCTCTTGGATTCACCCTCCTAGAAGACACAGATATGGGTCATGGAAAGAGATGGGTCGTTATCTCACCTGAAGTGGGCAATGGTGCTTCTCTTTTAATTGCGAAGGCCACATCAGATTCTCAAATAGCTTCAATAGGAAATCAAACCGGTGGTCGCGTGGCCTTTTTCCTCCACACCGATAATTTTGACGCCGACTATTCAAAGATGATCGCTAAGGGCATCAATTTCATTGAAGAACCTCGTCTCGAAAGTTATGGCAAAGTCGTTGTTTTCAAGGATCTCTTCGGCAATAAGTGGGATTTCATTGGACGAACTGCGTGAGCGATTTACGCAAACGAAGTACCGCTCTCATCTTCGCCGGTATTTGTTTTGGTACCACGGGGACAGCGCAAGCGCTAGGTCCAAAATTTGCTTCCCCACTTGCAATTGGAAGCGCGCGACTAATGATTGGGGCTGGAGTTCTCTACCTCTTTCATCTATGGAAAAGGGATAAAGATTCTCACATTGCTAAGCGAGACCTTTGGATTGGGGCACTTGGAGTTGCCCTCTACCAGATAACTTTTTTCTCAGCTGTAAAGAGCACGGGTGTGGCAATCGGAACCGTGACTGCACTCGGCTCAGCACCCGCACTAACAGGTGTAGTCGCATATTTACTAACACGAGAAAAGCCGACGAAAAAATGGTTTCTAGCCACAATTGTGACAACGGTAGGCATCACGCTACTGAGCACATCTCATGGAATTGCAGATTTCAATCTACGAGGGTTTCTTTTGGCTCTCGGCGCGGGTGCCTCATACTCGTTTTTTGCGGTCGCGACGAAACGTGCACTTCAACAAGGGGTGAGCGTCTCGGCTGCCATGTACCGAATCTTTTCTCTTGCAGCCCTTATCTCTGCCCCGCTCTTCTTTATCGAAGATTCTGACTGGATCGACACTCCACGTGGAATAGCTATGGCTCTGTGGCTTGGACTAGTCCCAACTGCTCTGGCCTATAT
>Ga0194061_1000528_pt1 | contig 23265 bp, 19 predicted proteins | sample SepL2221m_MetaG_FD_163423 | JGI IMG/M metagenome (GOLD analysis project Ga0194061, IMG submission 163423) | Anoxic zone freshwater microbial communities from boreal shield lake in IISD Experimental Lakes Area, Ontario, Canada - Sep2016-L224-21m | ecosystem: Environmental > Aquatic > Freshwater >... | reverse complement strand
GCGTGCCGCCGAGGACTCACTCGGGCTCGGGAACCGTGTGGCCGCGGCTGGCAACGCCGTCCATGCCGGCATCGGAGCAGCGGACGCCATCACGGCAGCCAGGGCAGCAGCGGTCTGGAAGGGAGAACACTCCCAGGCCCCGGCTCACCTGGAGAAGGTCGGTGGCGAGGAGGGCCGGAAGGCAGCCCCTCAACTCCGCCGACTCCTGCCGCTGAAGAACCGGGCGGAGTACGACCCCGAGCCGATCTCTGCAACCGAAGCGAAGGCGGCGGTGGCCGCGGCGGCGCGCATGGTGCGAATCGCCGAGCAGACAGTGAAACAGGTCGAGCGCTGAACCCTGTGGTTGCTTGTTCCGAGGTCTGTCTCCATCCCTACTTCATCCCTACAACTCGGCGGAACCGGGTGGATCCAGGACCACTCGATCCCGAACAGACCCTGTTCAGCGCACTGGAGACGACCGGCTGGACCCCCCCGAACCGAGCACCTAGATCTACGAAGGAACCAACCAGATCCAGCCGGTGGTCATCGCCAAGGGGCTGCTCGGATAACTGCCCGACCAGGGTCATCGGACCTCGGGAATGTAGCGACAATGAAACGACTGTCGTGTACACTTTTGCTATGGAAGTCGGGATCAGAGAGTTGCGGGGCCGTTTGAGCGACTACCTGGATCGCGTCCGCGAAGGTGACGAGCTGGTAGTGACGGACCGAGGCAGAGCGTTCGCTCGGATCGTGCCCATCGCCGGGGGCCGGGCGCTCGACCGAGCAATCGCCGAAGGGCTCGTCACTTCGGCCAGCCCGGCAGCCCGGTCCAGGCCCTCGCAACGCACCACGAGCCGCGGCACGGTAAGTGACCTGGTGGCTGAGCAGAGGCGTTGATCGTCTACTTCGACACCTCGGCACTCCTGCCCATCATCATCGAGGAGGCGGCGAGTCAGTCGGCAGCACGACTTTGGGATGTAGCCGATCGAGTGGTCTCTTCACGGCTGAGCTATCCCGAGGGACGGGCAGCCTTGGCCATGGCCGCTCGTATGGGGCGGATCGACGAGTCAGAGTTGCGGTCAGCCGTCGACGACTTCGAGGCCCTCTTCGAACAGCTCGACCTCGTCGAGGTGACGGAGCGAGTTTCGCGAAGTGCCGGAGGGTTGGCTGAAGAGTTCGGCCTGCGAGGGTACGACGCTGTGCACCTCGCTTCCGCACGGCAAGTAGCCGATTCGGAGCTGGTACTGGCCGCAAGTGACCGCAACCTGGTCGCCGCCGCTCGAGCGCTCGGCCTCGCAACGGCCAACTTGGTGGCCTAGGCCTATTGGGTTGCACCCGGCTCGGTCAGTCGGCGGCACCATGTGTGGAGGGTGGGCAGGTCCCGTGGAGGGAGCCCATCTGCGACCGGGAGACAGTGAAGACCGTGACCCCTCGGGTGGTGATGGCCAAGAAGGTGCTCGGCTGACCGCCGACCACTGACGTGGTCAGGCAAGCCAGCAGTACCGTGGGGCCATGACGCACGAAACGGCAATCCCCGCGCCTCCCCGATCAGCATCGTCGGTCGGCGGCCAGTTCACGGTGCACGGGCTGCGGGTCTCGTACTTCACCCGCAAGGTGACCGGCTACCTCGACCACGCTGGCCTGGCTTGGGGCCTACAGCCGTCGCTGGGGGCGAACATGGCCGCCATGGAGGCCGGATGGAGCGGCGGCATCCCGGTGGTGGAAAGCCCTGACGGCACGCTCATGTGGGACTCGACCTCGGTCATCCTTCACCTGGACACCCGGTTCCCCGAACGATCGGTCCGCCCGTCCGACCCGGTGCTGGCCTTTTTGGACGCGCTCATGGATGACTTCTCCGACGAGTGGTTCTACCGCCACGCGGTCGGCAGTCGCTGGCTGTTCGAGGAGAACCGGGTCAGCGGCAGCCTGGACATCGCCCGCGAGGGCCGATACGAACTCGGCACCCCGTTCGACCTCACCCGAGAGTTCGTCACCGGAGCCATGACCGCCTGTCTCCCTCGGTTGGGCACCACCCCGGACAACATCGACGCCTGGATCGCCGACTCGCTGCAGCCGTGGCAGCGGGTATTCGGGGCCCATGTGGCTGAGCACGGCTTCCTGTTGGGACGCCGCCCGTCTCTGGCCGACTTCGCCTTCTTCGGGGGGAACGCCGCTCACTTCGCCAACGACCCGGTGTGCATCCGGTGGACCGAGGAGTCGTCGACGGCGGTGTTCGACCACACCCGGTCTCTCCAGGTCCCGGGGAGCCAGCCGTTGGGTGAGTGGTTCGCCGGTTCGGGTGACGCTCTGGTCACCGTTGATGACCTGCCCACCACGCTGGTCGCGGTCCTGGCTGAGGCCGGACGCCACTATCTGCCGTGGGTGGCATCGGCCACCGTCGACGGCACCGCCACCGTGCAGTTCGAGAGCGGGCCCACTGCTCAGATCGCCACCACGGGCTTCCTGGATACAGCACGGGGCGTGCTGCTGGCTCGATATGTGGCGTCCCGGTGCCCGGAGCTCGACGGGGTGCTCGAGCAGGCAGGGATCCTCCAGTGGTTCGCCGCCTTCACCGACCAGGCCACCGAGGTGCCTGATGCTTTCTTGCCGCCGCAGCCCGCAGACAACCGTCCGTATCCGGGCGGAGCCTGACTTGGCTCACGCGCATCCCCACCGAATGCGCACCTCTGGCCCGATCACCCCGGTGATGGCAACTTGTGTCAAGATCACTGTCAGAACTTCGACGGTGCAGCACGTGCATCCACGCCACCAAGGGAGCCCTGGCTATGACGCCATCTGGAGTGAAGATCGACGCATTCGAGATCCCCGACGAGCTCATCGACCACTCGGTCCCAGTGCTCCGCACGGCAGAGGGGATCGAGTTCGTGCGGACCCCTGACGATCGGTTTGACGGACTCGAGGGCTACCCCTTCGTACCCCGCTACCTCGAGGTCGATGGACTGCGAGTGCACTACGTCGACGAAGGACCAGCAGACGGACCGCTCATCGTTCTGATGCACGGCCAACCGACCTGGTCCTATCTCTATCGGACCATGATCCCGCTACTGGTCGACGCCGGCATGCGCGTAGTGGCCTGGGACAACATCGGCTTCGGGCGCTCCGACAAGCCGATCGATCCAATGATCCACACCTATCTCCGCCACGTCACCTGGTTCCATCAGATCATCGAGCGCCTGGATCTTGTGGACATCACCCTGTTCTGTCAGGACTGGGGTGGGGTGATCGGACTGCGGGTCGTAGCCGAAGACCCTGACCGCTTCGTCCGGGTAGTAGCCGCCAACACCGGATTGATCGAAGCCTCGGCGCTTTCGACCGGTGGGGAGCCTCCTATCACTCTGCCGTCCATCGCGGTGATGGGAACCGAACGCCGCGGCTTCATCGAGGCGGCCAGCGCAGATGACCCCACGTCGATGAACTTCCGGGACGGGTTCCAGTGGTGGATCGACTTCGCCCTCCATTCAGCCTACTTCGGCGTGGGTGAGTTCGTCTTCGCCACCACCCGGGGCAAGGTATCGGCCGAGGTCATGGCCGGCTACGACGCCCCGTTTCCGTCGTTCATCTACCAGATGGCACCGCACGCCTTTCCGGCCATGGTGCCCACCATCGGCGACAGCAATGCCGCGGCATGGGATGCCCTAGGTCGGTTCGACAGACCATTCCTCTATCTGGGCGGCGACTTCGACACCATCGGCAGTCGAGCGGTCCAAGAGCGCCACACGGCCCACATCCCGGGCGCAGCTGGCCAGTCCCATGAGCGCTTCGCCGTCGGGCACTTCATCCAAGAGGAGATGGGGCCGGTCATGGTCGAGCGGATTCTTGGCTTCATGGCGGCCAACCCGGTCTGACCCAGGGAGCCAGCGAGGCTGACGCAGGGAGCCAACGAGGCTGACCCAGGGAGCCAGCGAGGCTGACGCAGGGAGCCAGCGAGGCTGACGCAGGGAGCCAACGAAGACTCGATGTTGCCCGAAATCGGGTATGCCCCATGTCATTTGGGGATTTCTCCTACCATTTTGGTCGTTGAAGTGGCAAAATGACAAAGTCCGTTGCGCAGTCGACCTGAAGAGACCGAGTGGGCTCAAGGTCGGAGTGTGATCTGCCGATACCCCAAAAGCACATTTGACGACTGAATCCAGGAGACCCGCACCATGAACCCCGATACGACCGCAATGATCCTGGTCGGATTCCAAAACGACTACTTCGCGCAAGACGGTGTGCTGCGGGGCGTGGTCGAAGACTCTGCCAGCGTGGACTCCGTGCTCGCCAACACCGTCGCCTTCATCACGGCCATGGCTGATTCCGGGGTAACCATGATCGCCACTCCTATCGTCTTGACCGCCGACTATCGCGCCATGGCCAATCCCGTAGGAATCCTCAACACCATGAAGGAAGCGGGGGCGTTCACGGAAGGTTCCGTGGGAGCCAAGACGATTCCCGAGATCCTCGCCTTCGGAGACCGGATCCAGTACGTCACCGGCAAGGTCGGGTTCAACGCATTCGCCAATACGGCACTGGCCGATGTGCTGCAAGACAAAGGCATCACCGATGTCCTCGTGGCCGGTCAGGTCACGTCATTGTGCATCGACTCGACAGGCCGGGCCGCCTACGAGCGCGGCTACGACGTCACCATCCTGGCCGACTGCACGTCATCTCGGACAACGACCGAGCACGACTTCTTTTGTGATGTGGTATTCCCTCTCTACGGTCGGGCGAAGACGTCCGCTGACGTCCTCAGCGAGTTGATGGAGTCCGCTACGTGACGCGCGACACGCCATGAGCAATGGCGCCGACCGCAGCCGGCATCCGACAGTGACCTCTCTGGCCATGGATCTCCATGTCCAGGCGACACAGAAGTTGACCGAGGCACTGGTCGACTCCGAGCACCGCATGCGACGCCGGGTCGAGCTCCTGGCCGACGTCGTCTTTGAGACAGATGACGACGGCAACTTGATCTTCCTCAACGAAGCCTGGCAGACCCTGGTATGCCGCGAGGCCAAGAGTTGCCTAGGTGCCCAACTATCCGAGTTCTTCCCACCCGAGAACCGTCCGGCAGTCATCGACTTCCTGCGCCTCGAAACATTTGGCTCCAAGCGTCTGCGCACCTATCTGCGCCGGGACGACGGGACCCTGGTTTGGACCTCGTTGTCCGCGAGGCGCATCCCCACCGGCGGGATAGTCGGCGTGCTGCACGATGTGACGGTGGAGAAGGAGAGCCAGGACCGGCTGGCCATGCTGTCGATGGTGGCGAGTTCCACCGACAACATGGTGGTGATCACGGATGCTGATGGGGTCATCGACTGGGTGAATCCGGCGTTCGAAGCCCGCACCGGATACGCCATGGATGCGGCACGGGGATGCACCCCGGGGTCGCTCCTACAGGGACCAGGTACTGACCTGGCCACAGTGGCCCGGATCGCCGAAGCGCTCGAGCAGAACCAGTCGGTGAGCGCGGAGATCCTTAACTACACCATCGACGGTGATCCGTACTGGGTGATGTTGCAGATCTCCCCGGTATTCGACTCTGACGGACGGGTCGACCGCTATGTGTCGGTCCAGTCGGACTCGACCGAACGCAAGCGGCACGAACAGGAGATCCTCGAGCAGAAGGCAGCGCTGGAGGGCTGGGTGCAGACTCGGACCGCCGAGCTTCGTACCGCCAAGGATGTGGCGGAGCGAGCGGTCCTGGCCAAGAGCGCATTCATCGCCAACGTCAGCCACGAGATCCGCACTCCGTTGAATGCCATTATCGGCCTTTCCCACCTGTGCCTCAAGACTGAACTCGAACCCAAGCAGCACGACTACATCATCAAGACCGAGGCCGCCGCAAAAAACCTGATGCGGATCGTCGACGATCTCCTCGACTTCTCCCAGATCGAAGTCGGCGCCCGGGTGCTGGAGCACGCACCGTTCGCCCTGGCCACCGTGATCGGAAACGTCGATGCCATCATCGGCACGCTGGCCCGCGAAAAGGGTCTGGGGTTCTCAACCGATACGACCGCCACCTTGCCGACACATCTAATTGGCGACCCACTGCGCCTCGAGCAGGTTCTGCTCAATCTGGTGGGCAATGCTGTCAAGTTCACCCATCGAGGGGCAATCCGCATCGCCATTGGCATCGAGGCCGCAGATGACCGCTCAGTGACGCTCGAATTCAGGGTCCACGACACGGGGATCGGTCTCACCCAGGCCCAGATCGACCCACTGTTCCAGGCATTCTCCCAAGCCGACGAATCCACGGCACGCCACTACGGAGGAACTGGGTTGGGGCTGGCCATTTCGAAGCGTCTGGTGGAGCAACTCGGTGGACATATGGGCGTGTCCAGCATGCCCGGTGCCGGGAGCACCTTCTTCTTCACGGCGATGTTCTCGTTAGTGGAAGAAAGGATCGCCCCGGGGGGGCTGGCCGAGGGCCGAGCGAGGATTGCCGAACCGTTGAGTGAAATATCCCGGATAGCGGGTTCACACATCCTGGTAGCCGAGGACGATCCGTCCAATCAGCAGGTCGCCATCGAGCTCCTGGAAGCAGTGGGCGTGAGGGCAACAGTGGTGGGGAACGGGTTGGAGGTACTGGAGAAGCTGGCCGATGGGGAGACGTTCGACGCGGTGCTTATGGACGTCTTCATGCCGGGGCTTGACGGCCTGGAGACCACCAGACGGATCCGGGCTACTCCTGCATCGGACGGTATCGTGATCATCGCCATGACGGCTGCTGTCAGCGAGGCAGAGCAGGAGGCTTGCATAGCGGCCGGTATGGACGACTACGAACCCAAACCGATCGAACCGGACCGACTGTATGCCACGTTGATCAAGTGGCTACCCGACCGCAGGGCAGTTCCGACCCTGCAGGTGCTGGAGCGGAGTACGGACGAAACTCCGGTGGACGTCGATCAATCCGTACTGGCCCGTCTGGTCAACGACGACCCTGAGAAGATCCAGAAGTTCATCGCCAAGTTCTTGGAGACTACGCAGGTAATTTTGGACGAGATGGTGGCGGTTGGCGTGCGGGGGGATCTGGCCTCACTCGGAAGTCTGGCTCATCGGCTGAAGTCTGCGTGTGCTTCTATGGGAGCAGCAGGCATGGCGATCCTCTGTGCCGATCTGGGGAAGGCAACCCACCAGGGAGCCACTGAGGACGCCCGGAAGATACTTGCAGATCTGCTCGGAGTGTTCGAACGGGTGACCGTGACCCTGACATCCGAGGCATCAGTCGGATGAGCGCGTTCGCGGCGGTCGGTTCGCCCATGCCGTCGCCGCGCTCCTTGCGGGTCCTAGTCGTTGACGATGACGAGTTCATGTTGGATGTGGCCAGCGAACTGCTGCTTCAGATGGGGATCACTGACGTACGACGGGCCAGTGACGGGGCCGAGGCGCTGAAATCCATCGGTAATGCGTTCCTGCATCCAGACGTCATTCTGTGTGACCTCGACATGGCCGGTATGGACGGATTCGTGCTCATGCGCCACTTGGCCGACAGACTGTATTCGGGCTCAGTGATCATCATGTCGGGATCTGACGAGCGGGTCCTCACCTCCGTGACCGAACTGGGGCGTGAGCACGGGCTGCAGCTGGTGGACTCGTTGAGCAAGCCCTTGGACCCGAAGCGCTTGTCCCAAGCCTTCGATCGGGTCTCGGCCAGGAATGCCCAGATTGTCTCCCCTGATCTGAAGCCCGAACAGAACGGGTTCATCCCTGATTGGGCCGGAGACGCGCTGTCCCCCGTTGCGGTCCGCCTCGGGATCGACTCGGGGTGCGTGGAGATCGCCGTCCAACCCAAGGTGAGGCTGTCGGATCGCCATGTCGTCGGTGCTGAGGCTCTCCTGCGGTGGCGCGACCCCAAACGGGGCATCTTGTCGCCTATGGCCATCGTGCCCGCAGCAGAATCCTACGGCCTGATCGATGATCTGGCCTTGGCTGTCTACCGGCTCTCGGTCGACGCGCTCGCCGACTGGCGCCGCGAGGGCCACGACCTGAAGATCTCGGTCAACCTTTCAGCCAAGAATCTGACAACTCTGGCCTTCCCCGAGGTGCTTGCGGCCATGGCCAAAGAGGCCGGCGTAGAGACGGGCTGCATCACGCTGGAGATCACCGAGAGCCGCCTGCTCGAAAACCTGTCCGCCAGCCTGGAGGTGATCGGCCGCCTCCGACTTATGGGGTTCAACATGTCGATCGATGACTTCGGCACCGGTTACGCCAGCATGGCCAGTCTGAAGTCTCTGCCGTTCACTGAGCTCAAGATCGACCGATCCTTCGTCTACGGAGCACTTAACGACACCAACGACCGGGCTTCGCAGGTCATCCTCGGTTGCAGCATCGAGCTCGGCCATGCGCTCCAGCTCGACGTAGTGGCCGAAGGGGTCGAAACCGCGGAGGAGTGGAACCTGCTGGAGGCACTGGGCTGTGATGAGATCCAGGGATACTTCGTGGCCAAGCCCATGCACCCCGGCGACTTCGTAGCTTGGAAGACGGCGTGGGACGCCAATCCGCCTGAGCGCCGTGTCGTCCGCCCAGCCGGTGGCCCCGCCTGGAGGGCCTGAGTCCAGCGTCAGGCGGCATCCGCTCGATGCCGCATCGCCCAGCCTGGGCCTAGCAGTACGTAGGACAAGCGTTCAGCCCATCCGGTGGAGGATCCAATGTCGCGGGCCATGTCCACATACTCGTGGGTGGCGATGCGCGCGGGGTTGTGCGTGTCGATGTTGGTGGTGAGGCCGTACACGACGGGCTCTCGTTCGAGTTCGAAGGTTCCGAACATCCGGTCCCAGATGATCAGGATCCCCCCGTGGTTACGGTCGAGGTACTGGCTGTTCGATCCGTGGTGGACCCGGTGGTGGGACGGTGAGTTGAGCGTGCTCTCGGCCTGCCCGATCCGGCGGATGGCCTCAGTATGGACCCAGAACTGGTAGATCAGGTTGACGCTCCTGGCGGTGGCCACTGCTTCGGGGGGAATGCCGAACAGGCAGAGAAGCCCATAGGGGAGCGCGGTCCCGAGGGCATCGGCGACGGGCTGACGCAGTGCGGTCGACAGGTTGTACCGCTCGCTGGAGTGGTGTACCTCGTGTACGGCCCACATGTACCGGCTGGTGTGCATGAACCGGTGGTTCCAGTAGTAGATGAAGTCCCAACCGACGATGGCCGCACCCAGAACCAGTGGCCCGTTGCCGAGGGAGGGGACGAGCCGCCGCTGCCACATCTTCTGCGGTGTCAGGGCTGCGCTCCACGCGGTAGTGATGGCCACTCCGCCGGCGGCGATGGCGACCACCCCGCCGGTCGATGCCAGCCGGCGAGTAGTGGAAGAACCATCGGAATGCCTGGCGTCTTCGCTAGTGCCGGCCTCTCTGACCACACCAGCGGGGGTCTGCCTGGCGACCGCGACGTCGTTGCTGGTAGCGACCGACTCGGGGCGACGCCAGTTGGAAGAGCGTCGGGCAACCACGTCGGCGACAGTGGTGACCGCGGCTGCCCCGATAGCCACTGCGACTGCTGCCTTGGCGAATCGGCCCCGTCCAGGGGTGATCGGACGCAGGAGCCGGGGTACCACGAAGGGGGCAAGCAGACTCAGGTTGCCCATGGCCAGGCTGGCCAACGTGTCCCTCGGTTCGTAATCACCGGCTGCTGGAGCACCGCCTCGGGCCAGCCTACGGCGCTGAGCCAGGTATTCGGCGCCCATGGCTACGAAGTACGCGGGCACGGCCACCACAGTGAGATCCACGGTGGTAGTGCCCCGACGAGCGGGCCTGGTCACTGATGACCTACCCAATCACCAGTGGACGGAACCGGTCGCCGCACGGTCAGCTGGCCTGTTTGATGGTGACGGTGAACCCCGGAAACTGACCGGGCTTGGGAGCGGGGACAACGGCCGTCTTGTTGCCGGCGAACTGATCGGCCAACTGGACCACGGTGTAGAACTGCACGATGGGCCAGAACCGCTGGGGTGCGGCATCGCTGGCCTGGCAGCCGTTCATGCCCAGCTTGGCCAGGCTCGGCGACACCAGGTGGGCGTCGATGGCATACGAGATGAGGCCACCACCTGAGCGGATCCCCTCGCAGATGTCGGTATAGGTGTTATGGCCCGCTCCGGAGATCTCGACCAGCACTTTGGGGCCGGTGAACGCCTGGTAGGTCTTCTTCACGGTGGCTGGAGTGACGACGTTGTCCCCTTGGGCGACGATCAGCATCACCGGCTTCGATGAGGGCGTGCCGGTCGGCCCGACTGGCGCCCAGCCGATTGCGGTCTTCAGGGCGGGTGCGGCAAGGCCATTGAATGCCGTGCCGCCGCCCGCGGAGTGCCCGACGGCAGCCACCTTGGTGGTATCCACGGAACTGGCCAACGGCGACGCAGGATCTGACGATGCATGCTCGACCGCAGTAAGCGAGGCGTCCATGATGGCGGTGTCGTCAGTGGCCGAGGGCCGGGTCTTGGACTGCAGGGCCTGCGCGGCTAGTCCCCGCTCGAGGTAGTCGGCACTGACGACGACGTAGCCCCACGAGGCGATCCCCGCCAAGAGCGACGAGTAGTAGAGCCGCTCGCCGCCGTAGCCGTGGCTGAACAGCACTACGGGGAACGGACCCTTGGGCGAGGCCGGGGGATCGGCGTAGGCCGCAACGGTGGTGGTGGTGTTGTACTTGGCCGGCAGGATCCCTTGCAGGGCGGTGGGCAGGGTGACGGCCTCGGTGTAGCTGAACGGTGGATGGCTGGCTATTTTGGCCTCATCGGCCGGGTAGTAGACGGTGGCGTAGCGCTCGCCGAAGACCGGGCCGGCCGAGCCCAGGTCGACCGTGGTGACGCCGACCTTGTCGGGCCCGGTGTGCTGATAGGCGGGCACCTGCGTGGTGGTCGGCGGGGTGGCCTGGGACGATGAGCATCCTGCGGCCAGGGCCGACGCGGCCACTCCCACGCAGACCAGCGTCTTGGACAGTCTCAACGGATTCCTCCTCTTGCCTAGTGTCCCTTGGTCGATGCACTCATTAAGCACTACGCGCAGCAAGCGATGGCGGGGACCGGACGGCATCCCCACCGTCCACACCACGGACAATATCCCACGGACTCCGGATGGCTCCGTGGTCGTCAGGGCCATCAACCGCACCGTGCTGGATTGAAGAGACCCCCACCGGACGCTGGCGGTCACACCGAGGTTCCCCCCGCCAAGCGTGAGGCTGTGGATGGAGCCCGTCCGCCGTGACCCACGAGACCAGATCGATAGAACAGGTTCTATACTTCTGGCGCCGGGCCAGCGCGTCGAGCCGCCAACTTGCGGTCGTCACTCCCCGACAGCCACCATCCAGAAGTCACGATCCAGTACTCACGATCCAAAACTCCCAAGGGGGAACCACCATGGCCCAGCCGGTCATCGTCGAAGCAGTCCGCACTCCGATCGGAAAGCGCAACGGTTGGCTTTCGGGATTCCACGCCGCCGAGCTGCTGGGCAAGGCCCAGGTGGAGTTGGTGAAGAAAGCCGGGGTCGACCCTGCCAGTGTCGAGCAGATCGTCGGTGGGTGCGTCACCCAGGCCGGCGAGCAGGCCTCCAACGTCACCCGCACGGCTTGGCTGAGCCAGGGCATGCCCTATGAGACAGCGGCCACCACGGTCGACTGCCAGTGTGGCTCGGCGCAGCAGGCCAACAACTTCATCGCCAACCTGATCAGCGCTGATGCCATCCACTCCGGCATCGCCTGCGGTGTCGAGGCCATGAGCCGAGTCGGTCTCGGGGCCAACGCCTTCAATGGACCGGGCCGGTCGCGTCCCGAAGAGTTTCCCTGGGACATGCCCGACCAGTTCAACGCAGCCGAGCGGATCGCCCAGAAGTACGGCATCACCCGTGAAGACGTCGACTGGCTGGGCTACGAGTCGCAGCGCAAGGCGGCTGTGGCCGTAGCTGAAGGGCGCTTCGACCGGGAGATCGTGCCGCTGGAGGCCCCAGTGATGGGCGCCGACGGCCCCACCGGTGAGATGACCATGGTTGCTCGTGACCAAGGCCCTCGTGAGACCACCAAGGAAGGCCTCGCCAACCTGAAGACGGTGCTGCCTGACGGGATGCACTCAGCAGGAAACAGCTCGCAGATCTCGGACGGGGCCGCAGCTGTGCTGTGGATGTCCCAGGAGCGTGCCGGCCAAGCCGGACTGCGTCCTCGGGCCCGCATCGTGGCCCAGACCCTGGTCGGCTCCGATCCCTATTACCACCTCGATGGTCCGGTGGCCGCTACTGCTGACGTGCTGAAGAAGGCCGGTATGACCATGGCCGACATCGATATCTTCGAGGTCAACGAGGCGTTCGCCTCGGTCGTCATGTCGTGGGGCAAGACCCATGAGGTCGATTGGGACAAGGTCAACGTCAACGGCGGTGCCATCGCCTTGGGCCACCCGGTCGGCTCAACCGGTGCCCGCCTGATCACCACGGCCCTCCACGAACTCGAGCGGTCGGACAAGAACCTGGCGCTGATCACCATGTGCTGTGGCGGTGCACTGGCCACCGGCACCATCATCGAGCGGATCTGAGGACACCATGATCGAGACCGAGCACCTGAACTTCGAGGTCGTCGGCACCACCGCCATCGTGACCATGAACCGGCCTGAGGCCAAGAACTCGTTATCGGGGCCGATGCTGGTCGGCATGGTCGACGCCTGGATGGAGATCGACAGCAACGAGGACATCCGCTGCGCCATCTTGACCGGCGCTGGCGGCACGTTCTGTTCGGGCATGGACCTGAAGTCGATGTCCGGGCCGGGCAACGAGGAGGTGGCGGCCCGGATGGCGGCCGACCCGGACCTGCACTGGAAGGCCCTGCTGCGTCATTATCAACTGCGCAAGCCGCTGATCGCCGCCGTCGAGGGCTATGCCGTCGCTGGGGGGACCGAGATCCTGCAGGGCACCGACATCCGGGTGGCCGGTGAGAGCGCCACCTTCGGTCTGTTTGAGGCCAAGCGGGGCCTCTACCCGCTGGGCGGCTCGGTGGTCCGCCTGGTCCGCCAAATCCCCTACACCGTGGCCATGGACCTGCTGCTTACCGCTCGGCGCATGGGCGCTCCTGAGGCCAAAGAGGTCGGCCTGATCGGCTACGTGGTTCCCGATGGCACCGCCCTCGACAAGGCACTCGAGATCGCTGCGGTCATCGGGGCCAACGGCCCCCTGGCCGTCGAAGCTATCAAGACCTCGTTGCGGGTCACCGACGGGATGTCCGTGGCTGACGCACTGGCCGCCGACCTGGAGATCGGCTGGCCCATCTTCAGCTCCGAGGACGCCGCTGAGGGCATGCTGGCCTTTGCCGAAAAGCGCCTCCCGGAGTACAAACGCAAGTGAGCAGTCTGGCTGGCGGACGCCACCCCATCTCGTTCCCCGACGACCACCCGGACACGGCTCGGCTTCGGCTGGCCGAGGCCCTGCGGCCCCTGATCACCATGACGGTGTCGGGCACGCCCGACGACGATGCGTTCATGGTGGTGGCTGAGGCCGTGGAACGTCTCACGGCCGAGATGGCGGCCGGAGCCAGTACTCGGCGTCGGATTCGCCAGCCACCGGACGCCGACCGGCCTACGGTCGAATACTTTCCCACCAGCCCCATCGCCGGGATCCTCAATCCGATCGCCCCGCCAGTGCGGCTCGAGGTGGTCGACGGTGTGGACGGTGCCCCACCCGAAGTCGTAGCCACCGCATACTTCGACTATCCCTACGAGGGCCCGCCCAGTTGTGTCCATGGCGGAGTGATCGCCGCCACCTTCGACGAGATCCTCGGGGCGGCCATCATGGTCTCGGGCAATCCGGGCATGACAGGGACGTTGACCGTGCGGTACCGCAAGCCGACACCGCTGCGCAGCGAACTCCGGCTCGAGGCACGCTTTCTGCGGCGCGAGGGACGCAAGATCCACACGTGGGCCGGGATGTACCACGGGGACGTGCTGACCGCCGAAGCCGACGGTCTGTTTATCGAGGTGATGCCCCACCAGATGCTGGCTATCGCCGAGCAGCACGCCACCGGTCCTGATGACGGACTACTGGCGGCTATGCGCCGCAGTGTCGCTGATGGCGGTCCTCCCGAGGAGAGCTGAACCGCTCCGGCCTGACGGCTGACGAGGCGGTGGTCATCGACCATCGCGCCAGCTGCCGGCCAGCTGCCGGCCACCTGCCGGCCACGTGCCGGCCACGTGCCGGCCACGTGCCGGTCGACTGCCGGGTACCAGTTGGCTCACCGGTTGGCTCACCAGTCCGGTCTGGTCAGATCTTCTCTCGACCTTCCCAGTACGGGTCGCGGAGCTTGCGCTTGTAGAGCTTGCCGTTTGGATCGCGAGGCATCGAGTTGGTGAAGTCGATCGACTTGGGCGTCTTGAACTTGGCCAGACGGGTCGAGCAGAACTCGAGGATCTCTGCGGCCAGCTCGTCGGACGCTTCGACACCTTCGGCCGGCTCGATGACGGCCTTGATCTCCTCGCCCCAGTCGGCGTTGGGGATACCGAAGACGGCGACGTCACCGACCTTGGAGAAGCCGAGGAGCACGTTCTCGATCTCGGCCGGGTAGATGTTGGCCCCGCCCGAGATGATCATGTCGATCTTGCGGTCCCTCAAGAAGAGATAGCCGTCTTCGTCGATGAGTCCGACGTCGCCCACCGTGAAGAACTTGCCGATCCGGTTGCCCTTGGTCTTCTTCTCATCCTTGTGGTATTCGAAGTCGCCCGTCTGCATCGACATGTAGACCGTGCCGATGACGTTGGGTTCTTCGATCTTATTGGCGTCGTCATCGAAGATGGCGATCTCCGAAATCGGCCATGCCCGCCCGACGGTGCCGGGCTTGGTGAGCCACTCCTGGGCGGTGACGAGCGTGCCTCCGCCTTCCGACGCGGCGTAGTACTCGTCGATGGCATCGCCCCACCAGGCGATCATCTGGTGCTTGACGTCTACCGGGCACGGGGCCGCAGCGTGGATCATGTGCCGCAGCGACGACACGTCGTACTGGGACCGGGTCTCCTCGGGCAGGGCCAGGAGGCGGTGGAACTGGGTAGGGACCATGTGCGACGTGGTGACCTTGTACTCCTGGATCAGCCGCAGCATGTCCTCGGGCAGCCACTTGTCCATGATCACCAGGGTGTGGCCCAGGTGGATCGAGGCACCTGAGAAGCGCAGGACGGCCGTGTGGTAGAGCGGCGAGCCAACGATGTGCACGTTGTCGTCCTGAGGCTGGATGTTGAAGAGGAAGAGGATGCCAGCCTGGCTGAGGGCGGCCTCTTCGGGGGAGAGCCCGCTGAGGGGACGGAAGACACCCTTGGGGTTGCCGGTGGTCCCCGAGGTGTAGTTCATGACGTCGCCGATGGTGCGACCCTCGGGATCGGTGGTCGGCTGCGAGCCGCGTATCCGGTCATAAGAACCGAAGCCCGGGATGTCCCCGACGCCGAAGCAGATGGACGCGGGGAGCTCGGCCTCTTCGGCTGCGTCGAGGGCGATGTCGGCGAACCGCTCGTGGGCGATGAACGCCTTGGCTCCCGAGTCCTTGAGGATGTAGGCGGCCTCGGTGCCGATGAGGTGATGGTTGATCGGCACCAGGTACCAGCCGGCCTGCAGGGCGGCCAGGTACAGATCGAACATTTCGACCCCGTTGGGGAGGAGGGTGGCCACGACGTCACCGGGCTGGAGGTCGAGCCCCCTGAGGCCGTGCACCACCTGGTTGGCTCGACCGAGCAGTTCACCAGAGGTGAACTCAGTCCCGTCGGGGGCCACCAGGGCCAGATGCTCTGGTTGCTCGTGTGCCAGTGCCCAGAAGCCGAGATCGCCCATGTGGTCGCATTCTCCTGTATCTATGTGCCTGTGGCTGTATGCCTGTGGCCGTATGCCTGCGGTGTCGTTGATCGGCTGTGCATTCGCCGGTTCCTCCGGTTCCAAGAGCCCTGTCGGGGTCCGGTGACGGGGGAGCGGGGTGGCGCCGACCCGGTGGGGACGCTAGAACAGGTTCCAGTAGACGGTCAACCTCCCTGGAGGCGGCGTGCACCCGAGGTGGCGCCTCCACTGCGGGGAGAGTCGACCGTCGGGTCCACCAAGGCGACACTGGTCGCCGACAGCAACTGACTACATGAGGAGCCACACGCCATGACTGCATTCCTGGACGGCAAGGTCGTCGCCATCACCGGTGCCGGAGGGGGTATCGGCCGAGCCGTAGCCCTGGCTGCGGCATCCGAGGGGGCGAAGGTGGTCGTAGCCGACATCGGCGTAGGTATGGCTGGTGAAGATCCCAAGAGCGAGGTGGCCGAGGCCCTTGTGGCCGAAATCGTGGCTGGCGGCGGCGAGGCAGTGGCCGTGGCTGAAAGCGTGACCACCCTGGACGGTGGAGAGAAGATCGTGGGCGCCGGTGTCGAGCGCTGGGGTCGCATCGACGGTGTGGTCGCCGTGGCTGGCATCCTGCGCGAGCGCATGCTGTTCAACATGGCTGAGGACGAGTGGGATGCAGTCATCGAGACCCACCTGAAAGGACACTTCACCGTGTTCCGAGCTGCCTCGGCCATCATGCGCAAGCAGGAGGGCGGCGGCTCGTTGGTCGCCTTCACTTCGGGTGCATTCGCGGGCAGCGTGGCCCAGGCCAACTATGCCGCGGCCAAGGGCGGCATCGTGTCGCTGGTCCGGTCCGCAGCGGCCGGCCTCCACCGCTACGGCATCACCGCCAACGCCATCGCTCCGGTGGCGCGCACCCGGATGTCGGCCAATGTGCCCATGGACCTTGCCGAGATGGGTGACCCCGAAGATGTGGCCCCGATGGTGGTGTACCTGTTGTCGGACCGCGCCAAGCACGTGACTGGGCAGGTCTACACGTCAGTTGGTCCGAAGATCGCGGTATGGAATCAGCCCCGTGAGGTCCGAGCCATGTATGCCGACGGTCGATGGACCCCCGAGCAGATCGCTCAGCGGCTCGACTCCACCGTCGGCCAGGAGCGGATGCCCTTGCTCGACCAGCTCGAGGCCTACCGCAAGGCTGCCGAGGAGAAGGCTGCCGCCGAGGCGGCCTCTGCGGGGTAGGTCCCTCGTCGAGCCGGTGGCTGAGGCCGGTGGCTGAGGCCGGTGGCTGAAGCTGGTGGTCGCCGTGAGGCGTCAGGCCTCCGGCAGGTCGGATTCGTCCAACACGCAGAACTCATTGCCTTCGGGATCGGCCAGTACCACCCACGACTCCACGCCGGACTGGCCGATGGAGGTCCGGGTGGCACCGAGCGACTCGAGCCGTTCGGCCTCGCGTTCGTGGTCGTCGGGAACCAAGTCGAGATGGAACCGGTTCTTGGCCTGCTTGGACTCGGGGACTCTGGTGATCAGGAGGGGTCGGGCCCGCCCCTCGACCGCTCCCGAAGCCTAGGCGCAGCACCTGACGCACGCCCGCGGACCAGCTGTCGTGTGGGTCCCAGGGCCTCGACCGGCATCGACATCGACATCGATATCGACATGGGCCAGACCCTTGCTCGGACGGCCGTTCCTATGGAAATTCTCCCTCTCGATTGCCACCACTCGGAGCGCCGCCGTTCGTACAGTGGAGGAGCGCAACGGGCGCATGGCGGTAGTCGTCATGAAACGTCCGCTATCGGAGGTCACTCATGGTTGCTCTGTCCGTCATCCTCGGTGTCGTCGTGGTGCTCCTAGCCGTCCTGGTGGCCGGGCTGCTCCGCAGCCATGCCGACATCCTGAAGGCCCTCCACGACCTCGGTGTCGGGGTCGACGAGACGTCGGCCGGTCCGGGGGAGAGCGGTCACAGTCATGGTGGCGCCTCAGCCTCAGCCTCAGCCTCAGCCTCGGCCCGTCCTGTCCCGGTGCCGTTCACCATGGGACCGCAGCTGCCGGCCGGGCGTGATGCGACCTCGGCCCCGACCATCGCCGGAGTCACCCCTGATGGGAACGCTCTAGCCGTGGCCCCTGCCGGTTCCGGTGGGCTTACCCTTCTCGCCTTCTTGTCGACCGGGTGCTCGTCGTGCGCCGGGTTCTGGGAGTCGTTCCGCACCCCGGCTGAACTGGGGCTGCCAGCCGGTGCCCGGTTGGTGGTGGTCACCAAGGGAGCCGAACGCGAAATCTCAGGCGAGGTGGCCGCCCTGGCGGCACCGGGGCTATCCGTGGTGATGTCCAGCGATGCTTGGACCGACTATGAGGTCCCCGGGTCACCGTTCTTCGTCCTGGTCGACGGGACGAGTGGACGCCGGATCGGCGAAGGCGTGGCCAACCACTTCCGACAGGTAGCCGAGCTGGTGCGTCGGGCCGAGGTCGATGCCACCGCATTCGCTCCCGGGACCCGAGAGGACCGGGAGATCGGGATCGATGGGCCGGCCCGTGAGTCGGCCAACGACCGCGAGCTGATGGACGCCGGCATCCTTCCGGGCGATCCGAGCCTGTATCCGGCATCCCTCGAAGATCTCTATGGGCCCCCTGACGCCCGCATGCCCACATCGACCGGGCACATCCGAGCGGCCGGCTGAAGATGGCCACCTTGGCAGCACATGGGATCGCCGCCGGGCTGCCCGGCGGGTTCGAAGGTCGGATCTTCAAGCGGAGGGGGAACGGACTCGAGGTCCCGTTCGCCGTGGGCCACTTCGCCACCTTCGGCCTGCCCACCGAGGTCGGTGACTTCGGTGGCGGCGCCGTGCATCTGATGGGGGACACCGACGTATTCGCCTCACTGTTCGAGTACGGCCCCGACAGCCTGGGCACCAAGCTCTTCGCCCATCCGGCCATGCCCCGAGCGCTGACGACCGGGGACTTCCGACCCCATGTGCTCCGCAGGGGTCTGGCTGGGCAGTCGGGTTCGCAGTGGTTCTTCACCGAGGCCGGCCGGCCGTTCACGCTCTACGTCGTGCTCGGAAGCCACGCCCGCCGGTCACTCCTCGTCCCGAAGGCGAACGAACTGCTGGGCGGCCTCACCGTTAGTTCGACGGTGCAGCCAGCCAGGACTGGGGCAACATGGAACTGATCGGCCCCTACCTGGCTGCATGCATGCTCTTGGCCGTGGCCGGCGCGGTCAAGACGGTTCGGCCGATGGACACCGCACGTGCACTGGTTGCCGTCATCCCCGTGCCGCTGACGGGGGCACGGCTCCTGGTCCGGGTAGGTGCAGCGGCCGAGGCCGTGGTCGGGGTGGCCGCCATCGTCCATCCAGCACCGGTGACCGCCAGCCTGGTGGCTGTCTCCTACGTCGGCTTCGCCGCATTCGTCACCGTGGTGCTGATCCGGGGTGGCCCGCTGGCCACCTGCGGGTGTTTCGGCACGCCTGACACGCCGGCCACCCGGCTCCACGTCGTGGTTGATCTGGCCCTGGCCACATCGGCGGCGGTGGTGGCCGCCAGCGTGCCTGCGCAGTCGCTGTGGGCACTGCTGTCGAGTCAACCATGGGAAGGGGTTCCACTGATGCTGGTGAGCGTCCTCTGTGCCTGGCTGGTGTACCTCGCCATGACCCGCCTCGGCGAAGTCGGGGCTGCCCGCCGCCTGCTGGGCATCACCCGAGGGGCGGCTACGTGAGCACGACTCTGGTGGAGCGCGCTTCTACGTTTCTCGGCACTCGCTTGTCGCGGCGGAGCTTCATCAACCGGTCGGCCATGGTGGGCAGTGCTATCGCCGTCGGATCCGGAGTCGACCTGCTGCTGAAGCCGGGTACGGCCTATGGGGCCATCTGCACGTGCGCCCACACGTCGTGCGGCTGCGGGACGACCTGCTGCTCAGGGTTTTCGGAGTTCTGCTGCTCCATCAACGACGGCCACAACTACTGTCCGACCGACACCATCATGGGCGGCTGGTGGAAGGCCGACCACTCCTCGTACTGCGGCGGGCCTCGCTACTACATGGACTGCCACGCCACCTGCGACTGCACCACGGGCTGCGGCGGCGGATGGGGATTCTGCGAGCCGGGTTGTGATGGGGCGAACTGCGGGTGCGGTCCGGCCGGGTGCGACTCATGGGTCACCGGGTGTTTCCAGTTCCGCTACGGGCAGTGCAATCAGCAGATCGACTGCATCGGCAGAATCGTCTGCCGGGTGGTGGCCTGCGTCCCTCCGTGGACGATCGACCCGACCTGTACGACCACCCTCGCCGTCGACAACAGCACCGCCGAGATGAACGCGGTGTGCTGGACAACGGACCCACCGGTCCCACCGCCCGCCGCATGTGGGTCCTCGGTCACGGAGTGTCAGGTGAGCGGCCTGGTCTCGAGTGTGAGCGGCAATGGTTACGCCATGGTCACCAGGTTCGGTTCCGTGCTGGCCTATGGGGACTTCGCGCTCCTCGGCGACTTGAGTGGCCAAGCACTCAACCAGCCCATCGTGGGCATGGCCGCCACCCCGTCGGGCCTCGGCTACTGGCTGGTGGCCTCTGATGGCGGCATCTTCGCCTTCGGTGATGCTCCGTTCCTCGGCTCCATGGGTGGTTATCGGTTGAACAAGCCCATCGTGGGCATGACCGCCACCCCGTCGGGCCTCGGCTACTGGCTGGTGGCCTCTGATGGCGGCATCTTCGCCATCGGCGATGCTCCGTTCCTCGGCTCCATGGGTGGTTATCGGTTGAACAAGCCCATCGTGGGCATGACCGCTACCCCGTCGGGCCTCGGCTACTGGCTGGTGGCCTCCGATGGCGGCATCTTCGCCTTCGGTGATGCTCCGTTCCTGGGCTCAATGGGCAGCCACCCGTTGGCCCGACCCATCGTGGGTATGGCCGCCACCCCGTCGGGCCGCGGCTACTGGTTGGTGGCCTCTGATGGCGGCATCTTCGCCTTCGGTGACGCCCCCTTCGATGGGTCCATGGGTGGCCAGGTGCTCCAACGGCCCATCGTGGGCATGGCGAGGGCCGCCGCGAACATGACTCCGGCAGACACGACGAAGGCACCGGGCTACTGGATGGCCGGATCCGACGGTGGCATCTTCGCCTTCGACGCCGCCTTCTATGGATCGCCAGCCTGAAACCAGTGACATGCCGTCGACCTCCCCTTGCACTACGAATGCACCCCGATGAAGGAGCACCACGACCATGACCGTCACCACGACCATGACCGCCACCATGACTACGACCGTCACCATCCTGGCCTTCCTGGTGGCTGGCGCCGCCGCCGTGCGGTCTACATGGTCACCGTGCGGACTGTCGATGCTGTCGACGATCACTCCGTTCGGCGAGCACGCCAAGGGCCACCGGTACTGGGCGACGGCATCCTGGTTCATCCTGGGGGCGACCATCGGAGGGTTGGCACTCGGTGGTGTGATGGCACTGCTCGCTGCCATGGTTGCCGTCATTGATCCCACGCCGATGACGGTGGGAGCGATCGGTTTGGTTTCTGCCTGCGTGGTGCTGGTGTCCGACGCCGGGTTAGCCGGTGTGCGACTTCCCATCCACTGCCGCCAGGTCAACGAACGGTGGCTGGATGCCTATCGACCGTGGGTCTACGGGGCCGGATTCGGATTTCAGATCGGCACCGGAGTCGCCACGTACATCACGACTGCCGCCATCTATTTGACCATTGCGTTCGGGACTCTCACCGGTCAGCCGGTCACAGCACTGGTCATCGGTGGGGTCTTCGGCCTGGCTCGGGGGTTGGCGGTAACTCTGACCCGTCGAGTCTCCACTCCGTCTGCTCTACTGGCTTTCCATCAGCGGTTTGCTGCCCTGCGGCCGAGAGCTGATGGCGGGGTGTACGCGGTGCTCGTGGTGGCCGTCCTGGTCTTGGCGGTGGCCATCGGGTTCGTTGCGTCCCTAGTGGTATTGGTGGCTGTCGCCGTGGGCACCGTCGGCATTCGAGGCACTCGACGATCCCAACGAACCCGAGGCCATAGCGAAGGTCACACGGGTGCAGTCGAGCCTAGGGACGGGGCTGGGGCTGACACACCCCAACCCTCAGCTGTGGTCGCCTGACCCCGAGTCGTCGATAGCGCCACGTAGAGGGACAGAGGAAGTAGGAGCAGCACGGGGGATCAGCGGTGCGGTGTTGTCCGTGCCGCTCGTGCCGCTCGTGCCGCTCGTGCCGCTCGTGGACGGTGGAGTCGTCGGAGCAGGTCGAGAATCGCGCCAGCGGCGGAACGGTCCGATCCTGGTGACCAGCAGGACGAGTCCGGCAACCGACAGCGTGATACCGGCGATCTGCACCAGGAGCGAGCCAACGTGGCCGTCCTCCCCTAACAACAGGTGCTCATCGAGGAATCGTTCGATGCCCCACAGGACCATGCCGGCTCCCAGCACGATTCCGGCCGGGGGAAGTGGAGCTGCAGCGGGCTCGATCATGGATCCGTCGGCAGCCATTGTCGGTGCCTTCGAGCGCAACCACCGCTCGATCAAGAGGAGGATCCCGAAGATGGCGAAGTCCTCCATGGCCTGGAAGATCGGAACGGGGACGACCTTCAGGTCTGGATGACTGCCGGCGTAGTACATGCCGAACCATTGGTGGGTGGGGTGCCCACCACCGTTCACCATGAGTTGAGGCCCGAGCAGGCGGCCCATTCCCCAACACGCCATCAGCACCGGGGCCATCAGGTCGGCGAACCGGAGAGTGGGCAGTTCGGGGCAGCGCCGACGAGAGATGACGATGGCGACTGGGACCGCCAGGATCAGCCCACCGAACGAGGAGAGCCCGCCCTGCCAGATGGCGAAGATCTGAGACGGGTGGGAGGCGTAGAAAGACAGGTGGGAGAGCACGTGCATGGCCCGGGCTCCGACGATGGCGGCCACGATCACCCAGACGAACATGCTGGTCACCCAGTCGGTCGGGTAGCCGCGTTGGCGCAGCCGGCGCTCAGTGAAACGGAGGCCGAACCAGAAGGTCAGGGCCAGGCCGATTCCATAGGTGTGGACCTCGAGGAACCAGATGTGGAATGCGATGGGGATAGGTCTCATGGTCGTGGATGCCGCGAGCGGAGCAACAGCGCCCCGCCTTCAGGCCAGGTCCTCAGTATGCCCCAGGGGGCCGCAGCAGTGTCCGTCGCTGGCATGTGTTGCACGGATCGGACCATCAGTTGTTGGGGGTAGGAGGGGCGACGGACCAGCCCCGACGTCGGAGTTCGTCGACGAGGAGCTCTTCGGGTACTCGCTGAAGCTGTCGGGCGAGGCTCTGCGTGCGCGACGCCGCCCGGGGCGGGGCGCCAAGGGCGGGGGCTTCCTCGGGACCGTCGGTGCCGTCGGACTGCTCCTGCTCTTTCTGCTGCTGCTTCTGCTCCTCGGCTTCAGCATCGGCTTGGAGTCGGGCGATGAGTTCAGAGGCCTCGTCCTGGGTGAACCGACCGCCGGCCTGGCGTTGATTGAGACCGAGTGGGCCACGGGCATCTTTGAAGTCGACATGGCCGGCACCCTCGATGAGTGCGGT
>Ga0194061_1000527_pt1 | contig 23280 bp, 22 predicted proteins | sample SepL2221m_MetaG_FD_163423 | JGI IMG/M metagenome (GOLD analysis project Ga0194061, IMG submission 163423) | Anoxic zone freshwater microbial communities from boreal shield lake in IISD Experimental Lakes Area, Ontario, Canada - Sep2016-L224-21m | ecosystem: Environmental > Aquatic > Freshwater >... | reverse complement strand
CCTTGCCCCCGGATTTGAAGCAAGTTTTTCATTTTTTACGTTTTCCATCGCGAGCCTTGCCACTCTGGCATGGGCATGGTTGGTGAAATGGCGTGTCGGTCGCCACCGCGCGGCCATCTGGAAGAGTCTGGTACTGCCGGCCGGTGGTGCGGCCCTGAGTTGGCTGTTGCTCATGACGCTTTGGATGCCCTTGCTCAACTACGCGCAGAGCTACACCACGCTGGTCAGACGCACCACCTCGCAGATAAACGTGCCCGGCTGCGTAGAAACCTTAGGATTGGGACAGGGCCAGATCGCCGCATTTCAGTTCTACGGAAAGATCCAGCTGAAAGCTATGCAAAGCATGCCCACTTGCCCTTGGCTACTAGTTGAACATCAATTTAACCTAACAGTACCAAGCGGTGTAAACCTGACGGTGTGGACCTTGCAAAACGCCATTCAACACCCTACCAACGCCGGTGAATCGGTACTGTTGTTCAAACGGAATTGATAGCGGTCACAGAGGTCGGTCCAGCCAGTGCGTGGCGAACCCGGTGGGCCGGGAATCCGATTGAGAAAACCGAGCCTTTGCCAGGCACACTTTCGATGGAAAGTTCAGCCCCGTGCCGCTGGGACACATGTTTGACGATAGCCAAACCCAACCCGGTCCCACCCGTATCGCGCGACCGACTACGATCCACTCGATAAAAGCGCTCGGTCAACCGCGGAATATGTTCCAGCGCAATACCAGGTCCTTGGTCGCGCACCTGGAACACTGCTCCTCCATCAGGTCGCAAGCGGAATTCAACATCGATGCGCCGGCCCCCCGCAGTGTAGCGAATCGCGTTACTGATCAAATTGGACAACGCGCTATGCATTTCCGTCGACGAGCCTGCAATCTCACATCCAGGCGCACGTGTAAACACCAGAGCATGCGGAAGGGCAGACAGAATTCGTGAGAGATCATGCGCATCCTGCTCGCACTGCCGCATCAATAAGTCCACCGAAACCCAATCATGCATTGAGGGCAACGGACTACCTTCCAGGCGAGACAGGGTCAACAAATCGCTAACCAGCGTTTGCATACGCTGGGCTTGCTGTGACATCAAACCCAGATAGCGCTGGCGCTCTTGCTCTTCCAGTGACAGTGTCTGCAAGGTTTCAACAAATCCTGCCAACACTGTCAGCGGCGTACGTATTTCATGGGAAACATTGGCAACAAAATCTCTGCGCATAGCTTCGGCCTGCTCAACAGCCGTTATATCGCGCGACAACAATAGCACACGCCCCTCACCATAAGGGTGCAAGTGCACCGACAACTTCACTGGTTTGGACGCATTGTTCTCACGACCCGGCATCGTGATGTCATGCAAAAAATTGCGCGCGGTCAAATAGGCTGCAAAACCCGGGTCACGAACCAAATTCCCGATATGCTGAAGCATGTCACGCTGCGGGTCGAATCCAAAGTGTCCTGCAGCCGTCTGATTAAACCATTCGATGCGCGCTTCAGAGTCCAGCAGCACAACTCCATTGGGCGATGCCTGCAGTGCAGCCAAAAAATCTTCCAAACGGTTGTCACTCTCTACTGCCAGAAGGCTCCCGGCGCGCAACATACGACGCACACGATCATGAGCCTCGCCCCACAAGCCGTTACCCAAAGACAAATCTGCCGATGCACCTTCACGCAACCAGCGCAGCAAACGCAGTCCACGCATGCAATCCATCGCAAACCAAATGAAGCTCCCCGCCAGAGCAAAAACCAGCGCGATGATCCACTGGTCACCATCATTGGCTACAAGCCAACCCAGGCCTGCAGCGCAAGCCTGAAACAGCACAAGGGTAATGAGCCGCCAAAGCATTGGGGTCGCGCTATTGCCTGCTAGAGGCCGATCTTTTCTGCCGTTATGGCCGCAGCGACCGGTGCAGGGGTTACCGTCAACCGGTAACCAGCACCCCGTACGGTCTCAACCATGGCTCCAGCCTGTGCCATGGATTCACGCAAGCGCTTGACATGTACGTCCACAGTACGCTCCTCGATGTATACATGGTCGCCCCAAACTTTATCCAGCAACTGGGAGCGGCTATGAACCCGCTCCGCGTGCCCCATAAAGTAATGCAACAACTTAAACTCGGTGGGGCCCAGCTTCAACGGTCGGTCTTCAAATGACACCCGGTGTGTTGTGGGGTCCAGTACCAACGAGCCCATGGTTAACACCTCGCCGGCCTGCTCTGGCGTGCGACGGCGCAGCACAGCCCGTATGCGTGCCAGCAGTTCCTTAGTCGAAAATGGCTTGGCGATGTAGTCATCGGCGCCCGCATCTAACCCGGCAACGCGGTCGGCCTCATCCCCACGTGCGGTCAACATGATGATTGGTACCGCCTGTGTTCGTGGGTCAGCGCGCCATCGCTTGGCCAAAGTCAAGCCGCTCTCGCCAGGCAGCATCCAATCCAGCAGAATCAGGTCAGGCACACTTGCATCCAGATCTTTTTGGGCTGTGACACTGTCCATGGCCCATATAGGACGAAACCCGTTGTGCCGCAGATTGACGGCAATGAGTTCAGCGATCGAAGACTCGTCCTCGACCACCAGGACCGATGGCATGTTTCTCATTTGACCACTGACTCGATTTGTTCCATGGACGTGTGGCGGACATCCTCACCCTTAACCACATAAATAATGAACTCAGCAATATTCTTGGCATGGTCGCCAATGCGCTCGATCGCTTTGGCCAAGAACAGCAAATCCAGGCTCGGCGAGATCATGCGCGGGTCTTCCATCATGTAAGTGATGAGCTTGCGCACAAAACCATCAAATTCGGCATCGATGAGGTTGTCCTCTTTCAGAATAGCAACCGCCGCGGTCACGTCAAGGCGCGCAAAAGCATCCAGCGCCTTGTTTAACAAGCCGGATGCCAAGTCGGCTGCCACGCGTAACTCGAGGGATGGCAGCGACCGGGGCGAACCACTCTGAATGATGGAACGCACCATGCGTGCAATTTTTTCCGCTTCATCGCCAACACGCTCCAGATTTGCTGTGGTTTTGGAAATGGCAATCAACAGACGCAGATCGCGCGCCGTAGGTTGGCGGCGTGCAATGATGGAGGAGAGGTCTCGATCAATCTCGACTTCCATCGCATTCACCCTGGCCTCATTAGCGGTAACCTCATTGGCGACCTCCACGCTGAATTGGGATAGCGCGTAAATGGCCCGACGAATCTGGGACTCGACCAGCCCACCGAGCTCCATAACCTGGGATGAAACGGTGGTCAGTTCGCTGTCGAACTGCGTTGATAAGTGTTTGTCTGACATATTTTCTTTCTATCCAAACCGGCCGGTAATGTAGTCTTCAGTTTCCTTGCGTGTGGGCTTGAAGAACATCTGTTCCGTCGCGCCAAATTCAACCAAGTCACCCAAGTACATGTAGGCTGTGTAGTCACTACAGCGCGCAGCTTGCTGCATATTGTGGGTCACAATAACCACTGTGTAATCGCTCTTGAGCTCCACAATCAGCTCTTCTACCTTGGCCGTCGAAATCGGGTCCAGTGCCGAGCATGGCTCATCAAGCAGCAGCACTTCGGGTTTGATGGCAATGCCGCGCGCAATGCACAAGCGCTGCTGCTGCCCACCCGAGAGGCTGGAGCCGCTCTGATGCAATTTGTCTTTGACCTCAGTCCACAGCGCAGATTTTCGCAATGCCCATTCAACCCGCTCTTCCATATCCGTTGTATTGAGGGACTCAAACAGCTTTACACCAAAAGCGATATTGTCAAAAATGGACATTGGAAACGGCGTGGGCTTCTGAAACACCATACCCACCTTGGCACGCAGCAATGCAACGTCTTCCTTGCTCTGAAGAAGATTCTCGCCATCAAGAATGATCTGGCCCTCGGCCCGCTGCTCGGGATACAGCTCGAACATCCGGTTAAAGACACGAAGCAGAGTGGACTTGCCGCAGCCAGAAGGACCAATAAATGCAGTCACCTTGTTCTCGGGAATCTCCAGATTGATCCCTTTGAGCGCATGGAACTTGCCATAGTAAAAATTCAGATCCTTGACTGCGATCTTGGTCTTTGAAGGAGTCGTAGAAGTATTCAGCATGAGATATTGTTCAGGATAGGAGTGACAAGCGGGCTCAAATTTTTGTACGGGTCAACACCCGGGCCAAAATATTCAGACCCAACACTGCTGCGGTAATGATGAATACACCGGCCCAAGCCAGTTTTTGCCAATTTTCGTAGGGACTCATGGCGAACTTGAAAATCGTAACCGGCAGGCTGGCCATGGGTTCGCTTAACGAGGAGGTCCAGAACTGGTTGCTCAAGGCGGTAAATAGCAAAGGCGCTGTCTCACCCGCGATGCGGGCCACGGCCAGTAGCACCCCGGTGATGACACCGGCTCTTGCAGCTTTGAGCGTGATGCTCAAAATGACTTTCCACTTCGGTGCACCGAGCGCATAGGCAGCTTCTCGCAAGCCGGGCGGAACCAGTTGCAGCATATTCTCGGTCGTGCGAATCACGACCGGAATGACCAGCAGTGACAACGCGACGACACCGGCATAACCTGAAAATGACTTGAATCGCGAGACTACGACCGCATAAACAAACAAGCCAATCACTATGGACGGCGCAGACAACAAGATGTCGTTGACAAAACGGGTAGTGGACGCAAGCCAGCTCTTTGTGTCGAACTCCGCAAGATAGATGCCAGCCATTACGCCAATAGGAGTGCCCAGCCCAGTTGCCAACATCACCATCAGAAATGAACCATAAATGGCATTTGCCAAACCGCCTTCGTCATTGGGCGGCGGAGTCATCTGGGTGAACGTAGCGACGGACAGACCGTCAATACCCAGCAAAATCGTTTCCCACAAAATCCAGAAGAGCCAAAACAAACCGAATGCCATGGCAGCCAGCGCCATGCCGGTTGCCAATTGGTTGATGCGCTTGCGGGAGGCGAACTTGGCCGCGCGCAATTCGTAAGCAGTGGCACTCATGTTTTGGCTCCTTCGCCCTTGCGCAGCTGTGCCAACAGCAACTTGGACAGCGACAAGATCACAAACGTAATAAAGAATAAAACCAACCCAAGGTACATCAACGACGCCTGGTGAAGACCCTCACCAGCCTCGGCAAACTCATTGGCCAAGGCTGAGGTAATGCTATTGGCGGCCTGGAACAGGCTCAAGGAATCGAGCTGATTAAAGTTGCCGATGACAAAAGTTACCGCCATGGTCTCGCCGATAGCGCGACCCAGTCCCAGCATGATGCCACCGATGACCCCAGTTTTCGTATAAGGCAGAACCACCTTGGTAACAACTTCCCACGTTGTGGCACCAAGTCCATAGGCGGATTCTTTAAGCAAAGGTGGCGTCACTTCAAACACGTCGCGCATCACTGCCGCGATGAACGGAATGATCATGATTGCCAAGATAATGCCGGCCGACAAAATGCCGATGCCAACCGGTGGGCCGGACACAAAGGCACCCAAATAGGGAACGCCTGCAAATGCAGTTTGGAGCGGTTGCTGTACATAGGTCGCCAGCACCGGCCCGAAAATCAACAGACCCCACATACCATAGACGATAGAAGGAACAGCTGCCAGCAACTCAATTGCAGTACCCAACGGACGCTTTAGCCAAGTCGGTGACAGCTCAGTCAAGAACAGTGCAATACCAAAACTGACTGGAACCGCAATCAACAGGGCAATGAAAGAAGTAGCCAGCGTCCCGTAGATCATGACCAAACCGCCAAACTCTTCTTTGACGGGGTCCCATGTCGTGTTGCTCAGGAAGCTCAACCCGTATTTGTCAATCGCGGGCCAGGCACTTATGGTGAGCGAAGCCAGGATAGCAATGAGCATTCCCAGAGTAAACAATGCCGCACCTTTGGCCAACCAGCCAAAAATGCGGTCAGCCATGGGCCCAGACCGGGCCTTTTTGACGGGTGGAGGTTGAATCATTGCGCGAACCGACTGGGTCGCAAGTGGTTTGGACGAAAAGTCGCCGTTAGCCAGTGTAGATGACATGTTTGACTTTCCGTACAGACCCGTATTGATTGCTTGGCAGCTTACTTGAACGCCACTGGCTTACCTGCGTTGTCCTTAATCTCGCCCCAGGATTTTTCGATTGCAGCAATCACAGGCTTGGGCATGGGCACATAGTCCAGATCCGCAGCGGTTTTGTCACCATTTTTGTACGCCCAACTGAAGAACTTCAGCACTTCAGTGGCATTCGCCGGCTTGTCCTGCTTCGTGTGCATCAGGATAAACGTGGCGCCGGAAATAGGCCATGCATCCTTGCCTGGCTGGTTGGTCAGAATCTGGTAGAACGACTTGGCCCAATCAGCACCTACAGCAGCAGCCTTGAAGCTGTCATCTTCAGGCTTGACAAAATTGCCGGCAGCGTTTTGCACCGTGGCGTAGTTCAGCTTGTTCTGCTTGACATAGGAGTACTCCACATACCCCATGGAGTTCGGCAAACGACCCACAAATGCAGCAACACCTTCATTGCCCTTGCCACCGGCGCCAACTGGCCAGTTCACAGCCGTGCCCTCGCCTACCTTGGACTTCCACTCGGCGTTAACCTTGCTCAGATAGTTGGTAAAAATGAACGTGGTGCCAGAACCGTCAGCGCGGCGAACCTGGGCAATCGCCGCATCCGGCAGCGCCAGCGTTGGATTCAGAGCCTTGATGGCGGGGTCATTCCAGCGGGCAACCTTGCCCAGAAATATGTCGCCCAGCAACTGCCCAGTCAATTTAAGCTGGCCGGGTTCGATACCCTTGACGTTAATCACGGGGACCACGCCACCCATCACGGTAGGGAACTGCATCTGGCCCTTGGTCTTCAGCACTTCGTCTGTCAAAGGCATGTCTGACGCACCAAAATCCACTGTTTTGGAATCAATCTGCTTGATGCCACCGCCCGAACCGATTGACTGGTAATTCACCTTGACACCAGTCGCCTTGTTGTACTCCGAAGCCCATTTTGCGTAAACAGGAGCTGGAAAAGTTGCACCCGCTCCGGTCACCTCCTGGGCGCAGACTGCGCCAGCAAAACCCATGGTAGAAGCTACAGCCAGGGACAAGAGCGGGAGTTTAAAAGTGATTCGCATGGGGTAACCTTTTATTCGGTTGATTGAGGAATAGTTGGACTTTAAGAAAGTTATGTGACAAGTCTGTGACAAAAATAAATATTTGACTTGAACAGCGCATTGACATCCGCGGGATCAAACATTCATGAGTTTGTCACATAGCTGTCACACGAGGTTTTTACGCTTGGCACTTTCAAACCAACCAGACGGAATACACCATGACACTGTTCATTGTCTCTACCCTTACCCGCCGCAGCACTTTGGTGGCTGGCCTTGCCCTGGCATTGGCCGGATGCGCGACACCGTCCGGCCCCGTCAATCTGGCAGACGCCATTGCATCCAATCCCGCATTGAGCACACTGAACACCCTAGTGATTCAAGCAGGACTCACGGACACCCTGAAGTCCGGCGGCCCATTCACCGTGTTTGCTCCGACCAATGAGGCTTTCAAGGCGGTACCCTCCGCTGCTATGGCTGACTTGGCCAAACATCCAGAAAAACTGAAGGAAGTATTGACCTACCACGTCGTCCCTGGAAAGACCATGGCGGCAGACGTGAAAAACAGCAATGCAAAGACGGTCAACGGCGCAAACGTCGCATTGTCGAAGGCAGGCGATTTCGTCACGATCGAAAGTGCAGCGGTTGTGACTCCCGATCTGGTTGCGACCAACGGCGTCATCCACACCGTCGACACAGTGCTGATGCCACCCAAGAAGTAAGTAGCGTGTCCTGGTGCGAGACCGATTCATGACCAACCCACACAATCCTGGCCGACGACGGTCATTCCGCACCCTGATGAGTGCATCCATGGTTGGCGCAATGCCGGTTTGGGCACAGGCGTCCAAGAGCACTGGAAACGCTCGCACCCTGACAATCGCGCAAGTCGTCGATATGTCGACCAGTCAGCTTGATGTCTCCAAAGACTTTCTGGTCGGCTCGCGCACTGCGTGGCAAGAAATCAACGCGAAAGGTGGAGTTCAGGGGGCACCCGTCAAGCATCTGGTAATGGAGGTTGATGGCACTGCTGCCAGTCTGCGAACGGCCGTAGACAGTCTGAAAGCCGAGCCCCATTGCGTTGCAGTGTTTGGCACCGCGGGGGACCGAGCCGCCTCCCAACTGACGAGCCTCCTGCGTCGTGACGTTCCGGATATGCCCCATGTCGCGCCGTGGTTGCAAAACGTGGATGCCGCCGCATCGTCAAGTACCTTCCCCATTTTTGCCTCCCGCCAGGAACAAATAGCCCATGCCATCAAATCGCTGTCCGCTATGGGAATCACCCAGGTGGGCGCTGTCTATGGTTCAGCGGCAGAGTACGCAGCCTATCGGGCGGACTTGGAACAAATCTCCCGGGCATTGAAACTCGCGATCACGCCCTATTACACCGACGGCGATTTGCTGGACCTGGCCCAAACCCTCACGCACAATAGCCCCCGGGTACTGTTGTTTGTGGGTGGCACACCGGAGATGGTCCGTTTCGCACAAGGCGTAGAAAAGCAAGCCGCCCAGCGCTACCTGATTGCCATGTCCGACGTCAACCTGCAAAGCATTCAGCAACTGGGCGCATCGCGATTCACCCCCATGATAGCGACACAGGTCGTGCCCATGGTCAACTCAAGCCTCCCAGTTGTCAGGGCATACCGCAGTGCGCTGAGCCGACATTTTGACGAACCGCCAACTCCTTTGAGTTTGGCCGGATATGTATCTGCACGGTATACCTATGAAGTGTTGCAAAGCATAGATGGCCCGGTGACGCGCAGCGCCGCACTTCAGGCCTTCGCGCGGCGTAATCCGATAGATTTGGGTGGTTTTCGCATAAGTCCGGACGCCAAAGGCCAGGGCACCGCCTACGTCACACAAAGCATGGTTGCGGCTGATGGCCGCCTGGTCGGTTGACCCAACGCCCACTGACCCGGCGGACGACAAACAGCCGGTGCTATGCTCTGGCGATACCTCCATCATCTAGAACAAAAGAACCAATACCCATGGGAACTCGCCTGGCCGCTGTGGATTTGGGATCCAACAGCTTTCGTCTGGAAATTGGACGCGCCGAACACGGCGTATTTCAACGCACTGAATACCTCAAAGAAACCGTCCGCCAAGGGGCAGGCCTGGATGAAAATCGGAACCTGACGACTGCGGCCATGCAAAACGGCTGGGATTGTCTGGCCCGATTTGGTGAGCGCCTGGCAGGGTTTCAGCCCGGTGAAGTGCGGGCTGTCGCCACGCAAACCCTGCGCGAGGCGCGCAACCGCGACGCTTTTTTACAACGCGCCAATACTATTTTGGGCTTTCCCATCAACGTCATCTCGGGCCGCGAGGAAGCACGGCTGATCTACCAGGGTGTGGCGCAAATGCTGCCACAGTCTGACGAGCGGCGCGTAGTCATTGACATTGGCGGTCGCTCCACCGAACTTATTTTGGGCAAAGGGCAAACGCCCATGGTTATGGAGTCCTTCCGGGTGGGCAGTATTGCCTGGTCCAACCGGTACTTTCCCGATGGGCAGTTCACCAAAAAATCTTTCGCTATTGCAGAGATTGCGGCCAAAGCCGTGTTGGATGAGGCGTTTGACGCCTACCACCCCAGTCTGTGGGATGCAGCCTACGGCTCGGCCGGAACGGTCAGCGCTATTGCTGATGTGTTGGTTGCCTGTGGATGGCCAGTCGGCAGCGTCACACAGGAGAGCCTTGACTGGTTGATGGACAAACTCATCCTTGCACAAAGCGCTGATCGCCTGAAGCTGCCCGGCATGCGCGAAGACCGCAAGGTCATCATCGGCGGAGGCGTCAGTATTGTGCGCGCCATTTTCAGCCTGTTGGGTGTCAAAACGCTGCATCAGGCTGCTGGTGGTTTGCGCCACGGCCTGATCTGCGACTTGATAGGTGCATCCAACAGCAACGACGACGATTTGCGAGGTAAGACTGTCCAGCGCCTGGCCAGCAAATTTGGAGTCGATGCGACCCATGGGGAACGCGTGGGGAAGGTTGCCACGCAGTTGTTCGGTCAACTACTAGCCACGGCTGAAATGGCCGGGTCTGCACACGACGGTCGTCCTTTGCAAAAGCTGAAGTGGGCCGCGCAACTGCATGAGATTGGCAGCCACATTTCGCACAGCGACTATCACAAGCATGGCGCGTACATCCTGGACAACGCAGACGCCATGGGCTTTTCGCTGTCCGAGATGCACCGCTTGAGCCTCCTGGTGCTTGGACACCGGGGCAAACTTCGCAAAGTCGAAACCGCGCTGGAAGAAACCAATCTGGTGCCGCAGTTGCTCGCTTTGCGCCTGGCCGTCATTTTGAGCCACGCCCGCCGTGATCCGGATTTGACAGGCATAACGCTCGCCCGTACGGATGCGCAAGGGCGCAGCATGCAATTGCAGTGCCGCGCCGGTTGGGCCGAGGCTTACCCCCAATCGGCCCACCTGTTGCGCGAAGAAGTTCAGGCCTGGCAAAAAACGCCATGGACACTGGACCTTGTCGGCTGTTAGGTCACCGGCACCCCCAAACCACCAATGTAACTAGGAAGGTGCTGCAAGTATGGCAGAGGGTTTAATCCGCCAGCGCGTACTGGGACTCCAGGTAATCGATGATGGTCGATGACTCATACAGCTGGACTCCGGTGTTGGGGTCCTCAAGGTAGGGCACCTGTACCCTCCCTTTTTGTGCCAGTAATTTTTCGCGCCGCCCGCCTGCACGCGGCTTATATGGGCCGGGTTTGATTCGCATGGCCGCTGGCCCCATGTCGGCGAACTGCTCCTTGCCAATGTTATGCAACACATATGGCAACTCCAATTCCGTGAGGTATTCACGCACCAGGCGACTATAAGGGCTGGACTCAAAGCTCCACAGTTCCAGCAGTCTGACCGCTCGCTTAGCGGGTCGCACCCGAATGCCACGCAAACCACGTGCCGCCGAGGCCAAACCGCTCAAAAGCGGACGCAAGCGGCCGATGCGATAGGCAGTCGGCGTATCCTGATCGCCGTAGGTTCGAAACAAATAGTCAACAATTGCACCCGATTCATACAGCATCGTCGTCGTATTGGGATCACTCAAGAATGGAAACTGGGTCTTGCCGCCCAATCGCTTAGCCTGAGCACGAAAGCGGGTTCCTCCTTGTGGACAGGGCAAAATCTGCACATCGAGCCCCAGCGCGGTGAGCGCTTCGCGCACGCTGCGACAGTGGGGGCTGCCCTCCATGTCGTAGAGTTTGAGCAATTGGGGGGGCTGAATGGCCGCTTTAACAACGCTGGTTCCCCTCCACGCGGCAAGGCTCGAAGTGGCCACCGACCCCAAAACACGGATACGGTGCAATACAGTGGGTTTCATAGGCAACTTGGGTTCGTGCACAAACTTTTCTCTGCGGCAATTGTCACTGCATAAGCATGGTCGCCACCCGACCGCTACAGTTCAATACCGCAGGTCTACGCTGCCACAGCAACACGCTTGGCACGCTTGCGCGCAGACGGATTGGCGACCGCTTTGGCGGGCGTTGGTTTTGGCAAATGGGAAACCGGTGCGGCGATTTGCTCGGCTGCCACGGATTGGGACTGTGCCAACTCCATCAGCGTACGGTGTTCTGCAAGCAGCGCGTCGGCCAAGTCGTTCACATCGGGCAAGGCACGACGACAGGCAATCAGGCCGTAGTCCAGGCGTCCGTTGTAGCTTTGAACCGTCACGTTCAATGCCATACTGTGGGAGGGGATGGACACCGGGTAGTAACTCACGACCTTGGCGCCGGCAAAGTACAACTGCACCGGAATGCCTGCCACATTGGAAATGATCAGGTTAGCCAAAGGCGGCATCACATTGGCCAGGCGCGAGCGACTGAACAGCGAGGCCAGTGCCGACATCAGCCAAGGCGCTGCTGGCAGCGGAAAATCCATCGGAATGGCATTCTTGAAACGCCCCATCATGACCTTGGTATTGGCTGACGATTCGTGGATTTTGTGCAGGCGCTGTAACGGGTCCTTGATGTCGGTTGCCAGGTTCATGGTGACCATGGTGACCTGGTTATTGGCGGTCATGTCACCTTCCTGGCGCAGACTCACCGGAACAGCTGCACATAGCGGTTTGTCGGGTAACTCGTTGTTGTCCTTCAGGTACGCGCGCAAGGCACCAGCGGTGGTGGCCATCACCACGTCATTGAGCGAAACACCCAGCGCCCGGGCGATCTGTTTTACCTCGGACAGCGGTACCGTGCGTCCGGCAAACGTCCGCTGATTGGTAATGGCCACGTTCAGGGATGTGCGGGGCGCAAAAATCTTGAAGTCCTTCGGAAGTGACCAGTCGCGCTTTCCGTCCACACCTTTGGCCGGTACCAGAGCAGTCTTGGCCGACCGGGCTATCAGCGGCAACGACTTCACCAACCCGACCGACTGGTTCACCGTGTTGCGTACTGCAGCACCCAACAATTCGGCAATGCCCAACTGGTAGTAATCCCGCCGACCGCGCTGGCGCGGTGCCTTGATGACACGCCCTGTTGGTTCCAGATCAAAAATGGCTTTGGCCACTGCCACACCAGCCTGGCCATCCAGGCCCGCATGATGCACTTTGCAGTACAGAGCCACCTGTCCACTCTTGAGCCCGTCGATAACAAAAAACTCCCACAGTGGACGACTACGGTCCAAAAGACTGGAGTGAAGGCGCGCCACATACTGTTGCAATTGCCGGTTAGTGCCGGGCTTTGGCAACGTGACATGGCGCACGTGGTAGTCCAGGTCGATGTCTTCATCTTCGACCCACACCGGATTCGAAATATCCAGTGGCATCAGCATCAGCTTGCGAGTAAATACATCAGCCAGGTGCATGCGCTGCTGGATGTGCGCCTTGGTGTCCTCGAAAAAATCCCCGGCATAGCCTTCGGGCAGGTCAACCACGTTGAGGGAGCCAATATGCATGGGCATTTCGGGAGATTCGAGATGCAGAAAGGCGGAGTCCACGCCACTAAGATGTTTCATGCGTTAGCTCTTTCGCAAAATTGATGTATCAATGAATACGATAGCACGCACCACGTATCGGCCTAATCCAGGTCGGCAATTTTGCGCCGCACATCCAAATTGACCAGTACACGCTTGCCCGTCTGGCCGATGGTGCCGATCAACTCCGAGAAATTTGGAGAAAACGAAAAGCCGAGCAAAGGCTCGGACAGGTACGTGCGGCGCGGGTTCAGGTAGCCAGGTATAAAGGCCCCCTCCTTATATTGAAAGTCGTGCACCATGCCCACCGCAATGTCTTCCGCGGTTGGGTCGTAGCTCACTTCCCAAACTTCGGGCACATCTCGCAAGGCCACTATGAAACTCTTGCGCTTCGGCGCGTCATGGATCGCGGCCACGCGCGAGGCGGCCTTCCCGTTCTTGTCCATCAGCGGCAGAACCTTGAGGACACTCAAACGTGCATCCATGACTACCAGGGAATGGGGCTGCTCAATGACCTTGGCGAGAAACCTTCCATCGGCGCTTGCTGCCAACTCCGGTGTGGCGGATTCTGCGAAAGCGATGCGACTCAATGCCACAACGCAGGCTGCGACAGCCAACACCCTAATTCCCAAATGGCAACGCATCATCGCGGACCCATTTTCTGGATGGATTGTGTGCAGCGTCCCGGGAACCGTTGTAGAAACTCGCATTCCTTCTGCCGCATAAAGCGCGTGATGGCCTGGGCTCGCGGCGTACCCTCGCTCACGTCGTAATCAGGTCGCGCGCACACGGCCGGATCGGTCGGACAAACAGCCGCTAAGGGTGCGCCAGTCCCCCGCAGACTGGACCCTGCGATCGATCTGTGGTCGGTACTCACGCCCTTGGCGCCAGATTCAGCGGATGCTGCAGGCGCAATACCGTCCTTCAGGACTTTAACCGCCGTATCGCCTTTGTCGCACTGTGTTGCATCGGCGTAACGGGTGCCAACCGAGGTGGTGCAGCTCCAATAAAAATCCGCAGCGAACACAGGCCAAGCCGCCATCAAATACACCAGACTAAAAAGAACGCGATTGAAGATTCTCATTGATTCACATCCCTCTATTGCTTCAGTAAGCTCACTATACGGCACTGGAACGACCCCATTTAGCCAGAACTTGAAAACGACCAACGAATAAGTCACTATCATTTATATAGCGTACCACGCATACTTCTAGGGGGCTAGAGGCTTATTTCCTCAAAAATACCAGAGATAAAACCCATAATCGGTATTATCGACACCATGAAAATCCTGATCGTGGAAGACGAGCACAAGACGGGCGACTACTTGCGCCAAGGCCTGACCGAATCAGGTTTCATCACTGAACTGGCCTCCAACGGTGTGGACGGCCTTCATCTCGCTGTGACCGGCGACTTTGAATTGCTGGTGCTGGACGTGATGCTGCCTGGCCTCAACGGCTGGCAAGTACTGGAGCGCTTACGCCAGTGCGGACGCGACATGCCGGTGCTATTTTTGACCGCGCGCGACCAAATCGACGACCGGGTAAAAGGACTTGAGCTGGGTGCGGACGACTACCTGGTCAAGCCATTCGCGTTTTCGGAGCTTCTGGCACGCGTGCGCACGCTGCTGCGGCGGGGGAAAACCAGCATCGAAGCCACGGTATTGCATGTCGCTGACCTGGAACTGGACCTGCTGCGCCGCCGGGTCACCCGAGCCGGAACCCGTATTGAACTGACCGCCAAAGAATTTGCTCTGCTGGAACTGTTGCTTCGTCGACAGGGCGAAGTATTGCCGCGCTCCATGATTGCATCGCAGGTCTGGGATATGAACTTTGACAGCGACACCAACGTGATCGATGTCGCCATTCGTCGCTTGCGCGCCAAGGTTGACGACCCGTATGAGCCGCGCCTCATACGCACCGCACGCGGCATGGGCTATGTGCTGGAGGCGCCCGACGGCGTATAACCTGACCAGGATAAGGGCAAAATGTGCAGATGGCCCCACCCCACCCTATCCTGCCTCAGCGACGCACGGGTCCGCTGGCACAGCTAACGCTCACTGCAAGACTCACGCTTTTGTTTGCAGCGGGCTCCAGTGTGGTGCTGTTGGCATTAGGGTGGCTCATTGGCGCATCCATCGAGCACCACTTTGAAGACCTTGATCGGGAAACCCTGCAAGCCAAACTTGTGATGGCGCACCATGCCGTGGCAAGGGTTAACTCCGAAGCTGACCTGCGTGGGCTGCCATCGCAACTCGGAGTTGAAACCGCCGGTCACCATGACCTGCTGATGCAAATTGCCGGACCGGACCGGCAATTGGTGCTGGCCGCACCAAACGGGGAATTTTCCGGCGATTGGCTTGCCGCAATCCGCACACCATCCGTCGCCACAGAGTCGCAAACGCTGCTGCAATGGTCACAGGGTGGACACAGCTACAGGGGCCTGGTCGCATCGATACCCACCGGCATTCCCAACGCCGCGCCCCTGCAGGTTGCAGTAGCGGTTGACATCGCACACCATCAGGTTTTTATGAACACCCTGCTGCATACCCTGTGGGTGTTTGTGGGCAGCGCGGCCCTGGCCACGGGACTGTTGGGTTGGTTTTCGGCCAGCCGGGGTCTGGCACCGCTCAAGGACATGCGCGCGCGCGCTGCAAAGGTAAACGCCCAAACGCTGGACCAGCGCCTGCCCACCGATGCGGTACCGGCGGAGCTAGCGGACCTGGCCAACACACTCAACGACATGCTGGCGCGCCTCGAGGAGGCATTTCGGCGTTTGTCGGATTTTTCATCGGACATTGCCCACGAACTGCGCACACCCGTTAGTAACCTGATGACGCAAACCCAGGTCTCTTTGTCTCAAGCGCGCGAAGCATCCAGTTATCGAGAAATTCTGGAGTCGAACGCCGAGGAATTTGAGCGCCTGGCTCGGATGATCGCCGATATGCTATTCCTTGCCAAGGCGGACAACGCACTAGCCTGCGCACAGCCGCTGCTGCATAACGAGCTGGTCGACTTGGCACAGGAGGTGCGCGACCTGTTTGACTTCTATGAAGCGCTGGCAGAGGAACGTGGCGTCAACCTGCAATTGCAGGGCCAGGCGCACACCAGTGGGGACCGCCTGATGCTGCGCCGTGCGTTGAGCAACCTGATTTCCAATGCCCTGCGCTACACCGCGACAGGCGGCACCGTCAAGGTGACGCTTGCGCAATACGACGCCATGGCTGAACTGCGGGTACAAAACCCGGGCGACACAGTCGCACCCGCACATCTGCCACATTTGTTTGAACGTTTCTACCGGGCCAACCCCGCCCGCAACAGCGCCAGCGGAGAAGGCACCGGTCTGGGCCTTGCCATTACCCAGGCGATCGTGATGGCACACAAGGGTAGCATTGAGGTGACTTCAGCTGAGGCAATGACATGCTTCACACTGCGACTGCCCAGCAGTTGAACGCTCACAATCGACACATTCACTTTTTTTATTGATAGGAGTTAGCACATCATGAACATCACCACCGTCGGCATCATCGGAGCAGGCACCATGGGCAACGGCATTGCGCAGGCCTGCGCCACATCGGGCATCCAAGTCGTCATGGTCGACATCTCGGATGCTGCAGTAGCCAAGGGCATTGCGACGGTAAGCGGCAGCCTGGAGCGATTGCTGAAAAAGGAAAAAATCACCGTTGCCGACCGCGACGCAGCGCTGGCCCGCATCAAGGGCAGCACCAGCTATGAGGATTTGAAGCTTGCCCAACTGGTGATTGAGGCGGCTACCGAAAACCAGGACCTCAAGATCAAGATCCTCAAGCAGATCGACGCTATAGCGCCCGCCGATGTCATTGTGGCGTCGAATACGTCGTCGATCTCCATCACCAAACTGGCTGCAGTCACCAGCCGGCCTGACCGTTTTATTGGCATGCACTTTTTCAACCCGGTGCCCATGATGGCGCTGGTAGAAATCATTCGCGGTCTGCAGACCAGCGACGCCACCCACGATGCCGTTCACGCCATGGCAATAACCCTGGGGAAAACGCCCATCACGGTGAAGAACGCGCCGGGTTTTGTGGTCAACCGTATTCTGGTCCCCATGATCAACGAGGCACTATTTGTGCTATCGGAAGGGTTGGCAACGGCCGAGGACATTGATGCCGGCATGAAGCTGGGTTGCAACCAGCCCATTGGACCATTGGCGCTGGCCGACATGGTTGGCCTGGACGTTTGTCTGGCCGTGATGGAGGTCTATTTGAGCGAGTTTGGTGATAGCAAATACCGCCCCTGCCCGCTCCTGCGGGAAATGGTGGCTGCGGGGCGACTGGGGCGCAAGACGGGACGCGGTGTATATCAATACTGAATTAGCAGCGGTTATAAGCTGCGGCGCTCAAAGAGGCCCGCGCCCGCCCGTTTGGCATCGTGCTTAGCCAAAGCTGCAAGGTTGGCAACATCTTCCGCACGCGAAACACGACTACCGTCGATCGCCACTGCGCCAATGGACACGGTGGTGCACGGGAAAAAGCGGGGAATGCCATGACGGTCTTCCGCCTCGATACCTCCTGCCAGGCGCGCAGCCTCATCAAAAAGGCCGCGTGCCTGGGTGTTGAAATCCTCCACCAGTCTTTCACTGCGTGCGCGCCAGTCGGAGCTTTGAAACAGGAGGATGAAGTCGTCACCCCCAACATGCCCTAAAAAGTCGCGCTGAGAGTCGCATTGCAGCATGGCAAGGCGTGCCAGCAATCGCAACATTTCGTCGCCACGCCAGTAGCCATAGTAGTCATTGAACGGTTTGAAATTGTTCAGATCCGCGTAGCAGGCTACAAAGCGCACCTGTTTGCGGATCAGCCGCTCCATATGCTGGCTGATAGGGATATTCCCTGGCAAAAAAGTCAACGGGTTGGCGTGGCGCGCCGCCTCAATGCGCGTCTCGGTGACTGATCGTACCAGCTGGTCGCCAGTTCCAAGGCCAACGTAGCGGCCGTTTTCGGTCACGATAAAGCCGTCAGTCAAGTAGCGCTGGTCCTGGGAAGTCAAAATGCCAACCAACTCGTCCACGCAATGTTCGCGTTCGATCAAGCGGGGCTGAAAGTTGGCGTGAATTTCACACGACTTGCGCCCCCAAACCTCGCGGTAGTAAAGCTTGCTGTACTCGTTCATGAACTGCGCGCGGTTGATCAGGGCAACGGGCTTCTCCTGGTCCAGCAAGGCCACCGCGTGCAGATTGGGCCAATGCGAAAAACAGGCCGCAAGATCATCGTTCGTGGTTTTCGAAGTCACAGTCGGTGCCTGCACCAATGCCAGATTGCGCAGCTGTCCGTTGGGACTGGCTCGGCTCAGTTCGGGAAACACAACTATCTGACGCTCTGCCAGCACACGTTGGGCGTCGGCACCCAAATATTGGAGCGGTGCGGTATTCGGATGACCGAGAAAATAGCCCTGCCCATAGGCAATGCCAAGGTCGCGCAGCACGCGCAGGTCTTCAGGGGTCTCTATGCCCTCTGCCACCAGCGAGGTTCCAAAAATGTCGGCAATTTGCAGCAGGGCCTGGATGGTCTTGAGCTTATCGCCGTGCTGGCTGATATTGCGGGTGAAGTATTTGTCGATCTTGACGACCTCGGGCTTCAACTCAGACCATAAACGCAAACTTGACCGCCCATCGCCAAAGTCATCAAGCGCCAGAGAAACACCGGCAGAGCGGACTTTGGCGACAACTGCGGCCAGTTCGTCCATGTCATCGATGCGCTCATGCTCAGTGATTTCCAGAACCAGCGTTCGGGACAGCACCCCCATCCCACCGATCAAATCCAGCAGCTCGCGCGGTCCACTGGAATTCACAAGTTGCACCAATACAGCCGCACTCATGTTAACGAACAGGCGGCCCGGCACTTCCATTTGCCCCCAGCGGCGCAGGGCAGCTTCAACGCAGGCATATTCAAACTCAAATCCCAGGCACTCAAGCGACGCCGCTCGCAAAAGCGCGTCGGGCGTGTGCAAAGCCGTGCCCCTGGGGCCACGAATCAAGGCCTCATGCGCATAAATGCTGGCGTCTGAAAGATTAGCAATGGGCTGAAACACCGGGTAAAGACTGCCCTGCTGCAACACATTCTCCAACGGCCCTTGCCCGGCAATGGACGTGACACGCACAACGTGGAGCGGTTCCCTATCGAGAGTATGCATTGCAGTACCTCCAGGAATGAATCGGTTCAGCGAAGCGCTGAAACACCAATTTAGCGCCCTGATATGGCACTTCCGTGACAGCTGGCCGGTGTCATGGCGCTGACACGCCGATCTGCCACGATCAGGAAAACATGACAACCTAAGGAGCTGAAGATGGCTATCCTCACTCGGTTAACCACCCAGATGGGGACAGGGCGATTTGAGCCAGGGTGGAGGAATCCGCTGCTGGAGCCACCAGCCTGGCGCAGGAAACGCAAAACCTTCGGCATGCGGTGGCAGTGTTTAAAGTTGCGCACGAACCGGGTTCCATTTGGTCAAATCACCATCTAGCCCTCGTGGGATATGCGTAAGCAGCTACTAATAATATAGCAATTCAAACCGAAACCCGACCGCGCCCTGGTCAAGTGGCGCGCACAGACTTGCCGGGTTTGGTCTGGCGATTTTCAAAGTGCTTGAGTGCTACCCAGGTCAAGCCACCCACCACCACGGCACCCAGCAAAAAACCACCGTAAGCCAACGGCCAGGGAATGCCCTGCGTCATCATGGAAAACTCGGACATTCCGCCAACACCCGCCAAAATATTGATGGGCATGAACACGACACCAAATACCGTCAGCTGATTGACGCGCTTGTTCTGGTTGATATTGATGAAACCGATGGTTGCATCCATCAGAAAATTGATCTTGTCAAACAGAAATGACGTGTGGCTGTTCAACGACTCAATGTTCTGCAGTATCTGCCTGGCGTCGTCAAACTGAGCGGGCGACAGTATCTTGCAGCGGATCAAAAAATTAATGGCACGTTGCGTATCCAGAATATTGCTCCGGATGCGGCCGTTCAAATCCTCTTCCTCCGCTATGTCACCCAGGATTGCCGCCGCCTCCCGGTCGCTGATGGCTTCACTCAGAACCTGGCGGCCCACCTTGCCCAGTGTGGTGTAAATGTCCTCCAGCGAATCCGCTGAATACTCGACGTCTGCACCATACAGATCAATCAGCAAGTCGTTGCAATCTGACGCATAGCCCGGCTGTGTGGCGGCACGTCGACGCTGCAACCTGAATACCGGAAGGTCTTCATTGCGCAGCGAAAACAAGATGCCACCGTGCACGATAAAGACCACCGGAACGCTGCGCGAATTGCCCTCCCTGTCGAGCAGGAAGTTGGAGTGAAGATGGACATCACCGTTTGCTTCCACATGAAATCGGTTGCTGACCTCCAGGTCCGTGATATCACCCGGGTCTGGCAGTGCGAAGCCAAAATGCGCGCCCACGTAGCTGCGCTCTGCCTTGGTTGCATTGATCAGGTCTATCCAGACCGGGCGAATCCCCTCCAAGTTCTTTCGACTGTCGATGGCGACCAATTGCAATTTGCCTTCCCGCAGCTCAAACGCATTGATCTGCGTGGCGTCAAATGCTGGTTCACGATTGCCCACCAATCGCTCACGGCATGCGTCAGACACCTCCCAGAGAATTTCATTTTGGCGGCCTTCTGACACTTGCTGCCAAAAAAGGGTGGCATCGGCGGGTGGCAGAGCCTCCAGTATTGCGCCAATTTCCTCGGACGGCGTTTGGGCTATGAAATTTTGCAATTCTGCCGAGTGCTGTCTGTGCACCAGTGTTTCAATGATCTCGTGGCGAGGCATGATCTGACCATGCACCATATCCTCCACGCGCCTTTGCTTTCTCAGCATCTCCGAGACTTTTTCCATCGACATTTGGGTTACTCCGATAGGGGATCGTGCTTTAGGCGTCGCAGCGCCTTCAAGTCACGAATTTGAAATTTAAGGTAACCAAAATCTACTTTTCCAATGTGAATGCCAACCCATGTTCAAAACCGACACGACAGAGATTTCCCCAACCGGCCTGCGTTATGTATCCAAGGAAAACGGCTCGCCCTTCCAAGGCTCGGGGAGCACCGGTGAAACCATCAGTTGCATCAAGTGTGGCAAACACAAACTCAGAACCCGGGGGATGCTCAAACGATACCTGAATTCTCTGCTGTTTTTTTGCTTTGACTGCAAGCCTGAGAAACTGGCAGCGATCAAGGAAATCAGTCCACTGGCCCGGGCGAGGGTTTCCGGCTAGCCGATTCAGTGCCGCTCCAGGAACGCAATGCCCGCAACAGCGAGCGCTTTTTGTCCTGGTGCTTTCCCATTCGCCTAAGAATGTCATCGAGTGTGCGAATAGCGTCCGCAATGTACGGGCCCTTGTTCAGCATCACACACTCAGCCCGGACGCCCAGGCCCGCGTCGGATATTTCGGCACGTGATGGCACGCCGGTTTTGGCCAGGGTTTCGAGGACCTGGGTTGCCCATATCACCGGCATATGCGCCGCCTCGGCGCACCAGAGTATTTCTTCCTGAACTTCGGCCAGCCGCTCGTAGCCGCACTCCACCGCCAAGTCGCCCCGCGCGATCATCACGCCAGCACAGCCGCCAGACATGGCAGCCAGCATGAGTTCCGGCAAATTCTCGAAACCTTTTAGCGTTTCAATTTTCAGCACAATGCCAATGTCGCTGCGCCCGAGTCGGTCCAGGTGTTCGCGCAACAGGTACACATCATTGGCCTGCTGGACAAAGGAGAGGCCAACCATATCGGCCTCTCGCGCCACAGCATCAAGGTCCGCAAGGTCCTTATCCGTCAACGCGGGCAAATCCAGCTCACTGTCCGGAAAGTTGATGCCCTTGTCTCCAATCAACTTTTCGCCGCCATCACGCGCCTGCGTAATCTCGACTTCCAACCAGTCGTCCGCAACCTTGCGAATGACGCCACCAATTTTTCCGTCGTCAAACCACATGCGTTCGCCCATGCGAACCTGATCGAGTACTTGCGGCAATGTGCAGGCAATGTGAGCAGGCTCTTTGATCTCAATCAAGTCATCCTCATCCACCACTGCAGCTTGTCCCAAGCCATCGCGCGTCACCCGAATGACATCACCCAAATGCAGATGCAGCGTACCTGGCAAGCTTTCGATATGCCCTGCCAAGGTGGAGCGCCACTTCTTTCCAGCAGCGCCATGGATAGTCAATAGTGTGTCAGGCGTCAGGTAAGCAGTCTGCACACTTTCAGCGATGGCTCCCAATGCACTGCACTGGACCACTAACAGATGGCGTTTAGCCCCACGCGCATCCGAGAAGTCGATTTGTGAGCCTACTTCAAGATGGGCCAGCCACTTGCTTTCGACCGCTATGCAACCATCAACATCGGGCATGTCATTGGACGCACTGTTTGAATGGAGTCCCAATCGATAAGGCTTGTACGGTCGACCATATTCGTCCCGTTGGGGGCGCATCCGCAGTACGGGTGATCGGGGCGCCACTTCGCCGGTTCTGATCTTTGGCCCACCGAGATCCATCAGAACCCGCACCTGGCGCTGCGACGCCTTTGCCGCATGGCGAACATTTGAGGCCATAGCCCTCCACGCAGCTGCATCATCGTGGGCGCAGTTGATGCGCGCAATGTCCATGCCAGCCTCCACCAGTTCCCGGACCACGCTGTAGTCCGTCGCCGCGGATGACGGCAGTGTCACCATGATTCGTACCGGTCGCCCCGGTGGATAGGTGCCCAGCAAGTCAATGGAGTGCCGCTCAAGCAAGCGGCGGCTGCTGACACTGCCAGCGGGCTCTTCCGCAGATTTGTCCAGCCAGTCTTGCCCGGTCAAGCAATGCAAGATGCCAAGTACTTTGTCCAGATTGGCCAGCACGTGTGACTCGGAGCGCCCAAGAGATGACAGCCCAAGCCACGAAAGTTGCTCTTGCAACGGCCTGATGTCATGCACACGCAGAGCCAGATAGTGAATGAGGTTTCGTGCGCTGTCCTGGTACTTTTCAGATACGCGGGAAAGTTCGACATCCATTGCCGCTTCGCGGTCGTGCATGGATTGCCTCAGAGCTTGCAGTTGCTCAATGAGCGAAAGACACACCTGCTCACGCGAGACCACAGCTGCCGGTTGGGTCGAAATTGTGCGCTTGGATTTGGGCAATTTGCTTTTAATCATCAAATGATGGTCGCACAGGTTTACTACCAATTTGTGACAGTTTCATGTCCCTGTGCGAGGTTCCCACTGTCTTACTCCTGTCATATGCATTGACGATAGTCACCCGTTTTGCAACCTACGCCCGGATCCTATGACACAAAC
>Ga0194061_1000526_pt1 | contig 23292 bp, 23 predicted proteins | sample SepL2221m_MetaG_FD_163423 | JGI IMG/M metagenome (GOLD analysis project Ga0194061, IMG submission 163423) | Anoxic zone freshwater microbial communities from boreal shield lake in IISD Experimental Lakes Area, Ontario, Canada - Sep2016-L224-21m | ecosystem: Environmental > Aquatic > Freshwater >... | reverse complement strand
TCCCTAGGCTCCCCCCACCAGGCGTCTCCCCTTTGAGTAGTCCTGAAACCCCGAAGGCCCCCGCCACCGCCGGCCACCTGCTCTCGATCCTCGGCATCGGCTTCGGCATCGCCGGGGCCGTGGGCGGCTCCATCGGCGCCGGCATCCTGCGCACCCCCGGGCTGGTGGCGTCCCAACTGGGCAGCGCGCCGCTGATCCTGGGGGCCTGGGCGATCGGTGGGCTCTACGTGCTGCTGGGGGCCATCGCTGTGGCGGAGCTAGGGGCCGCGTTGCCCTTCGCCGGCGGCTGGACGGTCTATGCCCGCCGGGCGTTGGGGGATCAGGCCGGCTTTGCCGTGGGCTGGATCGATTGGGTGAGCCACTGCGCCGGCCTGGCCTGGGTGGCGGTCACCATCGGCGCCTACACCCTCAACCTGTTCCCCTCCCTGCCGTTGGGCAGCGCATCCGTCGCCCTGCTGGTGCTGCTGCTGTTCGCCCTGATCCAGCTGGCGGGCCTGGAGGCCGGCAGCCTCAGCCAGCAACTGCTCAGCCTGGTGAAGGCGTTGGCGATCGTGGCCCTGGTGGCCGCCTGCCTGGTCTGGGCCCCCGCCCATGGGGCCACAACTAGCGAAGCCGTTCCTTCTGGTGGCGCCTTGGCGGTCGCGTCGGTGTTTGCCTTACAGGCGGTGATCACCACCTACGACGGCTGGCAGAGCCCCATCTACTTCGCCGAGGAGTTCAGCGAGCCCGCCCGCGACCTGCCCCGCTCCCTGATCGGAGGCATCGTCGTGGTGATCGGCCTGGTGCTGCTGGTGAACCTGGCCCTGCTGCGGGTGCTGCCCATGGCCGAGCTGGCCGCCTCCGATCTGCCCCTGGCCAAGGCCGCCCAGATCCTGTTCGGCCCGGTGGGCGGCGTGGTGATCCTGGTGCTGGCCCTGATCTGCTCGCTGGGGCTCGTGAACACCTCGATCATGTGCGCCCCGCGCATCCTGTTTGGCCTCAGCCGCGAGGGCCTGTTCCTGCCGGCGCTGGCCCAGGTGCGCCCCAACGGCACCCCCGCCATCGCCCTGGGGGCCACCGTGCTGCTCAGCGGCCTGCTGGTGCTGTTCGCCGACTTTGACCGCCTGTTGGGGGTGGCCTCCCTTCTCTACGTGCTGCTCTACCTCTGCGGCATGGTCTGCCTGCTGGTGCTGCGCCGGAAGGAGCCTCTGCTGGAGCGGCCGTTCAAGCCCTCCCTGGCCCCCTGGGCCGCCGGCGTGGTGGGGCTGGGGTCCTTCGCCTACCTGATGGGTGCCGCCCTGGGGGACACCACCAACAGCCTGCTGGCCCTGGGGCTGATCGCCCTGAGCCTCCCGTTGCACTGGGCCCAGCGGCTCTGGGGGCCAACCTTCGCAAGCGGGGGCTGAGGCCATGGAGTCAGAGCTGTTCCCCGGCGAGGTTGTCCACGGCGGCACCCTGCATCGGCTGGCGGCCTTCAGCGATGGACTGAGCGGGGGCAACCCCGCAGGCGTCTGGCTGGGGGAGGTGCTGCCCAGCGAGGCGGCCATGCAGGCCCTGGCCACCTCCGTGGGCTATTCGGAAACGGCCTTCCTGGCACCCCTGGCAGGCAACGGCCACACGGTGCGTTACTTCAGCCCGGGGGGTGAGGTGCCCTTCTGCGGCCACGCCTCCATCGCCAGCGGCGCTCTCCTGGCGGCACGCTCGGGCGAGGACACCTACGTGCTCCACACCCGGGTGGGGCCAGTGCCGGTGCAGGCGCAACTCAACGGCGGCGGCGCGGTGGCCTCCCTCACCTCGGTGGAGCCGCGCCAGGGGCCGGTGGAAGCCGCCGTGCTGGCGGAGGTGCTGGCTTGCCTGGGCTGGAGCCTGGGCGATCTGGATCCGGCCCTGCCACCCCTGCGGGCCTTTGCGGGCGCCTGGCATCTGGTGCTGGCCGCGCACGAGCCAACGCTGCTCCATTCCCTCACCTACCCCTTTGAGCGACTGCGGGCGTTGATGGATACGGAGGGTCTGCTGACCTTGCAGCTGGTGCACCGGACCAGCCCCAACGTGTTCATCGCCCGCAACCCCGCCCCCACCTGCGGCGTGGTGGAGGACCCGGCCACCGGTTCGGCCGCCGCCGCCCTCGGGGGGTACCTGCGTTCCCTCGGCCTTGTCGATCCCCCCTGCCGGATCACGGTGCTTCAAGGGCAGGCCATGGGGCGCCCCGGTCGCCTTGAGATATCCATCCCCCCATCCGGCGGAATCGCGGTGGCCGGCACCGTGGTGGCCCTGAAGGGGTGATCCCCCCCTCACGCCCCCGCCGGTTGCGCCATGCCCAGCCGGAACTGACGGATGCGCCGCCGCAGGTAGCGCAGCAGCCGCAGCCATTGCTGGGCTGGCGCGTCGTAGAAGGTAAAGATGTCGCCGAAGGCGGCGAAAGCATTGTTGTGGTGATCCCAATGGCGCTCCGGTGTCACCACTGCCAGGCGATCACATAACCAGCGCACGGGGGCCGGGGTGGTCCACCCCAGGCTGGTCACATGGCGCCAGACCACATGGGCCTCCCCCAGCACCAGACCGATCACCGCACCCAGCGGTGACACCTGCCAGGCCAGGGGCGCCACCAGCAGATAGGGCACAGACCCCAAAAAGCCATCCAGCATCACCAGCGGATGGCGCGTCAGCACGGCGTAATGGAAGAAATCACGGTTCTTGCCGTGGTGCACGCCCACATGAAAGCGACCGAAGGCGTGTTCAGGAACGTGATAAATGAAGGTGGAAAGAAAGTCTCCGGCGATGAGCAACAGCCAGGCCATCAAGATGGCCTTGAGCAAATCGATGGCCAACGGGAATCGTCCACGCAGGAATCACGGCCGGACCCTATCGGCCAGAGGTAAAGGTTTACTTATCTCCGGGTGAACAACAGCGCCAATCCCATCGGCTTTAGAGAGATCCGCCACCAACGTGCCGCAGACCGAACAGGGGCGCAGGGGATAGCTATTGAAGGGAAAGCGGGGGGGCTGGAAGGGCACGAGGCCCTGGCGGCGATCGAAACGGATCATGCCGATGGTGCCGTCATGGGCCACCACCAGGGCGGTGCGGCCCAGCTGCCGCTGGCTGCGGGCCCAGCTGCCGTCGTTATAGGTGGTGATGTGGCAGGGGGCGCTGGGATCGCCACCTGCCTCCTGGGGAGCCTGGAAGGAGGTCACCTCGGGAATGTGGGTGTGGCCATTGACCACCCCGGCGAACCCTTGACCCTGGCGGTTCTCCCGGAACAGGTGCTGGGTGAGCAGCCGTTTGAGCACCCGGTCGTGGCCGGTGCGGCTCTTGATCACCCGCTCGAGGGCGAAAGCCAGGGAGAAGGGGGAGCTCTCCAACCCCCGGGCAGCCGGCACCGGCCAGTCCCAGGGTTCGGCCAGCAGTTCGACGGCGGCCTCCAGGATGGCCTCCGGGTTCCAGCTCTCGGGCGGAGTCACGGGCAGCAGGGCCTCACCGGCGCTGCGAAACCACTGGATCAGCTGGCTGTAGTGCTCCTGCACCCGGGTGAGCTGCCCGGCGATGCGCTCGTGGAAATGGATCACACCGTCGTACTCGTCGCCGTGGCGCACCAGCAGGCGGCGGCCATCGGGCGTCGTGTAGACGTCCTGGCGGTGGATGGCGAAGGAGCTGGTGTCGAAGCCGGCGTATTTGCGCAGGTAGGCATCGTGGTTGCCGGGCACATAGATCACCCGCACACCGCTCTGGCTCAGATCCCGCAGGTCCCGCAACACCTGCAGGTGGGTGGTGCGCAGCAGTTTGCGCGGTCCGAACCAGCCCTTCTCCAGCGGGTCAGCGCCTGGGCTCTCAAAGGCCCGATCGATCTGATCGGTGAGGAAGCGTTCGCTCACATTGGCGTTGATGCGAATCGCCTGCAGATCGATCACATCCCCCACCAGATAGAGCACCTGGGGGCGGATCAGGGCCAGGAACTGGCTCAGTTCCTTGGCCTCGCACTGGTTGGAACCGAGATGCAGATCGGAGATGAACAGGGCGGCACAGTCCAGCACCAGGAATCACCGCTTGCTTGTTGGGTCGTCCCGCACCAGGTCAGGGGCTGGGCGCCGGGAACTTAAGAGTGGCCGGCGCAGAACGCAAGCACAACCTTGGGGGCGGTTGTGGGCGATGCGTGCTGGTTTTGCAAGCTCCATCCATCCCTAGGTTGGACCATGGTCGTGGTGGGCAGCGATGAGGAGCACGGTCTCGATCCTCCACTATTCCGACCTCCTCTGCATCTGGGCCTACGTCTCCGAAATCCGGCTCGATGAGCTGCGCCGCACCCTCGGTCCACGCACCACGGTGGAGCGGCGCCTGTTCTCCGTTTTCGGCGACACGGCCACCAAAATCGGCGTCGGCTGGGCTGAACGGGGAGGATTTGAGGGGTACGCCAGCCACATGCGTGAGGTGGCGGCAGGCTTCAGCCACGTCAGCGTCCACCCCCATGCCTGGACCCAGGTCCGGCCCACCACCTCGCTGACGGTCCACGCCTTACTCAAGGCCGCCGATGGGCTCAGCGCCGAGGAGCCGGGCCTCCTGCAACCTGTGGAGGCCTACGGGGGCCGCACCCCGCTGGAGGAATTCGGCTGGCAGTTGCGGCTTGCCTTCTTCCGGGATGGCCGCGACATCTCCCGCGTCGAGGTGGGCCTCGAGGTGGCCGCCGAACTGGGGCTGCCCATCGGCCCCCTGCGGGAGCGCCTCAATGACGGCTCAGCCTGGGCCGCCCTCAGCGCCGACCTGAGCCGGGCCCTCTCCGATGGCGTGCACGCAAGCCCCTGCATCCTGCTGGACGACCGACGCCAGGTGCTCACCGGCAACGTCAGTTATCGCGTGCTCGAGGCCAACGTTCTCGGCCTGCTCGATCGTCCCGGTGATCGGGCCAGTTGGTGCTGAGAGCGCTGATTAGCCCCGTCGAGCGGTGCGAGAGTGAGTCCATGGAGACCAAGCCAGCCCCCAACTGGTGGGGCCGTAACTGGAAATGGCTGGTGCCCACCGGCTGCCTCACGGCGGTAGCCGGCATGGTGGGCACCATCGCCCTGATCGTCACGTTCGTGTTCGGCCTGATCAAGGCCTCCACCCCCTACAAGGAGGCCCTCAGCCGGGCCCAAACGGATCCGATCGTGATCAGCAGGCTGGGTACACCGATCAGCGGTGGTTTCGTCGTCTCCGGCAGCATCAACCGCTCGGGCAACAACGGCGAGGCCAGCCTGGCCATTCCTCTCCAGGGCCCCAGGGGCAGCGGCACCCTCCACGTGGAAGCGCGCCAGTCAGGGAGCAGCTGGACCTACACCCGGCTCACGCTGCAGCCCGATGGCGCTGCGGACCCGATCAGCCTGCTGGGCCCCACCCTCTGAGCTCACCCCATCGGTTGGACCCTGGGCCGCAGCCCAAGGGATAGGTACACCCGAGCCACCAGCACCGGCACCTCGATCAGAGGGCCGATCACCCCAGCCAGGGCCTGGCGGGAGCTGACCCCCCAGACGCTGATGCTCACGGCGATGGCCAGCTCGAAGTTGTTGCCGGCGGCGGTGAAGGCAAGCGTCGCCGTTTTCGCATAGCTGAGGCCGCTGCGGCGGCCCACCAGGAAGGCCACGGTCCACATGATCGCGAAGTAGAGCAGCAACGGCACCGCCACCCTGGCCACCGTGAGCGGATCGGAGGTGATCGCCTGGCCTTGCAAGGCGAACATCACCACGATCGTGAACAGCAGGCCGTAAAGCGCAAAGGGGCTGATGAACGGGATGAAGTGCTTTTCGTACCAGCGGGGCCCCTTGAGGCGCAGACCAATCCGGCGGGTGAGGAAACCCGCGGCCAGCGGCAGCCCCAGGAACACCAGCACCGCCCTGGCGATCTCCACCATCGAGAAGGCCACATCCTGGCTGGCCAGGCCCAGCCAGCCGGGCAGGACCTTGAGGTAGAAGCCGCCCAGCAGGGCGTAGGCCAGCACCTGAATGATGGAGTTGATCGCCACCAACAGGGCGGCCGCCTCCCGATCTCCCCGGGCCAGATCGATCCAGATCAACACCATGGCGATGCAGGGAGCCAGACCGATCAGGATCAGCCCGGTGCGGAACTCCGGTTGCATGGGCAACAACAACCAAGCCAGGGCGAACATCAGCGCCGGTCCCAGGCCCCAGACCAGCACCAACGACAGCCCCAGCAAGCGCGGATCCCGCGCCGCCCGGCCCAGTTCCTCGTAATGCACCTTGGCCAGCACCGGGTACATCATCAACAGCAACCCCAGGGCGATCGGCAGGGAGGTGTTGCCAATCCTCACGGCATCGAGAACGCCCTGAATGGCGGGGAAGAAGCGGCCCAGCAGCAGACCGCCCGCCATCGCCAACAGGATCCACAACGGCAAGAAGCGATCAAGCAACGACAACCGAGCCAGGACGGCACGTTCTTCGGCTGTCCGGTGCTGGCCGGTCGGTGCCGGGGTCAGGCCGCTCACGGGCAGCAGGTGGCGGGCTTGCTGCACTGCGCACCCAGCTCCGCCAGCCAACTGCGCAACTGTTCGATCGCTTCGGGGCGCAGGCGGTAGTAGATCCAGCGGCCCTCCTGGCGATCGGCCAGCAGCCCGGCCTCCTTGAGCACCTTGAGGTGAAAGGAGAGCTTTGACTGGGCCAGGCCCAGATCGGTGGTGAGATCGCAGACACAGCGCTCGCCGCCGCCCAGGGCCTCGATCACCCGTAGGCGCAGCGGATCAGCAAGGGCCTTGAGAAGGGCTCGAGCCTGATCGGATTGGATGGCCGGACTGGCAAGAGCCCCTGGATCAGCCATGTGATCGACAACACGCATCAAATCAACTCTAGTTGATTTATGTTCGTGGCACCGCGGCTTTGCCCATGAAGATCGGAATCAATGGATTCGGCCGCATCGGCCGTCTGGTGTTCCGCGCTCTCTGGGGCCGCGCCGGCATTGAGCTGGTGCATGTCAACGATCCGGCAGGAGACGCCGCCGCCGCCGCTCACCTACTCGAGTTTGACTCCGTCCATGGCCGCTGGGCCCAGGAGGTGGAAGTGGGCGGAACGGGCTTCCTGGTGGCCGGCCAGTCCGTGGACTACAGCCAGCACAAGGACCCCACCGCCGTGCCCTGGCATGGGGCCGGTGTGGAGTTGGTGCTCGAGTGCAGCGGCAAGATCAAAACACCCGAAACCCTCGAGCCCTACTTCTCCCTGTCGGGCCTCAAACGGGTGATCGTGGCCTGCCCGGTCAAGGGGGTGATCGCCGGAGAGGAAGCCCTCAACATCGTCTACGGCATCAACCACCACCTCTACGAACCCCAGCGCCACCGGCTGCTCACCGCCGCCTCCTGCACGACCAACTGCCTGGCGCCGGTGGTGAAGGTCGTGCAGGAAAACTTCGGCATCCGCCACGGTTCGATCACCACCCTCCACGACGTCACCAACACCCAGGTGGTGGTGGATGCCTTCAAGAGCGACCTGCGCCGCGCCCGCTCTTGCATCCAGAGCCTGATCCCCACCACCACCGGCTCGGCCCGGGCGATCGGCCTGATCTTCCCTGCGTTGCAGGGCAAACTCAACGGCCACGCCGTTCGCGTGCCACTCCTCAATGCCGCCCTCACCGACGCGGTGTTCGAGTTGGAGCGTGCCGTGACTGCGGAGGAGGTCAATGCCGCCTTCGAGGCCGCCGCCAATGGCCCCTTGCAGGGAATCCTCGGCTACGAAACCCGGCCCCTGGTGTCGATCGACTACGTCAACGACTCGCGCAGCTCCATCGTTGACGCCCTCTCCACGATGGTAACGGGCGGCAGCCAGCTCAAGGTCTACGCCTGGTACGACAACGAGTGGGGCTACAGCTGCCGCATGGCTGACCTGGCCTGCCACGTGGCTGCGCTGGAACGTGCAGCCCTGGAAGGTGCCGCCGGATGAAACACCTCACGGGACTGCAGCAGTACGCGGTCGTCACGGCCAACTACTGGGCCTTCACCCTCACCGATGGGGCCCTGCGCATGCTCGTGGTGTTCCACTTCCACCAGCTCGGCTACTCCACCCTGGAGATCGCCTTTCTGTTTCTCTTCTACGAGTTCTTCGGAATCATCACCAACCTCTACGGCGGCTGGCTGGGGGCCCGCTTTGGGCTGCGGCTCACCCTCTGGGCGGGAACGCTGATGCAGGTGGCGGCCCTGCTGATGCTGATTCCCGTGGCCGACGACTGGCCGCGTTGGTGGAGTGTGGCCTACGTGATGGTGGCCCAGGCGATCAGCGGCATCGCGAAGGATCTGAACAAGATGAGCGCCAAGAGCGCCATCAAGACGGTGGTGCCGGAAACCCCGGGCGACCCCAGCCGGGGCGAGAACCAGCTGTTCCAATGGGTGGCGATCCTCACCGGCTCCAAAAACGCCCTCAAGGGGGTGGGGTTCTTCCTGGGGGGATTGCTGCTGACCAAGCTCGGCTTCAGCGCCGCCGTTGGGGCCATGGCCGCGGGTCTGTTCCTCTCCTTTCTGATCACCCTGGTGCTACCCGGTGAGATCGGGCGCATGAAGGAGAAGCCCGCCATCACGGCCCTGTTCTCCAAATCGAAGGGCATCAACGTTTTGTCGCTGGCTCGCTTCTTCCTCTTCGGCGCCCGTGATGTCTGGTTTGTGGTGGCACTGCCGGTGTTCCTGCAGGCGGCCCTGGGTTGGAAGTACTGGGAGGTGGGAGGCTTCATGGGCCTCTGGGTGATCGGCTACGGGATCATCCAGGCCTCGGCACCGGCCCTGCGGCGCAGCTGGGGCCAAAGCGCACCTCCAGGGGTGTCTGCCGTGCAGTTCTGGGGCGCCGTGCTGACGGCCATCCCCGCCCTGATCGCCATCAGCCTGTGGCGCAACGTGGGCAACCCAGGCATCGCCTTGGTGGTGGGCCTGGCAACGTTCGGGGCCGTGTTCGCGATGAACTCCTCGATCCACAGCTACATGGTGCTGGCCTACACCGATGCCGAATCGGTGAGCCTCAACGTGGGCTTCTATTACATGGCCAACGCGGCCGGCCGGCTGGTGGGCACGTTGCTCTCAGGCGCCCTGTTTCTGGTGGGGGGGATGCAGGCCTGCCTGTGGGCCTCGTGCCTGATGGTGGGGTTGTCGTGGCTGGTGAGCCTGCGGTTGCCGTGTGTGCCCAGGCAGGCGGCCCTTCATCCCTAACCCTGACAGAGTTCGCCTAGGCACGTTCTGGGCTGCCTGTTCCAGGCTCGTTGGTGGGGCAGCCTTCAGGTAGCTGAGCCCTTCCCGTACCACTTCCGGTACCACTGCTCCATCTGCTGGATCTCGTCGCTCTGCACCCGGACCATGGCCTGCTGCAACTGGCGAAGCTCCGGGTGCTGAGAGTTGGTCTGGGCCATTGAGGCCATCATCACGCCCATTTGATGGTGGGGAATCATCTGCTCGATGAAGGCACGGTCGAAGTCCGGGGCAGCGCGTAGGGCAACGAGGTTCGTGCCCCCGCCCATCCCCATTCCTCCACCCATGCCCATGCCCATGCCCCCCTGCCAGCCCCAGCCCGTACCCGGTCCCCAGCTGGGCACAGCTTTGCCGGTCCACTGGCGGTACCAGGTGCCCATCTGGGCGTTCTCGCGGGTCTGGCTGGCCTTGATGCTCTTCGCCAGCTCCCTGATCTCGGGCCGCTGGGCCCGGGTAAGGGCGAGATCGGCCATCGCGATCGCCCCATCGTGGTGGGGGATCATCATCACGATGAACTGCTGATCCGACGGACCCATCCCGATCCGGCCCGGACCAACCGCACCGCTCCCGTAGCCGTAGCCATGCATGCCTGCACCGCCCCATCCCTGGGCCAGGCATCGGGTGCCAGCCCATAGGGAAACTGTGATGAGGCCTCCCGCCGCCAGCACCACAAGGGCGGGCCGTCCGAACACTCTTCGGCGTGGATCGTTGTTGACCATTCGTTGATCACCGCTTTTGAGACGACCATCTCCACGGTGGCCATGGCTGGGCGAACGAATGGACCCTCCAGCCGATTGTTCACGGAACGCCCGGACCGCACGCTCAGACGTTGAGATTGGGGCAGATCACAGCCTTGTTCGGCGCTGGGGCGCTCTGCCAGTTCTGCAGCAGCCCCTGCAGTTCCCGCCGGAACAGACGCAGCTCCCGCAGCCGTTCGTCCACCAGGTCGATCTGTCGTTGGAGTTGCCGCTGGATGTCGCCGCAGGGGAGCTCTCCGGCATCGTGAACCGCCAGGCACTCCTGAATGTCCTCCAGGCGGAGGCCGAGGCTCTTGAGCCGCCGGATGAACTCCAAACGGCCCAGGCTCTGCTCACCAAACAGCCGGTAGCCACCTTTGCTGCGACCCAGCGCCGGCAGGAGGCCGAGATCTTCGTAGTAGCGGAGGGTCTTCACCGGCAGGCCGCTGCGCCTGGCCAGCTCGCCGATCCGGATGCCAACAGCGGGGTTGGTGGCGGGTCGGAACAGGACGGCCATGGGGACTTGACACTCCAGCGCACAGGAGACTCTAAAATCAAAACCTGCTCAGCTTGCGACCCGATGACGTTCCGTCCCGCCGGCTGGGTCGCCGTTCTCCTCCTGCTTGGAACCGGAAGCGTTCACGCCCAGGCCAATGACATGTTCCCCACCAAGGAGGGGGCCGCCGTGCGTGCCAGGCAGCTCGCATGCAAAGGAGTTTTCGCGATGGGAGATCAGTGGATGCCCTGCTCGGATTTTTCTGCCTACGAGAGGGCCCTGGCCAAGACCAAGTGAGCCTGTTGGTCCGCCACGTGCACGGATCGCGCCGATTCCCATGGTCGCCTCCCCACTGGGGTATGGGATCCAGGAACCAGACCCTCCAGCTGACGGTGCCCTCCATAGCTTGCAGGAATCGGCCCCAGCAATCCTCCACCCCCTTTGATGTCAGGCCCCCAATGAACGCCCCTTCCCCCAGCCCACCCTGCTGCCATGCCGAGGGCCCGGCCGCCTCGGCGGACGGCATGGAGCGGGAGCTGGCCCGGGAACGCACCCTGCTGCGCCGCAAGGTCAGCGTGGCTGCCGTGCTCACCGTGCTGGTGGTGCTCTCCAGCCTGCCCCACATGCTCGGTGAAGGGCACCACTCCTTCCTGCCGCCCTGGTTCACCAGCCCCTGGACCCAGCTGCTTCTCACCACCCCGGTGCTGTTCTGGTGCGGGCGTGACTTTTTCTCCGGCGCCCTCTCGGCCTTCCGGCAGCACTCCGCCGACATGAACACCCTGGTGGCGGCCGGCACCGGCATCGCCTACCTCACCTCGCTGTTCAGCACCGCTTTTCCCCAGGTACTGATCGCCGAAGGACTGCCAACCGATGTGTACTACGAAACCGCCGCGGTGATCCTCACCCTTGTGCTGCTGGGCCGTTTGCTGGAGGCCCGGGCCAGGGGGCAAACCTCTGAAGCCATCCGCAGGCTCCTGCAGCTGCAGCCCCCCACCGCCCGTGTCCTGCGGCAGGGAGAACCGGTTGACGTTCCTGTATCGATGGTGGTGGTGGGAGACCTGGTGCAGGTGCGCCCGGGCGAGAAGATCCCGGTGGATGGGGACGTGATCGAGGGCAGCTCCTGGGTGGAGGAATCGATGCTCACCGGCGAACCCACGCCCGTGGCCAAGGCGGCCGGCGACGCCGTCATCGGCGCCTCCATGAACCGCAGCGGCAGCTTCACGTTTCGCGTCAGCCGGGTGGGGGGCGACACGGTGCTGGCCCAGATCGTGGAGCTGGTGCGCCAGGCCCAGAGTTCCCGCACCCAGGTGCAGCGCCTGGCCGATCAGGTGGTGGGCTGGTTCGTGCCGGTGGTCATCGCCCTGGCCATTGCCGCCTTCGTGGTGTGGTTCCTGATCAGCGGCAACGCCGTGCTGGCGATGCTGTTTCTGGTGAGCGTGCTGGTGATCGCCTGCCCCTGCGCCCTCGGTCTGGCCACCCCCACCTCGATCATGGTGGCCTCCGGCAAGGGGGCCGAGAACGGCCTGATCTTCCGCAGCGCCGAGGCCCTGGAAACGGCCGGGGGATTGCACACCATCGTGCTCGACAAGACCGGCACCCTCACCCGCGGCCAGCCGGAGGTGACCGATTTTGAACGGCTACCCAATGGCTTGCTGCCAGCAGGCACCCTGCTCGCCCTCACCGCCGCGTTGGAATCCCGCTCTGAACACCCCCTGGCCGAAGCGATCGTGACCTATGCCCAGAGCCAATGGAAGAACCATGAGCTCCCTGCGGTGGAGGGCTTCGAAGCCGTAGCCGGCCGTGGCGTGCAGGGATCGATTGGCGGACAGCACGTGCGGGTCGGCACCCCCCGCTGGTTGGAGGAGCTCGGCATCGACTCCGCCGCCCTCCAACCCCTGGTGGAGCGACTGGAAGCCGCCGCCTGCAGCGTGGCCGCGGTGGTGGTGGACGGAAGAATCGAGGCCTGCTTCGGCGTGGCCGATCCCCTCAAACCCACCTCAGCTGCCGCTGTCGCCGCCCTGCGGCGCCTGGGCCTGCAGGTGGTGATGCTCAGCGGCGACGCCCAGCGCACGGCCGAGGTGGTGGCCGCCCAGGTGGGCATCGAACGGGTGATTGCGGAGGTGCGTCCCGCCGACAAGGCCTCGATGGTGAAGCGGTTGCAGGAGCAGGGAGAAGGCCCCGTCGCGATGGTGGGAGACGGCATCAACGACGCCCCCGCCCTGGCCCAGGCGGATGTGGGCATCGCCATGGGCACCGGCACCGATGTGGCGATCGCCGCCAGCGACATCACCCTGATCTCCGGCAACCTGGCCGGTGTGCCGGCCGCAATCGAACTCAGCCGTGCCGCGATGGCCAACATCCGCCAGAACCTGTTCTTCGCCTTCGCCTACAACGTGGCCGGCATCCCCATCGCCGCCGGTCTGTTGTTCCCTCTCACCGGCTGGTTGCTGAGCCCGATGATCGCCGGTGCCGCCATGGCCTTCAGCTCGGTGTCGGTGGTGAGCAATGCCCTGAGGCTGCGGAACTTTCGGCCGGCCCCCCTTCCCGTTGCCGCCAGCTGATGACCAATCTCTTTGCGGCCAACCTGATCCATACCGAACCCCTCTGGCGTGCCATCGACCAGCCCATGGCGCTGAAGGTGCTGGTCGCCACCGTCGGTGTGGCGCTGATCGCCTGGGAACTGTGGTGGTTCCTCGGCCGCCATGGCGGTGGCGTGGCGGCCCGCGAGAGCGCGGCGGGCGTGCAGGAGATCACCATCACCGTCGATGGGGGCTATGCGCCCTCACGGATCCAGATGAAGGCAGGACGGCCGCTGCGGCTGTCGTTTCACCGCATTGATCCGAGCGGTTGCGTGGCCCAGGTGATCTTCCCCGATTTCCACAAGACCCTCGATCTACCCCTTGAGGCCACCACCTCCTTGGAGTTGCCACCCACGGAGGTAGGCATCTACCCCTTCCACTGCGGCATGAACATGGTGCGGGGTGTGTTGGAGGTGGTGGACCGGAGCGCAAAGAGTTAGAACGAAAACAGGGCGTCGTAATTGTGGTAGGCGGGTTTGCGCAATCCCTCCACCGCCAGCATCCGCCGCAGTTCGATGATCTCGGCCCGCTGGGCCACGATCACGCCTCTGGCAAAGCGCAGGATCGTGGGGTTGGTGCTCTTGGCCAAAGCGTCGTGGGCCATGAGCAGCGCCCCGCCGTGGTGGTGGAGCATCCCTTCGAGGAACCACACCACCCTGTTCTCCCGGGTGGGGAGCTCACCCATCATCCGCATGCCATCGATCTGGGCCTGGCCCATGCGGGTGAGGCCATCCAGGCTGTTGGGATCGCCGCCGGCTGCCAGCGCCACCGGATAAACGGGCGCCTGGGGATACCAGGCCTTGCGCCAGAGGCCCATCGCCCGGATCTCGTTGGCCTGGTCCCGCCAAATCGCTTTGCCGAGCGCTCCTACCCCGGGCTGGCCGATGTCGAAGACGAACTCACTCATGCGCAGGGCACCGGTGTGGTGCTGCACCATGCCGTCGATGAAGCGCAGGTCGTAGGTGGAGCCCGCCGGGCCCCCATCATGGGCGTGGCCGGCATGGACAGGCTCCGCTGCACTCGGCGGCGTTCTGCCAGGCAGACCCTGCATGCCCCGATGACCCGCATGGGGATCCACCTGGGCCAGGGCAGGCAAGGAGAGCAGCCCAGCAAGGGTGAGAGCGGAGACCCCGCACCGGAACGTGACTCCAGCCATGGGAAACGGGAGTGAACAGAGGAACAGCCCCACCGTATGGTCTCCCCTCTAGCGGAGAGTCAAGGGGCTGTTCCAGCGCTTGCCAACCAATGGAGCCGGAAGCGGAAGGCGCTGTCGGAGGTAGGCAATGCGATGGGGATGGCCCACCAGAGGGCACCATCCACTCTCAACAGGGACAACCGACAGCAGGGCTACGGCTCGCCATAGAGCGCCCGCAACCCCTCCTCGCTGGCCGGCGCCACCCCCCGCTCCGTGATCAGGGCCGTCACCAGCCGAGCCGGTGTGACATCGAAAGCGGGGTTGAAACCTTCGGATCCATCGGGGGTGAGCTGCACACTCGCGGTGGTTCCAGCGTCTGCGCCCCCAACGATCCGCCCCTGAATTTCGGTTACCTCCAGGGCCGAGCGCGCCTCGATCGGAATCTCCGCCACCCCATCGGCGATGGCCCAGTCGATCGTGGAGGCGGGCAGAGCTACAAAGAAAGGTACGCCGTTGTCGTGGGCAGCCAGGGCCTTGAGGTAGGTGCCGATCTTGTTGCACACATCCCCCGTGCGGGTGGTGCGGTCGGTGCCGACGATCACCGCATCCACCTCGCCGTGCTGCATCAGATGGCCCCCGGCGTTGTCGACAATCACGGTGTGGGGCACCCCCTCCCGGCCCAGTTCAAAGGCCGTGAGGCTGGCCCCCTGGTTGCGGGGGCGGGTCTCATCGACCCACACATGGATGGGAATCCCGGCCCGGTGGGCCTTGTAGATCGGAGCCAGGGCCGTGCCCCAATCCACGGTGGCCAGCCAACCGGCATTGCAGTGGGTGAGCACCTGGAAGGGCTTCCCCTGCCGCTCGGCCGGCCGCTGTGCCGCCAACTTCTTGAAGATCGCGAGGCCATGGTCGCCGATGGCCTCACACATGGCAACGTCTTCGTCGGCGATGGCACCCGCCTCGACTCGGGCCGCCTCGGCCCGCTGCTCCCAGGGCAGCGGCGCCACCTTCGAGCGCACCCGCTCCAGGGCCCAGCGCAGGTTCACCGCCGTGGGTCGGGTGGCGTTGAGCTGCTCGAACGCCGCTGCCAGGGAGGCGTCGCTGGAGTCCACCTGCAGGGCCAGCATCAGGCCATAGGCGCCGGTCACGCCGATCAGGGGCGCCCCCCTCACCACCATCGTGGTGATCGCCTCGGCCGCCTGATCAAGCGAGGCGATCGAACGGGTGGTGAACCGATGGGGCAACTGGGTCTGGTCGATCACCCACACCGACCGGCCTCCCTCCTCCAGACCGATGGTGCGCCAGGCCTTGCCATCAATGTTCACGGGTCCCCCCTCCAGCGACGCAATCTTGAAGGATCGGGCGCAGTGGGGACAACGTGCTGGACGACACCGGATGGGATGCCTACGTTGAAACCCAACCTGTGCCGTCGCCTGCCATGGCCGCCAACGCCTTTGCCTGGGTGGAGATCTACGTCCAGGATCTGGAGCGGGCCAAGGCCTTCTACGAGGCGGTGTTTGGCTTCCAGCTCGAGAAGTTGGAGAGCCAGGTCCCCATGTGGGCCTTCCCCTCCGACCCCAGCCAGTGGGGCGCCGGCGGCGCGCTGGTGCACATGCCAGGTGTGCCCTCAGGTGGCAATGGCACCCTGGCCTACTTCAGCAGCGCGGACTGCATCAGCGAGGAAGGACGGGCCGTGGCCGCTGGCGGCAGTGTGAAGCAGCCCAAGATGTCGATCGGCCCCTTTGGCTTCATCTCGATCCTGGTGGACACGGAAGGCAATGCGATCGGGCTCCACTCCATGGCCTGAGGCGCCCTTCAGGCGTGCTCGCGCAGAAACCCGATGGTCCCCTGGAGCTCCTCGGCAAAACGGTCGATTTCCTCGGGGGTGGTGGTGAACCCCAGGCTGGCCCGGGCCGAACCGCTGATCCCGTAGTGGCGGTGCAGGGGCTGGGTGCAGTGGTGGCCGCTGCGGATACAGATGCCGGCTGAATCCAGCAAAGCGGCGATGTCGTTGGCATGGAGACCCTCCACCGTGAAGGCCGCCAGGGCGCCACGATCGCTCTGCTGGTCGGGGGTGGGACCGAGAATGCGCACTCCTTCGATAGCCCCAAGCCGGGCGAACAGCTGGCGGGTGAGCTGCTGTTCCCAGGCGTGGATTCGCCCCAGGCCCAGTCCGCTGAGGTAGTCGAGGGCGGCCCCCATGCCGATCGCCTCGCCGATGGCGGGGGTGCCCGCTTCGAACTTGTGGGGCAGGCCGGCCCAGGTGCTGGAACCCAGGTGCACCTCCTCAATCATCTCGCCGCCCCCCAGAAAGGGCGGCATCGCCTCCAGCAGGGCTTCACGCCCCCAGAGGAAGCCCATGCCCGTGGGGCCGCAGAGCTTGTGGGAGGAGCCCACCAAAAAATCGGCATCGAGCACAGCCACGTTCAACGGCAGGTGGGGCAGGCTCTGGCAGGCATCCACCAGCAGCAGCGCACCAACGGCATGGGCCAGGCGGGCGATCTCGGCGATCGGGTTGAGGCAGCCCAGGGTGTTGCTCACCTGCACCAGGCTCACCAACTTGGTGCGTTCGTTGAGCTGGACCTTGAGGTCGTCGAGATCCAGCTCACCGGTAGGGGTGAGGCCCACATGGCGCAGCACGGCGCCGGTGCGGGCCGCCAGCAACTGCCAGGGCACCAGGTTGCTGTGGTGCTCCATCACCGACAGCAGGATTTCATCGCCGGGGCCCACATTGGCGTCACCCCAGCTGCGGGCCACCAGGTTGATGGCCTCGCTGGCGTTGCGGGTGAAGACGATCTCGTTGGCGCTGGCGGCCCCGATGAAGGCGGCGGTTTTGGCGCGGGCCGCTTCGAAAGCTTCGGTAGCGCGAGCGCTCAGCTGGTGGGCGCCCCGGTGCACGTTGGCGTTGTCATGGCCGTAGTAATGGGCCAGCACATCCAGCACCTGGCGTGGCTTCTGGCTAGTGGCGGCGTAGTCGAGGTAGATCAGGGGCTGGCCCAGGCAGGCCACCTGGGCCAGCAGGGGGAAATCGGGCCGGGTGAGCAGGGCCAGGTTCTCAGCCGGCTCCACCACCGCGCTCTGGCATGGGGGGGAAAGGGTGGTCATGGCCGTTGCTCCGGGGCGAGCAGGGGGGAGCCCTCCTGCAGCAGGCGATCCAGCGGACGCCAAACGGAAGCCGCCGCCGGCAGGGCCTGCAGCACCTCGGCGCAGAAGCCCCGCTTGAGCAGCCGGGCCGCCAGGTCGGCGCCGATGCCCCGACTCTGGAGATAAAACAGCTCGTCAAGCTGCAGGCGGCTCACGGTGGCCCCGTGGGCACAGCGCACGTCGTCGGCGACGATCTCCAGCTCCGGCTTGGTGTCAATGCGCGCCAGGTTGGAGAGCAGCAGGTTGCGGCTCAGCTGGGCGGCGTTGGTGCGCTGGGCAGCCCGGGGCACCCGCACGGCACCATTGAACACACTGCGGCCATGACCATCGGCGATGGCCTTGTGCAGCTGGTCGAGCGTGCCATCGGGGCCATCGAACCGCATCCACGTGTGGGTGTCGGCCACCTGGTGCTCCTGGGCCAGCTGCAGGCCCTCGAGCTGGGTGTGGGCGGCACCACTCACCTGGCTGATGCGCGGCTCCAGCCTGGAGAGGGCCCAGCCCCGGGAGGCGGAGGTGAGCTGATAGCGGCTTTCGGGCTCCTGCTCCACGGCGAGATGGGCCAGCAGGCAGGCCGGGGCCTCCCCGAGGGCCACCAGACCGTGGTGAAGCCGTGCCTTGCGCCCCAGGTGGGCCTCCAGCACCACGCTGGTGAGGCTGGCGCCGGAGCCCAGCAGCACCTGGGTCAACTCCAGTTCCGCCTTCTCCTCCACCAGCAGCAGCAGGCGCAGGGGCAACACCGCCTCCCTACCCGAGGCGGCGCTCACCAGCTCCAGGCGGATCGTCTCGCGCCCGGAGACCCGCAAGGCAAGGCAACGGCCAGCGGTGGCATGGTTGAACTCCACCGGCCAGTGGTGTTCGCAGCCCACGGCCGCCAGGGTGTGGCCCAGGGCCTGGCCCAGTTCGGCAGAGCTCAGGGGCGCCAGGCCCGGCGGCAACGCCACCCCCGCCAGGGGATCGCCGCGGCCATCAAGCCAGAGGCGCAGGGTGCCTGCGGCCACAGCAGGCAGGTCGGCAGGCACTTCGCCAGAGGTTTCGCTCCAGCTGGGGGTCAGGGCCGTGAGGGCGGAGAGATCGGTGAAACGCCAGTCCTCCTGGTGCCGCCGGGGCAAGGGCAGCAGCTCAAGGGCAGAGCGCCCCCGCCGTTGCACCGCGGCCAGATCACCCGACGGTTCCGGCAGCTGGCCCAGCAACCGCTCACTCCAGGCCGCCACGGGGGAGACCACCGGGGCATTGGTTTCAGAAGCCAGGGCCATGGTCAGGCCACCTCCATGGGGGTGCGTGGGGCCTCGGCCCCCTCGATGGCAGCGAGCTCCGCATCGACCCAGTCGTAGCCGCGCTCCTCCAGTTCAAGGGCCAACTCCTTGCCGCCGGTGCGCAGGATGCGCCCCGCCGCCATCACGTGCACGAAGTCGGGCGTGATCACATCCAGCAGGCGCTGGTAGTGGGTGATCAGCAGGGTGGCGTTATCGGCGGAAGCCAGGTGGTTGACGCCACCAGCCACGATGCGCAGGGCGTCGATGTCGAGGCCGGAGTCGGTTTCATCGAGGATCGCCACCACCGGCTCCAGCAGGGCCATCTGCAGAATCTCGTTGCGCTTTTTCTCCCCACCGGAAAAGCCCTCATTCACGGAGCGCTCCAGGAAGGCCGGATCCATCTGCACCACCTTGAGGCGCTCAGTCACCAGGTCCTCGAAGGCGAAGGTATCCAGCTCCTCCTCGCCCCGCTCGAGCCGGCGGGCGTTGGTGGCCACCCGCAGGAACTCCAGATTGCTCACCCCGGGGATCTCCACGGGGTACTGGAAGCCAAGGAAAACACCGATGCGGGCGCGCTGCTCGGGGTCGAGATCCAGCAGATTCTCACCGCGAAAGTGCACCGTGCCGCCGGTGACCCGGTAGGAGGGATGGCCGGCCAGCACCTTGGAGAGGGTGCTCTTGCCGCTGCCGTTGCGCCCCATCACCGCATGGATTTCGCCGGAGCGAATCTCCAGGTTCACGCCCTTGAGGATCGGCTGGTCCTCCACCCGGGCATGGAGGTCGACGATCTGGAGCAGGAGTTCGGCGTCTGGACGGATCACGGGGACAGGGAAAGGGACGAGGCGAGAAGAAGGCGGGAGACGGGACAGGCCGGTTGAAAAAGGGAGAGCAAAAAGCGGAGAGGGGAACGGCGCAGGTTCAGGCCGTCACCCGGCTCAGCCGACGGAGCCCTCCAGCTTGAGGGCCAGCAATTTGTCCGCCTCGGCGGCGAACTCCATCGGCAACTGGTTAAAGACGTCGCGGCAGAAGCCACTCACCATCATCGAAACCGCCTGCTCAAAGCCGATGCCACGGCTTTGCAGATAGAAGAGCTGGTCTTGGGAGATGCGACAGGTGCTGGCCTCATGCTCAATGGCAGCGTCTGGTTGCTGGGAGCGGATGTAGGGGTAAGTGTTGGCGGCGGCTTGGTCGCCGATCAGCATCGAATCGCACTGGCTGAAGTTGCGCCCCCCCACGGCCTTCGGCCCCATCTGCACCAGGCCCCTGTAACTATTGGAGGAGTGGCCGGCACTGATCCCCTTGCTCACGATCGTGGAGCGGGTGCGGGGCCCCACATGAATCATCTTGGTGCCCGTATCCGCCTGTTGCCGGTGGTTGGTGAGGGCCACCGAATAGAACTCACCCACCGAATCGGCCCCCTGCAACACACAGCTCGGATACTTCCAAGTGATGGCTGAGCCAGTCTCCACCTGGGTCCAGCTGATGTGGCTGCGGTCGCCCCGGCACTGACCCCGCTTGGTCACGAAGTTATAGATGCCCCCCTTGCCGTTCTCATCACCGGCATACCAGTTCTGGACGGTGGAGTACTTGATCGAAGCATCGTCGAGGGCCACCAACTCCACCACCGCCGCGTGCAGTTGGTTCGTGTCAAACATGGGGGCCGTGCAGCCCTCCAGATAGCTCACCGAAGCGCCCTCTTCAGCCACGATCAAGGTGCGCTCAAACTGGCCGGTGTCGCCGGAGTTGATGCGGAAATAGGTGGAGAGCTCCATCGGGCACACCACCCCCTTCGGAATGAACACGAAGGAGCCATCGCTGAACACAGCGGAGTTGAGAGCTGCGAAGTAGTTGTCATTGCCGGGCACCACCGTGCCCAGATACTTCTCAATCAGTTCGGGATGCTCCTTCACCGCCTCACTGATGGATCCGAAAATCACCCCGTGCTCCGCCAGCTTTTCCTTGTAGGTGGTGGCAATCGAGACGCTGTCGAAGACCGCATCAACGGCCACGTTGGAGAGGCGCTTCTGCTCGCTCAGGGGGATGCCCAGTTTGTCGAAGGTCTCCAGCAGCTTTGGATCCACCTCGTCGAGGCTGGCTTTCTTGTTCTGCTGTTTGGGGGCCGCATAGTAAATGAGGTCCTGGTAGTCGATACCGGGATAGCCAATGCTGGCCCAATCGGGTTCCTCCATGCGCAGCCACTGGCGGTAGGCACGCAGGCGGAAATCAAGCAGAAAGGCAGGCTCCTCCTTCTTGGCAGAGATCCAGCGCACCACGTCCTCGCTGAGCCCCTTAGCGATCTTGTCGGTCTCGATGTCGGTGACAAAGCCGTACTTGTACGGCTGACTCACCAGATCCCCGACGGAAGCGGCCTGGGAGGCGGTTTGGGAGGCGGCTGGGGTCATGGCGTTCGGGGGCTCCTCAGCCTTGCGGGGGGGCAACCGTGGTGTGGGTAAGGATTTCTTCGGTGCTGATGGTCTGACTCTCGCCCCGGAAGGGGTTGTCCTCGGTGAGGAACAGCATGCAGTGGCACTCCTTGCGCTCCCGCATCGGCACGCAGGGGCAGTTCCAGAAGGCCTGGGACACCTCAGCCTCCTTGTCCTCGTAGTGGCGGCAGGGGCAGAGGGCGCCGCCGAGCTGGTCCTTGTGGCGGGCCAGCCCCTCGAGCACCACCGCCGTCACGCCCAGATCGCTGCAGAAATAGGTGCCGGAGCGCTGGGCGTAGGTCTCAGCAAACTTACGGATCACCTCAAGACTCTCGGAGGTGGGCACCGATGGGGGAGAGGGAGCGTCGGACATGGTTTCTGCGAATCTGAAACGACACCACGGACAGAAGGCGGCGGGGCAACGGCGTTACCCTCCATTGGACCTGCGACCTGGGAAGGGACCGGAGGCCAATTACGAAACCCAGAGGTTTCGTTAGCGCCGAGCCTAGGGCACTGAACCGGCCAACCGCAGCGGTGGCGCCATTGTGGCCCTTGCCCCTTTGAGAGGCCTGGGAACCCACAAATCCTTGCGACCCGTGGCAAGGTTGGTGGGTGGACCGCTCGCCGGCGGGACCGCGCCAGATCCCATGAGCTCCACAACCCAGGCCCCCACCCGCGAGGTGGTCCTCTCCCTGCTCCTCCGCCAGGAGGAAGCCACGGCTGCCCAACTGGCCGAGCAACTGGAGGTCTCGGTTCAGGTCATGCGCCGTCACCTGCGCAGCCTCGAAGAAGATGGCCTGGTGGAGGCCAGTCCCTCGACGGAGGGCCCCGGCCGGCCCAGCAACCACTGGCGTCTCACCGAGCGTGGCCACGATCGTTTCCCCGATGGCAGCGAGCAATTCGCCCTCGGCCTGCTCGACTCCATCGCCTCCAGCCTGCCGGAGGGAACGGTGCATGAATTGCTGGATCAGCAGGCAGAGGAAAAGGCCCATCACTACCTCGGCCAGATCGGCACGGGCAATCTCGGCGAGCGAGTGGAGCGCCTGGTGGAACTGAGGCGGCGGGAGGGATATGTGGCGGAATGTCGCCCGGATCCCAATGGGCCCGGCTGGTTGATGAGCGAATTCCACTGCTCGATTTCCCGGATCGCCGAGCAGTTCCCCGTCGTCTGCGAACAGGAACTGGCCCTCATTCGCCACACCTTTCCCGATTGCCAGGTGGAACGGGTGCACTGGCGTCTCGAGGGTGGCCACTCCTGCGGCTTCCGGCTGGAGCCCCACCCCAACGGAGCTCCGGCGGCGTGAACCCTGGCGAGGCCCCCCCCGGACCCTTGGGTCCGGGCGACCTGCAGCTGATCGAGAGCCCCCCTTTGCCGGCCCTTGAGCGCCACCACCTGCGTCTGCTCGCCCATTGCCTGCGCTGCCTGCAGCAAATCGCCGGGGGGCGCTCAGGCCCCGTTCCACCCATTACGGCCATCGAAGCCTGGATGGCCGATCAGCCCCAGATCCAGGGCGATCCGGGCTTTGGCCCCGTCCTCCTGGTTCAGCTCCAGAACGGGGCGGCCCAGCTGGAGTCCCTGGCGGCGGAGCTGGGCTGTGACCCCCTGGCCCTGGATCTACCTCAGTTGATCACCCGGGCCCAGGCCCAGGCTGAGCCCGACCCCGGCTAAGGCCATCAGGGCGGCTGTGAGCCCCCAGCCGCCGGGCCGATCCCCCTCCAGACGGGCCAAGGGCAGAGCCATCACCGGCGCCGTGGCCATCAGGGCCACCGCCACCCCCCCCGGCAGCCGCTGCAAGGCGGCCTGCTGCAACACGATGCCGACGCTGGTGCCCAACACGGTGGCCACCAGCACCCGGGGCCAGCGCAGCTTCGCGGGCTGGGGAAGCGGCGGCGGCCAGTTCAGCCCCCGCAGGAGGGGCAGCATCACCACGGCTGCGCAGGCCAGCCGAATGGTGGCGGCCTGCAGCGGCGACAACCCCTCCTCCCTGAGGGCCGAACGGGCCAGCAGGGCACCGCTGCTGCCGCAGGCCAGGGCCCCGAGGGCATACAGCACCCCCAACCCCTGGTCGACGGCGGCGTGCCCAGCCTCCACCACTGGCTGGCGGCGCACCACCACCAGCACGGCCCCGCTGATCAGGGCGATACCGAGCCACTGGCTGCCGGCGAGCCCTTCCCCCAGGAAGGCAGCGCCAGCCAGGGCAGTCACCGCCGGCCCACCGGCGTCGATGGTCAGGGTGCGGCGGGTGCCCAGACGCCGTAGGGCAGCAAAAAACAGACTGTCTCCCAGGGCGATGCCCATGACGCCGCTGAGCGCCAGCAGCCCCCAGGCCCCCGATGGCGACCCCAGGCCCCC
>Ga0194061_1000525_pt1 | contig 23306 bp, 20 predicted proteins | sample SepL2221m_MetaG_FD_163423 | JGI IMG/M metagenome (GOLD analysis project Ga0194061, IMG submission 163423) | Anoxic zone freshwater microbial communities from boreal shield lake in IISD Experimental Lakes Area, Ontario, Canada - Sep2016-L224-21m | ecosystem: Environmental > Aquatic > Freshwater >... | reverse complement strand
GATGTCTGTGGACCCCATCTGGTATTCCCAATGTCCACCGTTGTGACGCCTTGCTATAAATCGAGTGAATGCTTATGACTCAGGATGCCACTAATAACGATAGCCTTATCGCGCGAGCCCTGGTTGAACAGGGCTTGGTGACCCGTACGGAACTGGAAGATTCTCAGGCCCTGCTCGAGCAGGCCAAACAGGACGGTTCCACCCGCACCCTGCGCGAGATCATGATCCAAAATGAAATCGTCACCCAGCACCAGTGGCGGCGCGTGGCCCGCGGGGCCGAAGAACAGTCCTCTGCCCAGCAGATTCCCGGCTATAAAATCATGTCGCGTCTGGGTTCCGGCGGTATGGCCGTGGTGTTTCTGGCCCGACAGATTTCGCTGGATCGCATGGTCGCCATCAAGGTTCTGCCCCAGCGCATGACCACCAGCGCCGAATTCGTCGAACGTTTCTATAAAGAAGGCAAAGCCGCCGCCAAGCTCAATCATCCGAACATCGTCAGTGCGGTGGACGTCGGCGAAGCCAGTGGCCGCCACTATTTCGTCATGGAATACGTGGAAGGCGGCACGGTTCAGGACCGGTTGGACAAAGGCGGGGTATATTCCGAAAAAGAATCCCTCGTGATTGTCAGCCAGATGGCCAGTGCGCTGGATCATGCGCACCACGCGGGCCTCATTCACCGCGATGTGAAGCCAAAAAATATCATGATCGCCAAAGATGGCAGCGCCAAGCTGGCCGATATGGGTCTGGCCCGCGAGCAGGGCGACCAGCAGGCCGCCGAACAGGAAGCGGGCAAGGCGTTCGGCACACCCTACTATATTTCGCCCGAACAAATCCGCGGTGAAACTGAAATTGACGGCCGGGCCGATATCTACGGACTGGGCGCCACCTTTTATCACATGGTCACCGGGCGCGTACCTTTTGATGGCCCCTCACCTACCGCCGTGATGCACATGCATTTAAAAGATGAACTGGTGCCCCCGGATCATCTGAACCCCTCGCTCAGCGCCGGCGTGGGCGAGATTATCGAAATGGCCATGGCCAAAAAGAGGAGCAACCGTTATGCCACCGCGCAGGATATGCTGGTGGATTTGGAATTGGTGGCCCGGGGCGAGCCGCCCAAGTTTGCCCGCCGCAGTTATGATCTGAACTCGCTGGCCGAACTGGGCAAAGCCGCCACCCCGCAGGAATACTCCGTCGCGGTCCCCGCCCCCGGCCCCGGCACGCCCGAAGTCTACTCCCAGCAGCACACCATTGACCTGGCGCCCCCCTCCCTGGCCGACCGTCTGCGCGATCCGATCGTGCTGGTCCTCGCTGGTGTGGTGGTGGTGGAATTACTGATTATTATCATTTTGCTGGCCACCCGCTGAGCAAGAATCTATCCCAATGTGGCCGTGGTGTCGTCCTGCGCCAGATTTTCGCTGGAATGGCCGGGAAATAGCTTGGCCTTGGGGTCCAGACGGGTTTTTATGGTATTCACCGCAATCGCCGATTCGCTGAAACCCGTGGCGATAAGTTTGATCTTGCCCGGATACGTGCAAATGTCACCCGCCGCAAATATCAACGGCACACTGGTTTCCATGTGCTGGTCCACCGCGATGGCATTACCCTCCAGCCGTAACCCCCACTGGGCCAGCCGTCCCAACGTGGACAGAAAACCGACTTGCACGAGAATCCGGTCCATTTCCAGCCGGGTGGTGGCTTTGGTGCGGTTGTCAAAAATCGTCACCGCCCGCAAGGTTTCCCCGTCTGTTTCGACGCTCTGCAATTCCTTGAACGTCAAGACCTTCACACCCGCAGCCAAAACCCGTTGCAATGTGTCTTCATGGGCCCGGAACTGATTCCGCCGATGAATCAACGTGATCTCCCGGGCGGTATCCGCCAGATTCAGCGCCCAATCCAGTGCCGAATCCCCGCCGCCGATGATCAGCGTACGTTGCCGGTGAAAATCCGCTTTCTGCCGGACCAGATAAAATAAACTGTGATCCTCCAACGCCGCAGTATTAGGTAGCGCGAGTTTACGCGGATGAAACGCCCCGGCCCCGATCCCGATCAGCACGGCCCGCGCCCGATGCACTTCCTCATTGGTGTGCAGAGTAAACACGCCGGTCTCGGGATCGGGTTTGATCTCCAGCACCGTTTGCCCCAGTGCCAATTCCGGCTGATTACTCTCCGCCTGAATCCGTAATTGTCCCACCAAATCCCGGGCCAGGATTTTCGGGAAGCCCGGCACGTCAAAAATGTATTTCTCGGGATATAACGCGGTAAGTTGTCCACCCACCTCTGGCAACGAATCAATCACCCTGATCCGCAACCGGCGCAATCCGGCATAAAACGCCGCATACAACCCCACCGGGCCGGCCCCGACGATAATCAGATCAAGCAGGTCTTGTGTGGGTGGCGTCATGGTTAAATTATAGTTAAGCGATGGTCAGCGGGGGTTAAAGGCATTATATTTTAACCAAAGACAGGTCCTTTAAGGAGTTACGTAATGCGCAGTGCCATTATCTTCGCGGTCGTAGTCGGTGGTGCGTTGGGCTTTGTGGGTGGTGCGGGCTTTATGCGGATGATGCTTCCCGAGCCTCAACCTACCGTGTCCGCGCCAAATTCCATCCGCCCGGTCACCGATCCCGGGGTACGAATTGCCGCGGGAAATACTGCCGAAAAAATGCCCAATTACGGCGTCCCGGCCAACTGGTCCAATACCTTGCGTGTGGCCACGTACAATATCGAGAATCTCTTCGACCAATACGATAATCCCTACACGGCCGATGAAGGCACCGGGGCCAAGCCCGAAGCCAAAGTTAAAGCGCTCGTCGCGGCCATCAAAACCCTGAACTGCGATGTGTTGGTCTTGGAAGAGGTCGAGCAGGGGGGCTATCTGGCCAAGTTGACCAGTGATCTGCTGCCGGAATTTAAAGTTGTGGTGGACCCACCCTCCAATGACCCGCGCGGTATCACCGTAGCGGTCCTCAGCAAACTTCCCGTGACCCGCATTGTCAGCCACAAAACCGTGGCCCTGGAACCGCCCGCCACCCCGGAGGCTATGCCCACGGAATTCGCCCGCGATCTGATTCAGGTGGATGTGGAGCTGGCCCCCGGCCTGGACCTGTCCGTTTACGGCGTGCACCTCAAGAGTAAACGCGATGCCACCGGCGATCCGAAAGGGGCCCGCAAACGTCTGGCTGAAGCCAAGAAGGCCGTTTCAATTATCCGCCATGAACAGGGCGCCACCGGCCTGTTCCTGATCGCGGGTGATTTTAATGACACCCCCGACAGCGCTGCTTTTTCCACGCTGCTGGCCACCGTGCCGGGCATGGTGGATGTTCAGGCAGGACGCCCGCTGGCCCAGCGCATTAGCTTTGTCAATCCGCGTTACCGCGAAGCGATTGACAATATCTTCCTATCCCCCCAACTCGGTCAGGCTTATGTGGCCGATTCCGCCAAAATCTGGTGGGGCGAGAACTTCGACACCGCCAGCGACCACCGCCCCCTCAGCATCACCCTGCGGCGGCCCTGAGCCGATGCGCCCGGACCGCCGCAGCGTGGTCAGCCGGTTTACATCTCCCGATCCACCGCCAGCGCTATCCGCTTCAGCGACCGCATGGTCTGCATGAGCGTTTCCGGCGTGATGGACTGGGCACCATCGGTCATGGCATGTTCCGGGTCGCCATGCACCTCGATAATCAAACCATCCGCGCCCGCCGCCACCGCCGCCCGGCACATGTCCGGCACCAGATGCGCATGGCCCGTGCCCTGACTGGGATCCACCACGATGGGCAAATGGCTCTTGCGATGGACTTCCGGCACGATCGCCAGTGGTAGCGTATTGCGGCAGTAGGTTTCAAACGTGCGGATGCCGCGTTCGCATAGGATAACCTGACTATTCCCGCGCGACATTACATATTCCGCCGCCAGCAGGAACTCCTCGAACGTGGACGCCATGCCGCGCTTCAGCAACACCGGCTTGCGCTGTTCCCCGACCGCCCACAGCAGATTGAAGTTCTGCATATTGCGTGCCCCCACCTGCAGCACATCGGCATATTTCGCCACCAGCGCCACCTGCTCCACGGCCATGACTTCCGTCACAATCGCCAGCCCGGTCTGCTCCCGCGCCTCGGCCAGAATCTCCAAGCCCTGTTCCCCCATGCCCTGAAAGGCATAAGGACTGGTCCGCGGCTTGAACGCCCCGCCGCGCAGCGCTGTGGCCCCGGCTTCCTTCACCGCATGGGCGATTTCCAGCAATTGGCTGCGGCTCTCGACCGAACACGGCCCGGCCATCAGCGCCACCTTGGTCCCGCCGACCGTCCCGCCCAGTGTCCCGCCCAGCGCGATGACGCTGCGTTCCTTTTTGACTTCCTTCGACGCCATCTTGTAGGGCGCCAACACAGGCATCACTTTTTCCACGCCCGGGAGTACTTCCAACTGGTCTTTGCTCTTCGCCCGATCATCACCCAGTGCCGCAATCACGGTTCGCTCCGTTCCCACAATCACCTGATCGGTCAGGCCTTGTGCATGTAAATGTTTTTTAACCCGTTCAATATCCGCCGCTGAAGCATTCAGTTCCATCACAATAATCATCGCCAACCTCCGCTGGTAAAGGGTTCGAAACGTAGTCCGTCATACCGACACATATTCCACCTCAAAAAACAAAAAAACCTCGAACTCGTCAGAGCTCAAGGTTTCTAGTCATGCCGTTTTTTTATGGGTCAGACGCGTCCGGAGCTCACAGGCTTAATTGGAGTTGGTATACCAATAAAATCGGGCCGCAGCAGTGCGGTTACCGGCCAATGTGAGTTTGTTCGCAGCGTTCAACATGCCATCAGTATTGCCCGCACCGGGGCAAAAGTCAAATATTACGCCTTAGGCTTAAATATCCCCGCCTGTGGGAGCCGGGGGATTATCCTTCGGTGCTGGCTCCGCCTTGGGTGCCTGCGGAGGCATGGGTGCACGGGGTTGATTGGACTCTGGCCCCCGATTCTGCGGTCCCCGATCCCGCTCGCGATTCTGCTGCGGTCCGCGCTGCGGTCCACCGCGCGGGGGCCGGTTGTCGCTGTTGCCCGTCGGGCGTTCTTCCCCGGCCACTTCGGGCATCCGGTCAAACGGGTTCTGCATGATCTGCCCGTTGGGCAGGGTCGGCTTGGCCACATTCAATTCCCGGATGTCATCTACCGCAATGGCTTCCTTGTCGCCGTTGTCATATAGCACCATCACCAACTGTGTGATGATCTGGGTATCCATAACCCAGGCCGGTCCCTTGTCCGTGCGCACCCGCACATGCCGGTGGGGCAGACGCGCTTTCAGATCGTCATACGCCACTTCCTCATACCGCAAGCAGCACATCAGCCGGCCACACCGCCCCGAAATCTTGGTCGGGTCCAGCGTGGCTTTTTGAATCTTGGCATTGCGCATGGAAATGGGCACCAAAACCTTCAGGAATTGCTTGCAGCAGCAGCGCTGCCCGCATTTTTCATATTCCGCCGTGATCCGCGCCTCATCGCGTGCGCCCACCTGACGCAGTTCAATCCGCGTGTGGAAGTGCTGGGCCATATCGCGCACCAACTGCCGGAAATCCACCCGGTGTTCCGCCGTGAAATAGAACAGCAGCCGTTCATTCCCCAGCAGATATTCCACCTCGACCACGCGCATTTCCAGCCGCAGCACATCGGCCAATTCCCGCGCGATGCCCAAATCCCGCTTGCGCGCGGTCTCCAGTTGCGCCTGTTCTGCCAGGTCCTGCGCCGTCGCCACCCGCAGCACGCGGCCATCGCGTGAGAAGGGAAAATCCTTGCCCCCCGAAGCGCGGGCATAATCATCCACCACACTGGACGTGGGCTGGGCGCAACCCCCGCAATAGTGCGAACGCGTCGCAGCCAGTTCCGTCCCGCGCGAGGTGCGACACACCACCTTGGTCCCGGGGGCAATGCGATGCTTGATATCCGAAGGAAATTCGCCGACATACGCCTGATAACCATACGAGACAATCAGGGTCTTGGGGACTTCTGCCTCCGGAGTCGGGGGCAGATCGGGCAAGATATCTAAAGAAAGCGGCATAGTCGCGCCTTTGATAAGCAACTGGTGTTCTACCAAGGCGTTACCAATAACCCCTCGGCCATATTATGACCAGTGTACCCAAAGGTCTTATTTTATCCAAATACAAATAATCGCGATCTGGTGCGAATGCGTACATGGCTCACACGTTGGAGCGTTATTTGCCGTAGATGGCATCCCGCCGGGCCTTTTGGTAGGCCTGCTTTTGCAGTGCGGTCATTTTCGCGAAATCCGGTGTGCCATCCGCCTTCAGCGGATAAATTCCTGCAGGCCGGGGCCGTACGCTGGATTTCGGTTTGCTGCTCGCGGCAGTCGCGGGCGCCGCGTTGGCCGCTGGTTTCGTCGCGACCGGCGCGGTCGTAGTTGCCGGTGCTGCGGGTTTTGTGCCCGAGATCACCACCCCCGTACCCGTGGCGCCATAATTATTCGCCGTGCTGGTCAGGAGCATATCCTGGTCAATCGCCCGATACGGTTTGATATTGAGCTTCTGCAAATCACCGTGATACAACTTCACCGCCTCGGTGGGGGTGATCTGATCATCCGCCACCAGCCGCAGCGCCTTGACGAAGCTCAGTTGATGTTCCGAATTATTAATCTTGCGGCCATACAGCGCCACGCGTGCCCCGGCGCCCTTCGCCTCGGCCAGCATGTGGAACGCATCCATCGTCGTGCCCGACGATCCGCCCAGAATGCCCACAATCAGGCTTTCGTCATACCGACACAATTCTTCCATGTACTTGGGGCCATGATAGGCAATCTTCAGGAACAACGGCCGGCCCGAGCGCGGCACGCCCGCCAGCGTGCGCACGATATGGTCATTGATAAACGCGCCGAATTGCTCGGGCGGGATCTTGGAATCCACATTGGGATCAAACACTTCCAGAAAATGCTTGAAGCCCTTGCGTTCCGCTTCATGCCGGAAATTCTTATACGCGGTCAGGGTTTCCAAATCCCGTTCCGGGATATTGTTGAACGTACAGCTATACAACCCCAGATTCGCGCCCAGATAACGTTCGTCTTCGGCGCAGGCCACCTTGCCACACTGGATGTGGTCAATGCTGGCACTGGAGAAGGGCCGCGAGGGCACCTGGGCATACGTCCCGCCGCGCACAATATGAATATCGGTCGTGTCATTGGCCCGCGCTGCCGGGGTGATATGGCTCTTGGCAAACAGCTTCTCACCGATGGTCAGTACATCGCTCGTGCTGGCCGACATCAGCATGATGTCCACCAGGCCCTGCTGTACGATGTCGCGGATTTGCTGGCGGTACTGGCTCAACGTGCGGTGCTTGCCTTCATGGGCGTGCATCTCCGGACTCTTGCCCGGCGAGGCGATCCCGAACGCCATATCGGCATCCTTGGCATCGGCCAGAATGAAGCTCTTGTGGTAACGATCCTTGGCCAGGATGGCCAACTTCTGATCCAGTGATTTCGCAACGGCCATAATATCAACCCTACTGAAAAAAATTACATCGGTTCGGCCACGACGTGCCGATCCTCAAAATCAAACTCATCCACAATCCCCACCACCGTGGCGTCCACCGCCAGAATCGGATCGGTAAACGGATTGGCGGCCTCGCGGCCTTCTTCAAACAACACCACATCCCCTTCGCGCGCCGAAATCACATCCACCGCCACCGTGGTCCAGCGGATCGGCTTGAGTTCAAAATCCAGCGGCTGCAGCACCAAGAATCGCTGCGCCTGAAAATCTTCCAGCCGAATCCGTGCTTCAATCCGTCCAATCACTCGGGCGATCAACATGAGGCCCCTCCGGAGGCGGGGGCCTCGTTGAGGATGCCACTGACTGCCAGCCGGGCCGGACACGTCCGGTCGGCCCCGAGCATTTCCTGCACGGCCTGACCATCGGATACCACCAGCACGCGCATTCCCTTAGCCGTACCAATCACATCAATCGCCACCTGCGGCACACCCATGGGCGCGAAACTGACCGGGTCCAATGGCTGCACAATCACCAGCCGCGCGCCCTTGAGCGTGGGGTGCTTGGTGGTGGCGACCAGATGACCTTTGACTTCTGCGGTGAACATTAGACGCATCCCGGCGTTAATGATTTAGGGGCGACGAAATACGATATTCCCCAAGGCATCCACCTGATCAATCAGGGCGACCACCACCGCGTCGGTCGCGGTGCTCTTCATGCCGGGGGCCATACGGGCGCTGGAACCTTGGCTGACGACCACAAAATCCCCCTCGGCAGCGCCGAGTTCATCATTGGCCACCAGCATGGTCTGGCCGGGAACCAGTTGCCCATCCTTGATCACATGCGCATGAATCACGACCAGCTTCTTGCCGTCGAATCCGCCCGTTTTCACGGTGCAGACGATTTTTCCCACAACCTTAGCAATAATCATAAGTTGGGCGCTCCGTTTCCAAGACTGCGCAAATTATGCCATAACATTTCAGAATATACCACCAATAATTAGGCGGATTCGCAAATACGTTTAACATCCAAAACCTGAATCTTCTCTGTATGGCATCTTGCCCGCCGGGCGTCTATGATGTAGCTGTTCGCTAGGGGTGTCCCGCGTGCTCGGGACTGAGATTAAACCCTTGGAACCTGACCCGGTTTATGCCGGCGTAGGGAACGCGAGCCATGTGGTCTTCCCCTTGGTATTCAGTTCCCCCTCGGTTCCCCCCAAAGTTAGTGTTGGTAATTACTTACGGAGCTTGTCGTCATGGCCCATATACCCGCCGATACGTCCCACCTGCGCACCCAGTATGAATTCGCCCGCGCCGGTTTGATTACCCCGCAAATGGCCCGCCTGGCCCAGCGCGAAGGCACCACTGCCGAATTCATCCGTCAGGAAATTGCCCGGGGCCGGCTGGTTATCCCCGCCAACATTCGTCACCTCGCCGGTTCTGCGGGCAAGGCTGGCAACTATTCCGCGTTGGCTCTGGATTATGCCCAGGCTCAAGACCTCGGCCACCCCGGTGCCCGCGGTACCGCCGCGCAACTCTGGGTTAACCAGACCGTCTCCCAACGCTGGACCGAGATTCAGAACCCCGATTATTGTCGCGGCCTCCACGCCCCCAAGCGGCTCGACCCTTGCGGCATTGGCCGCATGATCACCACCAAGATCAACGCCAACATCGGCGCTTCGCCGGTATCCAGTAACACGCAGGAAGAAGTCGAAAAACTCCAGTGGGCCCAGAAGTACGGCGCCGATACCCTGATGGACCTCTCCACCGGCGGCAACCTCAACGAATGCCGTCAGGCCATCATTGACCACTCCACCATTCCCATCGGCACCGTGCCGATCTACTCCATGATCATCGGCCGCAAGATCGAAGACCTGACCTACGACATGATCCTCAAAGAAGTCGAACATCAGGCCCAACAGGGCGTGGACTATTTCACCATCCACGCCGGCGTGCTCAAGAAACACATCACGCTGGTTAAAAATCGCGTCACCGGCATCGTCAGCCGGGGCGGCAGCCTGCTGGCCAAGTGGATGATCGTCCACAACAAAGAAAATCCCATGTTCGAATTGTTCGACGACATCAGCGCCATCATGCGGCAGTATGATGTGACCTACTCCCTCGGCGACGGCCTGCGCCCCGGCAGTTGTGCCGATGCCACCGACGCCGCCCAGTTGGCGGAATTGCAGACGCTGGCCGAGTTGGTCTTCCGCGCCCGCGATGCGGGTGTGCAGGTCATGGTCGAAGGCCCCGGCCACGTGCCCATGCATCAGGTCGCCATGAATATGCAAATGCAGCAGGCCCTCTGCGACGATGCCCCGTTCTATGTCCTGGGCCCCTTAACCACCGATGTCTTCCCCGGCTACGACCATATCACCAGTGCCATCGGCGCCACCGAGGCCGCCCGCGCCGGCGCTGCCATGCTCTGCTATGTTACGCCCAAGGAACACGTCGGCCTGCCCAAGGCTCAGGATGTGAAGGCCGGTTGCATCGCCTACAAGATCGCCGCCCACGCTGGTGACATCGCCCGCGGCATTGACAGCGCCCGCCAGTGGGACGACGACATGAGCAAAGCCCGCGCCGCCTTGAACTGGCCCAAACAGTTCGAACTCGCCTTCGATGGCGAAACCGCCCGCGCTCTACATGATGAAGACTTGGAAGTGGACACCGACTTCTGCGCCATGTGCGGCCACGACTGGTGCTCCATGCGCATCAGCAAGGAAATCCAGGAATTCGCCAGCGGCAAGGACCCCAATTTCCAACCCGAAAAGACTGTCACCAAATCCACCGGCGTCGGGGCCGAAGGTGCCCAACTCCTCAAGGAACGCGGTACCCTCACGCAGGAACAAATTATGGCGCTGGCCCACAAGGGTAAGAAGGCCGACTGTCACAGTGATATTGTGGCTGATCCCCAAACCGCCCAGAAAGTCCAGTTGCAGGTTCTCGGTCAATAGCCAGCGCGGCGGTCACGGCGGGGGCTACTCGTTCCCCTCCGTGGCAACATCAATGCCACGAAACACCGGCGCCAGCATGAGCCGCTGGCGATACGCATTCAGTTCCTCCATCCGCCCGCGCATATACCCGCTCGCATTCCCGCCAAATTCCTCCGGCACACCCGCCAGCAGCAGCCGAACATTCATCGTTTTACCGTCACGCAATACTGTGAGGGTGACCTGCGTCCCCGGCTTTTCCTGCGCAATCAACGTGCGAAACTGGCTGGGGTCCATCTGATCCCCCAGTGGCTGCCCGTTGAGCGCGGTGACCATATCACCCGTTTCGAGTAACTCATACGCGGGCAGGCCGATCAGTGTCTCCTGAATCAGGATCCCACCCGACGCAGTCGCGCCGGGTTCTTCACTGGCTCGTTGGGGGGCATAACTGATGCCCAATATCGGGGTGGTTCCCGTCAGGAGCATCGTGTTCTTGCTATGGAGATGGGTGCAGATAGTCACCAGTCGTGCGGCCACTTCCGGATCACGTGTGGACAGCAATTCTTTTTCCAACCACGGCAGGGCACTCCCCGGCCCCAAACATAAGGTTCGCAGCGCCGCTTCCCGCTGTGCCCATGCCTCGACGCCCAACTGCTCAATCAGCTTGTGCCCATCGCTTGGGACGGATGGTGGGGGTGTGGCCTGAGCCAGCACCAACCATACCAGCAACCCCGCTCCCACGGCCCGACCCACACGAAATTGTGCGCTTAATGTGCCCATGACTAATGCTTGATTGTGGGGCCTGCACCCGCAAAAAAAAGACCAACGGTTTTTCCGCTGGTCTTCCTGAGTACATTGCTCTTACGTCGGCTTAGCGCGCTTCTTGGTCAAGTTCGACAACGCCGACAACGGATCATCCCCGCCGCCTTCGTCTTCTTCATTTTCACCAATCTCGACCACTTCTTCCGTGGCTTCCACATCCACCGTGTTGCCGGTTTCATCGTCACTGTGCGTGATGGGTTCCACCGACTGCTCTTCGATGATGGTACGGATGGGCGAGATTTCTTCCGGCTTGCCGTCAATCACCACCGTGAAGATCACCGGCCCTACGACCAACTGGTCGCCGGGCTGCAATTCGGCGGCCTGTACGCGGCTGCCGTTCACGAACGTGCCGTTGGAACTGCCCAAATCCTTCACCGAAACACTCTCATCATCCACCAGCACCTGACAGTGCTTGCGCGATACCTGCGCCAGGGGAATCTGCAGATGGCAATCGGTATGTCGGCCAATGAGCATATTGGAATGACGGATCACCAGCTCGCGCCGCTGCCCATCGGATTTGAACATCACCAGCTTAACTTCCATCGTCGAACCTCCCTGATAGGTATAAAAACTCATCATTGTGTCCCAGGTCGCGTGGCTACCAGCCGGCTCTTAAGGCATAAAAATTGAGCACGGACAGTAATTTTCACGTACCATGGAACAGCGCTACACTTAAAGCTAACCGCTAGGCTAAGAATGTTCAAGTGCAGATGGATATGCGATGCTGAATAACCCCGGCCCGAACCTGCCCTTACCACTCCACCCCGCCGGGGCCCAGCCCCCGCTGCGCTATCATCCGTTACCCGCTCCCGGCCAGCCGACCGAGCTCCCCGCCCTCTATGTCCATGTGCCATTTTGCACGGTAAAATGCCACTATTGTGATTTTTTCTCCGTCGCCGGTCATCTCGATCAGGCCGAAGCCTACCTGGATGCTTTGGAAAAAGAGGCCCAACTTGTCCTGTTAAAGTACGGCCCCCAGCAACCCCATACGATTTTCATCGGTGGGGGCACGCCCACCCTGTTGCCCCCCGGCCAACTCGCCCGCCTACTGGGCATCATCGCCCAACTCGCCGGTACCCGCCAACTGCGGGAATATACCGTCGAATCCAACCCCAACACCTTCGACCGCGCCCGCGCGGATGTCCTTGCTCAGGCCGGGGTCACCCGCGTCAGTTTCGGCGCCCAAAGTTTTAACCCCGACGAACTTCACTCCCTGCAACGCGACCACGACCCCGCCAGCCTCGCCCCGGCTATTGCCGCGCTGCTGGCCGCCGGGATCAAACATTACAACATTGACCTCATCTTCGGGATCGGTGGCCAGACCCTCGCCTCGTGGGATTATTCCCTCACCCGGGCCTTGGAACTCCAGCCCGAGCATTTAAGCTGTTACAGCCTGATGTACGAACCCAATACCGCCCTGACCGCACGCCTGCACGCCGGGCAGGTACAAACCTGCGACGAAGAACTCGAAGCCGACCTGCTCCAGCATGCCCGACAAAAATTAATTGCCGCGGGCCTGCATGCCTACGAAATTTCCAATTACGCCCGTCCCGGCTATGAGTGTCAACATAATCTGGCCTACTGGCGCGGTGCGGATTATCTCGCGCTCGGCCCTGCGGCCGCCGGACACTGGTCGGGCCACCGCTGGAAAAATGTCCCCAGCCTGAATCGCTATATCGCGGCCCTGACCGACCCCCAGCCGATATGTCCGCTGGTGGAATTGGAACATCTCACCCCGGCCCAGCGCGCTGGCGAACTGGTCATGCTCATGCTGCGCCTGCGCAGTGGTCTGGACCTGGCCTGGGTCCGCCAGCGGCTGGGTCTCGACCTGCGGGCCGATCTCGTCCCTGCGAGCCAGCGTTACGTGGCCGACGGCCTGCTGACCTGGACTGGTGATATTCTGCAACTCACCGAGGCCGCCATCCTGATCTCGGATACCATACTGTCGGATTTGGTCACCGCCGTCGAAGCCGCTGTGGAGGCGCGTTCATGAACCTGAGCGAAATCTTCTACTCCCTGCAGGGCGAGGGCAAACTCCTCGGTGTCCCTTCGGTTTTCATCCGCACCGGCCGCTGCAATCTGCGCTGCACCTGGTGCGATACCCCGTATGCCTCATGGGAATCCGATGGCCAAAACCAAACCCTCGCTCAGATTATGCAGACGCTCCAAACCCATCCCGCCCAGCATGTGGTCATCACCGGCGGCGAACCGCTGCTCGAACCCGAACTGCCCGAACTGGTCCAACGCTGCCAGCAGGGGGGCTATCACATCACCATCGAAACCGCCGGCACACTCTGGCAGGACGTGGCCCTGACCACGCGTGACCTGCTGAGTATTTCGCCCAAATTAGCCAACTCCACGCCCCATACCCGCGCCGCTGGCAGATTCGCCCGCGCCCATGACGCGGCCCGTATCAATCTGGACATCCTGCGCCGCTGGGCCACCAGTCCTGCCGAAAAACAATGGAAATTCGTCCTGCAAACTCCCGCTGATATGACCGAAGTCGAAAGCCTCCTCACTCAGATTGGTGATATCAATCCCGCCGATGTGGTCCTCATGCCCGAAGGCGTGGACGCCGCCACGCTGGCCCAACGCACCGGCTGGCTGACCGACCTTTGCACCCAGCGCGGCTACCGCTTCAGCCCGCGCCTGCATGTCCTGCTCTGGGGCAACCGTCGTGGTGTGTAGGGAATAGGTATTAGGTTTATGCCTCCCGTTGGGTTTGGCCCCATCGAGTGGGGGGTAATCTCTGGGAAAATTTGAAATTAACCCGCGAAATCCAAACCCAACAAAAAAATCTCCCTCAGAGCACCCCCCTCGTCCAAGTGTTAGGCAGTCATCACCAATGCCAAACAGACATATTTTTGTATAATTTACGATGTTTTAGATGGTTATTACCCATGTTCAATGCGGCTATGCCTATATTTTAGGCAGTCGCCGTGGCATTGAACCCAACCGCTGATGATGATAGTATGGTCAGACTTTGGCTCGCTTGGGCGCATATGTTGCGCCCCGGTGCGCCGGCTGCAGAAAATCTGCTGCCTACGATGGTCCGAACGGACCTGCTGATGGTTGGCATTACCCGTATGCTGCCATCTTGAGTTGGGTTTAGATACTGGGTGCCGCTGGTCGGTCTGGACACCAGCCTGCTCCCCCTGTGGATGACAGCCACAGGAGTTTCCCACCCGCAACGTAGCGCCTGTGCAGCCCACGCGAAATTTTGCCGGTCCCTTGCCGCGCGGCTCGGGCCTGCTGTTTGGAGGTATATCCATTGAACGCGCCTGATAATGTGTCGCAACGACCGCATGACCACCTCCAACCTGGTCCGGTGGGCCTGTATCAACCTGAATTTGAAAAAGACGCCTGCGGAGTGGGCTTTGTCGCCCACATCAAGGGCCAAAAGACCCATGCCATTGTCAGCAACGCCCTCCAGATGCTGGAACACATGGACCATCGCGGCGCCTGCGGCTGCGAAGCCAACACCGGCGACGGCGCTGGCATCCTCACCGCGCTGCCCCACAGTTTTTTCGCCCAAGTCACCCCGGCCGCCGGGATCAAACTGCCCGCCGAAGGCCACTATGGCTGCGGTCTGGTTTTCCTGCCCACCGATAACGAACAACGCCAAGCCATCATGGAAATGGTCGAAGCGGCCATCGCGCAGGAAGGCCTGCGCGTGCTGGGCTGGCGCGATGTCCCCGTGAATAACAGCATGATCGGCGCCACCGCCCGGCGCATCGAACCGGTCATGAAGCATCTCTTCGTCGCGGGCAACGGTCTGTCCGGCGATGAACTCGAACGGCGCCTCTACGTGGCCCGCAAAGTCGTCACCAAGCTCATTCTCGACCTCGACGATCCCTACGATCAGAGCAACTATTTCTACTTCTGCAGTCTCTCCACCAAAGTCCTGATCTACAAAGGCCAGTTGACCAGCCATCAGGTCCGCGAATACTTCCTCGATTTGCAGAACCCCCAGTACGTCAGCCACCTGGCCCTGATTCATTCGCGATTCTCGACCAATACCTTCCCCAACTGGCAGCGTGCCCAGCCCATGCGCTTCATGGCGCACAATGGCGAAATCAACACCCTGCGCGGCAACAAAAATTGGATGCGCGCCCGCGAAGGCATGTTCGCCAGCGCGCTCTACGGCCCCGAAATTGAAAAGATCAAACCCGTCTGCGAACTGGGCACCTCCGACTCGGGCTCGTTCGACAACACCCTGGAAATGCTGCTCCAGACCGGCCGCAGTCTCCCGCAGGCCGTGGTCATGATGATTCCCGAAGCCTGGCAGAACCATGAAACCATGGACCTGCAGCGCCGAGCCTTCTACGAATATCACTCCTGCATGATGGAACCGTGGGACGGTCCCGCCAGCATCGCCTTCACCGATGGCAAAGTCATCGGTGCCGTGCTCGACCGCAATGGTCTGCGTCCCAGCCGTTACTATCTGACCAGCGATGATCTGGTCATCATGGCCAGCGAAGTGGGCGTGCTGCCCGTGCCGCCCGAAGTGGTCACGCGCAAAGGCCGCCTGCAACCCGGCCGCATGTTCCTGATCAATTTTGAAGAAGGCCGTGTGGTAGACGATACCGAAATCAAGGGCCAACTCAGTCAGGCTAATCCCTACTCGCAATGGCTGAAGGAACAACGCTTGACCCTCGATGAATTGCCCTCGGCCTTGGTCCTCGGCGTGGGTGAATCCACGCTCCTGGCCCGCCAGCAGGCCTTGGGCTATTCCGTGGAAGATGTCCAGAAATTGCTCCTGCCCATGGCCCGCGACAGCTACGAACCCACCGGCTCGATGGGTAACGATGCCGCGCTGGCCGTCCTCAGCCACCAGCCCCGTCTGGTCTACGACTACTTCAAGCAGTCCTTCGCGCAGGTCACCAACCCGCCGCTGGATTCCGACAAAGAATATATCGTCATGTCGCTGGAGGCCTATATCGGGCCCGAGCGTAATCTGCTGACCACCACTGCGGCCCATGCCCATCGTCTGCTGGTCCCGCATCCGGTGATCACCAATGAACAGTTGGCCAAAATCAAAGCCCTGAATCATCGTGGCTGGAAGACGCTGACCATTGACACCACGTTCCCAAAGGCCGGGGGCAAAGACGCACTGCTGGCCGCGTTGGATCGCATCTGCCGCGAAGCCACCGACGCCATCGCCCAGGGCTACAGCCTGATTATCCTCTCCGACCGCAAGATGGACGCCAACAATGTCGCGCTGCCGACCCTGATCGCGCAGGGCGCTGTCCACCATCATCTGGTCCGCACCAACAGCCGCACCCGGATCGGCATCGTGCTGGAAACCGGCGAAGCCCGCGAAATCCACCACCACTGCCTGTTGGTTGGTTTCGGCGCTGATGCCATCAATCCCTACCTGTGCTTCGAAACCCTGCTCAACATGCGGGATCAGGGCATCCTCGACGCCACGCTCGATGACAAAACCGTCATCAAGAACTACATTAAGGCCGTGGACAAGGGCATGCTCAAGGTGATGTCCAAGATGGGCATCTCCACCGTGCAAAGCTACAAGGGCGCCCAGATTTTCGAGGCCGTCGGCCTCAATCATGATGTGGTCGAACGCTGCTTCGCGGGCACCAGCTCGCGCATCGAAGGCGTCGGCTTTGACGCCGTCTATACCGAAGCCTGCAAACGTCACGAAGTCGGTTACCCTCTGCGCCACGAATCCCAGTCGCTGCCCGTGCTGCCCAACTATGGCCAGTACCAGTGGCGCAAGAATGGCGAAGCCCACCTGTTCAATCCCGAAACCATCTCCGCGCTCCAGACCGCCGCCCGCGACAACAGCCGCGAGGCTTACGGTCGCTACGCGGCCCTGATCAACGATCAATCCCGCGCCCTGTGCACCCTGCGCGGCTTGCTCAAACTCAAAAAGTCCGCCCATCCGGTTCCCCTGGCCGAAGTCGAACCCGCCCAGGAAATCGTCAAGCGTTTCGCCACCGGCGCCATGTCGCTGGGCTCCATCTCGACGGAAGCCCACGAAACCCTCGCCGTGGCCATGAACCGCATCGGCGGCAAGTCCAACACCGGCGAAGGTGGCGAAGACCCCAAGCGTTTCAAGCCTGATGCCAACGGCGATTCCCGCCGCTCTGCCATCAAGCAGGTCGCCTCGGGCCGTTTTGGTGTCACCATCAACTATCTGGCCAACGCCGACGAAATCCAGATCAAAATCGCCCAGGGTGCCAAGCCCGGCGAAGGCGGCCAGCTCCCCGGCCACAAAGTCAGCGACTACATCGGCTGGCTGCGTCACTCCACCCCCGGCGTGACCCTCATCAGTCCGCCGCCGCACCATGACATTTACTCCATCGAAGATCTGGCCCAGTTGATCTTCGATCTCAAGAACTCCAACCCCTCCGCCCGCATCAGCGTCAAGCTGGTGTCCGAAGTCGGCGTGGGCACGATTGCCGCCGGCGTCACCAAGGCCCACGCGGATCACATCGTGATCGCCGGCCATGACGGCGGCACGGGCGCCTCGCCCCTGACCAGCATCAAACACGCCGGCGCCCCCTGGGAACTCGGCATCGCCGAAACCCATCAGACGCTGGTGCTCAACGACCTGCGCAGCCGCGTGGTGCTGCAGGTGGACGGCCAGCTCAAGACCGGCCGCGACGTGGTCATCGCCGCACTGCTGGGCGGTGAAGAGTTCGGCTTTGCCACCGCGCCGCTGGTGACCATGGGCTGCATTATGATGCGGGTCTGTCACCTGAATACCTGCCCCGTGGGCATCGCCACCCAGGACCCCGTGCTGCGGAACAAATTCGCCGGCAAGCCCGAATATGTCATCAATTACATGTTCCTGCTCGCCGAAGAAGTCCGCCAGCACATGGCCGAGATGGGCTTCCGCACCGTCAAGGAAATGATTGGCCGCACCGATATGCTCGAAGTCAACGCCGCCGTGGAGTTCTGGAAAACCCGCGGTCTGGACTTCAGCCCCATCCTCATGCCCGCCGAAAAAATGCACCCCGGCGTGGAAGTCTACTGCACGCAAAAGCAGGACCATGGCATTGCCGATGTGCTCGACCGCGACCTGATCAAGGCCGCCGCGCCCGCTTTGGAAAAACGCGAAAAAGTCACCATCAGCCGTCCGGTGCGCAATATTGACCGCACCGTCGGCACCATGCTCAGTCACGAAATCGCCAAACGCTACGGGCAGGACTATCTCCCCGAAGACACCATCCGCATCAAGCTCAACGGTTCCGCAGGCCAAAGCCTCGGCGCCTGGCTGGCCGGCGGTGTGACCATCGAACTCGAAGGCGATGCCAACGACTATGTCGGCAAGGGCCTCTCGGGTGGCAAGATCATCGTCTATCCCGATCACAAGAGCCGCTTTGTGCCCGAAGAAAACATCCTGATCGGCAATGTGGTCCTCTACGGGGCCACGGCAGGTCGGGCCTTCTTCCGCGGTGTGGCCGGCGAACGCTTCTGCGTGCGTAATTCCGGCGCCTGGACCGTTGTCGAAGGCGTCGGCGATCACGGCTGCGAATACATGACCGGCGGACGCGTCGTCGTCCTCGGCGGCACCGGCCGCAACTTTGCCGGCGGCATGTCCGGCGGTATCGCCTATGTCTACGATCCCAACGATGACTTCCTCACCCGCGTCAACCTCTCCATGGTGGAGTTGCAAAAACTCGACCAGCCGGCCGATCTGGCCGAACTGCGGGAATTGATCACCCAGCACCAGCAGTACACCGGCTCGACCGTGGCGGAGCAGATTCTCGCCCACTGGGATCAGGCCGTGCGTAAGTTCCACAAAGTAATGCCTTTGGAGTATAAGAAAGTGCTAGCCAAGCTCGCGGCCGCTAAAGCCGCCAATCCCGCCTCCCCGACCGAGGAGGTGCGTCATGGGTAAGCCCACCGGATTTATGGAATTCACCCGCGACCCCGGCAAAAACCGGCTCCCGGAACTCCGCATCCTCGATTGGAAGGAATTCCACACCCCCATGCCCGTGGATGCCATGCAGAAGCAGGGCGCCCGTTGTATGGATTGCGGCATTCCCTTCTGTCACTCCGACAAGACCGGCGGTTGTCCCATCAACAACCTGATTCCGGAATGGAATGATCTGGTCTACAAGGGCCGCTGGGAAGATGCCATCATTCGCCTGTGGAAGACCAATAACTTCCCCGAATTCACCGGCCGGGTCTGTCCCGCGCCCTGCGAAGGCTCGTGCGTGCTGGGCATCCATGAACCGCCCGTCACCATCAAAAACATCGAATACGAAATCAGCGAAAAAGCCTGGCATGAAGGCTGGTATGTCGCCCAGCCGCCCAGCGCCCGCACCGGCAAGAAAGTCGCCGTGATCGGCTCGGGCCCTGCGGGCCTCGCCGCCGCCGACCAACTCAACAAAGCCGGTCATTGGGTCACCGTCTTTGAACGTGCCGACCGCATCGGCGGGCTGCTCATGTACGGCATCCCGAACATGAAACTCGACAAGCAAGCCGTCGTGGAACGCCGCCTGCAGATTATGGCCGAAGAAGGCATTACCTTCCTGACCAATATGAACGTGGGCGTGGATGTGCCCATGAGCAAGATTCGCGAAGAGTTCGACGCCGTGATTCTCGCCGTGGGCGCTACCAAGCCGCGCGATCTGCCGGCCCCCGGCCGTCAGCTCAAGGGCGTGCATTTCGCCATGGAGTTCCTCACCGCCAACACCCGCAGCCTGCTCGACAGCAACCACGCCGATGGCAAGTACATCAATGCCGCGGGTAAAAACGTCATCGTCATCGGTGGCGGCGATACCGGCAACGACTGTCTGGGCACCTCGCTCCGCCACGGCTGCAAGGGTCTGGTCAACTTTGAACTCCTGCCCCAACCCCCGGTTGGCCGCGCTGCCGATAATCCCTGGCCCCAGTGGCCGCGCATCCAACGCACCGACTACGGCCACGAAGAAGCCCACTACCGCTTCGGCACCGACCCCCGGCAATACAGCATCCTCACCAAGGAATTCCTCGGCGATGCCCAGGGCAACCTCACCGGCGTCAGGACCGTACGCGTGGAATGGAAACGTGTGGACGGCCAGTTCAAGATGAGCGAAGTCGCCGGCAGTGAAGAAACCTGGCCCGCCGATCTGGTCTTCCTCGCCATGGGCTTCCTGGGCCCTGAAGAGACACTGGCCAAGGTCCTCGACCTGCATGTGGACGCGCGCAGCAACTTCAAAGCCGAACACGGCCACTACGCCACCAACGTACCGGGCGTATTCGCCGCCGGCGACTGCCGCCGCGGCCAATCGCTGGTCGTCTGGGCCATCAACGAAGGCCGCGGCGCCGCCCGCGCCTGCGACCAGTTCCTCATGGGCCACAGCGACCTACCCGCCTAATCCCCTCCCTTGCCGGGCCCCCCGGCATCTTGGAGTGCGGTAACGCCCGGTACCCCCGGGCTTTACCGCTTTATCAGCCGCGCCGGCGCCACCTTGCGCGCAGATGCTAACCCCCACCCAATTCCCCCAAGATTTTCTTGGCCCATCACCCCGTCCATGTTAAGCTGTTACCCATTGCTCATACTGTGGACACACGCCTAATCGAGAGTTCCTGCCGAATGTTCCGGTCAAGATACTCTCCCCGGCACAAGTCCACTCAATAGGACGTGCAGTCATGGCCCACAATCGCAGCATAGTTTTAAGCGGAGTTTCTTTGACTCCTGCCCGTCTGAATCGCGAGATTTTCAAAGTCACCTCCAAAGTAATGGATGAGATCGAGTTGTTGATGCAGGGATCAGGTTACTTGGATCATGCGCCCTTCAGATGGGTTGGTCTCATCTTCTACTATGGCCTCAAGAACGAAGACGAACCCCACTACCAGCCCATTGATCCCAAGGATGGGGAGTTGCCATTGGCGATTGAGTTAGATACCCACGAGCTTCAGACGGCGAGTCCTGAAGAACTGCATCTCAAACTTAGCTTGGGTGCACTCAGAGCACTGATCCATGCCGGGCGGAAGTATGGGCTATTGACGGCAGGATTAGAGGAGCGATACGCCCAGCTTACAGCCACTTAATATTCCAGGATTATTTAGCCCTTCATCCCCGCTATGTTAAGCTGTTACAAGTTGCTCATGTTGTGGACACGTACCTACAATCACGTTTACGCGGGAACTACAAGCAGAATCACCCCCAATGAGGTGTGTCATGGCTAACGATGAGATATTCGAAAGTGCCGTCCGCTCAATAGGTGATCTGGCAGGCGTATATGAGCACGACGGCGAAACCGGGTACTTCTACCTGTACGACACAAGGAACGAAGGTGCTCAGAAAGTGATTGGCGCAATTCCTGTGCTATCCGGAACATCGGACTTCCAGCAGAAAGATGTTGCCGTTCGCTGGGATTGCACGGAATCCAAGGTGGGGCTATACATCTATGGGAAATTGTGGGCTGTGTTTGATGGCGCGACTGGCGCGAAGTACGGAGGGCATTATCGGCCCCATACTTCTCCTGAAATACCAGCCAATATCACCAGCGCCTTTGAGGAAGTCCATGGCCTCCGTCCCACCCCTCTATCTGAGGGCTGTTAAGCCACTACTCTTTTAATCCGCTACACCGCCCGACGTCGCAAAACTAAACGCAACCCTTCCGCCACCATCTTGGATCGTTTTAAATGATGACGTTGGGCGTAGGCATCCACCTGTTTCAGCAGACCCCGTTCAATACTCACCGGGACAATCTGCGCACCACCGCCAATCTTGGGGCGTCCTGCCTTGGCCCGCGCACTGGCCCGCTTATGCTGTGCCCGCTGCGCCACGGTTAACGGTTTGCCCGGTAGTTTCTCCCCGGTCCAAGGCTGGTCATACTCCGCGGTGGCCGCGGCCAACTCTGTGGTGTCCATTTGTTCGTAGGTTTTTTGCTTGCGTTTAGCCATAATTATCTCCCTTGCCGTCGTAGTCGGCGTTTTTCTGGTTCCGTCAGGTCGCGGGCGTGGATCACATACACCACCCCGGGAGGCGAAAAAATATAGATGACCTGTAAATAACGCCCGGCCATCGTCTGGCCCCAAACCCGATACTTGCGGGCTCCGTCATACCGCGGAAAACCGCGGGCTGGTTGTTCGACCACCTGTTCCGCCTCGTCATACGCCACACCATGCAACGCGATGTGGTCCTCATTCCATTCATTCCAGCGGAAGTCGTAGTTCATGCAATTAATTATATAAACAATTAGGGCTGATGCAAGAGAAAATATGGGAACGCAAGCGAATACCCCGCCTATGGGGAATATGCGTAAGCATACACCCCCAGATATTGTGTGGGATTTCGCATTAGCCATCCACTCCCTTCGCGCCTTATTGCTGCGGCTGTTCCGTCAACCCAATCAACCGCTGACACAGCGCCAGCAAATCTGCCGCCGGGCATTCCCCCGCCCGTAATTCCGTGGGAAACCCCGCTTCCGCCAACTGCACCGCCAGCGCCCGGCCCGCTACTTTCCCATGCACATGTTCCAGCGCATTACGAATCTTCTGCCGGCGGTGCGCAAACAACCCACTCAGCGCCCGCTGCACCAGCGCCGGCTGTTCGATCTGCGCCATCCGCGCCTCATCCGCCGTCACCCGCACCAGCGCCGAATCAATCTTCGGCGGTGGCCAAAACGCCCCCGGCGGAATCTTGCGCAAAATCTCCACCTTCGCACAGCTCTGCATCCATACCCCCAGCGACCCAAAATCATGCGTCCCCGGCCCCGATGCCATCCGGCAGCCCACTTCCCATTGCACCGTAAAGCTCATCGTCTTCACCAGCAGTTGCGGCTTGCTCCCACACCCCAGTGCCAGCAACTCCGCAATCAGCGGACTCGCCGCGTTATACGGCAGATTACTCACCAGTTTACACGCCCCCGGCGGACACCCCAGCTCCCGCAACGCCGCCAGCGCCGGCTCCGCAATGGCATGTTTCCCCGCCAGAATATCCATATTCAACCAGGTGATATTCTTCATCGCCCGGTGATGCTGCGCCGCCGCCTTGATCAAGTCCCGGTCAATATCCACCGCCAGCACCTGTTTCGCCTGCCCGGCCAACAGCGCCGTCAGATTCCCCACCCCCGGTCCGACTTCCAACACCACATCCCCCGGTTC
>Ga0194061_1000524_pt1 | contig 23333 bp, 17 predicted proteins | sample SepL2221m_MetaG_FD_163423 | JGI IMG/M metagenome (GOLD analysis project Ga0194061, IMG submission 163423) | Anoxic zone freshwater microbial communities from boreal shield lake in IISD Experimental Lakes Area, Ontario, Canada - Sep2016-L224-21m | ecosystem: Environmental > Aquatic > Freshwater >... | reverse complement strand
TCCTGAAGCGCGCAAACGCATGGCAAAAATCTTCGATCAAGGCCTCGACAAAATCATCGGCTACGCGCTGCCCTTGCAACGCCGCTGGATGGATGGCGTCGTGAAATGGGTCAGCGGCCCGTGGTTTTTGCGGCGCGAACACATGTTCCTGCATCCCGGCGATTCGCCGATGGGCTTCCGTCTGCCGCTCGAATCGTTGCCGTGGGTGCGTGAAGAAGATCGCGAAATGCACACGGAACTCGATCCGTTCAGCCGCTACGAAGCGCTTCCTCCGCGCGTGGAATTCCAACGCAACGAAGTCCCCGCACCGTTCCGACGCGGCGCGGCTCCAGACGAGTTGCGCTCGCGCGGTTGGCCGACGCAGGAGATGTTCGAACGGACTATGCGCTGGCCAAAACGCGGCGATGGCAAGCCAGGCAAACCCGGAACGAGTGCGGCTGTTCCCGTCGCTTACAATGCGAGTGGCGAACCGGTCAGCGCCGAAGAATTAAAGCGGCTGCGGTACGACGTTGTGCGCACCGCGTTATGCGTCGAGCCACGCGGCGGGCAGATGTACGTCTTCCTGCCGCCGCAGTATTGTCTCGAAGATTATTTAAGTCTCGTCACCGCCATTGAAGACACCGCGCGCGAATTGAAAATGCCGTTGCTCGTCGAAGGCTACACGCCGCCGCACGACCCGCGTTTGGAAGTGATGAAAGTCACGCCTGATCCTGGCGTCATCGAAGTCAACATCCACCCGGCGAAGAATTGGAAGGAACTCGTCGCGAACACGACGATCCTTTATGAGGAGGCGCGGCAGTCGCGGCTGACGACGGAAAAATTCCTCGTCGATGGCCGTCACACCGGAACGGGCGGCGGAAATCATATTGTGGTCGGTGCTGAAACGCCGGGCGCAAGTCCGCTGTTGCGCAGGCCGGACGTGTTGCGCAGCTTGATTTCATTCTGGCAAAATCACCCGTCACTGTCCTATTTATTCTCAGGCATGTTCATCGGCCCGACGAGCCAACATCCGCGCATCGACGAAGCGCGCAATGACAGCCTGTTTGAACTCGAACTCGCGTTTAAACAAATCCCGGACTTCGGCAACACGCCGCCGTGGCTCGTGGATCGTGTGCTGCGAAATCTCTTGATCGATGCGTCAGGCAACACGCACCGCACCGAATTCTGCATCGATAAATTGTACTCGCCCGACAGCAGCACAGGACGCTTAGGTCTACTTGAGTTGCGCTCGTTTGAAATGCCGCCGCACTCGCGCATGAGCCTCGCGCAGCAGCTGTTGATGCGCGCCTTGATCGCGAAATTCTGGGAGCGTCCGTACAAGCACCACCTCGTCCGCTGGGGTACAGAACTGCACGACCGATTCATGCTGCCGCATTTCTGTGAGCAGGATTTCACGGATGTATGCGAAGAATTGCAGGAAGCTGGAATCAACATGAAGCCGGAATGGTTCGCGCCGCATCTCGATTTCCGCTTCCCGTTCTACGGCGAATTCACACAGAAAGGTGTGCATTTCGAATTGCGCCAAGCGCTCGAACCGTGGCACGTGTTGGGCGAAGAACCCGGCCCGGGCGGAACGGTGCGCCTAGTCGATTCGTCGGTCGAACGCCTGCAAGTCAAAGTCGAAGGCATGACCGACAGCCGTCACATTGCTGTCTGCAACGGCCGCCGTATTCCGCTGCATCCAACAGGTACGAACGGCGAATACGTTGCCGGAATTCGCTACCGAGCGTGGCAGCCGCCGTCGTGTTTGCATCCCACAATTCCGGTCCACGCACCGCTCGTTATCGATCTGCTCGACACCTGGAACGGACGTTCGATTGGCGGTTGCACGTACCACGTTTCGCATCCGGGCGGGCGCAGTTTCGAGACGGTGCCGGTCAACGCCTATGAAGCTGAAAGCCGCCGCGTCGCGCGTTATTTCCCGCACGGCCACACGCCGGGACCGATGGCCATTCCGCTGTGCGAAAAGACACCGGAGTTTCCGTTCACACTGGACATGCGGCATTAAAGGCAACGTCTTTCACGCAAAGACGCAGAGGTCCGCATAGGCGCAAAGAACGGCAAGGAAAAGGAGGAAGGAAGGCCGATGAATTCAATCTCCCTCCTCTCTTTTCTTCGCCGTTCTTTGCGCCTTTGTGTCTTTGCGAGAGACTAAATTGATGCTCCCCATCTACATCCTCGCCGGCGGAAAAAGTTCGCGATTCGGCTCGGACAAGGCGCGTGCCGACGTGAATGGCGAGCCGCTCCTGAAACGCATCGCACGCGTGCTGGCACCGGTTGCATCGCGCGTTTCGGTCGTCGCGGATTGCCCTGGGAAATACGACGATCTTGGTCTTCGCACCCTCTCAGATGTTCGTCCCGGCCTGGGTCCGATAGGCGGATTATTGACGGCGTTGAGCGATCTCGACGCGCCGGGATGGCTGCTGCTGTGCAGTTGCGATTTCGTAGCGATGAATGCAGCGTGGGTTGAAACGCTCGCGAGCGCCCGGGCTCCTGACATTCAAGCCATCGCGTTCAAAGGCGAGCGAATCGAGCCGCTCTTTGCGCTGTATCATTCTTCCTTATTACATGCAATCGAACGCCGGATTGACGCCGGAGAATTGTCGCCATCGCAGGTGATTCAATCGGTCCCGAACGCACTGCTGCCGCTCCCGGCGAATTGGCCGGAATTGGCGCATGTGAATACGCGAGAAGAACTCGCGCGAGCTCACACGCCGAATTGTTCCAGATGATGATCGGTATGCTTACCATGAACTTGCTGCCAAAATTTCATCGTCAACTTTCCAAAAAACGCATGTAACGTTTTACGATTCAAATCGCGCTCGGACGTTTCAATAAATCGATCCAGCGTGACAATCAGCCGCCGACGCTCGTCGTCGAACGTCCCCTTCGCGGGAGGAGTGAATTCGTCCGGTGCTTTGATTTTACCTTTTGGCAACGGAAAGGAAGTTTGAAACGCCAGTCGCTTGATGATGTTTCGCGTGAAGAACGTGCTCACGTCCTTGACGGGAACTTCTTCCATGGACGCTTCAAGTGCGTACGTCAAATGCGCCAGCATCCCCGCCGGTTCGAGGCGGCCCCATTTGCGTTTTGAATCCGTCGTGATCGCTGATATGCGTGTCACAAATGCGTCTCGGTTTGCCGGGATCAACGGAATTGTACTCATGCTCAATGGCTCCGAAGTTTACGACCTTATAATGCGACTTGCCTACATGACAGGACGATGACAGTATAGCGAACCGTTTGAAATGTCATTTTCCGACCCGCTCTTTTATGATAAAAAATGAGTGTCGAAACAAAGCGATCAACCTCGATTGAAAATGAACCCTATGCCCGGCAAAGTCGTCGTCCGCAATCTGATTAAAAACTACGGCTCGGTTCAAGCGGTGCGCGGCGTGAGCTTCGACGTCGCCGACGGTGAAATCTTCGGACTGCTTGGTCCGAACGGAGCGGGCAAAACGTCCTCTCTCGAATGCGTCATCGGACTGCGCCAACCTGACGGCGGAACGATCCAAGTCTGCGGATTTGACGCGTTGCAACAGCCGCGCGAAATCAAAGAGCGCATCGGAGCGGCGCTGCAATACACGAACCTTCAAGACAAAATTACCTGTCTCGAAGCGCTGCGTTTGTTCGGAAGTTTCTACCGCAAGAGCGTTCCGCTGGAACCGCTGCTCGCTAAATTTTCGCTCACTGAAAAAGCCAACGCGCGTTACGAAACGCTCTCGGGCGGACAAAAACAGCGCTTGGCGCTGGCGCTCGCATTGGTCAATGATCCGGAGTTTTTACTGCTCGATGAACCCACCGCCGGACTCGACCCCCAATCCCGGCGCGAACTGCACACCGTCATCCGCCAGATGAAAGAAGAGGGGCGGACGGTTTTGCTCTCGACACATTACATCGAAGAAGCCGAACTGTTGTGCGACCGTATCGCTATTATCGATAAAGGCGTGGTCATCGCTGAAGGCACTCCGCGAGAATTGGTCGCCCGAGCGAAAGCGCCGCCACGGATCGTGTTTTCGTCCTCGAAACCAACGGACACAAACGCGCTCAAAAATCTTGCCGCTGTGACAGCGGTTGACATCGCCAAAGACACCGTCACGCTCAGCACCACGAAAGCCAGTGAGACGATCATCGACCTTGTAAAATTCCTCGAACGCGAACACAACGAATTGCTCGATTTACACATTCAAAAGCCGTCGCTTGAAGACGTGTTCATCGAATTGACAGGACGGAAACTGCGCGACTAAACGGCAGGTTCCCTACGGGCACAAACTATGACTGGTTTTCTTCAACACTTACTGATCACGTTCCGTCTGAACTTCCGGTACATTCAGGCGTTCATCATGGGCTACTTCGTGCCGCTTTTTTTCTTGATCGCGTTCAAAGGCCTGTACGGATCGAAGCCTCCTTTAATGAGCGAGTTCGGGCAACTGCTCACGGTCAGTACGTTGGGCGGCGCGTGTTTCGGATTGCCGGTTTCGTTGGTCACCGAACGTGAACGCGGAGTCTGGCGGCGCTACCGACTGGCTCCGATGGCGACGGGTTGGTTCGTCGCGAGTTTGATGCTGGCGCGATTCGCGATGATCTTCAGTTCCGCGTTATTATTGCTCGGCGTCGCGATGGCGTTCGGGATGCCGCTCCCAACACATCCCGTCGAATTGCTCGCGGCGTACACGATTTCGGCGTTTGCGTTCTTAAGTCTCGGACTGGTCATCGCGATGCTGGCGAGCAGTTCGGGCGCGGTGCAAGGGATGGGGCAGTGCATATTTTTACCGATGATTATTCTGGGCGGCGTCGGAGTCAAAATCGAAACGCTGCCCGCATGGGGCAAGCAAGTCGCTGCGTTTTTACCGAGCCATTACGCAGTGCGCGTCATGACAGAGTGCATTATTAAAACGGCGTATCGGGCCGACGGCTCGATCAAATCAGGCGCGGCATTGAGTTCCACAGTCTCTCAATTTGACCTCGGCGCACTGGCCGTAATCGGACTATCATGTTGCCTGATTAGTGTTAAGCTTTTTCGCTGGGAATCCGATCAAAAAACGACGCTCGCAAGTAAATTGTGGGCGCTGGCGGCGCTGGCAGTTTGGGGTGTGGTCGGGCTGACGGCACAATACTACAAATTCAATATCGGCAAATGAACGGGAGGCCAAAAATGGCAGGCGAATCATTTCTCGCAAAATACGGCGCGCGCAGCATCAGTTACGCGGTCGGCATCGGTTTGGGCGCACTCTTGCTTTTGATGGCACTGGGCAGTTGCGCAACGACGGTGAAAAACACCGATGTTGGCATCGTGGTCAACAACATCACCGGCACGATCACGACGTATGAAAACGGCGGGATGGTCCTTCATCTACCCTTTGGATTGAGCACCGTCAACCACGTGGATAAATCGCCGCGCAATTTGTTCCTGACGCGAGCCATCAAGACGTCAGAACATCCGGAAGGCGAACAAGTCAAAATCAAAACGAGCGACGGCAGCAATGTCGAAGCGGACATCGAAGTCGTGTACCAAGTCGATGTCAAGCGCGCGTTCTTGGCGTACCGTGAATTGGTGGAAAACAGCGATGTCAACTCGGACGACCCGAAGTTTGCAGATCGCGCTGCGGCGGGATATGGGCGCGGTGCTGCCGATCCCAACAATCTCGAACAAATCCTGCGGGCCGTCACGCGCGCGGAAGTGCGCAACCAATTGGGCGCGCTGGATACATCGTCCATCGCTGACCCGAACGAGCGAACCAAAATGCTGCATGAAGTCCAGAAACGATTGTCTGTGTATTTCGACAGCATGGCGGTCGAAATCGTCTCGGTCAACGCACAGAATTTTCACTTCAATGAGAAGTACGAAGACATCATCCGCAAACGCAAATCAGCCGATCAGATTCTGGTGAATCAGGACGAATTCCGGAAGGCTGAGAAGAAAAAGATGCTGCGCGTCGTGGCCGAAGCGGACAAAATTCGAAGCAACTCGCTCGCGCAGTTGCAAGGCGAATTGGCCAAGCGCAAATTGACGGCTGAAGGTGAAGCGAAACGCATTCTCACGAAGGCGAATCAGGACGCATACCAACTCGATGTTGAAGGCAACATCGCGCTGGCGAACGCCACGTCAGAAGCTGCCGCGATCAAGGCCGAAGGTGAACAGAAAGCCCTGGGAATTGAGAAACTGTTTGAAGCGTATGAAAAGGGCGGCGAGGGTTTGGTGCGCGAGGCGCTCATCAAGTTCTACGACGGCGTCACCGTCACCGCGAAACCGTACGCTCCGTCCGACCGCGTGGACCAGATTCGCGCAGTGCCGTATCTGGCGGAACCCAAGACCGATTTGAAACGATAAACTGTACCGCTGGCGTCGCGCCGGCTGAATTTAGAATCCCGGCGAAAAGCCGGTGGTACAAAAGGAGTTGAACATGGCAGGCAACACAACAGAAGGTGGCGGCGGGTTTGGATGTTTCGCGGCGGCGGCGGTCGCACTCGTTTTTTGCGGTATGGTATTCTTGTGGACGTGTTACACAAAAGTCCCTGCGAACACCATTGGCGTCCGGACGCTGGCCAACGGCGGTATTGAAAAGATGGACTACGGCCCGGGCTACGTGCTCTGCATCCCAGGGTTGCATCAAGTCAAATTGTGGGACCCGACGTGGACCAATGTGTACCAGCACATGGAAGTGCGCGGCAGCGACCAATACAAGACATCGGTTGATGTGTCGGTCATTTTGCGCATTCACAAAGACAAATGCCATGATGTCGCGGGGAAGTTTCAAGGCTATGAACGCATCAAGTCGCGTGTGTTGACCAGCCTCTCACAGTACGCGAATGAAATCTTGACGCAGATGAAAACGGAAGATTTCTACAACGCCAAATTGCGCGACGAACGAACGGCGCAGATGCAGAAGCTGATGGACACACAACTCGAAGAACTCGGGCTTGAAGTGAAGAGTGTTCTCCTGCGCAACATTATTTATGATCCGACCTACGAGGAGCAGTTGTTGAAGAAGCAACTCGCCGGGCAGACGCGCGATTTGGAAGACGCGCTGACGAAGCAGACGATCGGCGAAACGGAGACGGAATTGATTGGTAAGCAGGCCGACGCGGAAGTTCTGAGCATCAAAGAAAAACAGGACCAGGAAATCGCGAATCTGAAAGCCGAGATGGACCAGACGTGCAACAAGATCATGCAGGACGCACAACTGAAAGCGGAAGCAGCCACAGCGAAAGCGAAGTCTGACAAACGCGCAAACATCGCCAAGGCCGACACGATCAAAGCGGAAGCGACAGCCGCCGGTACGAAGGCGCTCAGCCGCGTTTATGCGAAGCCGGGCGCGAGCTATTATTTCGCTCAAAAGGCCCTGGCGGGTATCAAGCTCGGGAATATTGAATTGAATTCGAATACGTTTAATCCGCTCGAAACCGATAAGCTTCTCAAAGCGCTCGGGCTGGACCTTCACGTTCCGCAGGCTCAAAGCACACCCGCAAAATGAACAGCGCTGAACGGTCGAGACAACCAGCCAAGCGCCGCAACGACGCGCCGGCATCTGACGCGGACGAGGCGGTATTGCAAGCATCGACTGCGCCTGTGGAATCTCGTCCACAGCAGGCCGCACCCGCGCATGGTTACCGCACTCCAGTCACGCGAGCAGAGCATTCGCACCATTCGCCGGGGCACGGATCGCCCGTACAGGGGCCGAGGTTGTGGGCACTTCCGGACGCTCAACTGGGTTGGTGGATTCTGCGCGAGGAGGACACAGGGCGGCCTGACGGGTTGACCGAGGGTATTCCCACAATTTTCATCCCGGCGCTTTCAACCGACGAAAAGCATTCAGTCGCAGATTGTTGTCGGCAGTTCGTGTCATCGCGTCTACGCGACCACTGGCATGAAGACCTGTTTGAATTGATCAAGCGCCTGATGGTCGGTGGAACGTTTCTGGTAGGCGGATTGATCGCGTTGCGGTTCATCGAGTTTTTTGATATTCCGATTATTCTTGGCGCAATGAGCTACACAACGTACGCCGCGATTCGCTATGGCATGCGACTGGCGCGTTCGCTTGAAGCGGCGCACCGACCGTATTCAAATTTTATGGGCGAGCCGTTCGTCGTGAGTGCGTTGTCGGAGCGCTTGTCCGCCGCTCTCGAATTCCGGAGGGCGCAGCCCAACGAAAAAAGAGGCGAAGCGCCGGACGCGGAATTGTTGGATGCAAACGCGTACCGAAAGTTGATTCGCGAGGGTGTTGTGACACGCGAGGAATTATGTGGTCTGGGACGGGCAGTGCAGGCGCGGCTTGACATGTCGGCAGGGACAACAAAGAAACTGAGCGACGTGTCGCATACCGAAGGGCTCGACGAAGAATCGGCATCGCTGTACCGGGACTTGGCGCTCGCCGCCGCAGAAATCGAATTCGATTCCGAATTCAAATAACGAGGGAAATGCAACATGTCCGAACCCGTCATTTTGGAAACTGTAGAAGCGATGCGCGCGTGGTCGCGCGACACGATGCGAGCCGGGCGCTCCATAGGTTTTGTGCCAACTATGGGCGCATTGCACACGGGCCATACGAGCTTGATGGAGCGTGCACGCAAAGAGAACAACGCCGTGGTGGTATCGATCTACGTGAACCCGACTCAATTTGGCTTGGGCGAGGATTTCGACAAATATCCACGCACCCTCGACGCCGACCGCAAGTTATGCGGCGCAGCGGGTGTCGATTGCATTTTCGCGCCGAAGAACCTGTACGAAAAAGATGCGATGACGTTCGTCGAAGTCGGTGCGTTGCAGGACCATCTGTGCGGCATTTCACGCCCGGGCCACTTTCGCGGTGTCGCGACCGTCGTCACAAAACTCTTCAACATTGTCGCCCCGGATCGCGCCTATTTTGGAATGAAGGACGCTCAACAATTGCTCGTGATCCAGACGATGGTGCGCGATTTAAACATGAGCGTCGAAGTCGTACCGTGCGAGATTGTGCGCGAAGCTGACGGGCTGGCGATGAGCAGCCGCAATCGCTATCTCTCCGAACGCGAACGCAAACTGGCGCTGACTATTCCGCGTGCGCTGGACGCATGCCGGGCCGCGATCAAAAGCGGGGAACGCGACGCGATGAAAGTCGTCGGTGACATGGCCAACCTTCTCGCCGAAAACGACGCGGTCGAAATCGACTACTGCGCGATTGTTGACGCGCATACGCTTGAAGACGTGAAGAACCTGAAGGGCGACGTGCTGGCCGCGATTGCAGTCAAAATCGGCAAAACGCGGTTGATTGACAATGCAGGATTTGAGCGGCTTTAAATCAAGTAAGACGGACTTTTATCCTGTGAAAAAGCCCCGATTGCTCGGGGCTTTTTTGATTTCAAATTCAACCTTCGAATCGCTTATTTTTCCTTCTTGTCTTTGTCGATGCGATTAGCCGAGATGACGTCCAAGATCGCCTTGCCCGAGCGCGACTTCTGACCGAACGCTTCTGCTGCGAGGTCCTTGATTTCCTGATCCGCATCCGCTTGCGCTTTGGCGTAGACGTCTTCGAGGCCATCAACCTTGACGCGGCCCAAGCTACGGATCACGTTGCGGCGCAGTTCGACCGGGCTGGCTCCGTCTTCGAAGACACGCTTCAACACATCGGCGGCGGCGTCCTTCATTGCTCCACCTTCTACGCGACCGAGGAACACGGCGCACGGATTGCGGACGTCGTCTTTGCGGCCGATCATGGCTTTGACCGCGTGTTCGACAGCGTCGTTCAATTTGATCTGCGTCGCATTGGGATTGATCGTGTTCAAGGTGCTGGCGCAGAGCACGGACATCTCGTGCGCTTTACGTTTGTTTGCGGACGTTTCGGAACGCTTTGCAGCGATCTTTTCAATCGGGTCCTTCAAATCGTTTCCGGTACTTTCGAGTTCAATCAAGCCAATGTCCGAACCAAAGCGTGATTGGATGATTTCGCGGTCAGCCCGGGCGTGGAGAATGCCCGACGGCAAGTAGCGCGTAGTGGCTTCGGCGCGGAGTTCTTCGAGCAACTGGTACGCGTTCAAATCGCGCTTCAGGTTTTCAGCAATGACCACAACATCCTTCGGCGGGAATGAACGCGCTTTCGTCATCGCGTCGCGACCACTTGATGCAACCGTCACGCCGTAGTTGACGGCATTGATCTTCTGCTTCAACTCGTTCGCGAGGTTTTCGTTTTCGACGACGAGCAGGATTTCGAACGGTTTGTTTTCGCTGATGCCGCGTCCGAGGATCGCGCCAACTTTGTCGCTGCCAGCCCACGCGTCGGGGAATTTGTTGACGCTGGCGAGCGCGATGGCGGAGGCATATTGAACCGCGAATTCTGGGCTGGACAATCCTGCGATCAAGCCACTGGCTTCGTTGAGCGTATCGCCCTTCGGGTCCAGCATCGCCAATTCTTTTGCGAGCACGACGGCGACGCCGGGGATGCGAATGTGGCCGGGGAATTTCTTCAGGTCAGCGTGAGCCTTATTCAACGCGGCGTTGCAATGTTCCTTGCCGACTGCGGCAATCAAGCGGCGGGCATCGACGAGCTTTTTGTCCCATTCGGCCAATTCCGTCTTTTCTTCAGCGGAGAAATTGTGGCGGGGCGGTTGTTCTGTGGAGATGTCGATCAAGTCCTTGACTTCGCTCCATTGTGATGCGGCAACACAGGCCCAGAGCGCAAAGAATTCAGGCATCTCAGCGTTGAGCGTCAAGCCGCGCAACGTCAGGCTTTCGGCCATCTGTTCGTTCCAGGCCCAGAGCGGATATTGTACGGAGACCAGGTCGCCGGCGTCGTTCAAATGCCAAACCATGCCGCTGACTTCTTCCGCTTCTTCGGCCACACCGGGTCGGTCGAGGTAATAGCGGTTGGCGGCTTCGTAGTAATATTGAGCGGCGGACTTCCATGAGGCCGCATCCAGCTTCGTGATGCGCGTCAAAATGCGGGAGGCGTATGACTTGGTCGCTTCGGATTCTTTCGGATCGTCGATCAAGGCTTTCAACGCGGGAATCGTGCGCGCATCGGACGGGAGAATGTCACCGATGGTGAGGGCGGCATTTTCGCGCATCAAAATGTCTTTGTGCTGGAGCAAGGCAATCAATGGCAGCGTGGCTTTTTGTCCCATTTGGGCCAGCGCCAAGCGGGCGATGGAGCGCGAGGCGACGTTGGTTGCGTCTTTCAAATGGGGGGCGATAAAGGGCACGGCATAGTGGCCGAGCTGAGCGAATTCGCGGTAGAGAAGGGCGCGTTCGTCTTCGCTGGTGTTCGGATCGACTAAGCGCGCGGCCATCTTGGTCATGCGATCTTTGTCAGCGAGTTTGCCGAGATTGTATTTGCGGTACTGTTCCCAGAGGCGCGTGGGTTCGACGCCCATGCGGACATCTGCCATCATCTTCGTGATGACTCGCACGCCCGCTTCGTCCACCAACCGCGCGATCAAGGCGTTGCGCGGGTCTTTGTCCTGGACGGCTTTAAGCTTCGATTGGGATTCTGAATATTTTCCCTGCTCGTACAGATCAATGGCTTCGCGGAACAGCTTTTCAGTCGCAACGACATTGTCTTCTTCGGCGCGGACTGTGGGGCTGAACGTTAAAAAAGCGGCTGCCAGCACAACCAACAGGGCCGGTACGCACAGACGCTTGCAAGCGGATTCCGTCATGAGTATCCTCAATTCTAATCAACACCATCGAACGGCACCCATGCCCACCTCGCGCGTCCAGTGTGCGAGTGGCCGGTCTAGCCCGTTTAAACCAGTCAAAAAATAGCGTTCTGAATAGGAGAATCGTAGCGCCGATAACGCGTGTGTCAAGAGTGGAAAAATTAAAGCATTGCGTTGTGAATGCCGATGGGTATGTTTTGAGCAGACGGAACGCAGTTCGCGCAACTGGCTTTGAAAAGGAGTTGTCGAGTATGAAACCTTCTGCCCAATCACCATTCAAGGTGCCATTGAACGCCCTTTATATGATGGCCACTTTTTTCGCATCATGCTGTTTTGCCGCCACGCCTTCCGAATCACCCCGCATCGGTGCCCCAATCGCAGTTGCCGGCCCGATGGTCGATATCACGCTTAAAAATGGTGAAACGAACCAAGGTCAGTTGATCTCGTTCGCGGACGGAAATTTGTCGCTGAAATTAGAAAATGGATCGGTCGTGTCGCAGGAGGCAGTCGCGGTCGTGAGCGTCAAATTCCTCTCGCAAGACCCCCGGCGAATCAGTGCCCAAGCCACGGAATTGACGATGACGGAAATGGACCGTCTCAATGGTTTTCGTTTACGCGATGGCCTGTTGAAAGGGTTAGCCAAAGAAAAGGTCCCTTCAGTCCCGCTCACGGTCAATGAAAAGTCTGAACTCCAAAAGCTGCGGGCCAAAGTGGACGTTCACATCAAGGCACTCGAAGCCGAGATTCCTGACATCACAACGGAGGAAGTCGCTCAAGCGAAAATGTATGAATTGGGGCGCTACTATTCGTTTTATGGATACCCCATGCAAGAAATTCGAGGCTTCATGCACAAGGCCGCAGCCGGGATCAAGAATGAATCGTTGAGGCGCAAGATGGAGGCGAATTCGACGGTTCTGTGGACAAATTTCACGGAGCGGCACAAGAATCTCAAAGCCTTTGAACGCTACACGGAAAAGATGGGCGGACCCGACAAGCCGCCCGGAGAAGGACGTCCGAATCCGCCGCCTGGACCGCCCAATTCTAACGGACCCCAGGAGAAGCCTCCGGGGAAGCCGCCCCCAGTTGGGAATTGAGAGTGATCGGGTCGCTCATATATGAACGGGCTAAAAGCCCGTTCTACATCTTTTAAGGGATGTTTTCTTTCTTGCGCTTCTTGAGTATTTCGACATCACGCTGGCGGTAGAGCTTTTTCCCGCCGACGTTTTTGGTATGCAGCGCTCCGCTTTCAACCAAGCCTTGGACATAGTCCGGATCCAAATGCGACAGGTCTTGTTTCGCGAGCTGCTCGTCAATCCACACGTCTTTTTCGGCGGGATCATGCTTCGACGATTCGGTGGTGCTCGACTCGTTTGACGTCGCGTCACTCTTCCAATCAATCCGATTCATGACGATCCAGACGACTACGCAGAGCAATGCGACTTCGGCAATCGAAACCATCACCGCCGCCCAGTATGCGGAACGAGCTGCGCGGGTCGTGGGCGCTTCTCGAGCATAGGCCGTCCGAACCGCCCAAGTCGCGGACGCATTGGCGAAGCAGAAGAGTTCCAAGCCCACCGCAATGGTGATGATGCGCTGGCTCGCAGCAGTAAACAACATGCGTGTTGGGAGGAACATTCCGGCCAGGAGTAGCGCGATGCCGATCCACTCCAAACCCTGCCAAATCCAAGCCGTCTTATCCGCCGCGCGCGCGACGCGTCCGCGCGTTTCGTCGTCCAATTCTTCCGCCGAAGCGCGCACCCAAATGGATGCGAGCCACGAGACGCCAACGGTTCCGATCAGACAGTAAAGAAGGGGGAGCGTGTTCATCGCTTACTTTTGGCCCTGTTTGTCAAGAAGTGCCTGAGCCTGATCCTTAATCGATTTATTTTTCGTATGCGCAATCACGTCTTTCATCGCAGCTGCGATTTCGGCGGCGTGGCCGGACTCGTAGCGCTTGGCGACTTTCACGGTTGCGACACAGGCTTCTTCCGACACTTTAGCATCGGCGATGTATTTTGCGCAAGCGTGAACCGCGCCGAAATCTTTGATGTCGGAGACTGCGTTGAGCACGAGTTTGCGGTCGTCGGGCGTTTTGACGGCGTCATCCGCTTTGGCGCACAAGGCGAGCGTTTCCTTGGCGCTGTGTTCGCCGGGGAGCGCGGCCATGCGGACGAAGGCGCGGAGCGCGAGGACGCGGTGCGTCTCATTTTTGGACGTCTTCGCGATGTCCAGCACGTCATCGATGGGCTTCGAATCCGGCCAGTTCGCGAGCGCACGGAACGCGGCGTCCTGGATTTTTTCGTTGGCGTCTTTCATGCCATCGTGAATGGCGGCGAGCGCTTTTGTTCCGGCGATTTGTCCGAGTGATGTGAGCAACGCAATGCGCGCGGGATCACTGCTGTCTTTCGCGGCCTTAGCGATGGCGTCGAGATGCGCACCGTTTTCAGGCAGGCGGCGGGAGATCGTGACGAGTGATTTGGCAGCGGCATCGCGTTCGGTGGAGTCCTTTTCGCCTGCTTTCACAACGATGGACAGCACCGGTTCCAGCGCGTCTTTTCCGCCGATGGCTCCAAGCGTTTTGACGGCTTCGGTGCGCGCCCCGGCGACGGATGACGCGAGGTATTTCAACACGACCGGCGACGATCCGACGGCGTTGCGAATGGCGAGTAGCTGCAACGCTTCAAGCGAATATTGCTTGATCTGACTCGACACAAATCCTCCAAGCGCAGTGTCCACATCCGCGCCGCGCAAGCGTTCGAGACTGTCGCGGGCGGCTCGTTGTTCGTCGCCTTTACCCATGGCCGCCAACTCAATGAGTAGCGCCACAGCTGATCCGTCACCGACTTTTCCGATACCTTGTATCGCTGCGACTTTGACAGCAACATCCGTATTCGACAATTCGTCCTTGAGTGCCGGGAGTGCGGCTTTGTCGCCGCGTTGTCCGAGCACGGCAATCAATGCGGGCTTGACGTCGGTGGGAGCGGCTTTCAGTTTCGCGACCAACGCGGCGGTCATGTCGGGAGCGGCGTGAAGCGCCACGGCTTGTACGGCGGACTGTCGGATTTTGATGTTTTCGGAATCGAGCGCGGCGACGAGTGTGGCGATACTTTCGGCTTTCCCCGCGCGACCGGCGTCGATCAATCCGGCGACTTGCTCCATCGCGTCCGCTTCCTTGCGGATGCCTTGAGCCGTCAGCGCGGCCATGGCGGCGGCTTTGACGCGGCCGTCGGGACTTTGCATTTCTTTTTCAAAAAGTTTCACGTCCGCTTTGTTGCGCTTGAATCCGAGCGCTTCGATGAGGGCGACGCGTGTCGAAATGTCACCGGAAGCGGCGATGGAGGTGATGAGTTCGTCGGAGGATTCGCTCGACGGATTCGCGGCGAGGGCGCGGCGAGCGGTTTCACGGACGAGGTCGCTTGAGTCGGCGAGCGCTTTAACTTCAGCTTCGACGGACTCGGCTTTGCCGATGCGTTCGAGGCTTTTCAAGAGCCACACTTTCGCCGGGACGTGCAGCGCACCGCCGAGCTTTGACGCGAGGAGTGTACAGAATGCCGCGCGTTCCGCCTCGGCGCCGGGGCGGCTGACGACGAATTCGATTTGATCGAGTGCGCGCTGCGGTTCTTTGCGGGCGACTTCGTTCGTTTCCAACTCTTTCGCGGCGAGCGCGTCGATGATTTGAGTCACGACTGCTTTTTCAGCAGCGATATCAGGCGCGCTTTTCTTAGCCGTCTGGACAATCGCGGCAGTGGCCGACAGGTAGGCGGCGTCTTCAGCGCGGGCGATTGAGACGACAAGCGCGAGATTGAACACGAGGAATTTCAACGTTCTATACATGGAAAGAAGAGTCCTTAGATTAAAAATAGTGATCTTCAAAACATCCCGCAAGGGATGCCAGCCATTAGCCGGTGGTCGAGGTCGTACTCGACCGACACCACCGGAAAAACGGCGGATATTTTTTCGCACCCCTGCAGGGGTGCCAGCGAACAACAATTGCTTTCACCCCTGCCGGGGTGAGTTTCGAATTCCAATCATAACCGGTGGTATCGGCCGGGTACGGCCTCAACCACCGGCTAATCGCTTCAATCCCTTCGGGATAGTCTTACAAAATCCACGGGGCGCGTTTGGGGCGGTCGAGCCAACGGTTTGCCGCTTCGTCGTTCTTGAATTCTTCTTTCACCGGGTCCCAATAAAGGGAGCGGCCCAGCCAGTAGCCGATGTTGCAAAGATGGCAGACGGTGACGGAGCGACAACCGATTTCGACGTCGGTGCACGGGCGCTGCCGGGTCTGGATACAATTCAGGAAATCGCGGTGATGGCCGGGGCTTCGATATAGTCGAATGTCGTTCGGGCCGATCGGGCGCGACGCGAGATTCGACGGGCTGGTCACGAGCTTGCCGCGATTCACGAACACCCAGCCGTCTTCGCCGTAGAACAAGACGCCGTCATTGTCCGGGAACGGTACAGGCGTTTCGACTTTTTGATTCTTGTCAGCGCTGTTGATGTGGTACATCGTCACACCGTTTGCATAAACGAATTTCAGTAATGAATTGTCCTGCGTTCCGGGCGGATGAATTTCGACGGGACCGCTTTCGTCCATGCCGAGACCCCATTGGGCGATGTCGAAATGATGCGCGCCCCAATCGGTGACGTAGCCGCCGGAATAGTCGCGGAAGTCGCGCCAGCTGAACGGATGAATGTGGCTGTTGTAGCCGCGTTCGGGGGCCGGTCCGAGCCACATGTTCCAGTCCATGCCTTTCGGAATCGGCTCTGTCGGAAGGTGGCATTCCGCGGGCGGGCCGCCGACTTTGACGTAAACTTCTTTCACTTTTCCGATGAAGCCATTGCGTACAATTTCGCAGGCGGTGCGGAATCCGGCGGACGCGCGTTGCATGCTGCCGGTCTGGAGCACACGACCGTATTGGCGCACCGCGTTGACCATCTTGCGGCCTTCACCAATGGTCAGCGAGAGCGGCTTTTCGCAGTAAATATCCTTGCCTGCTTTGGCGGCGGCGCAGGTGATTTGCGCGTGCCAGTGATCGGGCGTAGCGATGACGACCGCGTCGATGTCATCGCGCGCGAGGACTTCGCGGAAATCGTTGTAGACATCGCAGCCTTTGTAGTTGCCACTCTTTTTGTCGTCGGCATACTTCGCTTCGACTTTGTCTTTAGCACGCGTTCGATGCGGTTCGAAGACATCGCAGACAGCGACGAGCTGAGTCCCTGCTTCGCCAAGGAATCCTCCCAGCAACCCAGTCCCCTGCCCACCTACGCCAATGGAGGCCATGTTGATGCGGCTGTTCGGCGCACCACGCGTGGATTTCGAATAAATCATCGGAAGCGCCAGAGCTCCTGCGGCAGTTCCAGCGGTCTTTAAAAATGTCCGGCGTGATGATGATACCGATGCGGATTTCTGCGACATAATTCCTCCTACAGCGAATGGATGTAGTTTTAAATCTTCCGTACTGAATACAATTCAACACGCGGAATAGCAAAACTTTGTTTCGTGTTTCGCTGAACACAAGCTTTCCAACCCGAAACCCGAAACTTTTTTTGGAGAACCCGGTCGTTAAAATCGCCGATATTCATTATGGAGTCACGCTGTAGGATAAAGCCCGGCGGTGTAGTCAAGACTACGAATCAACCATGAGCGTGAAGCAACGGGAATCGGTATGCATCTGACTCAAGACGAGATCGACAAGCTGATTTTGCACAACGCCGGCCATTTGGCGCAGAAGCGCTTGGCGCGTGGACTGCGGCTGAACTACCCCGAAGCAGTGGCGTTGATTGCAGCGCAGTTGCACGAATTTATTCGCGACGGGCGGACGGTCGCGGAAATCGGCGAGATCGGGCAGCAGTTGCTGGGCTATAACGACGTCATGCCCGGAGTGCCGCCGATGATCGGCGAGATCCGCGTTGAAGGCACCTTTCCCGACGGCATGAAAACGATTGTGCTGCGCGATCCGATCATGGAAGAAAACGGAAATCTGATGCTCGCGTTATACGGCAGCTTTTTGCCGGTGCCTTCGCGCGAGGCGTTGGAAGGCAATGAATTTGGTTCGCAACCGGCGATGATTGAAGGTGGCGTCGGTGAAATCATCCCAGGGCAAGGTGATATTGACATGAATGCCGGGCGGCGCATCGTTGATGTGCCCGTCGGAAATCGCAGCGACCGGGCGGTTCAAGTCGGAAGTCATTTTCATTTCATGGAAGCCAATCGGTCACTCATTTTTGACCGAGCGAAAGCGTACGGAATGCGGCTGGATATTGCGCCGGGAACGAGTGTTCGATTCGAACCGGGCGAGACGAAGACAGTGCGGTTGGTTGAAATCGCCGGACATCAAACGATTCAAGGTGGCAACGGATTGGCGGTCGGCGAATTGAATGAGGCCAACCGATTGTTAGCATTGAAAGCTCTGGACGCACAACGATTCGGAAACGCGACGACGGAGTAGGTGCACTAACTTCATTTTTCTTCGGACTCTGAAACCCGACTATGAGCCATCGCATCACGCGCAACGACTATGCCGCTTATTATGGCCCCACGGCGGGCGACAAGATTCGGCTGGGAGACACGGCACTGGTCGCGGAAGTCGAGCGCGATTGCACCGTTCACGGCGACGAGAACGTGTACTCAGGGATGCGCTCGTTGCGCGATACGATGGGACTCACTGCCGAGTTCAACGACACCCTCGACAGCGTGATCACGAACGTTGTCATCATCGATTGGACGGGGATTTATAAAGCCGATATCGGAATCAAAAACGGACGGATTGCCGGGATCGGAAAAGCGGGCAATCCGAACATCATGTCCGGCGTCACGCCTCGGATGGTGATCGGCTCGGCGACTGAAATCATCTCGGGCGAAGGCCGGATTGCAACGGCTGGAGCGATCGATGCGAACATCGCACTGATCAGTTCGCGGCAGGCGGAATCCGCGTTGTCGAGCGGCATCACGACATTGATGGGCGGCGGGGCGGGATATGCGCAGGACTTCGAAGTGTCCACCGGCACACCCGGTGCGCGGCGTATCGAAACGTTGATGCATGCGACGGATGATCTGCCGATCAATTTCGGATTTTATGCGAAGGCTGGCGCGTCCAGCGAGGACGGCATCATTGACCAGATTCGCGCGGGCGCGGCGGGGTTGAGTCTGAATGAAAGTTCAGGCGTCGGCGCGGCGTCGATTGAATGCTGCATGGCGGTTTCGATTCAGTTCGATCTGCCGGTGTCGCTGCGCCCCGATCCGCTGAGTGAAGCGGGGGGATTCGACGCGGTGATGAAGGCGTTGAACGGTCGGCCGGCCATGTATCAACTGGACCTCGGCACGGGCGGTCGTTCGGCTCAAGACGGCTTGCGGGTGTGCGCGGAATCGCGCGCGATGCCGCTCTCGATGGGCTCGGCGCGGCCCAGTTCAATCAACACCGGCGATGAAATGCGGAACCTTGTTTACGCGCGGCGGCACATGGACCAGAACAACACAGCAGATGCGGCGTTTGCCGACCTGTCGTCGATTCCGGCAGCTGTCGCCGCCGAAGATATTTTGCACGACTTGGGCGCTATTCCGGCCATCAGCAGTGGAGGAATGGCGGGCGGGCGGCCCGGCGATTTGATTGCGCGAGCGTGGCGCACGGCGCACAAAATGAGCCAGCAGCGCGGACGATTACCGGGCGAAACTGCACACAATGACAACATCCGCATCCGCCGTTACATCGCGAAATACACGATCAATCCTGCGCTGATGTGCGGGATTTCGCATGAAGTCGGGTCGCTTGAAAACGATAAACTCGCCGACATTGTTTTATGGAAGCCCGCGTTTTTTGGGATCAAACCCGAGTGCATTTTAAAGGGCGGGATTCTGGTGTGGGGCCAGGCTGGATCGGCAGGCGGTGGGATTTCTTCGGTGCAACCGGTCGCATCGCGCCCGACGCTGGGAGCTGGAGTGGGCGCTGCGGCGCATTCGAGCATGGTCTTCGTTTCGAAGCATTCTCTGCGTCAGAACGCGCTGGCGAATTATAATCTGCGCAAGAAAGTCGCGCCGGTGCGGGGTTGGCGTTCGGTGTCGAAAGCGGAGATGCGCTTAAACGATGTGACGCCGAAGATTTTTATTGATGTCAAGAAGCACATGATCACGGCGGACGGTGAGCCGCTGAATTGTGAACCGGCAGAGAACGTGCCGCTGGCGCAGCGCTTCGCGTTGTTTTAAAAATCAACCGATGCCAGAGTCTCTACGAAGGACTTTGGCACCCGATCCATTCACCCGAAGGAAATACGTTTACGTGTCATCATTCCCGCGACTGTCGCCCAAGTTTCTTGTGCTTGGCGGAATGGCTGCCGTGCTGCTGATTGGCTTCGGCGGGGTGAACGCGTATCTGCCCGGAGGCGGCGACAACGCCAGTTATATCGGCGTCGCTGAGAGTTGGTTGAAGTACGGACGACCACTGAAAATTTACGACATTGATGCCGCGCCATACGTGCTCGCTCCGCCGTTGTTTCCGTTGCTGATCGCGGGGGTTGAAGCGATCATCGGGCGGTGCGTGATCTCGATGAAGGGCGTGTTGATTTGCAGCGCGGCACTCGCAGTCTTGAGCGCGTTCTGGGCGCTAAAGCGGGGACTCGAAGACCGCCGATCACAACCGGGCGACTCCACAGAACCGTCCTCGTTTACCCCTGCGATGATCGCCTTTTGCTTTGCCCTGACGCCCACATTGACGGCATGCACCCATGATATTCTCAGTGACGTTCCGTTCACGGTGCTTGCGCTCGTGGCGGTCGCGTTGACCGGTGAATTCATAAAATCGACTCGCTGGAAATCGCTGGGATTACTGATTCTCACGTTGTTGTTGGCCACGGGTTTTCGTTATGCCGGGATGTTATTGGTCGCGTCGTGCGGCGGATGTGTGTTGCTTGAAGCATACGTGCAGCGTTCGTCTGATTATTCGAATCGGCGACGATTGATTATCGCAGGGGTCGCGTTGACCGTGACGAGCGCGCTGCTACTGGTGTGGATTCTTGCTCGGTTCGGCGAAACGCCGTGGAGTTTTTTGCAGGGTGCGATGTTCTCGGGCGCGGGGAAAGCGTCGAGCGAAACGTTTGGGACATCGCATTTGGCGGGCGAAACATTTCTGCACCGCATGGGCCGAATCGCGTCGTTTTACGCGCTGTATCAAACCAACGAAATTGCAGGCTTTGAAGGCTTCGCGCCGTGGTATTTGATTTTCGCGCTCACGCCTCTGCCGGTGTTTGGATGGGTCGTGCTGATGCGGCGCGGCCAGCGTTTGATTCCGGTGTTTTGGTTGATTTATCAAATCGGTCTACTGTGTTTTCAATTCGCGGAATCGCGCTATTACCTTCCGCTGCTTCCGCTTTATTTGGCGCTGTTTTGGACCGGGGGCAAGACGCTTTTTGATTGGATGTGCGAAATGGAATCGCCCGGAAAATGGAGCCGCCCGGCGGTGCTGACGTTCGCGCTCGCGCTCTTTCCAGCGGTCACGCTTTTCGGATCGTTCTTCTCATCAGGTTCGCTTGAGCCGCCGGTCTCGACGTACTTCGATTGGCTTTTCGGCGCAGCGCTGGCACTGGTCGGGGTTGTGTGGGCGGTGCAGAAACGACCGGATTGGCGCGCGCGTTTGGTGCGGGTCGGTGTCGCGTTTTTTCTCAGCGCGGGGTGCATGCGATCGGTCTGCGAAAATGTAGTCCGGGAACGGTTGAGCGGCCCTGCTCCCATTGGCGCAGGGTGGAGCGATTTACACGCGGCAGCGCTGTGGCTCAAAGATCACGCAGGTGCGGACGACACGGTCGCGAGCGCGAAAGGCTCGCTGGTTTGGTTTTGGTCCGGGCGACGGAGCGTTCCGATATCACAGGTTGCGGATCGCGAAAAAGCGTTCGCGGATATCGGGCGGGCAGACTGGGCCGTGCTGGACGCGCTGGAAGAAGACCGATTAGCTGCGCGGTTTCTCGCACCGGCTCTTGAAGCGGACGCGGCCCATTGGCAACTGGCCTGGTCACAGGGGGACACGCGCGTATTCAAACATGTGCGATGATTAATGACCCAGGCGTTCGTATTCTGATTTGCAGAATTCGTAGGTCAATTGCTCAGTGCCATCGATGGGCGTGTAATTTTTTAGAAACTCTTTGATGTACGTGCGAGCCGTAAGTTTTAACGTCGGGCGGCGCGACATGCTGACGGCGGAATACGCCGCAGCGTCAAAATCTTTGTTGCCGGGAGACATTCGAATAATCTTATCGAAACACCCTTGAGCGGCGGCGGCTTGGAGCATGGGGCCATCAGCTTCTTTACGCAAATCGGTGAGCTTGCGTTGAGCTGCGACCCAGGCGGGATTACGGTCATTGAAGACACGGTTTCCGCCTCTGAGTTCATAGGCTTTTTGATAGGCTGCGGCAAGCTCTTTGTCCATGGCAATGTATTTTGGCTCCAACGCTTCGTTCAATTTTTGCGCGAGTTCAAAATGCGCGCGCCCCATGCGGCGCTGGGCGGGGATGGTGTCTCGAATAGCGATCGCGCATTTGTATTGTACGATGGCTTCTTCAAATTTTTTAGAGGCGGCGAGTTTTTCACCTTCGCGAATCAATACATATTCCGGTTTATCGGTTTTCAATTCTTCGATTTCGAGCGTCAGGACACTTTGCTGAGGAGCTTTCGCAGCCGGTGCGGTTGCGTCGGTCACGGGTGCTACGGCCGGAGTTCCTGCAGCGACCTGAGCCTGTGCTTGGCGGGCGTTTTCGAGCGCTTTCAGAGAATAGTCCGTCCCGGAAAACTGGCTGGCCACTTGAAACCAGCGCAACGAGACGGCAAACGGATCGGCGGATTTGCTGGAAGCAAATTTCACGGCTTCCTCATACGCCGCTTTCGCCTTGATCGTAATGGCACTATCGGCAAACTCGCCTTTCGCAGCGGGTTTCTCAACCGGCGCGGTCTTGGCGGTGGCTTTGGGCAGGCCGCCAACAGTTCGCAACTTGGCGACTTCGTTCGCGATTTCGACATTCGAAAACCGCTTGGCCCAGAACAGCGTCGAGTTCACTTCCTGCGCCAAACTCGACGAGGAATCGCCTTTTTGTTCCAAGAGTACTTGGGCTTTTTCGAGGTTGTAAATGCACTGGGCGTATTCCGCAGCTTTACCCTGGGAATCGCGGTGGGCAGCGAGAGTTGCTTTGGCGTCCTTGAGCAACCCAGCGACATCGTCGTCCGAGCGGGCACAGCCGCACACAAGAAACGCAACGAGTAGAAGACTGGCTATCTGGCGCATAATGAATTCTCAAAAAATAATCCGCCACACTATATCCAAACTCGACGTACTGGCATGGTCAAAATCGTAATTTTCACATGCACGAAAAATGGAGTAACTAAAAAATATACACGCGAATCGTTTGCACTCGGACCGGATCAGCCACTCTGCGCCGCTGTTTTCTCCGTCGACAACATGCCTTCGCGCGGCTACGCTTTGCCGATTCTGCCCGTTTCATTGTTTCGGAGGCGCGCGCCATGACAGCATCCCATTCACAAGCCGCATGCACACTTTGCGGCGGAGGATTGAATGCGGGCGCAACAGGTGGCGTCTGCAGCGAATGCGTCGAAGTACTCGGCTCTGTCATTATCGAACCTGACGCGAATGGCTCAGCGCCGCAGCCCGCTGCCGCTCCGGCCCGCTCGGGAATTTTCGGCGATTATGAAATCGTCTCCGAAC
>Ga0194061_1000523_pt1 | contig 23357 bp, 22 predicted proteins | sample SepL2221m_MetaG_FD_163423 | JGI IMG/M metagenome (GOLD analysis project Ga0194061, IMG submission 163423) | Anoxic zone freshwater microbial communities from boreal shield lake in IISD Experimental Lakes Area, Ontario, Canada - Sep2016-L224-21m | ecosystem: Environmental > Aquatic > Freshwater >... | reverse complement strand
ACCAACCCGAGTTGTGTAAGCCTTTACGATTCCAATAACGCGCGTGATCTTCGTTGGCCCAATTCCAGACCCAGTACTAGCGCCACCAGCGGTTGGATTAGAAGAGGTAACGAATGGATAGGTACCATGATCAACATCGAGCAACGTTCCTTGTGATCCTTCAAGAAGTACATACTTTCCGGCTTTGAGCGCTTGATCCAAAAGCAGGCCAGTATCGGCAACGTAAGGACGAAGAATTTCGGCGTACTGTAAATATTCGGTTAGGACATCCTCGAGCTCAATCCCTTTACGATTGAAAACTTTTATCAGCACTTGATTCTTATCGCGAAGGGCGCCTTCAATTTTCTGACGAAGAATTGACGGATCAAAGAGATCTTGAACGCGGATACCAATTCGATTGATTTTGTCGGCATAAGCCGGACCAATGCCGCGACCAGTGGTTCCGATCTTGGAGTTACCCAGGAAGCGCTCGGATACTTTGTCGATGGTGCGGTGATAAGGCGTGATCAAGTGGGCGTTAGTGCTGATCTTCAACTTCGAGGTATCAATACCGCGTTCATTGAGCCCCTTGATTTCAGTTAGCAGAACTGAAGGATCGATCACTACGCCATTGCCAATAACCGGAACCACATTGGGGCTAAGAATTCCGGAGGGTAAAAGGTGCAGCGCATACTTCTGGTCGCCAATAACCACGGTATGACCCGCGTTATTGCCACCTTGGTAACGAACCACATAATCAACCCGATCTCCAAGCAGATCGGTTGCTTTTCCCTTGCCTTCATCGCCCCACTGGGCGCCTAACAACACTATGGCAGGCATGATCGTCTCTTTCAGCTAGTACGGCAGGAGTTAAAACTAGGAGATAAGTGAAGTACCGGTTGAACGAAGATCTTCGCAGGCTTCGACAACGCGCTTAGCAATACCGGCTTCGCCAGCCTTGCCCCATGCGCGTGGGTCATATGCCTTCTTATTTCCAACTTCGCCATCGACCTTTAGGACGCCGTCGTAGTTCTTGAGGATGTGATCGGCGATTGGGCGGGTAAAGGCGTACTGAGTATCAGTATCAATATTCATTTTAATTACGCCGTAATCTAAAGATTCGCGAATTTCAGAAAGTAGCGAACCGGAACCACCATGAAAGACCAGGTCCATTGGCTTTGAGCCAGCGGGAAGGCCTTTGGATTCTGAAACTGCGGCTTGCAAAGTCTGCAAAATTTTTGGCTGAAGAACTACATTGCCTGGCTTGTAAACGCCGTGGACGTTCCCGAAGGTGGCAGCAATCATGTAACGGCCGCGCTCGCCCCAACCTAGTGTCTTCATGGTTAGTAACGCATCTTCTGGTGTGGAGTAAAGCTTGGCGTCGTGCTTTGCTTCGATGCCATCTTCTTCGCCGCCGACAACACCAATTTCAATTTCCAAAATTGTACGAGCGAGCGCCGATGCATCGATTAATTCAGAGGCGATCGTCATGTTCTCGGGCATTGAAACTGCGGAACCATCCCACATATGAGAATTAAATAGTGGCGCCTTGCCGGCTTTGATGCGTTCAGCACCAAGTGCGAGAAGTGGACGCATAAAGCCGTCGAGCTTTTCGACTGGGCAGTGATCGGTATGGATTGCAATATTTACGTTGTAGTTCTTTGCAACTACATGAGCGAACTCGGCGAGCGCTACAGCGCCATCAACCATGTTCTTAACGGTAGAGCCGGAAAGATATTCCGCCCCGCCCCAAGAGATCTGAACGATCCCGTCAGATTTTGCTTCAGCGAAGCCACGGATTGCACCGATTAAGGTCTGCGATGAGGAGACATTGATTGCGGGATAAGCGAAGGAACCGGCTTTGGCCTTATCCAACATTTCAGCATAAATCTCAGGCGATGCAATTGGCATTTTCAGCTCCCAAATAATGTGGTGGACGAGTACGTGTAAATCTCTCCTCCGGTGGCGCGTCATTGGGTCAGACGGCGAGGCTTACGCCCTATCCCACCACATTTTGGGGCAGATTGGAAAAAAGAGGCTCAAATGGCCGGGGTTAATTGATCCCAAAGAAGGACATGACTCGATCTAGCCCAATTAGGCCGAAATTCGAGTGCAGCGTCCCTTTGACCAGTTTGAGCAACCCTTTTCCGAGGGTTACCACCAGATGGCTATGGGCAACCAGATTCCAAATAACTCCCATTCAGTTACTCCTTTCTACTTGTTGTCGAATAGATAGTTCACGCGCAAAAAGTACGCAGCAAACTGCAAGCAAATGAAGGCGTGCTTCCATAGTGGGGAAAACTTTGCGCTGGTAATCTTCCAAAATGACATCCTCTTCAGAAACTGGCGACGCTCTCGAAAACCTCTCTTACGAAGAACGCACCTTTGCGCCAACTCCTGAGTTTGTCGCCCAAGCCAACGCAACCATCGAGCTCTATTCCGAAGCTGATGCTGATTACCTGGGTTTCTGGGAGCGGCAAGCAAAAGAGTTGGACTGGCAGACACCTTGGACAAAGACGCTGGAGTGGGATCTCCCCTTTGCCAAATGGTTTATCGGTGGAAAATTAAATGCTTCCTACAACGCACTAGATCGACATGTCTTAGCTGGCAGAGGCGATCGGGTTGCTTTTCATTTCGAAGGTGAACCCGGCGACACTCGGACCATTACCTATGCGCAGATGCTCGTCGAAGTAAAACAGGCAGCTAATGCACTAACGGAATTAGGTATTGGCAAGGGTGATCGCGTTGCAATCTATCTTCCAATGATTCCCGAAGCTGCGGTCGCGATGTTGGCATGTGCGCGAATCGGCGCCGCCCATTCAGTGGTCTTTGGTGGCTTCTCCGCCGACTCATTGCTTTCACGAATTCAAGATGCTGACGCCACTTTGGTTATTACCAGCGATGGCGGTTATCGTCGTGGCGCGGCCTTTGCGTTAAAGCCCGCAGTTGATGAGGCGCTAAAGGGCGAGACCAATGTTCGTAATGTGCTAGTTGTAAAACGAACCGGTCAAGAGACACATTGGAATGAAGGTAAAGATATTTGGTGGCATGAAATTATGGCGCGCCAATCTGCAGAACATGAAGCGGAATTTTTCGATAGTGAACATGTGCTATTTATTCTTTACACCTCAGGCACAACAGCAAAACCAAAAGGAATTTTTCACACTACTGGTGGCTATCTAACCCAGACCGCATCCACTCACAAGATGGTCTTCGACCTGAAGGCCGAAAAAGATGTGTACTGGTGCACAGCAGATATTGGTTGGATAACGGGGCACTCCTATGTTGTCTACGGACCAATGATTAATGGCGCCACCCAAGTTATGTATGAAGGAACGCCCGATACTCCAACTAAATCGCGCATCTTTGAAATCATTGAAAAGTACAAGGTATCGATTCTTTACACCGCGCCAACTTTGATTAGAACCTGGATGAAATGGGGCGATGAGTTTCCGAATTCTTGCGATCTAACTTCACTTCGCTTACTTGGTTCGGTCGGTGAACCAATCAATCCCGAAGCTTGGATGTGGTACCGCGAAATCATTGGCGGAAACCGCTGCCCAATCGTTGATACCTGGTGGCAGACCGAGACTGGGGCAATCATGATTTCGCCACTTCCCGGGGTAACCGCTACAAAGCCCGGTTCAGCCATGGGAGGGCTGCCAGGAATTTCCGCGAAGGTCATCGACGATGAAGCAAACATTATGGGCAATGGCCACGGTGGCTATTTGGTATTAACAAAGCCATGGCCGGCGATGCTTCGCGGTATTTGGGGCGAGCCAGAGCGTTACAAAGAGAACTATTGGTCGCGTTTTGAAGGTATGTACTTCGCCGGCGATGGTGCCAAATTAGATGACGATGGCGCGATTTGGTTATTGGGCCGCGTGGATGACGTGATGAATGTTTCGGGCCACCGAATCTCCACCACCGAAGTGGAATCGGCTCTAGTTTCGCATGAAGCGGTAGCGGAAGCTGCTGTCGTTGGAGCAAAAGATGATATGACCGGCCAAGCCATTGTTGCGTTTGTAATTTTACGATCGGGCGTTGAGCACAAGGAGGGCGAAGTTTTAATTAAAGAGCTACGCGACCATGTGGCAAAGGAGATCGGCCCAATTGCAAAACCTCGTCAGGTAATGGTTGTAAATGAACTTCCTAAAACACGCAGCGGAAAGATTATGAGGCGCTTGCTTCGTGACGTTGCGGAACATCGCGCAGTAGGAGATTCAACGACCCTAGCCGATCCGAATGTTATGAAGTTAATCCAGGCCGGGATGCAATCTGGAAAGAGCGAAGATTAATTAGGCGACCTAAACGCTGTCCTAATTTCATCCGCAACGCTATTCATTAGCGCCGGGGCGCGCTGTTGCATTTGTTGATACAGATAACTGCTGGGAATATTGTGGTGCGCCCAACCCCATGGTGATGCCATCAAAATTAGCGTAATGACGTAAACGTAAATTGATGTTCGAAGCAGCGAAAATGCGGCGCCCGCTAATGAATCCAGCCATCGTAACGGTCCAAAGAAAATGCGGGCATGAAAAAAATTCCCGATTCGTTTAAAGAGTGCTTCACCGAGCATTGCGGCCACCGAAATCGCAACAATAACCAAGCTAAATTTCCCAAGCACTCCGGTCCAATTCTTTACAAAGTGCAGCACCAACCAGAGACCTGCCAGACCACCACTGACGAAACCAATCGCAGATAACAAGGCCGAAACCAAACCAGCCCGATAGCCGCGAAAGAAGGAAGCCAATATGGCAATTGTTAAAATCAGGTCGACCCAATTGAATTTCATAATTTGACACCTAGATTTTTTTTCACGAGATCAAATAGCGCTTGATCGGAGTGAATCGTTCCAATCTGCTTATAAGTTACTTTGCCCTTGGCATCGATAAACCAAGTGACTGGTACACCTAAGCCAAAGATTCCTTTTGTGCGCCCATCTGGATCAAAAAGGATTGGCCAAGTCATGCCATGACTCAAGACGAATTTACGACCGCCGGCCATATTTCGCTCTTCGACATCAATGCCCACGATGCGCACTTTATTCTTTGCCGCAAGCGCCCGAAAGTGGGGAATCTCTTCTATGCAGGGGCCACACCAGGATCCCCAAACATTTACCACCACGGGGCCTCTTAAGGATTGGAAGGAGAGCCCGGCACCGCCATCAAGGCAGGGAAGTGCTGTGTCTTTCTTAGCTGCAGCAACATGAACTATTCCCGCGCAAGAAATTACTTTGCCGGTGGCAGCAAAAACCGGAGTAGCCGAGCTGATCGCAAAGAGAAGAGCTGCCGCAACGAGACTTACCTTGCGCTTCATCGAAAATCCTCATCGCTCTTGACCATGGCTAAGGCTTTAACTTTATCCATTTCACCCATTCCGTAAGAAGGGCAAAGCGTACTTAATGGGCAAGCACCGCAGGCTGGCTTGCGAGAGTGGCAGATGCGCCGACCGTGCCAGATCATGCGTTGGGAGAGATTTGTCCACTCGCTCTGGGGGATCAGCTCAGCCACTGCGAATTCCACTTTTACCGGATCGCTCTCATCAGTCCAGCCAAAGCGTCGGCTCAGTCGCCCGAAGTGGGTATCCACCGTGATTCCTGGGATTCCAAAAGCATGGCCAAGAACCACATTTGCGGTTTTGCGCCCAACCCCGGGCAAGGTAATGAGTTCTTCCAAGGTTCCTGGGACTTGGCCAGCAAAGTTACTCATAATCATCTCGCTCAGAATCTTTATATTTTTCGCTTTAATTCGAAAGAAGCCAGTTGAGCGGATGAGCTCTTCGATCTCTAAAACCTTGGCGCCGGCCATGGCCTTGGGATTTTTGAAGCGGCGAAATAGTGCCGGAGTAACCTGATTTACCCGCTTGTCAGTGCACTGTGCCGAAAGGACCACAGCAACCAAGAGTTGAAATGGGTCTTGAAAATCCAACTCGCAGCGGACATCGGGGTAGCGCTTGGTCAAAGTTCGATACATGGCTCGAGCCCGCTTCTTCTTATCAGCTTGGCTCTCTTCCACGCCAACAGGTTAGTCGATTGGAACTCCACCCCCCATAGGGCTTAATCTTCGTTAGTGACCACTTCTGTGAATGACGACTCTGTCGTAAGACTGGCTCCACTTTTCAGCGCTTTAGATGACGATGCTGCTGCCTCTTTGCATGCTTCGATGACGACAGTTCGTCTCTTAAAAGGCGACGACCTATTCAAAGAAGGCGACGAAGGTGATCGTCTTTACGTTGTTGTTGAAGGAAAGTTGAAGTTAGGTACCTCCAGCGGCGATGGGCGCGAAAATTTGCTCTCAATTCTGGGACCAGGTGAGATGTTCGGTGAACTCTCCCTCTTTGACCCCGGGCCACGCACTGCGACCGCAACTGCAGTAACTGATGCGCGTTTGTTATCGCTAGCCAATGATCAAGTTATTGGTTGGGTTACTCGACATCCACAAGTTTCACTACAACTCCTTGGTCGACTCGCGCAACGCCTTCGTCGCACCAATGAAGTTTTAGCTGATTTAGTTTTCTCTGATGTTCCAGGTCGTGTTGCAAAAGCACTAATGGATCTTGGTTCCCGTTTTGGAGTCCAGAAAGATGATGGCTTGCATGTAAACCATGATCTAACCCAAGAAGAGTTAGCTCAACTAGTAGGCGCTTCGCGCGAAACCGTGAATAAAGCGCTAGCTGATTTCGCTGCTCGTGGCTGGGTTCGCCTAGAACCTCGCGCTGTAGTAGTTCTTGATTTCGAACGACTAAGTAAGCGCGGTCGTTAACGAAAGTTTGCCGCCTTGCCTAAAGCCACCAACAATTTATTGCTGGTGGCTTTTGCAATTGCCACACTTAAATGAGAGTTATCGCGGTACACATTTACTTGATTTACCACGGCAGGGCAAAGATTCTTTGCGCAGAACCAATTAACAGGATTAATAAAATTAATATTCAAGTTCTTTGCCCAAGCCGGAATCGCTGCCGTCAGATCAGTCGGTACGTTCGTAAAGTCGCAAGCTTGCAAGTTCTTTTTGTGAGCTGGGGCGGTTAAGCAACTGATCGAATCGCTGGCTGGTTTTGGCGTATCGCCCACTATGACAACTTTCCCTGGGGCAACTTTCAATTTTGAGATGAAAGCGAGCTCACCGGCCTGCCAATCCTGAACGTAGGTGCCCTTCGCATGAACCAGTTGATATGGCTGTTGCGTGAAATTTGATAGCAACACCAAGGCTGGTTTTTCGCTATTTATAGTCGTGATTAAGCGTTGTTGCCAACGTTGACAGGAGAGATCGGGTACTCCAGAACGATTGGTGGCCAACAAAATGGCGGGGCAGCTTGATTTGGTAAGGCTTAACAATTTCCAATGTTGGCTGTTGGCTAATTGCGCCACGGCGGGGAACCATTGCGCTGCATGCGAATCTCCGGCCAGAATCACCAATTTATTGCTGGTTAAATCGCCGAAGAGACACGGCTTGGTTGGCCAATCAATTTGATATTCCAAATGGCAACCATTTGAATAAATAACCGGAAGTGAACTATCAATCTTTACGCCACTAACTTGAGTTACCGCCGAAGAGGCATTTGAAGAGAGAAGAGCAAAACTTCCGATGGATACGACGACTAAAACAACGCCCCATTTAGCTAGTGAAAGTTTTAGCTTGGGTTGAAAGCGGAAGGGAGTTTCAACCAACTTTGTTACTACCACTGCTAGAACTAAAGAAATTAGAAGCGCTGCTATTTTCAAAAGCAATGAAACACTGGATCTTCCAGTAAAGAGAAAGATAACTACGGGCCAATGAACTAGATATAAGGTGAAGGAAATATCCCCGAGCCAGACCATTGGATTCTTTTGGCGGACTTCAAAACCGTAGCGAATTATAAACATGGCGGCAACCACCGGAAAGATTGTGCTCCAACCTGGCGTCGCCATATTTGCCGAAACAATAAAGAAGCTAGCAATCAAAACTGCCAAGGCGGCAAATACTGCAACTTTATGAACTTTAGTAATTTTAGCTGGCGCAAGTGCCAACGAAATTAAGGCGCCAGCTAAAAATTCCCAGGCCCGCGACAGTGGCGAGTAGAAAGAACTAATTGGCGAAAATTGGGTATACCAAATCGCGAAGCCACCTAATATAAAAAAGAGCGGCAGAACAAATTTCTTATGCTTGCGGAAAAAGAATAGAAAGAGAATCGGCCAAACTACATAGAACTGTTCTTCAACGCCAAGTGACCAGTAATGAAGCAAGGGCGATACATCCAGCGTGGAATTTAGGTAATTGTTTTGGTGAAGTAGAAAAACGATATTGGCTGAAAAGAGTGAAGCGCCCAGCGCCTCTTGCGAAATCGAATGGAGCGAAATTGGCGAGAGGAAATATAGGCTGGCAATTGAAATCAACGCTGTTACTGCAAGGCTGGCGGGAAGAATTCGTTTTGCGCGATTCTGGTAAAAAGTGGTTATTTGGCGCCGCTTCGAGCCCTCGCCGACATTAAGTCTGGAGGTTATAACGAAACCAGAAATTACAAAAAAGAGATCAACACCTAAAAAACCACCTCGGACTTGCGAGAAGCCGAGGTGGAATAGAAGTACCGCAAGAATGGCCAATCCACGAAGACTTTGGATATCGCGTCTCATGGATCGGTGAGTGCTTTTACTTAAGTTCTACAGTCAGTTCGATCTCTACTGGTGCATCCAATGGAAGTTCGGCAACCCCAATTGCAGAGCGGGCATGCTTGCCCAGCTCATCGCCCCAGAGTTTGATCAGTAGTTCAGAGGCGCCATTAACCACGCCAGGTGCGCCAATAAAACCAGAGACGCCATTTACATAACCGACAACGCGAACAATCCGATAGATATCGTCGACGCTTGCAACAGTGTTTACCGCAGCCAAAGCGTTCAAGATGCAGATCTGTGCCATCTCTTTAGCTTCTTCGGGGGTTACGCCGCCATCAACTTTGCCAGCTAAAGGAATCTTGCCATCAACAAGTGGAAGTTGACCGGCGGTGAAAACTAACTTTCCGGTCTTTACGGCTGGAACATAAGCCGCCACTGGAAGTGAGGCGACAGGAAGTACTAATCCGAGTTCGGCCAATTGATCTTTTATTGTCATTTATTTTAGCTCCCGCTTCATATATGCAACTAGTTGTTCGCCGGTTCCTGGTGCTGGAACTACTTGAACGAGTTCCCAACCTTCAGAACCCCAAGTATCCAAAATCTGCTTCGTAGCGTGTGACAAGAGTGGAACCGTTACATATTCAAACTTCATTATTGTGCTCCAGTCATTTTTACTTTGGTTTGGAATTAATTAGCTAGTGCTGCCTTAACTAAACCTGAGACGGTACCGCCATCTGCTTTGCCGGCAGTCTTTGGTGAAATAATTTTCATAATAAGTCCCATGCCTGCTGGGCCGGCGGCGCCACTTTCTGCAATCGCGGCGGCGATCATTTCCTTAATTTCACTTTCCGACAATTGCGCCGGAAGATATTGAGCGATCACTTCACCCTCTAATTTTTCGGCGGTGGCGCGATCTGGGCGAGCTGCAGCTTCGTAGGCTTCGGAGGCTTCGCGACGCTTCTTGGCTTCACGGGAGAGAACGGTGATGATTTCAGCGTCCGTCAGCACCCGAGCGCTCTTGCCGGAAACCTCTTCGTTAGTAATGGCAGTTAAAACCATCCGAATAGTTCCGGAGCGAAGCTCATCTCGGGAGCGTATAGATTCGGTCAAATCGCCCTGAAGTCGTTCTTTCAGTCCCATAGGGGTATCTTCTCATGTCTATGGGTTATCAGTTACGGCAAGTTTCGGTCCCGATCCTCCCCGAAGGCGCGGCCGATATTCGGGTGCTCCATTTCTCTGATCTGCACCTAACCCCCAGCCGCAAAAACGAGATCGCCGATATCAAATCCTTCGCCGGACTTAAACCAGATCTAGTCATAAGCACGGGCGATTTCTTGGCGCATAAAAAGGCGGTCCCCGTCGCGTTGGAAGCATTGGATAAATTGCTGGATCTCCCTGGACTCTTTGTCTTTGGCTCCAATGACTATTACGCACCGCAAGTTAAGAACCCCTTTAGTTACTTGACCAAAGATGATGGCTCCAGAAAGTTAGGACCAGAATTGCCTTGGGCGGAATTGGCGGCAGGCTTAGTTGCCCGTGGCTGGCACGATGTGAATCACCAACGCACCATCATTGAAATCAACGGCACCAAAATCGAAGCTCGCGGAACCGACGACGCCCATTTGAATCGCGATAAGTATGGCGAAGTTGCTGGAGAGCCAGATCCAAAAGTTGATTTAGCTATCGGCATTACTCATGCGCCATATCTTCGAATCTTGGAAGCAATGTCCGAGGATCAGCTCGACATGATTTTTGCCGGTCACACACATGGTGGCCAAGTTCGATTGCCTTGGCCGGGTGGAAGTAAGGCACTTACTACCAATTGCGATCTACCGACTTGGCGGGCACGTGGCCTAACCAAAGTTCAAAACGATCCTTGGCTACATGTCTCCGCAGGAATGGGAACCAGCCCATTTGCTCGAATTCGTGTTGCCTCGCCTCCAGAAGTTTCGCTGGTAACGCTAGAGGCGGCTTTCTAGCTATTGGTCGGGGTGACGGGATTTGAACCCACGACCTCGCCGTCCCGAACGGCGCGCGCTACCAATCTGCGCCACACCCCGATTTAGCAATATTAATCGGAATCTTTCCATTCTTTAAGGGGCGCTCACTAAGGTGCTCTCATGGCGTTATGTGGGGAATGTGGAAATTCAGTGGGGGCTGCGACCAAGTGCCCTAACTGCGGAAGCGAAAATCTAAAGAACTTTGACCGCAATATTTTTGGCATTGGCAATGTGCCGGACCGTCGGACGGTCGAAGGTGACTGGGATGCAGCAGCAGCAGAATTACTCAAGACCCCGAGCAAAGAGTCCATGAAAGAAGTAAAGCGCCAAGCTCGCAAACGGCGAAGGTATCGCACGCCGGCTTACGCCGAAGGCAGTTGGGGTCGGTCACAATCTAAAATTTGGGTAGTCGTAGCGCTAGTCGTAGTTTTCGCGATCGCCACCCACGGATTTATTTGGTGAACTCCTTAGCAACCAACTCGGCGATCTGAGCGGTATTCAAAGCAGCACCCTTACGAAGGTTGTCACCACAAAGGAACAAGTCCAGTGCATGATCATCATCGAGGCTGCGACGAACTCGACCAACCCAAGTTGGATCAGTTCCAACTACATCAGCTGGAGTTGGAAAAATATGATTCTCTGGATCATCCATAAGTTCAACGCCGGCCGCTTTGCGAAGTAAATCTTGGGCATCTTTGCGAGAAACCTTCTTCTTAAAAATCGCGTGAACAGCGAGTGAGTGAGTTGTAAGAACTGGAACGCGAACGCAGGTGGCCGAAACTTTTAGCTTGGGCATTCCCAAAATCTTGCGAGATTCATTGCGGACCTTTATCTCTTCGGAAGAGAAGCCCTCCTCTTTCAGTGAACCGGCCCACGGAACAACGTTGAGCGCCAATGGTGCTGGAAATGGGCCGAAGTCTTTAACATGTTCGCGAAGATCGCGGGCGTTATCACCAGCATTGGTTCCAGATACCGCGGTGATCTGTGCGCGCAAGGAATCGATACCTGCTTGGCCAGCACCAGAAGCTGCTTGATAGGAGGCGACAACTAATTCCTTCAGGTCATACTTCTTATTGAGCGCACCCATGGCAACGATCATTGAAAGCGTGGTGCAGTTTGGATTAGAGATAATTCCTTTAGGTCGCTTCTTGGCATCTTTTGGATTTACTTCAGGAACTACCAACGGGACTTCAGGATCCATTCGGAAAGCGCCAGAGTTATCAACCACTACTGCGCCATGAGCAACCGCGATCGGACCCCACTCTTCGGAGATCTCATCTGGGACATCGAACATTGCGATATCGATACCATCGAAAGCCTCTGGTGAAAGTGCAACAACAGTTAACTCTTCGCCACGACACATTAGCGTTTTGCCAGCGCTTCGAGCAGATGCGATCAATCGAATTTCACCGTAAACATTGGGGCGCTTTGTAAGGATGTCCAACATGACGGTACCTACGGCGCCAGTAGCGCCAACAACTGCTAGCGATGGAAGTTTCTTCTTGCTCATATTCCGGTACCCCCATAGACAACAGCTTGTTCTTCGGAATCAAGTTCGAAGGCGGTGTGTGCCGCTCGCACGCCCCGCTCAATATCTTCGGCGCGGCAAATAATAGAAATTCGAATTTCAGAGGTCGAAATCATTTCGATATTTACGCCAGCTTCTGCCAAGCAAGCAAAGAAGGTGGCAGTAACACCCGGATGTGAGCGCATGCCCGCGCCAACCAACGATAACTTTCCGATTTGATCGTCGTATTGAATTGAGGCAAAGCCGATCTCACCTTGAATAGCGCTGAGCACCTTTGAAGCGTGGCTTCCTTCAGTCTTTGGCAAGGTAAAGGAGATATCAGTTAATCCAGTTGCAGCAGCAGATACATTCTGAACAATCATGTCGATATTAATGTGAGCATCAGCAATGGCTTGGAAGATTCGGGCCGCAACTCCGGTGTGGTCGGGAACGCCAACGATAGTGATCTTCGCTTCGCTTCGATCGTGCGCGATGCCGGAAATTATTGCTTGCTCCATGTTTTCTCCTTCTGGATGATCTTTAACTACCCAGGTACCTTCGTTATTGGAAAATGATGACCGAACGTGAATTGGTAGATCAAAGCGACGGGCATATTCAACGCAACGAAGATGAAGAACCTTGGCTCCTGATGCCGCAAGTTCTAACATCTCTTCGTAAGTAACAGTCTTTAGTTTGCGAGCAGTCGGTACAACGCGTGGATCGGCAGAGAAGACCCCATCCACATCGGTGTAAATCTCGCAAACATCAGCATCTAACGCAGCAGCTAGCGCAACGGCAGTTGTATCGGAACCGCCGCGACCCAAAGTTGTGATGTCTTTGGTGTCCTGGCTAATTCCTTGGAAGCCAGCAACAATCGCAATCGCACCTTCATTTACCGCCTCTTGAATTCGACCCGGGGTTACATCGATGATTCGGGCACGACCATGAGCAGAGTCAGTAATTACTCCAGCTTGAGAACCAGTGAAAGAACGAGCTACGTGTCCCAAGTTTCCGATCGCCATAGCTAGCAAGGCCATCGAAATTCGCTCGCCGGCAGTGAGCAACATGTCGAGCTCGCGACCGTTGGGAAGGGGGGAGACTTGATTCGCAAGCGCCAACAATTCATCGGTGGTATCGCCCATAGCGGAGACGACCACAACGACCTGATGGCCAGCACGTTTGGTGGCAACAATCCGATTTGCTACCCGCTTCATGCCTTCGGCATCAGCGACGGAGGAACCGCCATATTTTTGAACAATCAATCCCATGGCTTAAATATGCCCGAATAACTCCGGTGGGGCTAACTTTCCCAAATAATGAGACGCTCAACCTGCTCAAATAATGAGACGATTACCCTTCGAGGGTCCGGCGCCCTTCAAAAGCTCGACCTAAGGTCACTTCATCGGCATATTCCAGGTCGCCACCGACTGGAAGGCCGCTGGCTAGGCGGGAAATTTTGATCTCAAGCGGCTTGATCAGTCTGGCTAGGTAGGTGGCCGTAGCCTCGCCCTCAAGGTTGGGATCGGTGGCAATGATGATCTCTTGAATTTCCGTGGCGGCCAGGCGAACCATTAGTTCGCGGATTCGCAGGTTCTCGGGCCCAATGCCATCGATAGGCGAGATCGCTCCCCCAAGGACGTGATACTTGCCGCGAAACTCCCGGGTCTTTTCGATCGCCAAGACATCTTTGCTCTCTTCAACCACGCAGATCATGGTGTTATCGCGGCGCGGATCTCGGCAGATCTTGCAAAGCTCTTCTTCGGTGATGTTGCCGCAAACGGTACAGAATTTAACTCGCTCTTTAACGGTGCGAAGCACATCGACCAGCCGCGCAACATCAACGCGTTCGGATTGAATAATGTGGAAGGCGATTCGTTGCGCGCTTTTAGGGCCAATACCTGGCAGTCGACCTAGTTCGTCGATTAAATCTTGAATGGCTCCTTCGTACATAGTTCCCACCGTAGCGCACGAAGCGCTATTCCTTGGTGAACTCCTTTATGACTTTGGCGCCTAATTCGCGCATCAGAAGTTCAGTGCCAGAAAGTTGATCAGCATCAGTTGGATCTTCAACAGTTCGAGCCGAGACCGGCGCATTTACCGAGGAATCAACGAGGCATTCGATCTTTCGATCCAAGCCAGTCACATCGACAAAGGCGGCACGCAAAATTTCATCCGAGCCAGACCGAATAAAGGAATCGCGGGCACCTGCATTAACAATTCCAATGGTGATTGCGGTTTCATCAACGGCTAATACTTGAGCGCTCGCGCTAAGCAGCGACCACGTCAAACGACGGCGCTTCTTTACATTTTCAATCACATCAGGCCATAAGCGTCGAAGTGCTGCAATATCAACGGGGCCGGTGGGTTTTGTTGCTGAAGGTGTTGGCGGCGCGGCGCGAACCAATGCTGGTCGTTCCAAAATTGGCTCAGCGATTGGTTCCGCAGTCACCGCTTCAACAACTACTTTTTCTTTAGTTGGGGCCGCAGAGACTGGTACTTGTGCCGAAGGTGGTACCGAAATGGAACCGGTGCGCTCTAATCGTTCAATTCTGGATAACAATCCAAGATCATCAGAATCTGGCAGAAGTATGCGTCCGCAAATGAGTTCAAGCATCAAACGTGGCGCAGTAGCACCGCGCATTTGAGTGAGCCCTTCGGCCACGATATCGGCAGCTCGGATCACGGTGGCGGTGCCAATCAAATTTGCTTGTGAACGAAGGCGCTGAAGTTGATCCACGGGAATTTCGCGCAAAATATGGCTGGCATCATCATCAACGGCGCCGACGATAATTAAATCGCGCAATCGCTCAAGGAAATCTTGGGTAAAGCGGCGGGGGTCATGACCTGATTCAATTACGCGGTCGATCGTTTTATAGAGCGTGGCAGCATCCCTAGCGGCCAACGCATCGATAGCTTCATCAAGCAGCGCGCCGTCGGTGTAACCCAACAACTGAATCGCAATTTCATATGTAACGCCATCTTTGCCAGCTCCGGCCAGCAATTGACCAAGAACTGAGAGGGCATCACGTACGGAACCACCAGATGAGCGAACAACCAGTGGAATAACACCTTTGGCAACTTTGATGCCTTCGGCATTACAAATCTTTTCAAGGTGCGCGGCCAAGATGCCTGGCGGTACTAATCGAAATGGGTAATGGTGGGTACGTGAGCGAATAGTTGAAATCAACTTATCTGGCTCAGTGGTGGCGAAAATAAATAACACATGTGGTGGTGGCTCTTCGACAACCTTTAACAACGCATTAGCTGCGCCCGGACCAAGTTGATGCGCCTCATCAATAATATAAATCTTGTATTTGGAACTTACTGGTGCAAAGAATGCTTTATCGCGAAGTTCGCGGGCATCATCGACCAATCCATGAGTTGCAGCATCAAGTTCGATAACATCGATTGAACCTGGGCCATTGGCAACTAAATCTTTGCAAGATTGGCAAACGCCACATGGATTAGGAGTTGGGCCTTGTTCGCAATTTAAGCTTCGCGCCATTATTCGTGCGCTTGAGGTCTTGCCGCAGCCACGAGGGCCAGAAAATAGATAAGCGTGATGGATCTTGCCGGAGGTAAGTGCGTTGGAAAGTGGTTCAGTGACGTGCTCTTGTCCGATGACCTCACTGAAGGTGGAGGGACGGTATTTGCGATAGAGAGCTAGCGACACCTGACCCACCTTTCTATTAGCCACTGACAATTAACGAAATAACCAGAAATAAAAGGACCCTCCGTGCACCCATTAGAGCGGGCCTACCCTTGCTGCCTTCCAGCCCTGGGGGAGTTCAGCACGATAATGCCGCACGAAGGATCTGGGCATATCTTAGGTCAAGCGGCGCAGGGTGTAATCGTCCAATTTGGACCGGGAAATTGGGGCCGGATTTCCTAGGTAAGGTTCTCCTCTGGAGGATTCGCATAGCGGCCGAGTGCGCACGCTTGGAAAGCGTGTAAAGGGCAACCTTTCGAGGGTTCAAATCCCTCATCCTCCGCCAGTTTTAACCAGACCCACTTCACTCGGATCTCTGCCGCTGTTACTTAGAGTGACCTAGCAAATCGTAATTACTCGATGATCTTGCCATTTTTGAGAGCAAATCAAGAGATTCTCATCCAAGATATTTTTATATACTGTTCAAGTCATGGATGAAGGAACCGCATTGAGCTACTACCAACCAATTCCTGACAAAATTCCTCTCAAAATGAGAATTAATCTACTTCGCAGAGTTAACTATTGGAAACTTGTACCACTTTTTAAGTTATTGAATGGAAAGCGTTACAAAAGAGAGGCAGAATTTTTAATCACAGTTGGCTTAATTCAGACATTGCGCTTCGGGGTTCCAATTAAATATGAAATCAAGAATGGAATAGCAAGCTTCGATATTTCGCCAAATCTCGGTGAGAATTACTTGAACTATTCGCGGGGGAAAATGACTGGCAAGATCGAAGATGACACTCGCGATTTAGTGAATTCAATTGCCACTATAGAGGCAAGGATTAAAACCAAAACTTCTCTGATTTTGTACTAAATATCTTTCGTTATTGAGCCTTTATACCGCTCCTAGATATCAAAGGGGTTTTAAATCTGCTACTCGCTCGTTCCCAAAAACATTTGGCGGCATTTAGTCGTTAAAGCAATGAGAAAAAAATGGCCCTCAGAGTGAAATATCTGAGGGCCATGGGTTTTTATCAGGTTTTAAGGAATCTTGGTGGACAAGTAGGAGGACCAAACTCCCTGCCCAGTTGGGTTCACAGCAGCAATTCTAAAGAAATAGGAACCGCCACTAACAATTCCACTTAGGCCAACAACCAAAGGGGGAGTACTTATATCTTTTACTAAAATTGTTCCAGGGATTGGCGTACTAGTTAATGAACCTTCGTACCATTCCCAAACATAGCTGGTGACCTGAAGCGCCTTTTGGCTAAAGTTCGAGTCATCAATAACGGTTGCAAATAGAGTAAACAGATTGGTATTTGCATCATTCCCAGATGTAAAGGTAACTGAAGGTGCAGTAGCCGGAGCCGCAAGGTTTGAAATACTCGAATCAATTGTGTACTGCGTGGCCCAGGAGTCACCATCGGTCGAAAAAGCGCTCGCCAATTTCTTTTGACTGGCAACTAATTGTGCGTGTGCTGTTTTTGTTGTTGCGCCAACGTTGTTAAAAAGTTTTTTCATTACTGACATATAAGCTACGTAATCCGCAAGATACTTTTTCAGCAACGAGTCGGAACTTTGGTAGCTCGGGCTTGGAACCAACCCATTTACTCCGGCAATCGAACTAATTACTTTAGCAATTGAGGCATTCATTAACTTCAGCCAGGCCTTGTACTTCGCGTTCGTTCTAACCAATTGTTGAGCAGGTGAGTGAGTAAGTTTCTCGTAAGCGGCAACGGCCGAAGTGAATGTTCCGCTATATAAGGTTTCGATGGCCCCGCTGTAAGTAGTATCTGCCGGCTGATTGTCTGCATGACTTATTGTTGGAATCGCAAAGCCCAGCGTGAGAGCAAACATAGCAACGGTCGTAATCCGTTTTAAACCTTGAATTTTCACAAGAATCCCCTAAGCCTCGGTATTACTTCCTTTACCGCGATTTGCTTACGAATTTATGCAGAATAAGCCGAGCGAAAATTGCTTCTTCAGTTAACTGGTGGTGCCCCTAGCAAAATTCCAACGACGACTGAGCCTTCATAGAGCGGATCGGTAAAGTCATAGACAAAATCAAAAAGTCCGGAGTTTTGAATCGCTCCAAACTCATTATGGCCTGATCCTTGGCCGATTTGGTAGCTCTCTATTTTTGCGCCCGAACCTGTGGGCTGGTGAGCAAAAACGGATAAGGTTCCAAAAGAACCGGCGCCATTTCCTTTTGGTTGGGTGAAGATTTCAACCATCTCCCCAGGCTTAAGGTAAAAAGTAAAACTAATGTGATGTGAGGCGGTGTCATTTGCTTTAACTCTGATGTTCGCAAATTGAGGTAGCGAAAGCGCGCCGGATTTTTCAGCTGTCATTACATAAGAATTTGATCTTACGATTGAAACATTGGAACTAAATAGGCTACTGGATCCGATGAAGTAACCAAGTACAGCAATTAGAAACAAAATCAAGGCCACCACTCCCGTGACGAGCCATTTCTTCGCGCGGCGCCGGCGAACTTTTTCAAATACTAAGTCCGCAAGTGCTTCATTACCTAAAATGTTGAAGCCCAGTGCTTCGAATTCGCGTTGGATTTGTGGATCAATGCTCTCGTTACTCATCAAGCGCCTCCACCCCTTCAATCTCCACACGGCGTCCACTGCCTAGGCCCGGCACAAATTGAATGTATTCGGCTACTGCCGAACGCCCGCGCGCTAAGTGTGATGCTGCGGTTCCGCTGGGAATCCCTAAGACTTTCGCAGTTTCCTTAATCGACATCCCATATTCGTAAATAAGGAAAAGTACGCTCCTTTGGGCAGTAGTTAAATTCTTTAGTGCCGCTTGAACTAAAAGTCGCTCAGCAACCAATTCCGCGTTATCTGCCGTCTTTAGGAGCGATGCCACCAATTCGATCGATACCTCATTCTCCGCTCTTCGGCGTGCGTATTTGCGCCTTAAATCGGCATGCTTACTAACCATAACTCGAATTACGTAAGCCTCAAGATTTTCGTGATCTCTGATCTTTCGCCACCTGACGTAAACGTCGGCAAGCGCTTCCTGCATCACATCTTCCGCATTTTGAATGTCGAAACAGATCGCCCGTGCAGCCTTTGTCAGCATGACTTCTCGTTCGCGAAGCCATGCCGAGAATTCAGCTTGATCGGAGCGGGACATGCCTCGAGTTTAATCGAAACGCCAAAAAAGATTGTCACGAGATATATACCGTGAGTATGGGGTGATTTTATGCAGCATTTCTGTGCATAAATCTGGCGACAATTTTCGGTAAGTAGTTTGACGATAGGGAGTCAATGAAAATCAATCGAAGATGGCTGATCGTCTTGGCTGCTTTAAGCCTTCTTCAATTGAGCGCGTATCCTGCTGCAACTGCTCAAATATCCGGCGCTCACTGCGCTAAAGCTGGAACCACGAAAATTGTGGCACCGAAAAAATATTTGTGTACCAAAGTTGGAACCAAACTTACCTGGCACGAAGTACTGACTCCCAAAAAGAGCACCCCAACACTTAAGCCATCGACGCCTTCATTAAGCCCCATACCAACTTCAACGCCGACTTCCTCATCAGGGCCACGGCAAGGTGATGACTATCCGCCAGATCGTCCCGCTCCCAATAGAAGCTGCCCAACAAATGGATCAACCGCAGAACTTTATGGTGGCGCTCTTACATGTACCAACGGCATTTGGGTTTTAAACCCGGGGCAAGTGATCGGAAAACCGACAGCCTCGCCCAATGCAATTTCGACACCTGTTCCAACTAGAGCCACCTATTCAACTGATAACAGCCGGCCATCGATTGTCACGGCGCTTGCTGCCGATGCCGACATCCAAAGTATTCTTTCGAAGGCGCCGACCCCAAAATCAACTTTTAATTTATTGAGTTCGCCGAAAGTCGAGCCAAAACTAGTTCAAAGCGCAAAGCAAACGCTTCCAACCGCGGTTAAATTTTGGCAATCGGTTTATTCACCCACTACCCCAGTAGCTATTCTCTATTCTTATTGGAGCGAAAAAGATTGGATGGTCGCGGCAGATACCGCGGCTGGCGACACCGTGAATGGCTATCAAGGTATGGCCAGTTGGTTTGATAGCAAACCGCAATCGGCTTGGTCCGGTGAACTTGGCTCTGGTATGCACGAAGGAATGGCCGTTAATGGCGTCACACCGAAAATCGACATCGTGGTTTCTGGTCCTGATGCGGCTAACCGCCCAGGCGGAACAACAACAGCGCCTCATGAATACACCCACAATGTGCAAGCCGAGCTCGCACCTGCTCATTTCAATGTCTCGCCTTGTTGGTTTATTGAAGGGATGGCGCAGTACTACGGAATGGCGTTGGCCTATTCGGATCCGACAACATTTTTAGCTGCGCGGCGCGCGTTGATGTTAGACCGAGAATTTGGCGCCTATCCGTTCGATAGTCAGCGCATGTTAAGTGAATGGCAAGCCGCAATGGTAGAAAACGAAAAGACGCCGTGCGGCGAAAATGGAGGTTACTGGATCGGAACTTTGGCGGTGGAGGATTTGGTCAGTTTAAAAGGTACAACCGGAATTATTTCCTTGATTAAAGAAATTGAACGAACTGGAAACTTCAACCAGGCATTCGCCACAATTTATGGAACTACCATCCCAAATTTCTATCAAAGCGCCGCCATTAATATTCACGATACCGTCGCTGATCTTTTGAAAATTCCCTACTCCAGTACACCGGTTGCAGAAGAGTTAATAATTCAAAAAGTGCAAGACGCTATAACTGCTGCAAAATTGGTTCCCACTTCGCCGTTGATTAAAGTAATTATTGAACCAGGTGCGTTGAACCAGTCTGAGCAGGATTGGATCACTAATGCCGTTCAATTCATAAATTATCTTTCACCTCCTGTAACCGGGGGAGATTGGACCTTAGTTTTTCCCACAACCATGGACTGGTTCTTGCAACACTGGGACATGTCCAAAGAACAACAACATTACAAAGATATGTTCGCAAACAACACGGCTGAACAGTTGGTGGCCAGCGTGCACTCTTATGGTGCTTCAAATGGCGGCTGGGCGGCTTCCTTTTTTGTTTCCCAGAAATTACCTTGGTTTAACTCCGATTGGCAGATGCGGTTTATGGCGCAACTATTGAAACCAATTAGTTATTCAACAGGCGCAAATGGTATTGCCTACCCAGAATGGTTTTCCCGAACCTTTGCCTATCCGATCGGGGCTGCCTACAGTCAGATCACAAGTGATGGTAATTATTCCCAATTACATAAAGGTTGGATTTCTTTGCTAAATACCCTTCCAAAGCCAATAGCCATGTCTGCTTACGAAGACCATTTAGTTTCAACTGGAGCCGAGGCTTTAAAGGCTCCTGGTGCGCTGGCTGATGAAATTCTTTTATCTAAGGTCAGCTTGGAAACTTCTGCAAATTTTCTGGTGGATATTTATAAATCCAATACTTCCTGGGAGCAACAATTGCTAACGACTTTCGGAATAACAAAAGCCGAGCTCTACTCCCAGGTTATGGCGTTAGCCCCGTGAGAAATTTTGGTTAAATCTCAACTCCGATGTACTTGGTCTCCAAGAACTCGTGAATTCCAGCAAAGCCACCTTCGCGGCCTAGGCCAGATTGCTTGACGCCACCGAATGGTGCTGCGGGGTCTGATACCAAGCCACGGTTAATTGCGATCATTCCGGCTTCAAGTGCTTCGGCGGTGCGAACTGCACGACCTAGCTCGCCGGAATAAACATAAGCAATAAGACCGTAAACGGTGTCGTTGGCCATCGCAATTGCTTCTTCGTCGGTATCAAAGATTACGACTGGTGCGACTGGTCCAAAGATTTCTTGTTGCAGAATTGGGTTGTTCTTTTCAACAGTAAGGACTGTTGCTGGATAGAAGGCACCTTCACCTGCTGGAACGGCGCCACCAAGATTAACCTTTGCACCATCGGCAACTGAAGCATCGACAAGTTCGGCAATCTTGTTGCGCTCTTTGAGCGAAACGCTGGCACCCAGTTGTGCACCTTCTTCTAATCCTGGAGCCAACTTCAAAGCGCCCATGGCAGCGCTGAACTTAGTGATGAATTCTTCAGAGACTTTGCGAGCAACATAGATTCGGTTAGCAGCGGTACATGCGGCGCCACCGTTACGCATCTTTGCCAGCATTGCGCCCTTGACTGCTTCATCAATGTTTGCATCATCAAGAACTAGGAATGGCGCATTGCCGCCGAGCTCCATAGATGTTCGAACAACATTGTCTGACGCTTCGCGAAGCAAAATCCGACCAACTTCAGTTGAACCAGTGAATGAAAGATTGCGAACTCGAGGATCGTGGAGCATCTTCGAAATCATTGCACCAGTCTTTTGTGGGAGCACATAGTTAACGACGCCCTTTGGCACGCCAGCGCGCTCGAGGATATCGATGATGTACAACGCTGTTAATGGAGTTTCAGTAGCTGGCTTTAAAATAACGGTGCAACCTGCAGCGAGCGCGGGACCGATCTTTCGAGTAGCCATGCCTGCTGGAAAATTCCAGGGGGTAATGAGGAGCGAGACACCAATCGGCTGATGGGTCACCAAAATCCGCTTGTCACCATTAGGCGCCATACGGAAATCTCCGGGGGTGCGGACTGCTTCTTCGGAGAACCAACGGAAGAACTCGGCAGCATAGGCAACTTCGCCCTTTGCATCAGAGAAGACTTTGCCGTTCTCCATTGAAATGATCTTCGCGATCTGGTCGGACTCCGCAATCATCAACTCGAAGGCTTTGCGCAGGATTTCAGCGCGAACTCGAGGGGCGGTTTTGGCCCAGGCGGGAAAGGCGCGGTGCGCGGCCTCAACCGCGGCATCACATTGAGCGTCGCTGGCGGTAGCCACCTCGGCAATTACTGCCCCCGTGCTGGGGTCAATTACTGGGATGTAAGCGTCGCCCTTAACCCAGGCGCCGTCAATGTAAAGGTCGGTTTTTAGTTGCATTAAAGAAGCATACGCTTGGCCAAGCCAAGTAAAATCCTCCAATATCTAAGTGAAAGCAATTTCACATTTTGTCGGAGACTAGCCAGAGAAGAGTGCAGCGGCCGTGCCTAAATCTTGGACTGATGACGCCCCAGAACCGATGGCGCTACAAGAACATGCCCACCTGAAGGACCCGCTTCTATACAAGGTAAAGAAGTCGCTCCTGGGTAACCCACTCAACCGCCACAGCCTTTCGCACCAGCGGCTCAGCAAGCGCTTTGCCTTGGGAATCCTCTCCTCGGACTGCATCTCCTCCTCCGCTTATGGCAGTGAACAGATCCTCTTGGCCTTGCTCCCAGCTTTCGGACTTTCGGCCTTCAGTATTTTGATGCCGATGACCCTCGTGGTCTTGGCCGTGCTCGTAATTATTACCTTCTCTTATCGTGAAGTCGTCCAGATCTACACGAAGTCCGGCGGCGCTTATGTTGTCTCCAGAGATAACTTAGGTCCCGTTATCGCGCAGATTGCTGCAGTTGCTTTGATGCTCGATTACATCGTGACGGTAGCGATTCAATCCTCGGCTGGTATCGACGCGATTCTCTCAACTTTTGGAAATTTGCATCCTTACAAATTACAAATGACGGTCGCGGTCATCGTGATTTTGACTTATGGAAATCTTCGCGGTGTTAAAGAAGCCGGTGCAGC
>Ga0194061_1000521_pt1 | contig 23375 bp, 20 predicted proteins | sample SepL2221m_MetaG_FD_163423 | JGI IMG/M metagenome (GOLD analysis project Ga0194061, IMG submission 163423) | Anoxic zone freshwater microbial communities from boreal shield lake in IISD Experimental Lakes Area, Ontario, Canada - Sep2016-L224-21m | ecosystem: Environmental > Aquatic > Freshwater >... | reverse complement strand
CGGAACCAGCGGGTGCGGCCCGACCTCGGCGACCCAGTAGCCATCACGGTCGATCCCGAGGCTCTCCACTTCTTCGACGCCGAGACGGGCGAACGGCTGGACGTCGGCCGGTGACCTCGCCGGCCACCACGGCACCTCCGCTGCCGAGCCGACCCGTCGATCTGCAGCCGGGCTCGCGGAGGCGGATCTCTCGCCGGCACCGCGAGTGGGGACTGGCCTATCTGCTGCTCCTGCCAGCCCTGCTGATCTTCGGCATCTTCACCTTCTATCCGTTCTTGAAGAACTTCAAGCTCGCCCTCTACCAGAACCCGCCGTATCCCGGCCTGCCGTCGCACTATGTGGGGCTCCAACAGGTGCAGTCAGTCCTGTCTTCCACCGAGTTCCACCAGAGCCTGGTGTCGACACTCGTCTACGTGGTCATGGTCGTGCCCGTCGGCCTGCTGGGTGGGCTCCTCCTGGCCTTGGCCGCGCACCGGGCCATCCGGGGAACCTCGGTCTACCGGTTGATCTTCTCCTCGACGGTGGTCACTTCGGTGGCAGTCGCCGCCGTGGTGTTCGGTACGTTGATGGACCCCGTGGTGGGCTTACTGCCGTGGCTCGGCTTCGACCCCCACCCCGCCATCCTGGGGAACCCGACGTGGGCACTGCCGGCCGTCGCCCTCATTGCCGTGTGGCAGTTCCTCGGGCTCTCATTCATCATCATGACGGCCGGACTGCAGTCATTGCCCGACGAGATCCTCGAGGCGGCACGCCTCGACGGCGCGGGCGCCTGGACGATGTTCTGGCGGGTGACCATCCCGCTGCTGTCTCCCACACTCTTCTTCGGCCTTGTGGTTGGGACCATCTATGCCTTCCAGAGCTTTGGCCAGATCGACATCCTGATCGGGCCGGCCAACTCGCAGTTCACCCATACCAACGTGCTGCTGTACTACGTGTACCAGGCGCTCTCCATCCAGAACGACCCCGGTGTGGCCGCCGTGCTCTCCATCGTGCTGTTCACCATCCTGCTGGTGTTCACCATGGCCCAGCTGCGGTACCTCGAGCGGCGGGTGACCTATGCCGGCAACTGACCTGGTAGCGCCTCCGGGACCACCCGCGCCTCCGGCTCCGCCTGCACCGCCCGCACCCCAGGGTGCTGCAGCCGCTCCCGCCCGAGTTCCGCGCGTACGCCACCGGCGAGCCCGGCTGGTGCTCCGCTACATCTTGTTGACGCTCGGGGCCATCGTCGTCCTGTTTCCGCTGTACATGGCCGTCGTCAACTCGTTGCTGCCTCCCAGCGAAATCGCCCAGCAGCCGCCGCCGCTCTTTCCGTTCAACCCGCAGTGGGGCTCGTACCAGAAGGCCTGGACCGAAGGAAACCTGTCGATCTATCTCCGCAACTCGGCCATCCAGACCACGGTGATCGTGGCTGGCCAGCTCATCACCTCGATCCTGGCCGCCTATGCCTTTGCCTTCTTGGAGTTTCCGTTCAAGCGGACGCTGTTCTTCGTCTTCCTCATGACCCTGATGATCCCATTCGAGGTCACCATCGCCACCAACTTGTCGACGGTGTCGTCCCTCGGTTGGTTCAACACCTTCCCGGGGTTGACGATCCCGTTCCTGGCCACCGGATTCGGGACCTTCCTGCTGCGCCAGGCATTCCTGCAGATCCCTCGTGACCTGCGCGAGGCCGCCCAACTCGACGGCTACGGTCACCTCCGATTCCTATGGGCGGTGGCCATCCCACTGGTCCGACCAGCACTGGCTGCACTCAGCGTGTTCAGCTTCCTCGGTGCCTGGAACCAGTACCTGTGGCCCCTTCTGGTCACCGGGAACGACAACCAGGTCCGCACCGTCCAGATCGGGTTGAAGCGGCTGATCAACACTCAGCTCGACCAGATCAACGTCTCCCTGGCCGGTACCATTATCGCCGTCATCCCCCTGCTGATCTTGCTGGTGGTGTTTCAGAAGCAGTTGGTGCGCAGCCTGACCTCGGGCGCGGTGAAGTAGGGGAGAGCGGCAACAAACGACGTTCCACCCGCCATTCGATGGGTCTTCGTGCTACAAACTGACTATGCGCAACCACCGCTTCCGATTTGCCGCCGCCATGTCACTCGGCGCTGCCGCACTCTTGATGACTGCGTGCTCGTCGTCGGGTTCCAGTTCGTCCTCGACGACGACGGCATCGACCACGACCGGAACCACATGTACGCCGAGCGCGCTCGACAAGGCCACGTCGCCGGTCAACATCAACTTCTGGGAGTCCATGCCTCGGGCCAATGGGGAGACCCTGCAGAAGCTGACCGACTCGTTCAACAGCTCGCAGACCAAGGTGCACGTGAACCTGGTGGTCCAGACCAGTTACGCCGATACATGGCAGAAGTACCAGGCGGGCCTGACCAACGGCCAGCTTCCTGACGTCGTCCAGCTCCAGGACACCGACACCCAGGGAGCGATCGACTCCCAATCGATCCTGCCGGCCCAGGACTGCATCACCGGGTTCCATTACTCGGTGGGCGACCTCCTGCCCCGGGCACTCTCTTACTGGAACGTCGACAAGGTCCAGGTGGCCATGCCGTTCGCCGTCTCCGGTCCGGTCCTCTACTTCAACAAGCTGGCTTTCCAGAAGGCTGGCCTGGACCCGACCAAGCCCCCGACCACGCTGAAGGAGTTGGTGGCTGATGCCAAGAAGTTGAAGTCGGCTGGCCAAGGTGGCATGGGGCTCAAGCTCGACCCGTGGTACCTCGAGTCGGAGTTGGCCACGGCCAACCAGCTCTTCGTCAACAACAGCAACGGACGCAGCTCGCGGGCCAGTGCCGCCGTGTTCGACAACGCAACCGGCACACAGGTCTTCAGGGACTTGAACGACATGGTCTCGTCCGGTGCCGCCGGGACCAACTCGGTGGCCGGCGCTGACGCCTACGACAACCTGCTGGGTGTGGGTGCCGACAAGTACTCCATGACCATCGACACGTCTGCGGCCCTCGGCACGATCTCGCAGCTGCTCAGCCAGTATCCCAACGTGCAGCTCGGCGTGGCCCCGCTGCCGACAGTCCAGACGACGCCGACGGGCGGCGTGCAGCCGGGCGGTAGCGGCCTGTGGATCTCCAAGAAGTCATCTCCTGCAGCCCAAGCCGCCGCCTGGGAGTTCATCAGCTTCCTGGATTCGACCGACTCCCAGACGACCTGGTCGGCCGGGACTGGGTACATTCCGCTGCGGACCTCCTCGGCTCAGTCGGCGACCATCCAGAACCTGTGGGCCACCACCCCCGGATACAAGGTGGCCTACACCCAGCTGACCACCGGCGTGCAGTCGGTGGCGACCGCTGGTGCGGTGCTTGGCCCCTTCGACACCGTCCGTACAGCCATCGTCAATGCTGAGAACTCCATGTTCTCGGGTGGCGTGTCACCCGCCAAGGCGCTCTCCCAGGCTCAGACGGCATCGAACAAGCTCATCACCGTCTACAACCAGCGCATCGGCGGCTGATCCAGCCGAGCCGGCTGAGTCGGTTGAGTCGGTCGAACTGCCGGCCGCACGTTGACGGAACTTGTTGTGGCCAGCCTGCGAGTTACGTGGGCGTTGCGCCGATGACGCGTGTCGGGGCAGGATTGTCGAGGACCATGTGGTCGTCGACGGGTCCGTGGCGTAGCAGCCAGGTATCGCGCAGGTAGTTCTGATGGAGCCTCCACGGCGTGGTCGCCCCCTGCTTGGGGAGGTCAGCCATCGCCCGGGTGACATACCCCGACGAAAAATCGATGAACGGCTCGGTCGCCAGTGATGGGTCAGGGGCGGTCGGGGTGCACTGGCGCATGCCGCGCTGGTCCATGGTGGCCAGAAGCCGGCATACGTACTGTGCGGTCAGGTCGGCCTTCAGCGTCCACGAGGCATTGGTGTAGCCGAAGGTCGTGGCCAGGTTGGGTACGCCGCACAGCATGATCCCCTTGTAGGCCACGGTGCCACCCAGCGATACCGGGGCTCCATCCACTTCGAGGGAGACCCCGCCGAGCAGCAGCATGTTGAGCCCGGTAGCCGTCACCACGATGTCGGCCTCGATCTCGGCGCCAGACGTCAACTCGATACCGTGCTCGGTAAACCGGTCGATGCTGGCGGTCACGACCTCGGCCCGCCCGTCTGAGAGGACTTGGAACAGGTCACCGTCGGGCACGAGGCACAGGCGCTGGTCCCACGGGTCGTAGCGGGGGGTGAAGTGGGTGTCGACGTCGTATCCGGGAGGCAGGGCCTCGACCACGCCCTTGCGGATCCCCTTCTTCACCAGGGCTGGGGCCTTTCTGCTCATCTGAAAACTGAGCATGGTGAGGAGGACGTTCTTCCAGCGAACGATCCAGTGGGCCGCCGGTGCGGGCAAGAACCTCCGCATCGAATCGGCGAACCGGTCAGTGGCGGGCCTCGATACGACATACGTGGGTGAGCGCTGCAGCATCGTGACGTGTGCAGCTTGTTCGGCCAACGCGGGCACCAGCGTCACGGCGGTGGCCCCGCTGCCGATGACGACGACCCGAGCGTCGGCCCAGTCGAGGTCTTCGGGCCAGTGCTGAGGGTGCACGATGGTTCCTGCGAACGACTCCTCTCCGGCAAACTCAGGACGGTACCCCTCGTCGTAGCGGTAGTAGCCGGTGTTGCCCCAAAGGAACCCGCAGGTCATCTGTTCCCTGACCCCCGTATCGGTGTGCGCTACCTCGACCGTCCAACGGGCATCTTCGGTGGACCACGATGCCGACACCGCACGACGGTGGTACACCACCTTGTCCGCTACCCCATGAGTCCGAGCGGTGGCCCGGATGTAGGCCAAGATCGCCGGTCCATCAGCGATGGCCTCGGCCTCCACCCACGGCTCGAACGAGTAGCCGAGGGTGAACATGTCCGAGTCGGAGCGGACGCCGGGGTAGCGGAACAGGTCCCACGTCCCTCCCATGGCATCCCTGGCCTCGAGGATGGCGTAGGTGGTGCCTGGTCGCTCGGCTTTCAGGTGACATGCGGCACCGACCCCGGAAAGTCCCGCGCCGAGGATCAGCACGTCGACATGGTCCATAGGCGGTGAGTCTACGCACCGGCCCTGGCGGTGCTACCGGAGTAGCCTGCCCATCATCGGCCACCCTGTTCGTCACCGACTACAAAGGTCCACCACCCGACCATGACCCCTGGACCCACCACCCCGAGCGACCCTGCGGCCCTGGAGACGGCCATGGCCGACGCCACCTGTGCGTTGGTGATCGATCCGGCACCAGCAGGTCAGACGGCCCCGGTGATGGTCGCCTTCGGCGGGCTGGCCAACGGGACCGATGATCCACCGTTCGAGTTCGTCCGCCAGACCGGCGACCTCGGTGTCCACCGGGTGTTCGTCCGCGATCTTGGGCAGTGCTGGTACCAGCAGGGGATCTCGGGGGCGGGGGACGGCGTGGTGGCGGCGGCGGCTGCACTGTCGGCGCTGCTCGACACCCTGTCGCCTTCGCGCCGAGTGTTCGTCGGCAACTCGTCGGGGGCATTCGCGGCGATCCTCTACGGCATCCTGGCCAGCGCCGACGAGGTAGTGGCATTCGGACCGCAGGCCTCGATCACCCGATTCGGTCGGCTCCGCAGTCGCGATCGGAGGTGGCCGGCCCAGATCAACAAGGCCAGGCAGGTGGCGGCCGACCGATCTCACCTGGATCTGGTTCGACTCCTACGCACGACGGCGCACCCAGGCCGGATCACCGTGCATCACGGGGAGAAGGATCTGATGGACACCCGATCTGCAGCGCGGCTGGGCGCCGAGTCTGGGGTCGAAGTGGCGACCCATCCGGGCGGTCACCTGTTCATCCGCAAGCTACGCGATGGGGGAGAACTTCAGCCGATGCTCGAGGTGGCCCTCCGGCCCCCAGGGTCGACCAGCGCCCCTCGAACCGGGTAGCCGACCCCGTGACGCGACCGAACCCGGGGGCTAGCCCCCGGGTTCGGTCATGGTCAGGCGAAGGTACTCAGCTGGCCGGCTGCAGCACCGCGTCGATCACATGGATGACGCCGTTGGAGGCCTCGATGTCGGTCTTGGTGACCGTGGCCTTGCCGCCCTTGCCGTCGGTGAGGATGACCTTGCCGTTCTCGGTGGAGACGGTGATGGTGCCTCCCTCAGCGGTGGTCAGCGTGCCGGGCATGATGTCGGCGGCCATGTTCTTGCCCGCCACCACGTGGTAGGTGAGGATCTTGGCGAGCGTGGCCTTGTTCTCCGGCATGAGCAGTGTTTCCACGGTGCCAGCCGGGAGGGCGGCAAACGCCGCGTTTGTCGGTGCGAAGACCGTGTAAGGACCGGGGCCGCTCAAGGTGTCGACCAAACCGGCTGCCTTCACTGCCGTCACCAGGGTGGAGAAGTCGGGATTGCCGCTGGCGATCTCGACGATGGACTGGGTGGCAGCTTCCGGGGCCATGGTGGTGGTCGTCGTGGTGGACGAGGACGAGTCGGAACTGCACGCCCCAAGGGTCAGACCTGCGGTGACTACGGCTAGGGCTACTGCGGCTTTACGGAACTTCATAGATTCTCCTTGTCGGTGGTCTGTCGGCCGGAAGTCCAGCCGAACATAGATCCAGTAGGGGCTTACGGCGATTGCGCCGTACCTGTTCTTCGGAGCAGATACCGATGTGGATGATCCCTATCGCCGGACTGCCTCGTTATGGCTGCAAGAGTGGATCAGATGAACGTCCTCTTCGTGACCCTCGACGAGTTTCGTGCCGACTGCCTGTCATCGGCAGGGCACCCGGTGGTGTTGACCCCGACACTGGACCGGCTGGCCGCAGAAGGGGTGCGGTTCGCCTCGCACTTCAGCCAGGCCGCACCATGCGCTCCGGGACGAGCCGCCCTGTATACCGGGATGTACCAGATGAACAACCGGGTGGTGGCCAACGGTGTCCCGCTCGAGGACCGCTTCGACAACATTGCTCGCCTAGCTCGTCGAGCCGGGTATGCGCCAGCATTGTTCGGATACACAGACCAGGGCATCGATCCGTCGACGGTGGATGATCCGGCCGACCCCCGCCTCGACACCTATGAAGGGGTGCTCCCCGGGTTCGACGCCGTGCTGCCGCTAGATGGTCACTTCACCGGCTGGCTGGCCTGGCTCGAGTCGCTCGGATACGGCACGATCCACCCGGTCGACGCGCTCGCGTCCGAGCCCGAGCGTCCCGCCGAGCACAGTGCCTCGGCGTATCTGACCGACGGACTCATCTCTTGGATCGACCGCCAGGACGGCCCGTGGTTCGCCCATGCCAGCTACTTCCGCCCGCACCCCCCCTATGCCGCCGCCGGTCACTGGTCGACTCGCTATGCCCCCGAGGATGTGGGCCAGCCTCTGCCCAGGGTGCCTGGGCTCCACCCGCTCTACGACTTCGCCTTGACCGTGGGCTTCGTGGCCGCCCCGACCGACCCCGAGGCCATGGCGCGGCTGCGGGCCCAGTATTTCGGCATGGTGTCCGAGGTGGATGACCAGTTGGGACGGGCGGTCGAGCACCTGCGGGCCTCGGGTCAGCTCGACGACACCCTCATCGTGGTCACCGCTGACCACGGCGAGCAGTTGGGGGACCACGGGCTGGTGCAGAAGCTTGGTTTCTTCGAAGAGAGCTACCGGATTCCGTGCATTATCCGCGCTCCAGGCCGCCGCGCCTCGGCCGGCCGGGTGGTGGATGAGTACACCGAGGGAGTCGACCTCTTGCCCACGCTGGCCGAACTGCTCGGTCAAGAAGTCCCCGTGCAGTGCGACGGGACGTCATTGGTCCCGTTCTTGGACGGCACTATCCCAGACGCATGGCGAACCGCAGCCCACTATGAGTGGGACTGGCGGGACATGCTCATGGGCGGCCATCGGACCACTGGCGGCCGCGACCCAGACATGGAGCGGTGCAACCTGGCCGTAGTGCGGACCGACACCCACGCCTACGTGCAGTTCGCCGACGGGTCTTGGCTCTGCTTCGACCTAGTAGCGGACCCCACCTGGTGCACCACCACGGAGGATCCGAGCATCGTGCTCCCCCTGGCTCAGTCGATGCTCACCTGGCGGTCGACCCATCTGGGTGGCACCTTCACCCAGACGCTGCTCGGACCAGATCGCCGAGGTCTGTGGCCGGATCGCCGGTCGGCCTGAGAGCCCTAAGGCGAGGTCATCCGGAGCGAAGATCAACAGGGGTAGCGTGCGCTAGCGGTCGACCGGGCCAGAGTGGATCGACGCGGGTACCTGCCACGAGATGATGGTCCCACCCGAGGCCGGGTGGTGCACCTCGAGCATGCCACCAAACCCATCTGCGTGTAGATCCATGTTGCCCAATCCGGATCCGCCCCCAACCTGGGGACCGTCGACGAACCCCGTGCCGTCATTGGCTACCTCAAGGCGGACATCGCTCCCAACAAGATCGATCCGGACCCAGGCCCTGGTGGCCTGAGCATGGCGCCTCACGTTGGTGAGCGCTTCGCGCAAAACGGCCAGCAGTTGGGCGGCCACCTCATCGGACACGGTGCTCTCGACGCCCTCGGTGTACTCGACGGGGACGTCGAATCCGAGCATGGGGCGCAACTCATCGACCAGTGCCGCCACTGCGCTGCGAAGTCCGGTGCCAGCAGCCTGGTCCGACAGTTCGAAGATGGTGGAGCGGACCTGTTGGATGGTCCCGTCGATGTCATCCACTAGTTCGGCCATGTTGGTGGCAATGGCCCGTCCCGACTGGGTGGCCACCAGACCCTGCAGCGTCAGGCCGATGGCGAAGAGACGCTGGATCACCCCGTCGTGCAAGTGGCGAGCCAACCTGTCTCGTTCCTCGTAGACGGCGACCTCGCCAGCGCGCTGATTGAGCCGAGAGTTGTCGATGGCAATGCCAGCGGCAACGGCGAGAGCGTTGATGACCACTGCATCGTCCTTGGTGAACTCATCAGCCCCGATCTTGTCGGTCAAGTAGAGGTTGCCGTAGGCCCGGCCCCGCACTCGGATGGGAACGCCGAGGAACGAAGTCATCGGTGGATGGTTCGGTGGGAACCCGATGCTGGCTGCGTGTTCGCCGATGACCCTGATCCGCGTCGGCAGCGGGTCGTCCATGAGCACCCCGAGCACCCCTTTGCCGGTCGGGAGTGGAGTATCGGCCAACTCGGCCCTGGCGGCGAGGGAGAGCCCGGACACTATGAAGTCGACTGCATTGGTACCAGTGGCATCGAGAACCCCTAGTGCGCCGTATCGGGCGTTGGCCAGGGATCGGGCCTCCTCGATGATGTGGTTGAGGAGGGCACCCAACTCAAGGTTCGATTCGAGGAGGAGCGATGCCTCGAGGAGCCTGCGCAGTGTGGCCGGGTCATCGATGGCTGCGAATGCGGAACGCCTCTGGTCGCGTTCGGCGGGCACGCCCCCAACGTTAGTCACCAATCCTGGAACAATCCACTAGTCAATCGAAGGGGTACCCGGAACTACTGGTGACCGAGAGCAGCACCCCCTTCTTCGAGGCCTCGGCTCGACGGCGATTGTCCACTGCCCTCATTTCCCCTGTCCCCGTTGGCTGTGATGTGGTGAACTATCAGACTATGGGTATCCGTGTATTCCTCCTCGATGACCATGAGATCGTGCGCACGGGACTTCGCTCCCTGCTCGAGTCGAACGACGACATCGAAGTGGTGGGTGAAGCGGGGACGGTGGCGGAGGCTCAGGCCCGGATCCCCGCGCTCCGGCCGGATGTGGCCATCCTGGATGTGCGCCTACCTGACGGCAGCGGGGTTGAGTTGTGCCGCGATGTTCGGGCGCAGATGCCGGAGACGGCGTGCATCATGCTGACGTCGTATGCCGACGACGAAGCCCTGTTCGCGGCGGTCATGGCCGGATCGTCGGGCTACGTTCTCAAACAAGTCGGTGGGAACAGCTTGGTCGACGACGTCCGCAGGGTCGCTGCCGGTGAGTCGCTGCTCGACCCCGCGCTGACCGAACGGGTCCTCCGACGCCTGCGGGAGGGTCCAGAGGAAGAGCCGCTGTTGGCCAGCTTGACCCATCAGGAGCGGCGCATCCTGGATCTCATCGCCGAAGGAATGACCAACCGGCAGATTGCCGGGCGAATGTTCTTGGCCGAGAAGACCGTCAAGAACTACGTCTCGAACCTGCTGACCAAACTCGGCATGGAGCGCCGTACCCAGGCTGCCTCCTATGCCACCCGGATGCAGGAGCGCTCCGAGCAGGACCGCCGCGCCGATGCCAGCGGAACCTAGGTTTGCCAGGGTTGGGAGATGGATGCACGAAGGAAGACACATCTACACCTGACTTCCGGACCGGAAGGAGTCCATCGACACCTCGGGCCACCAGGGAGCCGCGCCCTGCTTGGCCTGCCCGAGTGCCAGTTCTGCGCGCACCGTGCTGCTCCGCAGTGAGAACGAAGCAGGCGCTAATGGGCCGGGGTCATGTCCGAGGGCACAGATCTGACCGGTACCGCGACTCCCTTGAACGCCAGGATCTGCTCGAGGTGCATCCTCCCCTGATCGGGGATGTCGAGACTCTCGATTTTCACGACTATCCCGCGTCGGCGCGCTAGGCGCACCAAGGCGGCGTCGTAGGCCAACTGGTCGGCGACGGACTGCAGGGCCCACCCCGGGTCATTCCGTGACCTGCGCTTGTCCATGACGCGGCGCAGACGGTTGAGTTCGCCGGTGGAACTGTGGGATCGCGGTGGATCTGCCTCAAGCCCATCTGTAAGTACGGCCCGGAGAAGATCGGAGTACATGGGAATCACCTGACCATCAGGATCTGTCGGTGCGATCCGAGATACCCGGTTGGATTCGGTGCGGCCATCAGACGGGTTGCTTCCGTCCGGCCGCTGCTGAAGGCCGGCCCTCCTCGTTGGGGGGCAGTTGACTGCGTGTCTGTGGTGGTGGCCATGGTGCCTCCTTGACGTTTGTGTGGATTGGTCTCGATGTGTTCGTATCGATGAGTCCAGGATCGTCGCTGAAGCCACACCCTGGTAGGGCCGAACGTCCCACGCACCGGGACGGTGATCATGGCGGGCACCTTCCTGAGCATCACCGCGGGTGGACATCGGCAACCACCGTCTTCGAGCGTCCGACGAGGAGCCACAGGCTGGGGTATCCCCCGATGGTCTGTCGGCATCGCTAGGGTCGGGGCCACGTATGAAGGCCCTCTGGAACCGCCCGATGTCTCCAACCGGCCGGTCCGGTAGCCAGCACCTCTGGGTTGTTGGTGCTCTATGCCTCTCTCTCGTCGGTTCTGGTTGTTCGATTCAGGCTGGCCCGGAACTGGTGCCTGCCCGCCCTGGGCCCGTGGGCTCTGGGCAGCCGCTCGGGTACGTGGTGTGCCCGACATCTGTCACGCCTGTCGAGTTGGGCACACGCACGGCCGAGGCCCCCATCACCTTGCCGATCAGGGGGACTCCTCCACTGGGGAGTTTTGCCGTCGCTACATCCCCCGATGGAAGGTCGGCCTATGTGGTGACCAGTTCGACGACGCGGGCGGGGACGGCGGAGAACGTGGTGGTGCCGATCGATCTGGCCACTCAGCGCGCCCAGACGCCGATCGTCCTGCCGGGACGCGGAGGTACCCATGCGGTGGTGGTGATGCATGACGGAAAGACGGTGCTGGCCGCCAGCGGGACGACCATCGTGCCGGTGGATGCGGCCCACCGTTCGGTGGGAACTCCGCTCGATCTCGGCTCGGGAAGGACGGCATTCAGCATGGCGCTCTCCCCGACTTCGCCCGTCCTCTACGTGCTCGTGGAGGGCGGAGTGCTACCGGTGGATACGGCCACCGCCACGGTCGGCTCGATGATCCCGACGGGGCTGAGCATCTCGTCGGTCTCCTCACCCCACGGCGTCATCGTCGCCGCTGATGGGGCCACGGTCTACGCCGTTGGTCATGGCGGTGCGGACTTCGGAGGTCGGATGGTGTCCATCACGGTGGCCACCGGTGCCGTGGGGTCCACCACCAGCTTCGACAAGTTCGGAATCGCCGACCCGGCAGCACTGGCGATGGTGATCGGAGGGGCGACCATCTTGATGGCTGACTCCGGCAACAACTGGGTGGTCCCCATACCCACTGCAGATCTGGCCACTCCATCTGGTCCGGTGCGGCTTCCGTCCGGTGGCGGGGTAGCTGCTGGTTCGCCCTCCGGTCACCCGAGCGACATCGTCGTAGGCCCCGGAGCGACCGGGGCGTTCGTGGTGGCTGGGCTCAACGCCGTACTGCCCTTCGATCCGACCACGAACACGTTCGGACGGGCCGTCAAGGTGTGTTCGGGTGCAGCGTCGATGGCCGTGGCCGGAGCCTGACTCCTGCCCAGCGCCGGCCATTGGACCGGCTGGAAGACGGGCTGGAAGACCGGCTGTCGCTCAGTCAACCTCCGGCGCCAACGGGCTCACGTTAGGAGTGGGGGAGCGGAACTCCGCAGGTGCCTGACCGGCCGCAGCCAGTAGCTCATCGAGGGCTGGGGCGATGTCAGCGGCGAGCTTCCACACCTCGGGCATGGTCTCGGGACACGAGATGATCCCCCAGTAGAGGACCCCCCGATAGCTCATGATCGTGATATTGACGCCGAGCCCGTCCATGACTGGGCCGAGGGGATAGCCGGCCACCATCTCGGCACCACCCAGGTACAGCGGAAAGTCTGGTCCGGGCACGTTGGAGATGATGAGGTTGGCGATCGGACGATGATGGTCGGCCAGCTTCATTCGGCTGTAGAGGCGGGCAGCGGCAGCGAACGTGTTCGGAGTGGCGTGTTCGGCCCAGTTCACGAGCATGTCCGCTCCGAGCGCGTTGTGCTCCTCTTTGGCCCCCTTGGTGCCCTCTCGGATGGCCGCTAGCCGCGCCAACGGATCGTCGAGGTTGGCCGGCAGTTGTACGAACATCGTGGAGATCTTGTTGGAGCCGTAGGGAGCGTCGCTGCCGGGCTCGACCGATACCGGAACTACTGCTACCAACGGCTTGTCGGGCAGTTCGTTCCCGTCGACCAGGAACTGGCGTAGCGCCCCGGTGCATACAGCGAGCACCACATCGTTCACTGTAGTCCCGGTGGCATTCTTGAGCCGCTTCACATCGTCGAGCCCGATGGAGGCCAGAGCCACTTGCCGGCGACGGGTGAGTGTCCCGTTGAACGAGGTCTTGGGCGCAGACAGGGGAAGGGCAGCCTTGGCTTGGGGTCCTCGGTGGTCCGGTTCCCGGCGGACCCGCCGAACACGGACCAAGTGCTTTCCTGTGCGAATGATGTCGCGGGTCATTTCGAACGGGCGAAAGACGCGGGCAGCCACGGCCTCGCTGATCAGTTCGGCACTCGAGGGGATGTGGGAGTCCCCGATGACATCCGGTGGCTGTGGGTCAGGGCCGGGATTGAGTTCGAGGTCGAAGAGCACCGAAAGTAGGGCCGCCCCCGACATGCCGTCGACCGTCGAGTGGTGCATCTTGGCGATGACGGCGATGTGGCCGTGCTCGAGGCCCTCGGCGATCCAGAACTCCCACAGGGGCTTGGAGCGGTCGAGCTGACGGCTGGCGATGTCGCCAGCCAGGTCAGCGAGCTCCCGCCGGCCCCCCGGGGACGGGATCGCAGTGCGCCGCACGTGATAGTCGATGTCGAAGTCGGGGTCGTCGACCCAGACCGGATGGCCCAGCCTGAACGGGACCTCGACCAGCAGGCGTCTGAACACCGGGGCCTGGAAGGTGCGCGAGGCGATCTGGGCCTGCATTTTGGCGAACGAGTAACCCCCGGGCACGGTGGAGGGGTCGAACACGGTAATGATCTCCACATGCATGTGGAGCGTGGGTGTCTCCAGATAGAGGAAGCTGGCATCGAGCCCGCTCAGTTGTTCCACGCCTTACCTTTCTTGGCCGATCCCCTACGGATCAAGCCCCCAGATAATGCCCCACCGGGACCGTGCGGTCTATGGGCAATTTTCTGCCGCCTCTGAGCATTGTGGGCATCGATCCGCAACCGGTTACCGCTCGATGCCCGGAACGGTGTTTGATGGGGGGGTGATCTGGGTCTCGCTGGCGTTCTCTGTAGTTGTAGCGCTGGTGGCTTTGGTGATCGTCGCGCCTTCCCGGCGCGAGCCATGGTCGGTTCTGTGCTTCGGAGCCGTCTTCGTGGTAGGTGAGCTTCCCGTGCATATGGCCGTGGCGGTCCTGGTGGGCGCTACCGCGTTCGCCACCGGTGTGTCAGACCACAATTGGGCGTGGTGGATGGCGCTGCTGCTGGCTGCGAGCGCCGCCGTGGCCTATATCTTCCTGGCCGTCATGGCCCACCGTTCGGGACGTCTGACGTTGGCCTCCCTGGACGATGCGGCCAGGGGACCGATCGTGGCTCCCGGCGTCGACCTGCGTCCGGTCTGGGGATCGTGGTGGCGCCTGGTGCTGGCGTTGCCGTTGAGTCCACGTCGCATCCGTCGGATCCGGGGTGTCGACTATGCCGGTACGGGCATCCACCGCAATACGCTCGATGTGCTCGTCCGACGGGCCGACCCGCCGATCGGTGCCCCGGTGCTGGTGTACATCCATGGCGGGGCGTGGGTCATCGGGGACAAGCGTGAGCAGGGCATCCCGATGATGCACGAGTTGGCCCAACGGGGCTGGGTGTGTGTGGCCATCAACTACCGGTTGAGCCCGAAGGCGACGTGGCCCGCCCATGTCGTGGACTGCAAGCGGGCGCTGGCCTGGGTGAGAGAGCACATCGCCGAGTACGGCGGCGATCCGTCCTTCGTCGCTGTCTCTGGTGGGTCGGCCGGGGGTCACCTGGCCGCCCTGGTGGCGGTAACCCCCAACGAGCCGGAGTGGCAGCCCGGCTTCGAGGAGGCCGACACCTCCGTCGACGCCTGCATCCCGTTCTACGGGGTCCATGACGTCACCGGGCATCCCGAGGCCAGCGGGACCCACGGCCCCGGGCTGGTCGGACTCCTCCAGGAACGGGTGATGAAGACGACGGTGCATGTGGACCGGGACACCTTCGATCTGGCCTCGCCGGACCAGCGGATCACATCTGCTGCCCCGCCGATGTTCGTGATCCAGGGGACCAACGACACGCTGATGCCGAGAGAGGTCGGACGTCGGTTCGCCGATCGCCTCCGCCAGGTGTCGGAGGCCCCGGTGGCGTACCTCGAGCTTCCCTATACCCAGCACGCCTTCGACATCCTGGTGTCCATCCGGTCCCGGCACACCACCCAGGGCGTCGTCCGCTTCCTCGAGGGGATCCGTAGCAGGGCAACCTCCTGAATCCACGACGATCAAGGGGGAAATCCTCCGCGGGGCTGGACACCCAACGAAGTTTCTGACGTAGAGTCACATATTCTTGCCGGGCCATCCTGGGCCGGGCACACACGATCATCAACGATCAAGGGGGAGCCTTGCGTTCATTGTCATGGAAGAGCCGCACGACGGCGCTGGGCGTGGTCCTGGCCATCGCCGTGGGCGCCACGGCCTGCAGCTCGACTACCTCTTCGTCGACCACGACCACCTCCGGCTCCAGCAGCACCACTGCGGCCGGCGGCTCCTCGTCCATCCCGGCCAGCGCCTTCAACGACCACACTGGTGTGTCGGCGACGGCCGTGCAGGTGGCCAACGTCTCCACCCTCTCGGCCGGGCTGTTCAAAGGTGCTCAGGTCGGGGTCCAGGCCTACGCCAACTACATCAACTCGACGGGCGGGGTCCAGGGCAGAAAGATCGTGGTGAACAACGCCGACGACTCCTTCACCGGTGCTGGCAACAAGCAGGGAACGCAGAACGCGCTCCAGAACGACCTGGCCATGGTCGGGAACTTTTCGCTCGAGGACAGCTTCGGCGGCTCGGTCCTGGCGCAGAACCCCGGGTTCCCCGACGTCTCCCAGGTGCTCGACCACGACACGACGAACCTGCCCAACGTCTATAGCCCCGTGCCGCTGAACGACGGGTGGCAAGAGGGTCCGATCCAGTACTTCAAGCAGAAGTTCCCAGCCGAGGTCAAAGCCGTGGGCGCACTGCTGGCCGACTCCCCGGCGGCCGCCCAGACCTGGGCCGGCGAGGAGTACGTCATGAAGAAGGTCGGCTACAAGATCATCTATCAGAGCACGTACGCCATCACCCAGTCGGACTTCACTCAGAACGTCATCGCTATGAAGAACGCCGGCGTCAAGATCCTCTTCATCGACCAGATGCCGCCGAACTACGCGACCTCGGTCCTCAAGGCACTGACCCAGCAGAACTTCCACCCCCAGGTGGTGTTGGGCGCGGCCACGTACTCCAACAGCCTGGTCTCCCAGTCGGGCGGGCCCGCCGCCGTCAACGGTGCCTACCTGGCGCAGAACTCCTCCCTCTACCTCGGAGGGGACCAGACGACTATCGCGGCGGTCGGGCAGTTCCTGTCGTGGGTCCAAAAGGCGTCGCCCGGGTTCCAGCCCGATCTCTTCACCATGTACGGCTGGATCTCGTGCCAGCTCTTCGTCGAGGCCCTCAAGAACGCCGGATCCAACCCCAGCCGCGGGTCGGTCTTGCAGGCCCTGTCCAAGGTCACCTCGTTCACCGGAGGCAACATCGTGGCCCCGACCAACCCGGCCGCCAAGACCACCTCGAACTGCTACCTCATCGCCAAGGTGGTCAACGGCGCCTTCCAGCGGATCGATGATCCGGCAGTGAGTAGCAGCACGAACGGGTACCGTTGCGACTACTCCTACGTGAAGAAGCCTGGGACCTGAGCGCACGGGGTTCCAGCAGATGCTCGATGACATTGCCCCGGGGGGGATGAGTACGCAGTGAGTAATTTTCTCCAGTTCACGGTGTTCGGGATCATGCTCGGCGCCGGCTATGCCATTGCCGCCACCGGCTTGGTGGTGACGTATACGACATCGGGCGTGTTCAATTTCGCCCAGGGTGCGGTCGGCATGATCGCCGCCTTCGGTTACTGGGAGCTGGTCTCGGCTCACCACGTGCCGGTCCTGGCCGCTTTGGTCATCGTCCTCATCTTGGGGGCATCGATCTGCGGTGCCTTCGTGGAGCGGGTGCTCATGCGCCGGCTGCACGGGGCCTCGGCGGAGCGCCCGGTCATGGTTACCCTCGGCCTGATGGTGATCCTCACGGGGATGGCCACGATCCTGTGGTCGCCCACCACGCAGCGCACAGTGGAGCCGATGGTCTCCGGCCAGTTCAGCCTGGTCGGGATCAATATCCAGGTCCAGTACGTGCTGATCATCGCCGTGGCCATCGCCGTGGCCATCGGCCTGCGGGCGCTCTTCTATGCCACCCGCACCGGGTATGCCCTGCGGGCCGTGGTCGACGACCCCGAGCTCCTGGGCATGTCCGGGGTGTCCCCCAACCGGATGAGCCAGTACGGATGGATCCTGGGCTTCATGATGGCCGCTCTGTCCGGGGTGCTGCTGGCCCCCACGCAGACCACGGGGATCAACATCGAAGCCATGACCCTCCTGGTGGTGAGCGGGTATGCGGCGGCCATCGTCGGCCGCCTCAAGAACATCCCGGTCACCTTTGCCGCCGCCATCGCCATCGGCCTCGCCGAGAACTACGTCCTCAACTACGTCGAGCCCCATCTCCCGGCCAACCTCCAAACCGACGTGACCAGTGCGCTTCCCATGGTGTTCTTGTTCATCGCCCTGGTGACGCTGCCGTCGGTGCGGCTGCGGGCGGTGGGCCGCCTCACGTCGATGAAGGCCCCTCGCGTGGCCGGCGGGCGGGAGTCCCTGGTGGCCGGGGCGGTGTTCCTGGCGGTGGCCGTGGTGGTCGCCTTCGCCTTCGCTGACACCAATATCAAGGGCACCACGTTGCTCACTCTGGGCGGCATGGTGTTGACCCTGGCCATCGTGGGCCTGTCGCTCGTGCTGCTGACGGGGTACTCCGGACAGGTATCGCTCTGTCAGTTCTCGTTCATGGGTATCGGTGCCTTCATCATGGGAAAGATGGCAGGCGGGGGTTCGCTCCTCGGTCTGCTCGCGGCCACCGCCATCTGTGCCGGCGTGGGGGCGCTCATCGCGTGGCCGACCGTCCGGTTGACCGATCTCTATCTAGCGCTGGCCACCTTCGCCTTTGCTGACGCGGTGGCCACTGGGTTCTTCGCTGACGGCCATATTTACGGTTCTGGAGGTCTCATAGTCGGCCGTATCGTCCTGCCCGGTCTGTCCCTGGGCAGTGACACGGCCGAGTTCCTCTTGGTGGCGGTGTTCTTCGTCCTGTGCGCGTGGCTGGTCCTGGCCATCCGGCGCAGCCTGTTCGGCCGACGGTTGGTCGCAGTCAGCGACTCGCCCGCGGCCTACGCCACGGTGGGGCTCGACATCGGCTTCACCAAGGTGGCGGTCTTCGCCATCGCGGCCGGCATGGCCGGACTGGCCGGGGGCCTCTACGCCACCGTGCAGCAGATCGTGGGTACTACCGACTTCGATATCTTCCCCGGCATCATCTTCGTGCTCTTCGTCACCATCTGGAGCATCCGGACGGTCTCGGGCGCCTTCCTGGCCGCCCTCACCTACGTGGCCCTCAATCAGATCTGGCCCAGCAGTATTGGAATCTTTGCCGGCATCGGCATCATCCTTATCGGCCGGGCCGCCGGTGGCATCCTCGGGATCGAGGCCCTCCACGTCCGCCTCCCTTGGGTGAAGGCGCCGTCGGGAGCTTCGGACCTGTCCGGCCAGCTCACTGCACTCGGTGGAACGGCTCTGGCCACGGAGGGCTCCCGTGCCGCAAGCTGAGTCCAACCCCAACGTCGCCACCGTCACCGACAACGCCACCGTCACCGACAACGTCACCGACGTGCTCACCATCGAGGGTGTGGCTGTCCGCTTCGGCGGTGTGGCCGCCTTGAGCGACGCCAATCTGACGGTCAGAGCCGGGACGGTCACTGGGCTGATCGGACCGAACGGGGCGGGCAAGACCACCCTGTTCAACGTGATCAGCGGTCTCCAGTCGCCCGACCGGGGAACGGTTCGGCTGCTCGGAACCGATATCACCGGGATGAAGCCCGATCGCCGAGCCCGGCTCGGCCTGGCCCGCACCTTCCAGCGCCTCGAGTTATTCGGCACCCTGTCTGCCGCCGAGAACGTACAGGTCGGCCTGGAGTCGTCGGTCAAGTGGTGGCAGTGGCGCCACGTGAAGCGTGCCTTTCCTTGGACCAAGCGCGAGGTCCCGACTCCGGACGGCGTTCCCCAGGGCGAATCCACCGGCCCGGGCTCGACGGCCGCCGTCACCGCCGAACGGCTCCTCGAAGGTGTCGGCCTCGAGGGACTCGGTGCCCATCAATCCAGTGCCATGCCCACCGGTCTGGCCCGCATGGTGGAGCTGGCCCGGGCACTGGCCATGGCCCCCAAGATCCTGCTGTTGGACGAGCCCGGATCGGGGCTGGACGACGCCGAGTCCCAGGCCCTGGGTGAGCTGTTGACCACGCTGGCCGCCGGCGGTATGGGCGTGCTGTTGGTCGAGCACGACATGGAACTGGTCATGCGGATCTGCGACTACATCTACGTGCTCGACTTCGGGGACGTCATCGCCTCGGGCACCCCTGATGAGATCCGCCACGATCCCATGGTGCAGGCGGCCTACCTGGGTGCGGTGACTGAAGTCGATGGAGTCGTGTCAGCCGCAGCACCTGAACCACTGCCGAAGACGGGCACCGGACAGGGGCACGAGACGGGACAGGTTGGCGAGCGATGACCGACGGATCGACCACGAGCGCATCCGGGGCGACGACGAACACACTGTCGCCGAGCGTCAGCGTCCGAGGTGTGCGGGCCTCCTACGGCCGGATCGAGGTTCTCCACGGGGTCGACCTCGAAGTTCCTGGCGGCAGTGTCTTCGCCCTGCTGGGTCCTAACGGGGCGGGTAAGTCGACGCTGCTCAAGGTGCTGAGCGGTCGGATGCGGACGACGGCTGGCGAGGTCCTGGTCGGTGATGTCCCGATCGGAAAGACGCCATCGGAGAAGCTGGCCCGCCAGGGCATCTGTGCGGTCCCTGAGGGTCGGGGCATCTTCCCCAACCTCACGGTCCGGGAGAACCTCCGTATCTGGACCTATCGCGGCGGCATCACCATGAAGGACGTCGAAGAGCAGACGTACACCACGTTCCCGGTGCTCAAGGAGCGGCGTCGCCAGCTGGCTGGGACGATGTCCGGCGGGGAGCAGCAGATGCTGGCCATCTCACGGGCTCTGGTGACCCGGCCACGGGTGCTCTACCTGGACGAGCTCTCGATGGGCCTGGCCCCGTTGATCGTGGCCGAGCTCTACCAACTGGTCGGCACCCTGGCCCGCCAAGGGATGACCATCGTGCTGGTGGAGCAGTTCGTCACCACCGCCTTGGCCGTGGCCGACCACGCCGCCATCATGGTGCACGGCCGCATCGAGCAGCAGGGGACGCCAGCAGAGATGGCCGACGCCGCCCTCAGCATCTACCTGGCCTAGGTTCGCCAGCCTGGTGCTGAAGAACACACCAGTGATTGAAAAACTGGTGATTGAAAAACTGGCTAGATCTGGTATCGGATCAGATACCGCTCCAGCACCGATTTCTGCCAGCGCCGACCGACATGCCAGATGGTGACCTTCTTGGAGGGTCGGAAGGCGTGCATCGACACCTCGGGCCACCAGGGGGCAGCGTCTTCTTAGCTGGCGAAGCGAACCTGCCCCGAGGCAAGCGCAGGCCTGACGGTTCAGGCTCGACGGTTCAGGCCTGACGGTTCAGGAGACGACCGGCTGCTCGTCAGCCAGCTCGACCTCGACTGATGGCTCGTCACCGACACGGGTGACCAGTTCGACCACGCCTCCTGCATCGCGCACGTCACCTGCAGCCGAGGCCAGGGCCTCGATCCGGGCCGCGGTATCGACCACGGTGAGTAGGGCTACCGGGGCCCGCATGGAGCGCTTGGCCGTCGTCTTGGTCCGGCGGACCGCGCCCAGCACATCGGCGGCCACCTCGAGCACGGCATCGATGGTTGGATCCGGGGACTCGCCGGCAGTCATGCCCAGCTCACCGGCCGTAGGCCACGGTGCGGTGTGGATAGAGCCGGCTTGCCACCACGACCACACCTCTTCGGTCACGAAGGGCAGCACCGGGGCCAGCAGCCGCAGCATCACCGACAGCGCTGCGGCCAGGGCAGCCCGGGCCGAGGCCGTGCCGTCTTGACCGTTCTCGCCGTAGGCGCGGGTCTTGACCAACTCCAGGTAGTCATCGCAGAACGACCAGAAGAATGCCTCGGTGCGCTCGAGGGCACGGGCGTAGTCGTAGGCCTCGAAGGCCGCGGACGCCTCATCCACCACGACGGCCAACCGGGCCAGGACAGCCCGGTCGATCGGTTCGGTAACGGCATCGATCGGGGGGATTACCAGCGTGCCGTCGTCATCGGTCAAGCGGCCGAGGGCGAACCGTGATGCGTTGAGTACCTTCATGGCCAGGCGCCGACCGACCTTCATCTGGCCTTCGTCGACGGCCGTGTCAGTCCCCGGCCGCCCACTGGCCGCCCAGTACCGCACGGCATCGGCTCCGTGTGTCTCCAGCAGGGGCAGCGGGGTGACTACGTTCCCCTTCGACTTGGACATCTTCTTGCGGTCGGGGTCGAGTACCCATCCCGAGATGGCCGCGTTGGCCCACGGCAGCGCACCGTGCTCCAGTTCGGAGCGCACCACGGTGGAGAACAGCCAGGTGCGGATGATGTCGTGGCCCTGTGGCCGCAGATCCATCGGAAAGACTCGGTCGAACAGGTCGGGGTCGTCCCCCCATCCACCGGCGATCTGAGGGGTCAGCGACGAGGTCGCCCAGGTGTCCATCACGTCGGGGTCGCCGACGAAGCCGCCGGGCACGCCGCGCTGGTCGGCGGTGAACCCGTCGGGCACATCGACCGACGGGTCGACCGGCAGTGTGCCCTCGTCGGCCAGGATCGGTGAGTCGTAGACGGTCTCGCCGTCGGCATCGATCGGGTACCAGACCGGGAGGGGAACTCCGAAGAAGCGTTGGCGGCTGATGTTCCAATCGCTTGTGAGGCCCTCGACCCACGCCCTAAACCGGTGCGCCATGTACGGCGGGTGCCACACGAGCTCTTCGCCCCGAGCCAGTAGTGCCTGGCGGTGGGGCAGGGTCTCCACGAACCACTGGCGGGACGAGACGATCTCGAGGGGTCGGTCGCCCTTTTCGAAGAACTTGACCGGGTGGGTGATGGGTCGCGGCTCACCGATCAGCGCACCCGATTCGGTGAGCAGCTCCACGATGCGCAGCTGGGCCTGCTTAACGGTGCGGCCGGCCAGCTCGTCGTAGTTGGCGACGGCCTCGACCGGGGTGTCGGACTCCCATCCGTCGGTGCCGAACTCGACGGGAAGCAGCCGTCCGTCGCGGCCGACCACGGTCCGGGTGGGCAGGGACAGCTCGCGCCACCACACCACGTCGGTGGTGTCGCCGAAGGTGCAGATCATGGCAATGCCGGAGCCCTTTTCGGGATCGGCCAACTCGTGGGCCAGCACTGGGACCCGAACACCGAACAGCGGGGTGGTGACAAAGGTGCCGAACAGCGGCTGGTATCGCTCGTCATCGGGGTGGGCCACCAAAGCCACGCACGCCGGCAGCAGCTCGGGCCGGGTCGTCTCGATCTCGACCCCACCCTCTGCATCGACCCGGGGAAAGCGGAGGCGGTGGTAGGCCCCAGGCCGTTCCCGGTCCTCGAGTTCGGCTTGGCTGACGGCGGTACGGAAGTCGACGTCCCACAGGGTGGGTGCGGTGCGCTGGACGACCTGGCCGCGCACGGCCAGGCGCAGGAATCCGCGCTGGGATACCCGCTGGGACCGTTCGCTGATGGTGGCGTAGGTGTGCGCCCAGTCGACCGACAGGCCGAGGGTGCGCCACAGGTGCTCGAAGACCTGTTCGTCCTCGATGGTCAGCTGATGACACAGGGCCACGAAGTTGGGCCGGGAGATGGCGATGGGGTCCTTCGGTGCCTCGTCGGGCGGGATGAAGTCGGCGTCGTAGGGGAGGCTCGGGTCGCAGCGAACGCCGAAGTAGTTCTGCACCCGTCGCTCGGTGGGCAGGCCGTTGTCGTCCCATCCCATCGGGTAGAAGACCTGGCGGCCCCGCATCCGCTGGAACCGGGCCACGGCATCGGTGTGCGTGTAGGAGAAGACATGGCCGATGTGGAGCGAGCCGGACACCGTGGGCGGCGGAGTGTCGATGGAGAAGACTTGAGCGCGGGTGGCGGTGCGGTCGAAGGAGTAGACCCCCTCGGCCTCCCACCGGGCAGCCCAGGTGGCCTCGAGGCCTTCGAGGCCGGGTTTTTCTGGGATGCCTCGCCCTGTGGTGGCGTGGCCGATGGGTCCGTTCGTCTGCTCCGGCATGATCGGGTTACCGTACCCTGCGTGCTCCTGCTCCATGACACTGCCACCGGTGAGGTGGCCCCGCTGCGCCTCCGCTCCCCCGGAAAGGTGGGCCTCTACGTCTGCGGGCCGACCGTGGAT
>Ga0194061_1000518_pt1 | contig 23389 bp, 20 predicted proteins | sample SepL2221m_MetaG_FD_163423 | JGI IMG/M metagenome (GOLD analysis project Ga0194061, IMG submission 163423) | Anoxic zone freshwater microbial communities from boreal shield lake in IISD Experimental Lakes Area, Ontario, Canada - Sep2016-L224-21m | ecosystem: Environmental > Aquatic > Freshwater >... | reverse complement strand
GGATGAAACCGGTATTGACGCTTGATGACGCGAAAAAAATGCTCGCCGCCGGCGAAGCCGAAGCGGCGCGCAACAAATGGGAAGTTGTAATCGCCGTGCTCAACGACAACGGCATCCTGATCGCCTTGCATGCGATGGACGGTTCGCGTCCCGGCAACCCGCCCACCGCGATCAAGAAGGCCACGACCGCGGTGATGACGCAGCGCTCCTCCAAGGTGTTCATGGACTGGGTGCATGAAGGCCGTACCTCCCTGCTCGGCATGGGCTTCCTGCCGCTGCAGGGCGGCCTGCCTGTCATCATTGACGGGCAGTGCCTGGGTGCGATCGGCGTGTCCGGCGTGACCTCCGAGGAAGACGAGCAGATCGGCCGCGCCGCGATTTATTCGGTATTTCCGAACGCCGTGTTTGTGCGCCCCGGCGACTGAGGCGGACATGACGCACTTGACCCTGAAGCGATTCGTAAACGGCATCGTCCTCGGCTTGCTGCTGTGCACGGTGGGCGCCGGACTCACACAGGACTATCCGACAAAACCGGTGCGCATCGTCACCGGATTCCCCCCGGGCGGCGGCGCCGACCTGGTGGCCCGTATCCTTGCCGACCAACTGACCAAGCAGCTGGGCGGCCAGTTCGTGGTGGTCAATACGGTTGGCGCCTCGGGCACCATCGCCGCGGGCGCGGTGTCCAAGGCGGAGCCAGACGGCTACACCCTGCTGCTCGCCACCACGCCTTTCACATTGAGCCCGCAGTTGTACAAGAGCGTGCCCTATGACGCGCTCAAGGGCTTCACCCCCATCGCGCGGGTCGGCGACGGGCCTTTCGGTATCGTCGTGCAAAGCCAGTCGTCGCTGCAATCGATCAGTGACGTCATCGCGGCGGCCAGGGCCAAACCCGGCGCGATCAACTACGGTTCGGGCGGCACCGCGAGCACCAGCCAGTTCGCGGGCGAACTGATCAAGATCATGGGCAAGGTGGACATCCAGAACATCGCCTATACCGGCCTGCCGGCCGCGCTCGCCGCGCTGATGGGCGGCCAGATCGACCTGGCGATCGCCGACCTGCCCGCGGTGACCGGCCATGTGCGCGCCGGGCGCCTGCGCATGCTTGCGGTCACTTCGGCGCAGCGCATCCCCATGCTGCCTGGCGTGCCCACGGTGGCCGAATCCGGATTGCCCGGCTACGACGTGGCGATCTGGTACGGCCTGCTCGCACCCGATGCGCTCCCCCGCCCGGTGCGCGACCGGCTGCAAGGCGCGATCGCGGCGATCTTCAAGGCGCCGGACAAGGCCCTTCTCGACCAGTTCACCGCGCTGGGCATCGTCGCCACACCGCTCAACACACCGGAGCAGTTTGCCGACTTCATCAAGACCGACTTTGCGTTCTGGAAAAAACTCGTGACCGATGCCGGGGTGAAACCCAATTGATTCAGCGGCGTCATCGGTCATCACCCTGAAACGCCCGACTGGCAACGGTTTCCAGCCGATTGCCGTTTCTTAACCCGATTCACTTAGGAGTCTTTTAAAAATGAAACGTCGGGAATTTCTTGCTGCGGCGGCTTTGTGCCTGCCGGTGTTGTCGCGCCAGGCGCTGGCCCAGACATCCGCCTATCCCAACAAGCCGGTGCGGCTGATCGTGCCCTTTGCGCCCGGCGGCACCGTGGACTTCATGGCACGCGCCATTTCGGCGGCCCTGGGCAAGCAACTCGGGCAGACAGTCATTGTCGAGAACAAGGGCGGCGCCGGCGGCGCGATCGGCACCATGGAAATGGTGCGCGCCGCGCCCGACGGCTACACGTTGGCCATGGTATCGCCATCCATTACGGCGGCCAACCCGGCGATCAATCCCAAGGTCCCCTATAACCCTGTGACTGACGTAACGCCCATCATCAACGTGGCGGCCTCACCGCACATGATTGCAATTCACCCGAGCTTCCCGGCGCGCAATTACAAGGACTTTCTTGCCGAGCTAAAGCGCCATCCGGGCCGCTACTCGTATGCGTCATCGGGCACAGGCGGCATCCTGCATTTGCAAATGGAGTACTTCAAGAGCGCGACCGGCACCTTTATCACGCACATCCCGTATCGGGGCGCCGGCCCGGCGGTGCAGGATGTAGTGGCGGGCCAATTGGCCATTGCCTACGATGCGCCGCCGTCGCTGATGCCTTTTGTCAAGGAAGGCATGCTGATCCCCATTGCGATCTGCGCGCCAACGCGCCTGAAGGATCTGCCCAACGTGCCGACCTTCAAGGAAGTCGGTGTCGATGGCCTCAGCCGCATGGCGCATTACGGCATCCTTGGACCGAAGGGCATGCCCAGGGACCTCGTCGACAAGATCAACGCCGCCACTAAAAGGGCACTCGACGAGCCCGGCTTGCGCGCGCGAATCGAGGGGACGGGATCGGTTGTCGTGGCCAGCACGCCCGAGGAGTTTGCCGCGGAGATCAAGGCCGATTACGAGTTGCTCAAGCGGGTCGTGGCCGAGCGCAAACTCACGCTTGAGTAAGCGCCGTCCGGCGGCGTCCGAACCCGGACCCTGAAGCATTTGGAGATCAGCGATGGAAGCAATCAAGGACATCGGTTTCATCGGACTGGGCGTGATGGGCGAGCCGATGTGCCGCAATCTCGCCAGCAAAACACCGTTCAGAATACGGGCCAACGACCTCTCGCCCGAGCCGTTGCACCGGTTGGCGGCGCATGGCGTGCAAGCCGTGTCCGAACCGGCGCCACTGGTGCAAGCCAGCGAGGTCATTTTTCTATCGCTGCCATCCGGCGAAGTGCTGCAACAGCTGGCACGCCAGCCACACGGCTTGCTGGCCTGCGCCCTGCCCGGCCAGGTTTTTGTTGACCTTGGCACAACGCCCGTAGATTTGACGCGCGAACTGGCCACCGGTTTCGCCGCCAGGGGCGCACGTTTTATCGACGCGCCGGTGGCGCGCTCGCGTCTCGCCGCCGAAGCGGGCACCCTCTCCTGCATGGTCGGCGCCGACACCGGGACCTTTGAGCACGTCAAACCGCTGCTCGCCACCTTTGCATCCGACATAGCGCTGTGCGGACCAACGGGCTGCGGCCAGGTGGTCAAGATACTTAACAACTATCTGCTGTACCAGGCGGGTGCGGCACTCTCCGAGGCCGCGGCGATTGCCGGGCGCTCAGGCATCGCGCCTGCACTGTTGTTTGAGGTCTTGTCCAAGGGCTCGGCCGACAGCTTTGCCGTACGGCACCACGGCATCAAGGCCATCGCACCGCGTGATTTTCCGTTGCGCAGCTTTTCGGTTGCGTACGCGCGCAAAGACATGCGTTACGCCATTGAGCTTGCCAACAGCGTCGGCTTTGACGCGCACTGGGGACACGATGTCGATGGCCTGTTTGAAAAAGCCATCGCCGCCGGTCATGGCGACGAATACTGGCCGGTGATCTCCCGGCTGTTCGAGAAAGAGGAGCGTTGAGCTCTGGAATATCCGGGGCTAGGCCCTTTTCTGTTCGCGCTCATCAGTGCCAAAATACCGGTAGTCCATCGTTCAACACCTCCTAATTCAACAGCTTATCGGTGTTGCACTTAGACCTTGATGCCACCGTTCCCCGTGCTACCCCGGTGCGACACAACTCGGCATCGCTTTGCTAGAAGCCAAAAATCCCCCTTAGCGCTTTCACGCCTTCTTGCACCGGGTCTGCGGGCTTGGCTGCGGCTGCGGGCTTGGCCGGTTCGGCTCCCTGTTGTGCCGGGGCGCTGCGGCCGCGCCGCGCGCCGCCCTCGCCCGCCGCGAGCATGGTCATGGCCGTTGACTTGAGCCGCAGCTTCATCGCCCACACCTGCTCCCAGGTCTGCTTGATGTCGGTGGGGCGCGGCGGCTGCACCAGGTTGAGCTCGTCGCCGTAGGCGATGAAGTTGAACATCGATCCCTCGCCCTTGAAAATGCCCGAGGGCACGCTGCAGTCGGTGGTCTGCGGCGTCATGACGATTTTTTCGCGGATCAGGCGCGCGACTTCGCCTGGCGCGATGTAGTCCATCAGCGTCTGGCCCATCACCTGCACTTCGCTCGATGACCACATCACGATGTCGGTCTCCGCCTCGCCCTGGCCCATGGCCGTGGCGAAGTAGCCGGTTGCGGTGGGGATGGCCTTCCACTTCACCGCAAACGCGCCGCCCGCGGTCTTGGCAATCGGATCAAATGCCACGGCCTCCATAAAATCGTGGCGATCTTCGACCGCGTAGCGAATTTCCGGCGAATAATTCCCGGCGACGACGTGATCGCCCCTGAGCGATGCGTTCGCCGGTATCGCGCGCGAATCCTCCGCATTGGGCCAGCTGCCATAGGTACGGTTGCGCCCCGGCGCCGGGCCGCGTGCGCGCGCAATCGGGCGACTGCGAAACACCTTGCCCGCATCCTCGGCGTTCATGTTTGCGAAATCAAAGATCACCGGCTGGCCGCTGCGTATCTGCTCGCCGCAGCCCCAGTAGATCAGCATGCGGCCCTTGGGCCGCTCGTACTCGGGCTCATCGCCCTCGCGCTCGCGCGTGGGCGCCTGGCTGCGCGGAGTAACCAGCGGCAGGCTCTGTCCCATGGCGAGCGCCGGCGGAATGGCATGCGCCGCGCGCGGATCGCCGCTTGCAGCCTGCGAAGAACCCAGTTCGAGCCGCATGCGCTTGCCGCCGGCCATGCCCGCTGGCATCAACGCACCCATGCCAGGCGGAATGTCCATACCCATGCCACCGGCGGTCTCCACGCTCATCCAGTAGACCGCGATGGGCGGGGTGACCTTTTGCTGCGCCTGTCCAATGGCGCCAAACGGGAGCGCCGCGGCAAGTGCGGCGGCGAGGATGCGGATTTTCATGATGGGGCCTTTCGTGTTTGTAGCCGGGGATCAGTCGCCCATTGTGCGCCGTTGCAACAGGACAACGCGTGTTCCCTGATCGGCGATACGCACAATTCACGGTCCATGCTAGCGGGCGCGGATCACTGAATCTTGATCTTGCTCAAATCGGGCTGAAATGAAGACCAGGCCCGAATGGCACGTGCTTAATCAAATACCGTCATTCCGGGGCCGCGTAGCGGAACCCGGAACCCATGGGGTTCGTCGCTTGGATACCAACTCAACCCCATGGATCCCCTCTCTGGTCCCCCGGAGGGCGATTCGCGGGGATGACGATAATCCCTAACGATTGCTGCAGTCGCTACCGCCCCCCTGCGCGTGCCCTGGTCGCCCGCCAGGTCAGTTCGTGATGCCCTCGAACAAATCGCGGCCCTTGGCGAGCGCGGCAATCTTCGCATCGGCGATGCCGCGCTTCAACATCCAGAAGCCGCAATCCGGGTGGATGTATTTGACGCGTCCGGTGCCGAGAACTTTCTCGGCGTGTTCGATCGCGCGCGCGATGTGGTCGGCCGACTCGGTCACGGTGGCCTTGATATCGACCACGCCCAAACCGAAACCGATTTTCGGATCGAGATCGCGGAACACCTGCAGTTCCTCCACCGGCCGGTGCGCACACTCCATCACGACGTGATCGACATGCAGCGCGTTGAGGTATTTGATCAGGCTCTCCCATCCGCCCTTCTGGATGCTCTGCCCGCCGTAGTTGCCGAAACACAGGTGCACCGCCGGCACGGTCTTGACCGCGTCAAGAACACGGTTGAGCGATGAAGCGGCCCATTCCCACTCTTCCGGAGCGCCCGGCAGGTTGGCCTCGTCGAGCTGGATGATGTCGGCCTCAACATGGCGCACCTGCTCGGCGAGCACGTCGGCAAGCGCGTGCGCCAGCGCCGGGGTGTCCTTGTAATGCTTGTTGACCAGCATCTTGGCGAGCATGTGCGGGCCGGTGACGGTGAACTTGAAAGTCTTGGTCGCCAGCGTCGCCGCGCGCCGGCAGGCCAGCGGCAGGTCGAGGGTGCCGCTGCCAAGCGGACCTTCGACCACGCCGGGCGGACGGGTGCGAAAGCGCGTGCCCTCGGCACGCCGGTAGGCGAGCCGTTCCTCGAAACTCATGCGAAATCCAACGCCGTCCATCGGCCGCACGAAGTATTCGATCATGCCGTTGGTCTCGGGGTGGTTGATGTCGAAGCGGTACAACTCGCCGTCGCAGACCACATCAACGCCGGCCTGCTCCTGGCTGGCGATCACGGCGCGGGTGGCATCGATCAAGGCCTGTTCTGACGGCGCGGCCACCAGCCATTCCGGGACGGGGTAAGAACCAACAACGGTAGTCTTGATACGTGGCATGCGAGCTCCTTGACGATTGGCACAACAGGTGGGAGGCGTGCGGCCCGGCGGCGCGCGGCGCGCGCCCGGGCTGGCGAAACAACGGCGATGCTAGCACAAGTAACCAGGCGGTTAGCCGGGTGTTGCGGGGAAATCAGGCGGGTTGCACGGGCGCGATGACCGGCTGCATCGCGGAGAATTCCGGCATCGCCGCGCTGGCGTAGCCGGCGCAATCGAGCGAAGCGAGCGCAATGCGGCCCGACGCTATTTTCAGGCGTACCGCGCCATGCGATTGCTCGTACATATCCGGATGGGCCGAGAGGAACGCCCGTTGTTCGCTCGCGGGCAGTGCAGCCATGCCGTTTACATAGTGATGGCCGTTGCGCTCGACATGGGTGACGCCCAGAAAATTGACCAGCGCGAGGTCCTGCTGCACCGCCAACCCGGCCTGCGTGGTCAAGTCTTCAGCGGACATGAAAAAACGCGGCGCACCGCCCTCGGCATTCCATTTCGCGCAGCGCGCGGCATTGAGGACCGACTTGTACAGGCCTTTGCAGGTCTTGCTCGACACACCGGTGTAGCCGCGCCCGCGCGCCTCGACAAAGGTATCAAGGGTGCCGTCAGATTCGTCCACGATCACCGGCAGGCCGAGGACATTTCCCCGGAAATCGGCTTCCAGCGCGGATTTGCGGGCGATCGGCTGCTCCACAAACAGGATGGACGCGGTGAGGCGCCCGAGCGCCGGGCTGGCACGCATCCGCCCCAGCAGTTCGGCCACCTGCTGCGCGTTGTCGTATTGCTCGTTGCCGTCAAGCGAGGTGAAATAAGGCTGCGGCGCGCGGTCCAGCACCGCGGCAATCGCCTGCAATCGCGCGAGGTCGGCATCCAGGTTGCCGCCGACCTTGAGCTTGAAATAGCGATGGCCGTAGTGCGCCACCACCTGCTCCAGGGTTTCGGGCAGGCCGTCGTCAAGCGGTTCCTTGAGGTCGGCCGCGGTGATGGCGTCGACCATGCCCACGGTATGACGCGCCTCGATCGACACAGCTGGCTTTTGCAGGGCGAGAAAACGCCCGAAATCGATGCCGGAAAATTCGGAACGCGCATCGCCGATGCCGGCGAGGTTGCCGTGCATCGCGGCGTAAAACGAGACGCCGTGGGCGCGACACAGCGCGTCAAGGACCGCGCGGTCGAGCAGCGCCGGCCCGTAACTGGCGAGCAGCGGATTGTAGCCGCGCGCGGCGCCCGCACGTTGGTGTGCGTCGTAGTGGCGCGCGAAGTGGCCGAAGGCGGTGCCGGGTGCCTGGTCGGACAGGTAGGCCTCGCGCGCCAGCAGCAGCACGTCGCGCAACTGGTTGAAGTTGTCCTCGTTGCTCAGGGCGAGGTTCTTGTCGAACCACTTGGGCGCCATCACCTCCGCCGCCGCACCGCTGACTTCGCGCCCGTCGGACATGCGGATGCGCGCCCGCGCAAACGCCTGCGGGCAGTGCGTCAGCGTAACCACACCGAAGCGAAACGGCAGGCGCAGCACCACCGACCGCTCGAACAGGTCGATGCTGCAAACCACAAACGGGGTGGCGCTGCCGCGTGCGCGGATCGGCGTATTGGTCGCCACTGGACTGGCTTTGCTCAATCCATCGCCAGCACGCCGGTCGCCTTGAAAATGGTGCGGATGCGTCCGGTGTATTCGCTGAACTTCTCGGTCATGCTGTCGAGTTTTCGCGGGCGAGGCAGGTCGATGTCGATGATCTCGGCGATGCGCCCGGGGCGCGGGCTCATCACCACCACGCGGTCGGCCAGCAGCACCGCCTCTGGAATGCTGTGGGTGATGAACAGCGCCGTCTTGCGCTTTTCCATCCAGACCCGCTGGATGTCCATGGAAATCTGCTCGCGCGTGAGCGCATCGAGCGCGCCGAACGGCTCGTCCATCAGCAGCAGCGGCGGGTCGTGCACCAGTGCGCGGCAAATCGACACCCGCTGGCGCATGCCACCGGATAACTCGAACGGCTTGTGGTTCTCGAACCCCTTGAGGCCTGTTGCCTCGAGCAGGTGCCGCGCCACCGGCTCGTACCTGGCGCGCTCGAGCTTGCGAATGTCCACCTGCAGCAGCACGTTGTCGAGCACGTTGCGCCAGTCGAGCAGGATCGCGTCCTGAAAGACGATGCCCAGGTCCGTCTGCGGCGCATTGACCACGCGCCCGCCCACCGTGATGGTGCCCGAGCTGAGCGGCTGCAGGCCGGCGACCATTTTAAGGATCGTGGTCTTGCCGCAACCGCTCGGGCCGACGATGGCGACGAACTCCGACTCACGGATGTCGAGGTTGATCTGGCCGCAGGCCTCGACCGGGCCGGCCTTGGACTGGTAGACCTTGCCGACGTTGTCGAGGCGTATGTAAGCGTCGGCCGCCATTATTTTTTCGGCATGTAAGGCGGTTCGGACAGGTACTCGTTGGTGAAGTACGCGTTCAGGTCGGCCTGCGGGGTGAGCTTGGCAAATTTCGACAGCAGGTCCTGCGAGTCGCGCCAGTCGCCGATGTCGGTGACGCCGATGGGCTTGCCCTTGGTGCGCTCGGTTCGGATGATGCTCATGGTGCCATCAACCTCAAGCAGGGCGATCTCCTGGGTGAACACCGGCGCGGCCTTGCGGAAGATTTCGGCCGCCTCGGCGCGATTGTCAAAACTGTACTGCCAGCCGCGCTGCGAGGCGCGCAGGAAGCGCCGCAGCTGGTCCTGGTTCTTGGCCTCCTTGACCCAGTTGCTGTTGACGATCATGGCCGAAGAGAGCGTGGTCACGCCGCCCATGTCATAGAGCCGGGTCCAGCCCATTTTGACGCCGGTCTGCAGCTGCATGCGCGGCCCCTGGTCCATGAAGTAGCCCAGCAGCGCGTCAGCCTGCTTGTTGAGCACCGCCTGCTCCTTGCCCTGCGGGTTGGCCACCGTGATGACCTGCACGTCTTCGACTTTCATGCCGAGCTTGCCCATGAAGGCGGTAAAGATGGCGAGGCTGGCGTCACCGGCGGTCATGGCGATGCGACTGCCCTTGATGTCGGCGATCTTGGTAGGACGTGCGGCATCGGCCCGGTAGATGAAGGCCATCGGACTTTGCTGCAAGGTCACGCCCACCGACTTGATCGGCATGCCGTTGGAAATGCCGCGCATCATGGTGGCGGCGTCGACGTAGGCCACCGGGCTGTTACCCGATGCGACAAGCTGTGCAACGGTGGTCGAACCGCTGCCCTCCTGGATTTCGACTTCGAGTCCTTCCTCGGCGTAAAAGCCCTTGTCGCGCGCCACGAAGAACGGCGCGTGCTCGCCGTACAGGGTCCAGTTGAGCCGGAACGGGAATTTCTCCAACTTGGGTTGGGCAAAAGCCTGGCCGCCGCACATAACCAACAGCAACAAAAGCAGTATGCGTTTCATGTTTCCTCCTTTGGGTGAAATTGCCAAACTACATCGTTCCCGAACCTTCGCGCACGCGATGCGTCACGTGCCAGGGTATCAAGAATGCCTCAAGAAACTCGACCAGGTAAAAGAACACCAGCCCGATGACAGTCAGGGCCACGATGGTTGCGAACATCAGCGCGGTCTCCATGTTGGAATTGGTCACCAGCAGCAGGTAGCCCAGGCCCTTGTCGGCGCCGACGAACTCGCCCACCACCGCACCGGCCACCGACAGGGTGGCGGCAACCTTGAGGCCGCTAAAGAGATAAGGCAGGCTGGTCGGCAGGCGAAACCGCGCAAACAACTGCCAGCGCGTCGCGCCCATCGAGCGCGCCAGGTCGGTCATTTCGGATGACATCGATCGCAGCCCCACGGCGGCATCGATGACGATCGGGAAAAACGAGATCAGGAACGCCACCAGCACCTTGGGCGTGGTACCCACCCCGAACCAGACCAGGAAGAGCGGCGCAATCGCCACTTTGGGCACCACCTGGAAAAACAGCAGCTGCGGCGTGATGAAGCGGTCGAAGCGGTGCGACGAGGTGATGCCGATCGCCAGCGGAATGGCAATGGCCACCGCGAGCACATAGCCGAGCAGCATTTCGTAGGTGGTCACCCAGCCATGGAACAGCAGCTTGGGAAATTCCTGCACGAACATTTTTGCCACTTCGGTGGGCGGTGGCATCAGATAGCGCGGCACATTGAACAGCCAGACGCCGGTTTCCCAAACCGCCAGGAACATCAGAATGCCGGCCAGCGGCGAGAGTCGATTCATCATATGCAAGCAGCCTGCGTGAGGGTCTGGAGGGCCGTGGCGTCGGGCGTCACGCCCAGGCCGGGAACCGATGGTACCCCGACCAGGTCGCCAACGGCGCGAAAAGCCGCGTCGGTGGTGCCGCGATCGGCCAGGTACTGCGGTCCGTTCAGGGCGGCCGGCTGCGTCAGGCCGGTCCAGGCGAATAAATGCACCGATGCCGCCAGCGATAATTCGGGGTCGGTCAGCCCCGAGGCAAACAGCCGCAGGCCGTCGCGTTGCATGCCCTCGACTATGCGCGAGGCATGCCACAAGCCGCCGCAACGGGCCACTTTCATGGCGATGCCATCGAGCATGCCAAGCGCCGCGAATTCCTCCGCTTCAACCGGCGACACAATGCCCTCGTCCATCAGAATGGTCAGCGCGCCCTGCCGCCTGAGGCGCTGGTAGTCGCGGATCCGGTTTGGCGGCAACGGCGATTCCAGGGCCGCCAGCCCGAGGTCGGCAAGCCGGGGCGCCTGTGCCAGCGCGGTGTCAAGCGCGTAGCCGGTATTGGCATCACCCCAGTGAAAGCCCTCCGGTGCAAAGCCGGTAACCAGTCGCACCAGTTCAAGATCAAACGCCGGTGACTGCGGCGGCCCGAGCTTGACATTGAAATTGCCGTAGCCGAGTTGGCGCCCCTGTTCGAGCAGGCGCGCGGCCTGGTCCAGGCTGGTGGTGTTGATGGTATAGCTGAGGCGGATTTCGGTCGGGTCGCCGGCGCGGCCAACGTCGTTTGAGGGCGCGCTGCCAAGCAGCGTGCGGACCGGCCTGCCGGCCTGCTTGCCCCACAGGTCATAGCAGGCCAGGTCGATGGCGGCCTTGGCGAGCGGCTGGCCGACCGAAAACGACGGGCGGATTGCGCTCTCCATGCGCGCGTGCACCGCAGCAAGGTCGGACGGGTCGGCCCCGAGCACTGCGGCGGCGAGGTAGTGGCGCAGCGTGCTCTCGACCGATTCTACAGTCTCGTAAGTCCAGGTCTCGACCGGCACCGCTTGCCCGTAACCCTGGCGGCCGTCGGCGTCGGTCAGGCGCACCAGCACGCTGGGTCGCAAGCCTGAATTGAAGAATTTGAAATCGCCGACCAGCGCGTAGTCACGCCGGCCGACCTCTACGCGTGTGATCGGGCTCATTCCTGCACTACCGGTCGGACCGGTGGCAAAGGGCAGCCGATTGCGGCTTGATGAGCGGGATCGGCGTATGCCGGAAGGGTTTGATCGGGTGACGCACGGTGCCAGAATATTAGCAGACTGACCTGCGCCCTGTTAGCTGGCGCGGTCACTTCAAGGGACCACGGTTTTAGAGGCGGCGGCGCAAATACCGGGGTCGTGCGGCAAATGCCTCAGGCCGGCCCCACCCGCAAACGTCCGACTGACGGTGAGACGGGGGTTTCGCCGAGAATTCTCGGCGCCCGTCGAACGGCCTCGGCCTGTCGGCCGAGGCGCGCCCTGCAAGGGGCTTTCCAGCCATTTATCCGGCATCGGCTAGAATCGGCCACATCGTCGAACAACGCGCAGGCGGGTGCATGGACTCTCGGATGGCAGGCAGGATCGCGCTGGTTACCGGCGGTGCGGGCGGCATTGGCGGCGCGGCGGGGGAACTGTTTTGCGTCCACGGCGGCAAGGTGTTGCTGGTCGATCGCGATGCGCCGCAACTGGATCGCATGGCGGCAGGCATACGCGAGCGCGTGGCGGGGGCCGCGGTGACAGTGTGTGCGGCTGATGTGACGCAAGCATCCGATGCGGCGCGCGCCGTGGCGCAGGCCGTGGCGCAGTTTGGTGCACTCAATGTGCTCATCAACAACGCCGCGGTGCGCTATCTCGCACCCGTCGCCGAAGCCGACATCGCCCAATGGGAGGCGCTGTTTGCCGTCAACCTGATGGGCGCGGTAAACATGTGCAAAGCCGCCCTGCCCGAATTGCGCAAAGCGTCCGGTGCGAGCGTGGTCAATGTCGCCTCCACCTACGCCCTGGTCGGGCGCAAGGGCTTTGGCGCCTACGACGCCGCCAAGGCGGCGCTGCTCTCGCTCACCCGCACACTTGCATTTGAGGAGGCGGCACACGGCGTGCGCGTCAACGCAGTCTGCCCCGGCGGCACGCTGACGCCCTTCACCATAGGCCGCGGCGCGGCGCGCGGCATTGGCGAAGCGGCGCTGCGCGCCGAAGCCAAGGCCGACACCCTGCTCAAGCGCTGGGCCGAAGAAAAGGAAGTCGCCTACCCGATCATGTGGCTCGCCTCGGGCGAGGCTTCTTACATGACAGGCGCGGCGCTGATGGTGGACGGCGGCACGTCCATCATGTAATGGCGCGTCAGACCGGGCAGTCGAGTGCGCCCGGTTTCACCGCGTGGCGCTCGCCCGCGGTAGCCTGGCTGACAAAGGCTGCGGCGATCATGCGGCGCACCCTGACCACGTCCTCGTCCGGCCCGAGCAAAAACTCCGAATTGCGCGCCGCCAGCAAGTCGCCCTGCGCCTCGGCGGCCCAGGCGTCCTCTTCATTGACTTTTTCCAGGCGCTTGATCGCCACCTCTTCAAAGGTCTTTTTCGCGCGGGCCCGCTCGGCGTCGGTGCCGGCGCGAAATGCCAGAAAGCGCACGATCAGCGTATGCGTTTCGTCGAGGGGAATCTGCCACAGCCGCGCCGCATACGACGGCACACCGGGCGCCGGCGTGATCGGGTTGGTGGTAAGGCATGGCAGTGCAAAACGCGCGCCCCTTACGTCGCGGGTGAAATGGCCGTGGCCGATGGGCTTGCCCTCGAGGTCCACCGACACGCCGCGAATGCCGTGCGAACTGCGCACAATTTCCACGCGCCGGTCGGCCAGCCGCACCCCACCCTGGCGCAGCGCATCGGCTTGCGACTGCGACGAGGTGTGCAGCGTCACCGCGTGATAGGCGTCGCTGCCGTCAATGGCCAGCAGCCAGTTGGCCTTCCACACCGCGGTGGGCAGGCGAAAGCAGACAAATTCATCGGGCTTGAGCAGTTCCTCGGGCACTTCTGTGGCAAGCGGCGGCGGCGGAAAGGCCTGCGCATCGCCGATATAGGCCCAGATGTAGCCGCCCAGCTCCTCGGCCGGGTAGGCGCGCACGCCGACCATGTCGTGCAGCTTGCTGCGTTCCTTTTCCCAGGGGATCAGCGTGCAGCTGCCGCGGCCGTCAAAGCGCAGCCCGTGCAGCGCGCACTGCAACTCGCCATCGAGCACGCGGCCGACCGACAGCTTGATGCTGCGGTGCGGACAGCGGTCGGTGACTACGCAGGGCTTGCCCGCAGCGTCGCGCCAGGCGGCAAAGGATTCACCCAGCACCCGGAAGGCCAGCGGGTATTCGCCGCCAAGCTCCTCGGACTGCAGCACCGGGTACCAGTAATTGCGCAGGCCCGCCGGCAGTCCTGCTGGGATACCCGGTGCGACCTCGGGAAGCTTTGTCGGCCCGTTCATAAGCCCCTCTTTTCCCTTAGTCGGCCTTGATGCCGAATTCGCGCACGATGCGGCCGTAGCGCGCATGGTCTTCGCGCATTTCCGCGCCGAAGGCCTCGGCGGTGCCGCCGCGCGCGTCCATGCCGCCTGCGATCATGCGCTCGCGCACATCGGGCATGGCGAGCACCGCGTTGACCTCCTGGTTCATGCGTGCGATCACCGCAGCCGGCGTTCCGGTGGGCGCAAAAATGCCATACCAGGCGTCGGTCACCACCCCCGGATAACCCAGCTCGGCCATGGTCGGCACATTGGGCAGCAAGGGCGTGCGGCGTTTTTCGGTCACCGCAAGCACGATCAGCTTGCCCGAGCGAAGGTGCTGCGCAATGCCCCCGCCCATGGCGACAAAGAGCACCTGCACCTGGTCACCGAGCACCGCCGTCACCGAAGGCGCGACGCCCTTGAACGGGACATGCTGCATGTCCACGCCCGCGGCCTTGCGAAACAATTCGCCGGCGATGTGCATGGGCGAACCGTTACCGGCGGTCGCATAAGCCAGGCCGGGCTTGCTCTTTGCGAGCGCCACCAATTCGGCCACGGACTTGACACCGAGCGTGGGGCTTACCACCAGGATCATCGGCGTGGCGGCCGGCATGATCACCGGCACAAGGTCGGCCATCACGTCCACACCACCGCCGGCGCCCTTGGTCAGTACGTGCGGCGAGATGGCGATGGTGTTCGGCGCAATCAGGAAGGTATAGCCATCGGGCGCCGACTTGGCCACGGCATTGGCGCCGGCCAGCCCGCCCACCCCGGGCCGGTTGTCGACGATCAGCGTCTGGCCCATACGCGTGGAAAATTTTTCACCGAGGATGCGCGCAAACAAATCCGGTCCGCCGCCGGGCGGGAACGGCACCACCATGGTCACCGGCTTGGCCGGCCAGGCCTGCGCCTGCACCACGGGCGACATCAGCAGTGCCGGCAACAAGGCCAGCACCGCGGAAATCACCAGCACAAGTCGGCGCGAACAGCGGGGCATTTGGTCTGGGTACATGGCTGGCACTGGTGAAAATCCTTTGAAAGTGTCTGAAAAATCGCCGTTATTGCAATAGCTGGGAGATAACGCCGGAGTGGCTGAATCTTAACTTTTGAGATGCCAAAGTCAAGGCGAAACGCGCACACCGAAAGGACTGCCTGAGTGCACGCATCCCGGGCGCAGAAACGCTACACTGCTAAAACTTTGCAGCGCAGCCTCGCAACGACCAGGCAAGCCGCATTTCCCGTGACACGCACCAAGGGGAGGACCACCATGAAAACCATCATCGCCATAGCAGGCGCACTGCTCCTGTCCGGCATCGCCGCCGCCGCGGAAATCAAAGTGGTCTCCACCCAGGCCACCGAGCCCGCCTACCTCGAACTGGTGGCGCAGTTCGAGAAGCTGACCGGGCACAAGGTCGCGTCGATATTCTCGGGCACGCTCAACGTGCAAAAGCGCCTGGCAGACGGCGAGCCCTTCGACCTGATCATCATGGCCGGCCCGGCGATAGACGAGCAGGTCAAACTGGGCAAGGCCGTTGCCGGCAGTCGCGTGGACTTTGCCAAGTCGGGCACCGGCCTCGCCGTCAAAAAAGGCGCGCCCAAGCCGGACATCAGCACGGTCGAGGCTTTCAAGAAATCCATGCTCTCGACCAAATCCATCGGCTATTCCACCGGTCCGAGCGGCGTGTACATGCTCAGCGTGTTCGACAAACTGGGCATCACCAGCGAGATCAAGGGCAAGCTCAAGCAAACGCCTTCAGGCGTGTTCGTCGGCACCCTCGTCGCCACCGGCGAAGCCGAGGTGGGCTTCCAGCAAATCCCCGAACTGATCCACTTTGAGGGCATCAACTACGTCGGCCCGCTGCCCGGCGACCTGCAACGCCTGACCATGTTCTCCACCGCCATCCACAGCGGCGCAAAACAGGCCGATGCCGCGAGGGAACTGGTGAAATTCATCACCTCGCCCACAGCCGCACCGGTCATCAAGAAGCACGGGCTGGATCCGGCCTGAGCGCGGCAGTAGCCGCGGCGCACCCGGACAGCACCTTCCACTTTATTTTTAACTGCACTTGGAACCGATCATGATGCATTCGTCCATCCTTGAATACCTGCAGCGGCGCGTGCGGCGCGCCCTTGCTCCCGGCCTGCTCGCACTCGGCTGCCTGCTGGGCGCCGGCAGCGTGCTGGCGCAGCCGGCGACCATCAAGCTGCTGGTCGGCTTTCCACCCGGTGGCGGCACCGACGCCATCGCCCGCCTGCTGGCCGACCGGCTCAAGGACCAGTTGGGCAGCCATGTCATCGTCGAGAATCGCGCCGGTGCCGGCGGCCAGCTTGCGGCGCAGGCCTTGAAAGCCGCCCCGCCCGACGGCGGAACGCTGTTCCTGTCGCACGACCACTCAATCTCCATCCTGCCGCTGGTGATGAAGAACCCGGGCTTCGACCCGGAACATGATTTCACCGCGGTGGCCGGCTTCGCCAGCTTCGTCAACGGGCTCGCGCTCTCGGGCGGCACGCCGGCCAAGTCGATGAACGAGTACATCGAGTGGGTGCGCGGCAAGGGCCGCGGCACCGTGGGCGTACCCGCGCCGGCCTCGGTGCCCGAATTCCTCGTCACGGTCATAGGCAGGAAATACGGCCTCGACCTGCAGCCCGCGCCCTACCGCGGCAGCGCACCGATGATCGCCGACATGCTGGGCAACCAGATCAGCGCCGGGGTGGCATCGGTGCCCGACTTCATCGAGTACCACAAGAGTGGCAAGGTGCGCATGGTCGCCGTGCTCGGCGGCAAGCGCCAGGCCGCATTGCCCGACGTGCCCACCTTCACCGAGCTTGGCATCGCCGGTTTTGAGGACGTGCCCTATTACGGCATCTTCGCACCCAAGGGCACGCCAGCCGCGGTGATCGAGCGCCTTTCCGATGCCGTGGCCAAAGTCATCGCCACGCCGGACGTGCGCGCCCGCCTCACCGACCTGGGTCTCACCGTCGAGCACATGAGTCCGCAGCAACTGGCCAGCCGCGAGCGCGCCTACGCCAGGGCGTGGGCGCAGATCATCGGCGCGAGCGGGTTCAAGGCGCAGTAGCCGGCAAGCGCTGGACGCCGTCGCGGCCCGGAGAGACGGAGGGCGGGGAACCGGTGAGTCATGCCGCGGGAAACATCCAATTTAAAGACCCGCCACCCGTTCCTTGCTTTTTTACACGGCCCATTCGGCAAGGAACAAACTATTTCTTCTTGTTGAGTTCCTTCCACGGGTCCTTGACGGCCGTTCCCACCGTTTCGAGCTCAAAATTAACCAGTTGCCCGCCTACTTTACGCACTTCGCGCAGGTAGACGTTCTGTACGACATCACGCGTCTCCGGATCGATAAAAATCGGCCCGCGCGGACTGTTGTCGTTCTTGTATTTCTTGAGTAACCCCATGGTCACGTCCGGATCGAACTTGCCCTTCTGTTCGCGAATGGCGTAGTAGATGGCATCCATTGCATCCCAGGCGCCCACCGTCATGAAATTGGGCGTGGTTTTCTCGCCGTATTCCTTCTTGTATGCGGCGACGAAAGCCTTGTTCGCCGCGCGCTCGGCCGCAGCGGAGTAATGGAATACGGTGAGCACACCGATTGACACGTCACCCATGTTGGGCAACTCTTCATCGGTGGTGATGTCGCCGGTGCCAATCAGCTTGATACCGGCCTTGTCCAGCGCAAGGTCTCCGAACGTTTTCATCACTGAAATAGCCTGCCTGCCCGCCGGCACAAAGACGTAAAGCACATCGGGCTTCGCATCCTTGATGCGTTGCATGTATGGTGCAAAATCCGGATTCGCGAGCGGCATGCGCACGCTCCCCACAATCTTGCCACCACCTTCGGTGAACCCCTTGGTGAAGGCGGCGACCGAATCATGCCCGGGCGCGAAATCGCTGACCGCGGTGTAGGCGGTCTTGTAGTTCTTTGCCGCCCAAACCCCCAGCGGCAGGCTAGACTGCCACGGCGCGAAGGACAGCCGCACTATATACGGTGACATTGTCGTAATCGCCGACCCGGTGGCATTCATGATCACCATGGGCACCTTGGCCTCGGTGCTCAGGTCTGCCGATGCCATCGCGTTCGGTGTCCAAACATGGCCGGTCAGCATCTGCACCTTGTCGCGGACTATCAGTTCCTGCGTGAGCTGCTTGGCCTTGTCCGGGTTTGGCCCGCCGTCGTCCCGGGTAATGATCTCCACGTTGACGCCTGGCGGCAGCTTGTCCTGATTGAGCTTCATGTAAAGCTTGATGCCCTTGCTGATGTTCTCCCCAAGCGTTGCGTTCGGGCCGGACATCGTGAGAATCGCGCCGATCTTGATCGTCTGCGCCAGCACCGGGGTAGTTCCAAGCACCATTCCGGCGACCGCCACCATAGCAACTGCGAACAAGCCTGTTTTAGACTTCATGACATATTCCTTTTCATGTTTGCCGTACCACCCCTTGGCTTTTGATTGATCCCTTTTTTTCGCCCGCGCCACTTGCAATGCAACGCAGCTTCAATTTATGGCTTCTTCTGCCGCTTTTCCATTAACGCGTTGAATTCCGCCGGATCGAGAACCTCGCCCAGCATTTGTTCCCACCTGCCGCCTTTTTCAATCATCTGCTCCCGGGCCCGCACCCGGTAGTAGGTCGGGTTTATCCCCATCGACATGTCCGCGGATTGCGGCGCCGTGAGAACCTTCAACAAAAGACGTCGTGTTGCCATGACGGCCGTGTCTGTCGTGCCAAGGTGCTCCTTCGTCCGGTCCACTATCGGGCCCATGCTCTCTTGCACCGCATGGTCCTGTGTATTGATGCCGTCTATCCCGCTGTAGGATTCATTCTTCTGGACAGACCTGTCGATCTTCCAGTCCACATCCAGGTTGCGGGTCTTCCTGTGATCAGACCCCACTTCGCCCTCGGCGCGGCCGCGAGACCATTCCAGGTCGGCCTTTTCCTTGTCGGTGAACGGCTCATCGCCATACTTTCCGATCCAGTTATAGACCATCGTGTTTTCATCATCCATCGGGACAAACATATGCCCGTTGATTATCGGCTGAAGACGCTGGCCGTCGCCGCCCAGCTCAAAGGGGAAGAAGGTATAAAACGGCACGACGTAGTGATAAACCTTTGCCCATGTTTTTTGATCGTCAAACGGCCGGATGGAGGCATAGGCGTGCCCGTAACTCGTCAGGACAACTTCGTCCCGCAGCACGACCGGCTTGGTCCACAAGCCGCGAAGACCGGCGCGTTTGCTGTCCTTGGAAATAATGGTGTGCAGTGCGGAGGCGTGCATGCTGTCTATGCCCCCCTCGAGCGCCTGCAGCCAATTGCATTCCTGCCAGGTTCGCGAAACCACGCGTTGCTCCGCGCGAAGCTGTGTCCACTCGAACTTCGGGTGTGCCGGCGGCGCTCCCTCCCCAAGGTATGCCCAGACGACACCTCCAATTTCAACCGTCGGATACGCATTCAAACGAATCTTGGACTTGTACGGGCTGTCGGCCGGCTCTGTCGGCATGTCTACGCACCGCCCGCTTACATCGTATTTCCACCCGTGGTACACGCAGCGAATTCCATTCTCTTCGTTGCGCCCGAGATAGAGTGACACCAGGCGATGCGCACAGAATTCCTCCAGAAGACCGACCCGTCCCCCTGAATCCCGAAAAGCGACCAGCCGCTCACCCAACAACCTTATGCGCACAGGGGGGCCGTCGCGGGCTTCGATCTCCGAGGAGAGCAGAGCCGGAACCCAGTGCCGGCGCATCAGCACTCCCATTTCCGAACCCGGGCCGACCCGCGTCAGTTGCTCGTTTTCATGTTTCGATAGCATTGCCTAACCCCGTCCTGAAAACTGTAGATTTTCCGCGAAACAATATATCCGGCTAACCCGCTTAAACAGGCCGGGATCCATGGATTCTAACGGAACCTGCGCGACGTGCCGGCCCGCGCCTTGGGTAGTTTAAGGGGACAGACTACGGTTTTTGAGAAGACAGCAGAGCAAACACCGGTAGCCGTCGGTGAAATTTCCCAGGGCATCACCCGCAAACGCCCGGCTGGAGGTGAGACGGGGGCTTCGCCGAGAACCATCGGCGCCTGGCGAACAACCTCGGCCTACCGGCCGAGGTGCGCCCTGCAAGGGGCTTTCCAGCCATCACCCTCAGTCCGCGGCGACCCCGTATTTGGCTGCCAGGCTGAGCCAGCGATCGATCTCGTCGTGCAAGAAGGCTTGTTGTTGTGCTGCGGGAATATTCAGCACGCGGCCGCCGTCGCGCTCGATCTTGGCGACAAAGTCGGCTTCGCGGTTGATCGCAGCGAGGGCCTCGCGTAGTTTCGCCACCACCGACGCCGGCGTCGCGGCGGGCGCAAAAATGCCAAACCAGCTCTCGCCCTCAAAGCTGACGACGCCCGATTCATTGATGGTAGGCACGCCGGGCAACTGCGGTGTGCGCGCCACCGAGGACACCGCCAGGCCCTTCAAGCGTCCCGACTGCACGTAGGGCTTGGCCGCCGACAGGTTGTCGAACATCAGGTCAAGCCGGCCGCCCAGCATTTCCTGGTGCGCCGGTGCCGCGCCCTTGAAGGGCACATGCACCAAGTCAAGACCCATGCTCTTGAAGAGGATCGTGCCCCACACCTGTTGCAAGCTGCCAAGGCCCGCCGAGCCAAAGGTGAGCTGGCCGGGGCGCGTCCTGGCGTACTGCACCAGTTCGGCAAGATTGGCCGGCGGCAGGTCAGCCCGCGCGAGCAGCACAAAGGGGTAGGCCGACACATAGCCTATGGGCACGAAGTCGCGCTCCGGGTCGTAGGGCAGGTTCTTGATCAGCGCCTTGTTCATCACCATGTTGAAAATACCGCCCACCAGCAGCGTGTAGCCATCGGCGGGCGCCTTGGCGACAAATTCGGTGCCAATCAGCGAGCCGGCGCCGGCGCGATTCTCCACCACCGCCGGCTGGCGCAGCAGTTCGGCAAGGCGTTGCGCCACCGTGCGCCCGAGTATGTCGGTGCCCCCGCCGGGCGGCTGCGGCACGATGACCTTGATCGGCCGGTTCGGATAATCCTGGGCTGCGGCCTGCCCCGGCGCCAGCGCCAGAAACGACGCGACGAGCGCGGCACAAAACAGTTTGGGGGCGTGGCGATTCATGGCGTCTCCAGCGGTGCGGGTGGGCGGGTCGGCGCAAAGCGGCGCGCCAGCCCGGCGGAGTTTGTCACCTTTCAGCCGAATGCGCCGCGCCTGACCGGCTCCGGGAGCATTGGATCTAGGGAAGCTCTGATTAAGTCCATAAATCGTCATTCCCGCGAAAGCGGGAATCCATTTTGACTCAATGAATCCACGCTTTAGGTCAAGGTGGATTCCCGCTCCGCGATTAAGGCATTCGAGGACAAGCTTCGCGGGAATGACGGACTTAATCAGAGCTTCCCTAGTTTTATCTCCCCGGCGCCACTGGATACTGCAACCTCAAGAATTCAAGGTTGCGGATGGCCGATTATCGAGGGTCTCGTAAAACGTACCGGGGCGAATGATCCGATTCGCTCTATCTATCTGCGTGACCCGGAGGGGAACCTGATAGAAATTTCAGAGTTGATGACCGCCCCACCCAAATAGCCGGCCTTGAGGCCCTGATACGTCACCCGGCAGTCTACGGCGCAGGGATCTCCCCGATAAGCCGTGGGCGGATCTACCGCACGCTGAGGCTGAAATCCCTGAGCACTTCCATCGCCAAGCCGGAACGCGCACCGATTTGCGCGGCGTCGAAACCAGGCCCAAAAAACGCGGTGTACGACGGGTGAGCCGCCGCGTCAGGCTTCTCCAAGCGACGAAAGCCCATGCTCCATTGCGCAAACTCACGTTCCTTTATCGGCGCCCGCTCAATGACAACAAAGTCTTTGTGACGAGGATCGCGGGCGATGCGATTGTAGGTTTCGTCAACCGCCGTCTCCTCTCCTTCAAGGACCTGCATGAAGTTCCCCCCTGCGTAGAGGAGCATTCCGGTCACATGGTTTGAAGCGTTATGGCGCTCCGAAATCGCGAGGATCCTGTCGAGTTCAGCGTCATCGTATTCAGTGTTTGCGGTACTAACGTAAATCAGATGGATAAGAGGCATGGCCTTGCAGTCGAGAATGTCGGGAAAAGCATACCCTAATGACGGTTTCTTGACGGGCAATTGCTCATTTCCAATTCAATCGGCCGCCAACGAAGGCGCAATCGGGGACAGACCAATCGGGGACAGACCACGGTTTGAATTGTTTTCATATCGGAGACCACCCCGAAACGCCCGTCCATGGAGGGTTTCCAGCTGATGGCAGATCGTATTGAACGAAGTGTGGCCTGCCCCCTACGCTGTTACGGCGCCTTCGCTGCCGCAGGCGCTTCCAGGCCGTGCGCCTTGATGACCACGATGGCCTCCGGCGATTGCAGGAACTTGAGCAGCGCGCGTCCGGCATCCGGATTGGCGCTGGCGCTGTGTAGAGATCATCCGGGCTCGATCATTCCCCCCCAGGCTATTGACCGATTGAAATCCTGGAGCAATCATTTTTTCGAGGACATTGATATTTGGGTTTTGAAACTGATTCCACCACTCGCGCTCTAGTCGCTCACCATCCGCCAGAGTAATTGTGGTAGTTTGCGCCATGGTCGCCAAGGAAAATTCAGGCGTCATCAATATCGTAATAATGAATTTCATTGCCCGTCCCCAGTTGATGTTCTAGTCATAAGCAAATGGGACAGACTCTCTATCTCACCTGGCTACACTGAATATTTCTAGTATTCGAAATCTCAGGCAAAGCGCTTAATAAAAATCAAGCTGAAGGAGGAGATTTGCTGCAAACAGAATGCCGATAGATTTGATATCGATCAATTTTTGTATGGGCTATTTTTGACGAAAGGACATGACCATGAAACTGCCGTTCATACAATCCGCCAACATGGCTGCGAAACCGCTCAATGTGGGAGGATTTCAAATCACGGTCCTTGCCTCTACCGAGACGACTGGCGGCTACGAGTTGTTTCGGATCGCCGGCCCCGAGGGTACGGGACCCGGGCCGCACCACCATCCTTGGGATGAATCGTTTTATGTGCTGAGCGGAGAGGTTTATTGCGGTGTCAATGATCTGGAAACCCTTGCAACGGCGGGCACTTTGATTCATGTGCCTGGCGGAGCGACGCACTGGTTCAAGTTTGCCAAGGGCGGGGGCGAGTTTTTTTCAGTTACCTCGCATGGCAACGCATCCGAAATGTTCACCGCGTTCGACAAGGGGGTCAATTGGGAAAACCCCGATCGAACAGGCTTGATTACCCTGGCCGCAAGCTACGGGCAAATCGTGTCGCCCCATAAGTCAGCACCCTGATAGGGTGATCGGCCCACCCGGCTCTTTTATGCCCGATTGAATGACCTAAACGGGAATGACCTAAGGAACCTCTGATTAAGTCCGTCATTCCCGCGAAAGCGGGAATCCACCTTGACCTAAAGGGTGGATTCATTGGGTCAAAATGGGTTCCCGCTTCCGCGGGAACGACGAAGTAGAG
>Ga0194061_1000517_pt1 | contig 23414 bp, 19 predicted proteins | sample SepL2221m_MetaG_FD_163423 | JGI IMG/M metagenome (GOLD analysis project Ga0194061, IMG submission 163423) | Anoxic zone freshwater microbial communities from boreal shield lake in IISD Experimental Lakes Area, Ontario, Canada - Sep2016-L224-21m | ecosystem: Environmental > Aquatic > Freshwater >... | reverse complement strand
GGCAATAGATGTCCTGGTGGGGTGCGTAGTCGGGGGTCACGCCGCGCCATGCGACGGGTTCCTCTCCGAGGAGGCCGATTCTAGCGAGGCCTGCGTTCGGGCGGGGACTGTTTGGGTATTTTCATGGGCCAGCGAGGGGGCTGGAGGCGCCGGTCTGGTCGCTACCGCTATCGTCTACGCCAATGCAGACCATTTATGGCCGTTCATGAGCGCCCCATGCATGCCATCCACCGGATTAATAAACGTCAATTCCCGCGGGAGCGCAGCCCGTCGGTGGCCTGCTAGAGGGCGTATTCCTCTCCATTCTGGATAGGAATATAGACGGCATTGCCCGCAACTGCGATCCTGCGTATCCGCTGTGTTGCGATGCAACGCGAGGCACGTGTCCTAGCCAGGCGCGACCATGCCCATCGCCGAGGACCCCATGACGCAGATGCCCCGCCCCCGCCCCCTCGACGGCATCCGCATTGTGGATTTCAGCCGCGTCTTGGCAGGACCGTTGTCGACGGCGTTGTTGGTGGATTTGGGTGCGGAAGTGATCAAGGTCGAACCACCCCAGGGGGATGACTACCGGGGGATCGGTCCGTTTCGCAATGGCGAGAGTGCGCTGTTTACGATCGTGAACCGCGGCAAGCAGGGCGTGGTACTCGATCTCAAGCAGCCGGCGGCACAGGCCTTGGCGCGTGCACTCATTCTGGCGTCCGATGTGGTGGTCGAGAACTTCCGGCCGGGGGTCGCCGAGCGCTTAGGGATTGGCGCGGCGTCCCTGCTGCAGGCCAAGCCGCGGCTCGTGTACGTGAGTGTCTCGGGCTATGGGCAGAGCGGACCGCTGGCGGATCGACCGGCGTACGACATCCTGATGCAGGCGAGCACCGGTTTGATGGAGGTCACCGGTGATCCGGCGGGGGAGGCCACGCTGGTAGGCGAGGTGGTCGCGGATGTCGTGACGGGCTTGTATGCCTCGTGGGCGATCTTGGCGGCGCTGTTGCAAGTGCAACGCAGCGGGGTGGGCCAGCATGTCGATGTGGCCATGTATGACGCGACGATCTCGTTTCTGGTGACGTCCTTGGCGCGTTATCTGTTCACGGATGTCGTACCGACCCGGGTGGGCAATCGCCATCCCTTGTCGGCGCCCTTTGGCGTATTTCAGGCCCAAGACGGCCCGTTTGTGTTGGCGGTGTTGACCCATCGCTTCTTCACGCAACTGGCGGCGGTGGTCGGTCAACCGGACTGGCCTGCGGATCCGCGCTTTCAGACCGACGCGGGGCGACTCGAACACGAGGGACACTTGCGTGCGGGTATTGAAGCGTGGTCGCGCCGGTATACGGTGGCCGACGTCTGTGCGGCGCTGGACGCCGCTGGCGTCCCGGCCGCCTCGGTGGCGACCTTGGCGGACGCGCTCGCTGCCCCACAGGCGGCGGCGCGCGGCGTGTTGACGGCGGTGCCCGATGCACGCTTGCCGGGCTTGCGCCTGCCGCTGCAACCGGTGAAGTTCACGGGCTCTGCGGACAACGTGATTGGCCGTGCGCCGGGTTTGGGAGAGCATGGCGAGGCGATCTGGAGTCGCGTGCTCGGACTGGGAGTCGAGCGGATCGCCGAACTGGCGGCCGCGGGGTTATTTGGTGCGCGAGGGTCGACAACATGACGAGGCATCGCCAAGGCGTGACGGCGGAGGATCTGGATCTGGTGGAGGCGGTCGGCCGCTTTGCGCTCGGTACCTTGGCGCCGCGTGCGGCCGACTTAGATGAACGTGAAGGCTCCTGTCTGGAGCATCGACCCGCGCTCGGTGCCTTGGGCCTGTTGGGATTGAACTTACCCGCCGAGTGGGGTGGCCCGGGCGCGAGTGCTGCGGGGACGCTGCTGGCCTTGGTGGAAGTGTCCAAACAGTGCGCGGCGACCGCGTCGATGATCGGTGCGCACTATTTGGGCACGGAGGCGGTGTATCTGGGCGGCGATGACACGCAGCGACGCCGCTACCTGCCGGGTGCCGCGACGGGTGCCGAGCTGTATGGCTTTGCACTGACCGAACCGGGTGGGGGCTCGAATCCGGCGGATCTACGTACGCGCGCCACGCGCGAGGGCGATACGTATCGCCTCGATGGCAGCAAGCAATTCATCTCCAATGCCGCCGATGCAGATCGCTTGGTGGTGTTTGCGAAGACCGATATGGATGCCGGGGCGCGCGGCGTCAGCGCTTTTGTGGTCGATGCCACCGCCGCGGGTATCTCCGTGGGGCCGCCGGAAAAACTCATGGGCATTCGTGCGTCGCCTGCACATCCGGTGCGCTTGGACGCGGTGCGCGTGCCGGTGGCGGATCGACTCGGTGCAGAGGGCGCGGGCTTTCGGCTCGCGATGCGGGTGTTGGACAACAGTCGGCTCGATGTGGTGGCGACTGCACTCGGGATTGCGGAGACGGCGCTGGCGTTGACAGCGGCGTGGTTGCAGGAGCGGCACGTCGGTGGCGATGCGTTGGCGCAGAAGCAAGGCGTGCAATGGATGGTGGCTGATATGAAAGTGCGGCTGGAGGCGGCGTGGGCGCTCGCGATGCAGGCGGTGGCCAAAAAAGCGGCCGGTGTGCCGTACTCGATGGAGTCGGCAATCGCCAAGTTGTACGCCTCGGAGATGGTGGCCTTCGTGGTCGATACCGCGCAGCAATTGCACGGCGGCTATGGCTATACCCGCGTCTTGCCCTTGGAGCGGATGGCTCGCGATGCGCGCATTTTGCGTATTTACGAGGGGGCCTCTGAGATTCAACGCACGATCATCGCCCGTGCGGTGTTGGCGGCGCGCTGATAATTTAATCGAGTCGTATTTTGGTCTTTTTTCTGGGTGATTTCGTCCCTCACCAAGGCGTGCCTGGTGTCGGTATGTGGGTGCGTTACCCAGAAATCGCGGTGCGGTTTGGCGGGCCGTTACAGCGGCTGTGCGTGCCGCCCCCTGCGCCGGTGGCGGCTGGGTCTGATTAGACGATTAGGCACAACATCGGCGAAATTGCTAAAGCTGCAGAGTAGACAACAGCACTCGAACAGTTGGGCCATGGCGCTGCGTAAGGCGCGGAAAATGACATACCCGATATTGCATCCGATCCATATCGGCTGTTCGACTGTACCGCTCACAAACGCGTTTGATTAAAACGACCTACATTCCTTAGGAGATTTACAAGTCATTTTCCAACCAGTGCCAGCATCCGGAGCGGACTGCCTGATCCGCTGATGGCGTGGGTGCTTGTTGTGGTTGTGCGCGCTGCGCTGACCGGAGATTCCAGATCCAGCCTGCTGTTTCCTAGAATCGCGGAACGGAGGGTTCAGAATCATGCCGAAACAACGGTTTAATACAGAAGAGAAGATGCACAACCTGCGCTAGGCAGACTTGCTACCAGGTCACGTCAGAGCCGGACGATTGGCGCAGCGCGCAGCGCGACGGCGGTGAAGATCCGCCGGATGGACGACCGCATTATGCAAAATGCCTCCTCCGAGAAGTTTCCAGATGCAATGGAAGCGCGCCGTGGGGGCGGGCGTCATTGCGATCAAGGCACCACGGTCACGGTGACTATCGACATGAACGCAATCGAGCTTTCTGTACCCATTAGGAACGGTTATGCGCAAAACCTACGGCCAGCTGCCGCAGGCCGCGATGCAGGATTGTCTGCGTTAACTTTGATGATTTGACGGCCGGAACCCATTCCGCGAAACTTGGATTTAGTAGTCATTACGTTTGTGTTGGATCGATCCGTTCCGGCTTGATGGCACGCTGGACCACGGACATCAAGGATGCGCGTGCAGACCTGACCTCGCAGCGCAAAACTTGGTGCCGTCTGCACAGTGTCTTGCTGCACCTAACCCGTTCCTCGTTACCGTCTAAAAAATGAAGAGTTACGCATGAAGCAAATTACAACGTCTCTGCCCTCGGACTCCGCAGTGAGCGCGCCAGTGCTATGGATTGCTGTGGTGGGATTTTTGTTCTGGGGTCTGGGTTGGTTTGACCTGATGCCCAATCACGAGGCCCGTGTCGGCTGGGAGCTGGAATTCCTCGGTCCCTTGCTCATCACGCTAGCGATGCTGCTGTCTGTGCAGCGATGGGCGGCCCGCATCGGGTATCCGGCGGCCGTTACGGCGATCCTCGCGATGCTGGCCTGTGCGGTGTCTACGCTGCTATTTGCCGTCGATAAGACGGCTCTCGAAACCGAAGCAGGTGTCCGGTTTGGCTATGGAGCCTATGCTGTGGCGCTGCTGTTTGGGTCGCTGGCGGCACTGCTGGCGCTACGCCATAAAGAACGGCAACGGGACGCCGCAGCACGGCACGCCGCCCCTGGCTGTCAGGTCGGGTGCTCCTGTTCTGCATGCATCCACGCCTCTTTCTTTGCGCTTTCCGTAGGCGCGATGGGGTTCCTGATCTGGGGACTGGGCTTTGTGGCGCACACCATCCAACCGACCGGGGTTGAGTTTGGTTGGTGTCTGGCTGCGGTGGGCGCTGTGTTGGTCACCTGTGCTCTGGCCAGTCATTGGGAGCATATCGCGGCGCGATTTGGCAGGCCCGCAGCGCTCATCGGTATCGCGAGTGGGGCGGTCTGGGCGATGGGGTACGTACTGGAGGCCGTGAATCCGGGTGCTGGCGTCCTCTCCTCCTGGTATAGCGACCTGTTTGCCTGTTATGGGGTCGGTCACGTGCTGACCGCCTGGAGCCTCGTATTGGTCATTCGGCGTCGGACGCCGACTGCGCGCTAGTATGCCGGTAGGATCCTCGCGGGCCACGGCGGACTAGTCGCTGCCCGGTGCCCCGCGTGGTATACCTGAGGACCCGCTGTGCGCGTCGCGCGTGGGGCGTTGGGCGGTGGCCACTCCGTCGGGGGGCGAGGGATTGTTGTGAACCGTACGGTGTGGTGGCTTTGCCTGAGTCAGGCCTGTCTCGTGACGACATTGAGTGTCGCGGTGACGGCATTCCCGCTGATCAGCGTGGGGCTCGCGCCGCATGGCGGGATCGCTTCGCTGCCGCTGGCCTTGCTGTTCCTGGTGGCGACGTTGGTCCTGTTCCCGGCGGCCCGCGTGGTAGCGATCCATGGCCGACGTCCCTTGTTTATCGCCTCCGCTACGTGCGGAGCGCTGGGCTGCTTGCTTGGTGCGGGCGCGGTTCATCTGCACCAATACGGTCTGTTTCTGCTCGCGGCAGCGTTGCTCGGTATTTTTATCGGGATTGGTCAGGCTTATCGCTTTGCCGCCATGGAAGTGGTCGCGCCGTCGCAGCAGGGGCAGGCGATCTCGCTGACCCTGGCCGGCGGTATTTTTGCTGCGATATTGGGCCCGAATCTGGCACGCACGACGCGTGACATGGGCAGTGACCCGTTCGCCGTCACGTTCTTGGTGTTGGCAGTGCTGGCCCTGTGTAGCATCGCCTTGGCGTGGGCGATGCGTTGTGCACCGCCTTCCGCCGTCGCACCCGGCCTTGCGCGGTCCGCGCCGCGTCAGTTGATGACCCAGTCAGGGGCACGCGTGGCGCTAGGCGGGGCGCTGGTTGCCTGGACGGTCATGACGCTGTTGATGACGGCGACGCCGATGGCCATGACCGCGCGCGGGCACTCGTTTGCGCACACGGCTATGACCATGCAGTGGCACATGCTGGCGATGTTCCTGCCCTCGCTGGTGAGCGGTCGCGGCGTGCATCAGTTCGGCGCGGTGCCCCTACTGGCAACCGGTGCCCTCGTTGGACTTGCGGGTCTTGCCGTCAGTCAGTTGGGGGCATCGGTGCTGGTGTTCCAGGTTGGCCTCGTGCTGGTGGGTATTGCTTGGAATTTTATGTACGTAGCGAGTACGGCGCTGCTGTCAGCAAGCCACCAGACGCAGGACAAGGTCGCGGCGCAAGGGCTCAATGATGCACTGTCGATGGGCTGCGTGACGATCGCTGCCTTCAGCTCCAGTCCGCTCCTGGTCGCGTTTGGCTGGGTGGGCAGTAACCTGCTGATGGCGCTACCGCTCGTGGCGGTGCTGGTGGCCAGTGCGTGGCTGTGGCGACGAAACACGCAGATGGCCCGTCTGGAAATGCGCGCTACCTAGAGGCAGGATCTGCGCTTGCGTCGTGCTGGCTCTGCGCAAATGCGTAGGCAGCTGAAGGGGTTCATGCCACCCATTGCAGAAGTGCAATGCGTAGCATAATGGACATCAGAATCGGCATCAGAATCGATGCGCGTATCATCGGCGTGCGGCCTGAGCATGCGCGTTATTAGAAAATTAAGGGTGGGCTAACGCATGGCGACTACTATTCATCTGGTACACCGTGACAGCGGGTTGCGTAAGGTGGCCTATTACGGATTCTCTTGGACGACGTTTTTTTTCGGTCTCTTTCCGGCCTTATTTAGGGGCGACTTCTTGACCTTCATTGGCGGCTGCATCGTCGTCCTCTTAATCGGCGTGGTGACCGTCGGCGTTGGCGCTTGGATCGCTGTTGTCGTCTGGGCATTCTTTTATAATAAATATCATGCGCGACGGCTGATTGAACGCGGCTACGTCATTGTCGGATCGGATGATGAAATTGCGCGCGCGCAAGCCGCTATCGGCATTTCTTGAGCCGCAACAATGGACAGCGCACGGGCTCTGCGGGTGAGGTGCCAGTCTGTTCTGGCACCTGTAGGCGTCCGGTGCTCTCGTGCTGACCGCGTTCGGATGGTGCCCCCTGCGCTGCGGACGAACATCTTTTGCGTCGGCTTTCTCAATTACCCGTTGATCTGCAGGCGCCGCACCTGTGATGCACGGATGATGCAGTTTGAGCGCCGGCGCCTCGAAGGTGCTTTGAGTCCGGCAGTTTCGCTAGATCTGCAGGGAAACGTCGGGCATATCAAGTGCCCGCACGGGATCTTTTAACGCAATCCGGTCACTTGATGAAGATAAAAGACGCAGAGATCAACCGGATTTCAGTGACCCACTAGCAAGTATTCAATAATCACAGCAGAATGGTTCTCTTCTGCGAAGCCAGCGTAGCTTCGACACGATAATAAGTCGCCATGCGAATATCTAGAGGGGAACAAGTCAATGAAGTCCATTTATTTAGTTGGTGTCTTTGGTGTCGCGGCGATGTTGTCGGGTTGCGCGACAATCACGAGAGGAACTACTGAGATACTGGTGATTGAAACGACGCCACCCGGCGCGGATGTCGATCTCAGTTCTGGGTTGCGCTGCAAGACACCGTGTTCACTGGAAGTGAAGCATAAGAACGCTGTTGTTCTTGATATTTTCAAGTTAGGGTTTGAACCGCAGCGAGTGAATGTGCTATCCGAGGTGGCGGGTGCCGGTGCAGCAGGAATGGCCGGTAATGTCATTCTAGGGGGTATTATCGGTGCTGGCATTGACGTTGCCACGGGTGCCACTAAGCGCCTAAAGCCAAATCCTGTTGTAGTGACCCTGACGCCCGTTGCGGTAGTAGATGCTGTATCGAAACCGTCAGGTGCGGACAGCGATGTTGCTCTGGGCAAAGCTCAGCGTCGTTGTGCTGCGATTGGGTTCAACGATGGGACCGATGAATTTCGTACGTGTCTCATTGATCAATTGAAGAACATCGGCTCGCAGAACTAATACTGCGACTTGTTTATTCACGAAGGTTGTTCTCATGCGCGGGCTGCGTCTGAGAACTTACTTTCGATTAGGCCTTAGATGAGCGTCACCGTTCGGGCGCATGGCGCTGCTGAATTCAGGCAGTCGCCGGAGTGGCGTTGGAATTGCAGTTCGGCCGCGGGTGGCCTAGGCCATGTTGTACGCCTTTTATGGCTTAGCGCCAATCGCGGCGATTCTTGTCCAATGGATTGGTGGTTCGCGATAGCGTCCCCTGTCTATGCTACGGCGCTGGCCACTGGATTACGGAGCCGTTCGGCGTTTCTCGGGGTACGTTCAAGTGCTAACCTGAGGAGATGGTCGCTACCATATATGGTCCGACCCCGTTATATAGAAATCCGTTGGTTCGTACGCCAACTACTTGTGGAATATCTCGGGTTGGATCAGCAATCTCAGGCAAGCGCATTACCTAGGGCACTGCAGTTCCAATGTAACTTCTTTTGGATATTGGAAGCTCGCGCCACTGGCCAAATCTACACCGACCCCAAAAATTCCGCCAAATATCAAATTTCCTGCCGTCGACCACTTTCCAGACGCCTGTAAAACCGCCTTTCCAGAGCCAGATGTTGAATCACATTGGATTCTTAGATCACCAGCGGATCGCTGAATATTTACTGCCGCAGGAGTCATAATCGTAGTGGTGCCTCTCGCATTAGCGAGAGTGCATTGAGCATGAACAACAGCGGTAGAATGCTCGCAGGTTGTAATTAGAGACACGGATTGGTCCGTGTCCCCTGCCATTGTCGCGCAGCCCGCTATGTCCAAAGCGATGAATACAAGCGTTAAGAGATACGGGTATCTCATGAAGAAGTGTAGGCCTTGTATCCGCGGTCAGTCATGCATTGCGAAAGGATATGTTCTCTCGCCTTTGCTTCTTTTTGTTTGGCGTGGCCGCCCAAGGCTCCACCACCCGCAAGTGATCCTGCCACGATGAATGGAAGCGCGGGTAGAAATACCGCTCCTGCGACTGCTGTGGCAACACCTGCAACGACTGCACCGCCAGCAACGGCCCCAACGGCAGCGTTTGCCGCGGCATTTCCACTCAGGTCGTAGTTCTTCGCAACTGCAGTGCATTCATCCATATCGCCTTTATATTTGCCTGTGTCTGTTATCGACTTCGGGTCAATCGCCACTTGTGGGCCGGACGCGCATCCAAATAGTGAGAGAACAACAATTACGCTGACTGTCCGTATAAATAAACTACGCATGATCTAATCCAATTTATTGTAAAAACGGTGTGAAATTGCCGTCTTGGCTCTGCGCATTCAAGGGGCTATTCGCCAGAACGTGAATAAAATCACAAAAACTGCGAATTTAAATTTCTCGTCAAGATCGCTTGGAAACATGCTCTTCCCATGGCGATCTTTTGTTCGGGCATTAGGAATCGGTGTGTCTAAATCAGCATTAATTCTGTTCATAGTGACCGGACCTGCAATTCCTGATCCAGCCTGATGCTCCCTAGAATGGTTGAACGGAGGGTTAGGAATCATGCCGAAACAACGGTTTACGACGGAAGAGATTATCCACAAGCTGCGTGATGCGGACGTGCTGTCCGGCCAGGGTCGGACGGTGGCGGTTCTGGAACTGTGCCGGGAGCACGGGATCAGCACGGCGACGTTTTATAAGTGGCAATCTAAGTTCGGCGGGATGGACGCCTCCCTGATGGCTCAGATGAAAGAGCTGGAAGAGCAAAACCGGCGGCTCAAGAAGCTGTACAGCGAAGCGCAAATCAAAGCCGACATCGTCGCGGATGCCCTCGCAAAAGACTCTAAGGCCATTCTATTAATGACCCGCCGGCGCGAGGTGCCGGCACAAGTGGCCAAGCGTTTGCATGCGGCGGGCTTTAAAAACGTGCAAGCCCAGGGCGATGGTCTCTTAGCGCAATTGCGCTAAAAATCCTGTGCGCTCGAAACCCGTTAGCCGCGTAAACCGAGCGCAAACAGCATGAGACCTGCGGCGGCTAACCAGCTGCCGAGCACACGGACACCGATCCGACGCCAGGCCACTGTGGCCTCATCGGCGATACCCCGTGCGGTGAGCGCGGCCAACAAGGTCATGGCGACATAACCGGCGCTCATTAAGCCACCGACATAGAGCGGTAGGTCAGCGCCCAACCGCAGCCCTGCGGCATTGGCCGCACCGCGCAGGACCATCAAGCCTGCGACGACACCCAGTAAGCCTATTGTGCGCAGGCGGTAACCCGAGGCAAGCAACAAGCCCACTGCAAGCAACGGCAACGCATCGCTGATGAACGCGGGCGGCAAACGCCCCGACAGCAGCACGATCCACAGACCGATGGCCAGGGCCAGCGGTACAGCCACGACGAGCCAACGGGCGGCCTCACGGCCGCTGCGTGCCCCGAGCAGCGCCAGACCTAGCCAGACGAACCAGTCAATTGGATCCGTCATGGGATGTAGGGCACCCATGAAAAAGTCGCCCAGTCGAACCGAAACGATATGCGCCTCGGCGTTCAGCGAAAGCAGTAGTCCGACCGTCGCAGCACTCGCGGTCCAAGCTTGGCGTTTCATAAGAGCACCCCTAGCGCACGCATGAGGAAATAAGCACCGATGACCGCTATCAATCCGCCGCTACCGCGATAGACCACCTGCCAACCCGGACGCGACGCCAACATGCCGATCCCGATGCCGCATAAGTGCAAGACGCCGGTTGAGCTCACAAAGCCCACGCCGTACCCCAACGGATTGGCAGCACGCGGCAACTCCATGCCGTGCGCGTGACCGTGGAACACGGCGAATATCGCGACCAGTCCTGCCGCGATACGCAACCCCGGATTCCAGCGCAGCGCGACCGCTAGTCCTAAGACTAAACCGGAGCCCGCAACGAAGACTTCAGGCACCGGCAATGGAACGCCCATCACGCCAAGAACACCGCCGAAGGCCATGACAAGCGGAAAAATGATCGGCAGCAACCACAGTGCCGGCGCACCTAATTCGGCGCCCCAGAGGCCCACAGCTACCATCGCCACGAGGTGATCCAATCCAGTCAAGGGATGCAGAATCCCGCTCGCCAAACCGCCGATGAGTCCGGCTTGCTCGTGGGCCGAGGCAGGCAACGCCAGCAACGTCGCTATCAGTGCGCATGCGCCCCAGCGGATGTTCAAGGACCACCGACGATTTTGACGAGTCGACCGATGAACCAGAACGAAGCAATTACACCGATCACATAGCCCGGTGCCAGCGCGCCGAGGCGCCCGGGCAGTTCCGCATCAAGACGGCGATGCGCCCACATCAGCGCCAAGACCAACATGACGAAAGCGAATTGGCCGATTTCTACGCCGATATTGAAGAACAGAAGCGCGACCGGCAACAAACTGTGTTCCAGCCCAAGTCCAGCCAGTGCAGTGGCAAAGCCGATGCCGTGGACGAGCCCAAAGCCACCGGCGACCGCCCATGGATAGCGCGCGCTGATCCCCGCCTTGCCCTCGCGCTCATGCACGATCTCAACACCAACAAAGACGATGCTGAGCGCAATGCAGGCATTCAATGGCCGCTCGGGAATGCCGATCCAGCCGAAGGCCGCTGCGGCCAACGACAGGCTATGTCCTATCGTAAATGCAGTGATGGTTTTAAATAGCGTCCAACCGCCGCGCACTAACCACACCAGTCCCAACACGAACAGCAAGTGATCCACACCGAGAAGGATGTGATCAATGCCGTAATTCCCGTAGGTTCGTGCCAACTCAATCCAAGTCGCCCACGTCGGCGCACCCGCTGCCACAATGGTCGCCTGAGGGCTTGCGGTGGTCAGCGTATAGCTCTTTGTCTCGCCGTTCAGCGGCGTCACCCGCACCAACACGGCCGACACATCCACGCCGAGGTTTTCGATCCCTAAAGTGCCGACCAGGCCTTTATCACCACAGTACAACTGTGGCATGCGCAGAACGCAGTGCGCGGGCACTGAAAAGCGGACGCGCTCACCGCCAATGACCGGTTCTTTCTGCCAGCGCCCGAGATAGGCGCCCGCTCGCAGTTCACGGAATTCGACGACACCCATCGCCGCTTCGTGTGCGAGTGCTGTACCGGTCGCCAAAAGTAGCGTCAACAGCCCCCATCGGAATGACCGTGGTAGAGCGACCATCATGGCTCGACTCGCATGGTGTAACGCGCCTTCAATCGATCCATCGCCTGCAAGGTCGTCTTTAAGGTCTGTTCCGACTTCCATGTCTTCACCGCATCGTCGCGCACATCATCCAGCAGCGCGACCTTGCCCGCCTTACGGGCGTCTAAGCGGACTAAATGCCAGCCGGCAGTCGATTGCAGCACTTGCCATTCGCCCAGCTTTGCTTGATCCAGCGCCATTGCGAAGGCATCGCCGAAAACCGGATTGATCGCCGCGCGAGGACGCTCAAGGAAGATGCGCGTCTGCGCCTGCAGCTCTTCAGACTCACGCTGCGCTTTGACGTCCGCATACTCACGTCGCGCGATTTCCTCTGCGACCGGGGCCGTTGCCAGAAACGTTAAGCGATCTGGCTCATCGTAGCGCTTGTGATTTGCCGAGAACCACTGCTGAATTTCATTCTCAGTCGGATCGCGCGATTTTGCCTCGTCCGTCAACATCACCTTCAATTTATAAACGATGCGATCGCGAATGGTCGGATCACCCAGATCCAAACCAAGCGCGCGACCTTCGCGATAGAGGATCTCTTCGCCTACCCAGTTGTCGATCGTGGCCTTTAATTCGGCCGCTGTGGGCTTGCGCGCATGATCTTCATCGTAGTTCTCGATGATGGAATTCTGCATCTGTCGCGTCACCACGATTGTTCGGTTCTCTTTGACCGGCGGGTGTAACCAATTGTCTATCGCGAATAGCACAAGGCCGATCAAGAGAAATTGCACGAGCGGCTCGCGCAGCAGAGTTCGCGCCATAGAGCCAGCACGGGCGGCATTCAATTCAGCTGCGATTTCTTGATCGGATTGCATTGGAAACCTGACCTCTACGACTGAGGAGCGGAACTGTAGGGATGTTTGATGACGTTTTTCTGTCGGACTCAGTGTGAATAAAGAATTTTTCTTCACATTTCCACTTTTAAAAAAACTCTCTTGGAACGGTCACTCACTCTTCATCGCTTCGTCATTTACGTAGCCTCTAATCGGTCCGCGTAAAAGTAATGCTTATGTTTGATCGCTCGCCGATGGAGTGCGAGCAAAGTTTTTAGTTCCACGATGTTTTTGCGTTTCGTCAATTTTCTTAAATTGTAGTTTGGTTTTCTTACCGCAGTCTTACGAAAATAAAAATTTTCATACCTCACAGCCCTCCAGGGAGATCTCTAGTGAATTTGATTACGAAAAAGTCCGCGTTCCTTCTCGGCGCCGCGTTGTCGGCCGGTGGCGCGCTTGCAGCGACACCTGCTCCAACGACCAATCCGTATGTCGCCGGCGACATGCACAACCACAACATCTGCCAAGACGGCTCGGTCTCTGCCGTCCGTTCGATCGACCGTGCGGTTGGTTCGGGCAGCACCAACGGTGCCACCAACTTCAACTTGGACTGGTTCACGCTCGGCAACCACGGCGGCAGCGGTAACCGCGACTGCCGTTTTGACGACACCAACGTTGGCGCCGGCGCGTACAACGCGGTGCCCTCGCCGGTCCAGTACTGGAGCCAGACACTCGGTCAGGCCATCAATCTCGACGGCGTGTACGGCGGCCCTAAGAGCATCGTGATCGCTGCGCTCAAGGGCACTCCGAACGGCACCGGCACCGGCCAGACCATGTGGCATTGGCAGATGGCGCAGGACATTGAGTATCCCGCCATCGTCGACCGCAGCGCGAAGTACCAAAAGGTGTTGATCGAAGGTCTCGAGTGGGTCACCCCGGGCCACGAGCACACCGACGTCGCCATTGTGAAAGGCCAGACGCCGCTCAAAGTGACGACTGGCAACGCCAACGCGATTGCTGAATTCGAGTATCGCTTCGACCGCGCTGACGGCGACGTAATCGGCCCGGTCGATGGCGCTGGCAACTCGCTCTGGACCGGCAAGGATGCAGTCAACAATAGTGGCACTGCCGGGCACGGCAAGACGCTTGCCGCGATGGCTTGGCTACAGGCTAACTACCCGATCCACGCCTATGCCATCCCAACACACTCCGAGCGTCAGGGTGTGTTCAGCGCGACCGGCTCGAAAGGATTTAACATCAATCATTTCCGTGACATGAACAATGCAGCGCCCACAGTGGCGTTCGGCATCGAATCCCCGGGACACGCGCCACAGGGCGGCCTCACCGGCGGTGCAGGCTCCTATGGCTCGGGCGCAGTTGGTGGCGGCACCTATGGGTTCACGGGCGTCTACCACGCTAAGGTCGGTGGCCTCTGGGACGGCATGTTGGCCGAAGGCCGTAACACGTTCATGTTCATTTCCTCGGACTGGCACAGCCGCGGCTCCTTCGGCGCTGGCGACAGCGCGACCGACTCCGACTTCATGCCAGGCGAGTACTCGAAGCTCTACGTGGCGAACAAGACCAATTTCAGCGCTAAGGCGATCGTCCGTTCGATGCGCAAGGGCAACTCGTACTCAGTCATGGGCGATCTGATCGGTAACGACCTGACGTTCCGCGCCAAGACGGCCTCCACCGACTGGGTTGGCATGGGTGAAACGCTGGTGGCCAGGTCCGGTGAGAAAGTCACGGTCGAAATGACCGTGACCGTGCCGAGGCACAACAATAGCCCCTACAGCTTCGCCAATCCGCTGCTCGCGCAGTTGAGCATGGCGCAGCCGTTGAACACGCCGGATCTGGATCACGTCGATCTGATCTCCAGTCCGATCACGGGCGTCATCGCTCCGACCGATCCGCTCTACGGCACCGACGCCAATGGCGTGGCACCGGTCGGCGGCGTGGCTGGCGCGGCTCTGGTCTACAACACGCAGGCGGTTGTAGCGCAGGTCCCAGTCACTTCGATGACGAAGAAGGCGTTGGCCAATGGCGCCTACCAGATCACCTTCAAGCGCACTTACACGATGGGCAGCCAGCCCTTCTACGTGCGTGCGCGTGGCACCAACATCCCGAACGGGACCCCGAACGTATCGGATGCTAACGGCGCCCCGCTGCTTGACACCAACAACGCGTTGGTGTCCTGCACGGATGCGGCCTGCCCGGCACACCTCGCGGTGTCCGGCGGCGCCAAGAAGGTGACCTACGACGTGCAGGCCTGGTCGAATCTCTGGTTCTACACGAACCCGATCTTCGTCCGTCCGGTCGGTTCGGCGCGGTTGCTGGTCGAGACGAACCGCGCTCTCGCGGCGACCCTCGGCGGCGATTTGGAAGACTGATCGACTTGGGATCGCGATCGGGTGGTGGTTCCCGCCACCCGGTACTGACCCAAGCCCAAGCCCGCCGGCACGCGAGTGTCGGCGGGTTTTTTCATGAGGCAGTATGGTCTGATGAACGCCGCCCCCCTTCGTAGCGCCTGTCTAAGCCTGCTCCTCGGCTGCGCCGCGTTCGCCCACGCTGAGCCCACGGTTGAAGAGTGTTGGCACCGTGCGGATGACGCCGAATCGATGGCGCAACGATTAGCGGTGGATGACCCGGTACGGCTCGAAGTCGAACACCTGTTGCGCGCGGGTCGCGGCGAAGGCGGCAGCGGCGAAATTGAGGAATGCCTCGAATACGTGGAGGCGGCGCTCGAAGTGCTCAACCCAACCGGCAGCGAAAAAATTGTCCATCCGTAAACGGCATTGTCATCTCGACACCGGACACTGTTCTTCCCTTGCCGAAGGATTTGCGTGATGGATACCGTCGAGCCGTTATTTCCGATCCCTTTGCTGCGCAGCCGCGGACTAGTTCCCCCTGACTTAGTCAATGAGTTACGCGCCTCGATTGAGCATGCCTCGGTTGAACAGAACCTGCGCTCAGCAGCGCTCTTTCATACCGATGTGGCAGACCCTCGCGGCGATCAGCTCTTCAGTCGGCTGACGGCACTTGTGCAACCCAAACTCGTCGACTTCGGCGAGTTGCTTTTCGGTGAGCGCCTGGAGTGGATGGTCAAAGAAATGTGGACGAACCTCTTGGAGACGGGCGGCAATCAAGTGATGCACTCGCACGCCAATTCATTTGTCTCGGGCGTGTTATATCTGACCGAGTCTGACCCACGCTGTCGCACGGTCTTTGTCCGGCCGCCCGGCGGCTACGACTTCAGCTTTCGGCACCACACGCGTACCGCCCAGATGGGACCGTATAACGCCGGCAAATACCTGTTACCGGAGGCGAATCCGGGCGACGTCGTGCTGTTCCCAAGCTATCTTTATCACGAGGTGCCGGTCAATCCGGGAGCCCGCCGGCTCACCGTGGCCTTTAACGCGATGCCCGATCAACTCGACTGCTGGGGCTATCGCATTCGTTTCTCGCCCTAAACTCGACGGTGACGGCCATTTATCGCAGGCGCTGGAGACGCTCGCGCGCTTCGCTGCGGGACGGTGCCGCCGCATCGATGGCCCGCAGCAAGGTCTGTGCTGCGGTCGGATCGGTGGTGGCCAGTGCGTCTGCCATACGCAACAGCGGCTGGTAAGCGGGTTCGAAGTCGGCGCTCACGGCGACCGTCGCCAAGAGTCCAGGGGCCGCCTCATCAATCAACGCGCGCCCACGGGGCTGGCCTCGCAGTGCTGCACCGGCTTCAAGGAAACGGTCTCGCGCCTGCCAGTAGGCTGGCAAGCGGTTGCTCGCGGGTTCTGCACGTCCGTTGGCAGACTCGCTCGTGCGCATGGCGTGGACCAGGTCCAGCAGCAGGGTTTGCACGGGTGCCGCGAGCGCAGCGATATTGGCGCTACCGTTCAACGCCACGATCGGATGATCATCGGTATTCAGTTGACCTGGGCCTGCATACCGACGCAGCGCGCCCGCATCACCCAGATAGCTGCCCGCCAACGCCAAAGGCGCTGCGAAGTCGAGCCGTTGCAGCACAGGCTGTAAGGCCGGCTGTTTGGGTGCAAGCGCGTTTTCCAGCAAGGTCTCATCACGTCCATCAGCCGTTCCGCACAACGCCAGCATCGGCATGCGAATACTGAAGTGCGCAAGCCACGCGCTGCCATGAGCAAACACCGACAGATACGTCCGCATGATGTCCCGTAACGAGCGCTGATCTAACTGGTAGAGCGGTAGCCACTGGCAAAAGAGCCCTCCCGGCGCGAGCCGCGCGCGCACCGCGCTGAAATGCTCGACGCTATACAACGAGCCGCTGCCCTCGAGCGCCGGATGAAAGTTATCGGCGACAATCACATCGTAGGTGGCGCGATCGGCCGCGAGGTAACGTCGTGCATCGGCAACGAGCACCTGCGACTGCGGATCGGGCCGTCCAGGCACCACGAAATACGGTAAGAGCGCAGCCACTTCCTCGGAGATTTCAATCCCCGTGACGACGAGTGCGGGATACATCATGGCGCCCGATAAGGTTGCGCCCGTCCCAACCCCCAGATAGAGCGCGTGCTGCGGATTGGGGTGGAGCAAGAGCGGCAGCAATGCCTGCCGGAAGTCAGAACGCTCAGAGCTCGTGCCGCCCATGCGTAAGTGTCCATTCACTTCCAAATAGCGTGCGCCTTGCGCGTCATCCACCACACTCGCAGCCACCATGGGGCCTTCAATGCTGGCCACTTGATGCCCGTCGGTCGGCAAGCTGACCGGCAGTACCACGCCGACCGCATAGAGCCCCGCGGCGATCAAAAGGGGCGCTGAGACGATAAAAAGCGAGCGACGTTCGACAGAGACAAGCGCCAGATAGGCAACGGCGAGCCCAAGTATTGCCGCCATCGCACCGAGCGCTGGAATCAAGATCAGCGCCACGACGCCCGGCGCAAGCGCCGCACCGAGCGCATTGACGGCATTGGCACGCCCGACCGTCGCATGCGCACGTCGATAATCCTCGAGCAAATCGGCGTACAAAGCCCCCATCGTGAGCGCGCTGGGTAAGAACAACGCCATCGATACGAGCGTTTCGCCCCATCGATCGGTGAGTGCATTTAACAACACCCAACGCGCCAACATCGGAATGCACGCGACGGTCGCTAGCACCGTCGTCGCCGTGAGGCCGAGCAGCACCGACCGACTTGCCGAGTCGGCTTTGACGCGCACGGCTTGGCGCCACGCGCCGCCGACGGCCGAGCCCAGCAAATAGGCAGCAAGCAAGCCGGCGAAGGTATAGATCGTGTCGGATAGGAACTGCGCCGCCACACGAATCAGCAAAACCTCGATGCCAACACCGAGAAAACCGGTCGAAAAGAGCGCGATAAATCGACGTCCGTCGCCACTCGCCGTCTGAACGGCCGGCGTATCGACGACGGATTGTAGACCAACCGCTGCGCCGCCTAGCGGTGCGATGCGCCAAGCGATCGCGGCAGCCAGAAGGTTCAGGCCGGCCAGCACAAGGAGTGTGCCGCGCAGCCCGAGGACGGGAAACAAACACCAGACCGTGCATAGTGTGCCCAATACGGCGCCCAGTGTATTCGCGGCATACGCGCTCGCAACCACCCGCGGCGAGTGGCGCGCGGCTTCCAACATGCGGGTCAAGGCCGCCAAGGTGCCGCCCATCGCGACCGTCGCAGGCAGCAACACCAACGCTGGCACCACAAAGTAGAGCACGCCGATCGACAGCACCGATGGCAGCGGCCCCAAGAGCGGTGGCAAAGCCTGCGCCAATTCGGGTAGGAGTTGTGTGCACACCAACCCCCACAGCGCGATCACCGCTTCAAGTTGAGCGTATCGGATCCCAGGCCTCACCGCTCGGGCGACCCAGCCATCAAGCCACCAGCCCCCGAGCGCGAGCCCCGCAAATAGACCGGCGATCGCACCGAGCACCGCCCACATCTCGGTGCCCATCGCGACACCTAAAAGACGGGTCCACACCATCTCATAGCCAAGACCGGCCGCTCCGGACAGCGCTGCCACGCACCAAAGCAGTGCGCCGCGTGAGTCAGCCGAGAGGTTCGTCGCCGTCATTGGAAGCTATCCACCATTGCCGGGCTACGCGCCCGCAGCGTGATTCTCAGCGCCGCACGTGACCGGCTCGTGAATACCGGCGACGGCCCATGCCGACTGACTAACGGGTGTAGTGATACCGTCAGAAATGCATCACATGCACTCGTTACCATGCAGGGCATGGAACGCTTCACCATCTCGCTGCCCGCGCAGCTGGCCGCTGCCTTTGATCAATGGATCGAAAAACGCGGCTACACGACTCGCAGTGAGGCCGTTCGGGATCTCGTGCGCGCCACATTGGAGTCCGACCTCGTGACGAACTTGCCGGATTTGCCGAGCGTCGCATCGCTCGCCTATGTTTATGAGCATCATGACCAAACGGTGAGCGGGCGTTTAACCAAGGCGAAGCACCGGCATCCTGGCCTGGTAGTCGCAACCGTCCACGCGCATTGGGATCACGAACGCTGTGTGGAAGTATCGATACTCCGAGGGCCGGCCGCCGAGTTGGGTGAACTGGCCAATGCAATCACGGCGTTAAAAGGTGTCCGAAACGGTCGTATGCACCTGATCGCTGGCGAATCAGAGCCTGCTCACGATGCCCCCACCCACGACTGACGCAAGTGCATGATCAGTCGGCGACACGCTATACACGTTCGCCTCTCCCGGGTGACATCCGACTGCCACTGCTCCGCAAGAATGTCCCCGCTATCCTCTTCTCTGCAACCCTGTGGCCTGGCTGGATGATCCCACACGATGAACCTGCGAGGAAATCCAGCCCCCATGATGCTGTCAATCGCGTTCTTGGCTTTGGCCAGCGCCGCGCATGCCAACCGCGCTGATCTCGTTGATTCGGAACTGGATCCGGTCGTGGTCACAGCGCGTGGTGTCAGCGAGATGACCGCTGCATCCAGCGGAGACCTGAGTCAGGAAGATTTATCGGCACTTCCGACCTTAAGGCCAGCGGCGATACTCGAAACCGTGCCTGGCCTGATCGTGACTCAGCACTCGGGTGAAGGCAAAGCCAACCAGTATTTCATGCGGGCCTTCAACTTGGATCACGGTACCGATCTCGCTCCAGTAGTCGACGGCATGCCGGTCAACCTTGTCAGTCACGCGCACGGTCAAGGCTATGCCGATCTGAATTTCTTGATTCCTGAAACCGTTGGCGATTTGCACTACCGCAAGGGTCCGTACTACACGGATAGTGGTGACTTCAGTGCCGCAGGGAGCATCCGCATCGCGCTCGATGATCACCCCTCTCCCGCGCTTGACGTGGGTCTAGGACCCATGGGCTATCGGCGTGCGCTGGGCTTAGGGGCCGTCGAGCTGCAGTCGTTCCGCGTCATCGGCGCGATCGAGGGCTATCACAACGATGGACCGTTTGACGTGCCCGACAATTACCGTCGCAACAATGCGCTCCTGCGTCTGGTCAGCGATAGCGATAGCGGCCGAACCACTGTGACATTGATGCACTACGATGGACGATGGAACTCGACGGATCAGATCGCTGAACATTTGATCGATACCGGGCTCATCGGTCGCTACGGCAGCGTGGCCTCGACGGACGGCGGCGAGTCCCACCGTGACAGTCTCTCTTTCACCTATCGCGCTCGGCAGGATAACCACGAATCGGATCTGAGTGGCTACGTGTTCAACTATGGCCTCAATCTCTACTCCACCTACACAGATCACTTGGCCGATGCCCGCCTTGGCGACCAAATATATCAGCACGATCAACGCACGGTGTTCGGTCTCAAGGCCTCAACTCGCTTCAGACATTCACTATTGGGGCGCTCATCCTCGACGCTGCTGGGTATCGATACGCGATATGACGATATTCGGGATGTCGGTATTGATCACACCAACGAACGGCGATTGCTCTTACATCAGCAAGATGCTCGCGTGGGCGAAGGCGCGCTTGCGGTCTATGCTGAGAACACCACCACGCTGAATCCAACCACCCAAATCACCGTCGGCCTTCGCTCGGATACGATCGACTTCCAAGTGACCGACGGTCTAACCCGAGCGGACGGGTTCTGCAATCTCTCAACGGACCCATTGGGCTGTAACACGGGGCATCGCAGAGCGTCGCTGTTGTCGCCGAAGTTTGGCATCGCGTTCGGACCCTTCGGCCCCGTTCGCGCATTTTTGAATATCGCCGACGGGTTCCACTCCAATGATGCCCGCGGCGTCACCCGCAGCGGCGAAAATCCGCTAGTCGCGTCCGCCACGCCCTTGGTTCGCGCACACAGCGCGGAGGCCGGAGTCGTCGCTCAGATCGGACACGCCCACACCACCATTGATGTCTATCAGCTCAAGCTCGCCTCCGAACTGGTGTTCTCCGGTGATGCCGGGGATACCTCGCCATCAGGGTCAACCACGCGACGCGGGGTCGAATTGAGCGAGCGGTACACCCTCAATGACCGCTGGTCAGCCGATCTGAACGGCGCGTATTCGCGGGGTCACTTTGATCACAACACCGAACCGAACGAATTGGGCTGTGGCAGTGCCGATATGACGCACCCCTGCACAGGGGTTATCACGGTTGCAGGCCGCGAGATTCCCAACTCGCCCACAGCAATTCTCGATGGGGGTTTGACTTACAAGGCACAGACAACGACCGTGGGATTACGCTTTCGCCATTTTGGACGTGCCCCCTTGGTCGAGGATGGCTCGGCTTGGTCCGCGCCCTACACAACGCTTGATCTCAGGCTCGGTTGGCAAGACCAGCATTGGCGATTCGGTCTCGACGTTTTCAATCTCACCAACGTGCGTTGGAATGACATCACGTATTACTACGTGTCCCGCCACCCCGGCGAAACCCATCCAAGCGCCGATTACGTGATTCACCCCGGCGTCCCGCGCACGTGGCGATTCAGCGGAGGTCTCCGCTTCTAGCACTTGGCGGTAAACCGCGATGGATGGCACGCAAACTTTTGCTACGCTCCTCGATGAGGTGAAGCGTAGGGATGTTTAAGTCTCCACTGCTGCGCGGAATTGGCCTTCCCTGCATTGGTCAGAGCAGGACTAGAGCGCCAATCAAGTCGGGCGCCGCTGCGCTTCATCCGCAGTGACCGCGATTTAGTGGCTTTCGCGAACTTCCCATCGCTCAAGTGTCTAGTTGACTGATAAGGATCAGTTGCCGATATTGGTGCTGAGTTCATCCGGCAGATACACTGAGATCGGTTAGAGAACGCGGTGGATTGGCTCGAAATTTTTGGGGTGCTCCTAGCCGTAGCCGGGAGCACCCACCACGCGATGGGCGATGGTCTATGAGCCCTGGGGTTATGAGCCCCGAACGTTTTAATCTTCGCTTTCCAGTGGCTTCAGGATGTAAGAGCTCTGCACGCCGGTGTTATTGTTGAAACCGTCCGCCAGAATGTAGCCGTTGGCGGTAATCATTCGTGCGAAATAAATATCCACGATGCCCTTGAGTGGGCTACGTGCCGAAATCAAATCCTCGAGCTTCCACATACGGCCTTCCGTATAGAGGAAATCATAGAAACCGAAAGTGACGGGATCCCTGGCAACCCCGAGGACGTCACCTCTGTCACTGATGCCGCGACCGACGGAAAAGGTTGCCTTGCCCTTCGGGTCGAGGTCCAGCATTTTGCCGTCCTTGTACAGGAACGTGTGTGTACCGGTTGTCGTATTGGAATAACCGGTGACCGCGCCGGAGGCGTTGATGGCAGAACTCCAGCCACCTTTGCCGCCTAAGGTGCCGAGATCTTTCATGACCCCGTTTTGGTAGAGGTAGGGGTGCCGCACGCCGGCGCTGTCAAGGGCAAGACCCGTCACTTGGCCCTTGTCATGCATGTCCCAGGCTTCCGTGTAACTGCTACCGGAGCAGGGCAAATTGTCGATGCAGTTCATCGTTACTACCGACGTGCCGTCCTTCGAGAAAAATCCCTGCGGTTTACCGTTGCTGTTATCGGGCGTCGCTCCCACGATGTTCCCGCGATTGTTAATTAAACGAGCAATTTGGGTGGTTTCGCACGTACCGAAAGGCGACATGACGCCATTGCGGTAGACGAAGGCCTGTGAGCAGGCGTCGCCTGCCGTATAGGCCTGGCCTACCACCGTCCCGTCGTCGCTGATTCTCGTGGTAAAGACATAGTTTCCGCCGACCAAGGTTCCCAGGTCCTGCAGAGAGCCATTCGTATAGACGAAGCCATAAACCGAGTTCCACTCGCCGGCAAAGAGGGTTACTTCTTCGCCGGCATACCCGACCACCTGCCCCTTGCGGTTAATGCCAGTCACTTCCGTGGAGGTGGCGCCCGGCAGGGTGCTGAGGTCGGTCACCACACCGGGGCTGTAACGCAGTGCATGGGGCGGCCCCCCTGGCGTCACGGACCCGGTGCCGGCTACTTGGCCGGAGTCGTTGATGACGGTCCCGTAGAACGAATCCACGGGCGGCTTGATTTCGGTGATGGAATAAACAGGCGCGGCTGCAGCCACGCTGGTGAGTAGAAGGGCGCCGAGGCCTCCCAGAATCGCGCGAAACTTCATAGATCGTTTTTCGTTCTGGCTAAGGCCAGTTCTGCGGGCACGCGAGCATTTCGCATCACGTTTTGGAAATGACCGGGGGGGCCAAAGATTAAGTAAAACGTGGGCGCCCAGCGCATTGCGTGCGTATTGCGCGCACCTCGCGATTTAAGGAAGTTCTGCAGAACTTCCCTAACCTTCAGAAAGAGTTGCCCCTGAACTGGGGCAAAACGCCCTCGGTTCGGGGGATGATTTTTCCAATGGAAAGTTTATTTACTGCGATTTAGTGGCGTGAATACTTTTGGCGCCTGCGGTAGTCGGGCGGCATGTCGGGTAACGCGACAGCAGACAAACCGGATTTAACAATAATCGGCCCGATTTAACTTATTCTTGACGTCTGAGATTCGTTCAC
>Ga0194061_1000516_pt1 | contig 23444 bp, 20 predicted proteins | sample SepL2221m_MetaG_FD_163423 | JGI IMG/M metagenome (GOLD analysis project Ga0194061, IMG submission 163423) | Anoxic zone freshwater microbial communities from boreal shield lake in IISD Experimental Lakes Area, Ontario, Canada - Sep2016-L224-21m | ecosystem: Environmental > Aquatic > Freshwater >... | reverse complement strand
GGGTCTCAGGCGTCCATCCTAACTTGTCGTGTGCTTTGGTTGGATCGCCGAGCAGGGTTTCGACCTCGGAGGGGCGGAAGTAGCGCGGGTCGATGCGCACAATGACGTCGCCCGGTTTGACTCCCGGGGCTTTCGTCCCCTCTACCGATACGACAGTTGCCGTTTCGTCCGTGCTTCCGCCCTCGAAATGCAGCGTGATTCCAAGCTCTTCGGCGGTCCAGGCGATAAATTGCCGCACCGTGTACTGCAGGCCGGTGGCGATCACGAAGTCTTCAGGTTGTTCCTGCTGCAGCATCAACCATTGCATTTTGACGTAGTCCTTCGCGTGCCCCCAGTCGCGCAGGGAGTCGATGTTCCCCATGAAGAGGCACTCTTCCAGTCCCTGGGCGATGTTGGCGAGGCCGCGGGTGATCTTGCGGGTGACGAAGGTCTCGCCGCGGCGGGGGGATTCGTGGTTGAACAGGATGCCGTTACAGGCATACATTCCGTAAGCCTCGCGGTAGTTTACGGTAATCCAGTAGGCGTAGAGCTTGGCAACCGCGTAGGGCGAGCGGGGGTAGAAGGGAGTGCTCTCCTTCTGGGGTATCTCCTGCACCAGGCCGTACAGTTCAGAGGTGGAGGCCTGGTAGAAGCGGGTTTTTCCTACCAGGCCGAGCAGGCGTATGGCCTCAAGCATGCGCAGCGTGCCGATGCCGTCCGCTTCGGCGGTGTACTCCGGCGATTCGAAACTGACGGCGACGTGGGACTGAGCCCCCAGGTTGTAAACCTCGTCGGGCTGCACATCCTGGATGATGCGCGTCAGGTTGGAGGAGTCGGTCAGGTCGCCGTAATGGAGTTTGAAGTGGGCATCCTTGATGTGCGGATCCTGGTAGATGTGGTCGATGCGCTGGGTGTTGAACAGCGATGCGCGGCGCTTGATGCCGTGAACCTCGTACCCCTTTTCAAGGAGCAGTTCCGCCAGGTATGAGCCGTCCTGTCCGGTTATTCCGGTTATAAGTGCTTTTTTCATGCATCCCCCTTGAGCTGTTGGCATTCAAAATCCGGCATTTCCGGTTGCCGTGCGCAAAACGGAAACGGTCTTACCAGTTCACCCCGTCATCTCGATCAGCAAATACATTTATTCCAATATGACGGCCATCAGCCATTTCAACATCCAGAGACAGTTTGCAACCGAGCCATTGAGTAAAGGCGCTCTTCAGAACATATTTTCAACCTGAAAAATCTCAAGGATGGTAATCTAAATTTGCGATGAATTCGAGTCATATTCAGATATCGAATTGAAACTGTGCGCAATTTGTTATATCAATAGCGCTGAATTGTGTGTTAACTCACTGATATTGCTTCATCAATGAATACTCCAATCTTCGGCACCAATCTGAAACAAGTTGTGGTAATCGCTGCGAATGATTGATTTTAAAAATGTTTTTTCTTGGTGTGCCGCATTTTGTTTCACAAGAGGAAACAGGCGTTCTGGGCCACATTTGTCAACGATTCCAATGTTTGTATTCTGCAGACCACCCGTTTCTCTGCACTAATCACTGCAGTGCCATCCACCACGAAACAGCCACGATCACTACGCCTGCCATCGCCAGCAGGACATTAAGCCTTCGCCCGGGGTTTCCGTAACGTGCAATCAGATACTCCGCAGTAAGACCGGCAGCAATCCCGCAAATAAACCCGAACAAGTGTGCACCCAGGTCTGTTTGCTTCCCTTCGGTTCCGAGGATCGCCAGCAGGGCCGCACCGGCTGCGAGAGGGATAAACCAGCGCTGCCGCAGATACTGCCGGTGCCGCAATGCACTGATGGCAGCAAGAATGCCGACCGTCCCGAACACCGCCGTTGAGGCACCCACCGAGTGATGGGTAGGCGCCTGAACCCAGGCGTTGAGCAGATTACCGAACGTCCCGCTGCAGATCAGCAGAAACCAGGCCAGCCCCGATCCCAGTTCACGGCAGAGCAGAACGATGAAGACGCCGCCGATGGTCAGGTTGCTGAGCAGATGGGGCAGGTCGGCGTGGAGTGTTAGAGCGGTCACGGCCCGCCACCATTCGCCGTTCATGATGTCTGCGGCATGGGCGACCCCCAGTTCATTCAGGTCAATGATGCCGCGTTCCGGCAGTGAAAGGCCAAGCAGGGTCAGATTATGAAAGGTTGCCAGCAGGATTAGAATGGAGATGGTCGGCAGCATCGACTGCGCCATCGATTGCGGTACAACGAAAGCAGGCGGCCAGTTGCGGTTCTGCTCTTCGTAGAGGCGCAGTTCCGCGAGGGCCGATTCGACGTGCCGGGGAGGAACCAGCAGCTGCCATCCGGCGTCCGTGGTGTCGACGCAGCAGGGAATTGAGCGGGAATCCAGCACCAGCGCCCACATCAGCGCTTGTCGTTTGCTGGGGTGGAGGCTGCCGGGCGGGTGCACCGGCTGCCATCCTTCCTTTGTCCCATCGTTATGGAGGTGTGCGGTTTCCAGCCAATGCTCTCATATCACTCTGCACACGATCAGCAGCAGAAAAATGAAATAAAACACCCCACCCGCAAGCAGGGTGCCCGGAGTGAGGTGTTTTTTCACCCGGATCTGCAGGTAGGCCAGGCCGACCGAAGCAAAGGTCAGAGCGACTGTCAGCAGTGCCGCCGTATTGAGCTGCCAGTCGGTCATCAGGATGCCGATGGCGGTAATCACCGACCCCTGAAAGACCATGGCGCCGGTTACGTTGCCGATTGCCAGGGTATCCTTCCCCTTGTTAATCCAGATGACACTGTTGAATTTTTCCGGCAGTTCAGTCGCGATCGGTGCAATGATCATCGCCAGGATGAAGGGGGAGAGCCCCATCTGTTGGGAGATGATCTGTACTTTTTCGACGAAGATGTAGGAACCCCAGACGATCAGCAGCAGTGAGCCAAACACCTGGGCGGCAATGATGGACATGTGCGGATCGTGGGAGCGGGGCGCGAAGTAGCAGGGGTCAATCTCGGACTCTTCGATTTCATGGGCTTCCGGCTCTCCTCCCCCTTTGAGGGTCTGCAGCACATAGCCACCGTAGACCAGCAGGAGCACCAGAGCGACGAAGGTTTTGATGACCGGATGCCCGCCAAGAAACGAAGCAGCAATCGCCACGGTGTAGAGCGCCAGGAAGTACTCCATGTCCCGCCGCATGACGGTAGTATCGACCCGCATCACCGGGTAATCATCACGTTTCCTGCGATTCAGGATCACCGCCAGGCCGCTGATGAAAAAAGCCAGCGTCCCCAGCATGAAGGGGGCGCCGATGATGGCACCAACACCGATCTTGTGGCCTGCCTCCGGGGTGCCGAACATGATGGCCACAATCGGTACCAGGGTTTCCGGCAGGGCGGTGCCGACGGCAGCAAAGATGCTCCCCACCGCACCGTCGGAAAGATGCATCTTTTTACCGAACCACTCCAGGCCATTGGTGAACACGGTGGCTCCGAGCAGTATTATTCCCAGCGCAACCAGCAGCAGCACCCAGTTGATCATCTTCCGCTCTCCCGCCTATCGTATCAACTGGTTCATTTCAAATATCGGCAGCAGCACCGCCAGCACAACAATGCCGACCGCCAGTCCCATCGCCAGCACCATCAGCGGCTCAATCAGGCCCATCAGGCGGGTCAGGCGGGTACTGAACTCCCGCTCGTAAGCCACACCGGCCTTGATCAACATCTCCTCCAGATTGCCACCCTTTTCTCCTACCCCTGCCAGATGTACCAGCAGCGGGGGAAACAACGGGCTCTTTTTCAGGCTGCCCGAGAGGCTCCCCCCTTGGGAAACCTCTTCCCGCACGCCGCGCAGATAGGTCTGATAGACCCGATTGACGACCACCTCGCCGGTGATTTCCAGCGCACGCATGATCGGCACACCGCTGGCCAGCAGCAAACCGAGAACACGGGCGAAGCGAGACAGGATCAGTCCTTTCAGCATATCGCCGACCAGCGGCGCCGACAGCAGCAGCGTATCCCGCTTCAATCGCAGATCGTCCCGTTTCATGGCCTTTCGGGACAGGGGGATTGAGGCGATGGCAAAGCCGGCGGGGATCCACCACCAGCTGCGCAGGAGATGGCTCAGCTTGATCAGCAGTATCGTGATCAGCGGCAGAGCTGTCTTGCTGTCTTCAAAGATGACGACGATCTTGGGGATGACCACCGTCAACAGGAACAGCATCACTCCGCCGCCGACCAGCAACATCAGCAGAGGATAAACCAGCGCCGACACAACCCGGCTGCGTACCTGTTCCTGCTCTTCGAGAAAATCAGCCAGGCGTTCAAGCACGGCATCCAGGGCACCACCGGCCTCTCCGGCCGCTACCATACTGACGTAGCTTTCGTTAAAGATCGACGGTTCGGCTGCCAGCGCCCGGGAAAGCGCGGCCCCTTCGGCAACTTTTTCCCTGACCCGCACCAAGGCCTGACGGAGCGGGCCCTCCTGCTCCTGCTCACACAGCGATCCGATCGACTCGAACAGCGGTACTGAAGAGGCTACCAGAGTGGCCAGACGGCGGGTAAACAGCGACAAGTCGGCAGTGGATACAGACGGACGGAATGAGAATAGTTTTCCGGATTCCTGAACGCCATTCTCTTCTATGAACTCCCGCAGCAGCAATCCCTTCGCTTTCAGCTGCTGAGCCACCTGGCGTTCGGAATCTGCTTCCAGTGAACCTGACAGAGCGGCGCCGCGCGAGTCGTAGGCTTTATAGCGGAACGTCGGCATAATCGTCCTGGGTGACGCGCAGTACCTCTTCGATGGTGGTGATGCCGGAAGCGGCCCGCGCCAAGCCGTCATCGCGCAGGGTCCGCATGCCGCGTGACACGGCGTATTCCTTGATTTCACCGGAATGGCAGCGGCGGATGATCATGGAGCAGAGCTCCTGATCGACCGGCAGTATTTCATAAATCGCGGTGCGACCGAGAGTTCCCAATCCGAAACAGTGCTCGCATCCCGTTCCCCGGTAGAGTTTCTCCGGAAGGGTAATGCCGGCAAATAGCTGCTCCGGCCGGTACTCCTCCCGGCAGTGCGGGCAGATCAGCCGCACCAGTCGCTGGGCGACCACTGCAGCCAGCGAAGATGCGATCATGAACGGCTCGATCCCCATGTCCACCAGTCGGGTAACGGCGGTAGCCGCATCGTTGGTATGCAGGGTGGAGAGCACCAGGTGGCCGGTCAGACTGGCCTGGATGGCGATTTCCGCCGTCTCGGCGTCACGGATTTCACCGACCATGATGATGTCCGGGTCCTGGCGCAGAATCGAACGGAGTCCACCGGCAAAGGTCAGGTCGATTTTCGGGTTGACCTGGATCTGCCCGATACCCCTGATCTGGTATTCGATCGGATCTTCAATGGTGATGATGTTTTTTTCGCTGGAGTTGACCCGGTTCAGGGCGGCGTAGAGCGTGGTTGACTTACCGCTGCCGGTCGGGCCGGTGACCAGGATGATGCCGCTGGTTCTGGTCAGCATCCGTTCCATCGTCCGCACTCCGGCTTCCCCCAGGCCGATGTCGGCCAGCGAGAGAATCCCCTTTTTCTTGTCCAGCAGGCGCAGCACCGCCCGCTCGCCGTAGAAGGTGGGGATGATCGAGACGCGGATATCCACGTCGCGGCCGGCAACCAGAATGCGGATACGGCCATCCTGCGGCAGGCGTTTTTCGGCGATGTTGAGGCCAGCCATGATCTTGACGCGCGAGACGAGGGCATCCTGAATAATTTTCGGTGGGGACAGCTTTTCGTAGAGAATGCCATCGATGCGGAAACGCACCAGCAGTTCGCGCTCGTAGGGTTCGATATGAACGTCGCTGACCCGTTCTTTGACCGCTTCGGAAAGGATCGAGTTCAATAGACGGATAACCGGCGCCTCGTCGGACAGGTCCAGCAGATCGGTCGGCTGATTCAACTGGCTGGCAACGGTCGAAAGGTCTTCCCCCTCCAACTCCTGCAGAACCTCGCGGGCCGTGCCGGATACCCCGGCATACAGCTGATTTATGGCATCCACCAGGTGGGAAGCGGGTACCAGAACTCCCTGCAGCGGCCTGTTGAATACCATGCGCAGCTCATCCAGCAGCAGCAGGCCGTTGGCATCAGCAACGGCGATATGCAGCACACCGCCGCTTTCCCGCAACGGCAGGATGGTGTTACCGCGTGCAAACGTCAGCGGCAGACGGCTCAGCAACGTGACATCAACATCTCTGGCATCAATTTCCTCCTGGAAGGGGATCCCCAGAGTGCGAGCAAGCGCCTGCCCCTGATCGGAAAGAGGTTCGACGGTCATTTGGGAGCTATCCCCTGCTTCACGTCGAGCGGCTGCTCCTTATGGGCGGCATCGCCGAACCGCAGGCGCTGTGCATCAGTCACGCCGGCCAGGTCGGAGGCATCCTTGACGATCCGCGGAATCAGTAGAATCATCAGATTGGTCTTCTGCCGTGTTTTGGTAGTAGTTTTGAAGAGCCACCCCAGGCCGGGGATGTCACCCAGGATCGGAATTTTATTGACGGTATTGTTTTCCTGATCCTGTATCAGGCCACCGATGACAACAGTTTCACTGTCTTTGACAACGATGCTGGTCTTGGCGGAACGCTTGGTAGTGGTACGGTCGGTTGATCCGGCGCCGACGATGACGGTGTCCTTGACCGCCGAAATCTCCTGATTGATGTCGAGCCGGATGTAATCCCCTTCGCTGATCTGCGGCTTGAGTTTCAGGTTGATACCGATATCCTTGCGCTCGACCGACTGGGTCGTTCCGGTGGTGCTCAGGGTTGACGATCCCTGGAAGGGGACATTTTCTCCCACGAAAATTTCGGCTTCCTTGTTATCGGACGTCAGGATATTGGGGGTTGAGAGTACATTCAGCAGCCCGTTGGATTCCAGGGCCTGCAGCAGGGCGACCCCGGTAACCGGCCTGGTCGAGTTGGAGAGCTGTGAATTGATGAGCGATGAGATTCCGGTGCCGGTACTCCCGGACGCAGTGCTGCCGAGAATCTGGCTGAAGGTGCCAAATGGATCGTACATGCCGCCACCCTGCAGATATTTACCGAGCGTGCCGGCCGCAATCGCGCCGGCCTGGACACCGAGGGCCCGGGTCTTGTCCAGTGAGACTTCGGCGATTACCACCTGGACAAATACCTGCTTGCTGCGGCGGTCCAGCTTTTTGATCACCTGGACAAGATTGGTGTAGTCGGTGGGTGATGCCATGATGACCAGCGAATTGGAAGCCTTATCGGCCGTGATGGTGACCCTGCCGCTGTCAAAAGGCGACGCCTGGGACGCCGGCAGGCCGGGCTGCCCGGCCGCCTGTGCGGTAATTCCCTTGACCACGCCGTCAAGCACCTTGGCCATCTCCGTCGCATCAGTGTTCTCAAGATAATACACGTTGACCTTGCTGCTTGCTTCGGGGGGAGGGACATCCAGTTTGGCTACCATGTCGCGCACGGATTTTTTGGCAGCTTCATTGCCGAAAACCAGTAGTGCATTGAGTCGCTGATCGGCCAGGACGCTGGCGGTGCCGCTCCCTGCCGCAGAAGCGGGCAGACCTCCCGGAACGACGGCCGGCCCCCCCAGCCACTGCCGGATTACCGTTGCCGCATTCTCAGCAGCGGCATTTTTCAGGTAGATGATCTCGAACCCTTCACGAATGCGCTCCGTATCGATCGTCAGCAGCAGTTCCTGCAGCTTGCGGATATTGAGGGCCGAATCGACGATCAACAGCAGATTACCCGGCCCGAATGCCGAAATATGGCCATCCTTCGAGATCATCGGCTGCAGAAACGGAAGCGCCTCCTGGGCGGTTATATTTTCAAGTTTGCTGATCCGGGCCACGTAGCTTTCGTTGACCGGAATTTTTTCGCCATCAGGCAGCAGGCGGAATCCGGACTGCCGGGCTCCGGCGGCAGGAACTATTTTTGCGACCTTACCACTCTGCAGCACAGCAAATCCCTTCAGCTCAAGCACTGACGTAAAGACGTCATATGCCTCTTCAACCGAAAGTTTGGACGGAGAATAGACCGATATTTTCCCCTTCACCCGTTCGTCAAGAATGAAGTTTCTGCCGGTCAGGTCGCTGATAAACTTGACCATGGTGGAGATGTCCACCTCGTTGAAATTGAGCACCACGCCCTTGGTTACGGCCGCTGAAACCGGGGTGATAAGGAGCGAAGCTATCAGGACGGCGATAAAAAGTATCCGAAACGGTTTTTGTAGCACGTACGCCTCCAGGAAGTTACCGTATGTCATAATTGAAAGTTACCGGCTGCCCGTCCCTGATCAGGTCCAGCTTGAGCCGGTTCTGCCCCTTGAGGGCGATGAATGACTGCAGCGCCTTGTCGGGCGCGTCCATCGGAAAGTCGTTCAGCCGCAGCAGAACATCCCCATTCTTGATGCCGATCATCGCAAATACCCCGCCCGGCTTGACTTCGGAAGCGCGGAATCCTTCAACTTTCCCATCTTTCTGGCTCGGCAGCAGCCGCGCATCGGTCATTGCCTGGGCGGGATTGTCGAGAGATGCGTTAAGCGCCCGCTGGTCAATGACGAAATTTCCGTTCCCCTGACTGGCGACACCGGCTGTGCTCTGCTGGCTGACGGGATGAGATGTGGCAGGCGCTGCAGCGGGCGGGGTCATCGGAGTCAGCAGCTCCACCTTTTTGTTGTTGATGATGATAAAAGCGCGTTCCCTGCCGACGTCGGCCAGTCGACCCGCGTCAAAGACTTGCTCACCCAGACGGAATACCCGTTCTTCCTGCTTTGTCATATGGCGCACCAGGGCGAATGTCTCGCGGAATGAGCCTACGACGGTGCCGAGCAGCATCAGTTCTGCCGGGGCGGTGACGGGAGCGGCCTGAGCCGCTGCGGTGGCTGCCGTGATCGGGGTAAGCTGTCCCTGGGATGCTCTACCGAAAAGCCCGGTGGCCATGATCGGGGAATAAAAAGAAAGCTCTTCCGTACGGAGCGGAGTATACGACGGGGTGCCGTTAGCTCCGCTCTTTTTGGGTATAACCGTGCTTGCAAGGCGCGCGGTCAGGCGCTCCGCAACAATACCGGCCAGCAGGGCAATAATGATGATTCCCAGAAGGATGTTTGTGATATTGACGGCTCGCTGCATAGGTATCCTGAATATCACACCCTGCCTAGAGGGTGATTTCCCCGCTGAAAACCTCAACCGCCGGGCCGGTCATGTAAATCGAACCATCGTCGGCCCATTCCATTTCCAGGTCTCCTCCTGAGAGGTGGTTGAGAATCTTCTTCTCGGTCAGGCCGTTCAGCACACAGGCCGCCATAACGGCGCTGGAACCGGTTCCGCAGGCCAGGGTTTCGCCGGCACCGCGTTCCCAGGTGCGCTGACGTACCTCCGTGCGTGAAATGATCTGCACGAACTCCACGTTTGTACGACGGGGAAAGAGCTCGTGATTTTCAATATGCGGGCCGTAGGTTGTGACCGGGAAGTTTTCCACGTCATCAACAAAAATTACACAATGAGGGTTGCCCATCGAGGCACAGGTGATTTCAAAGGTTTTGTCCAGCACGGTCAGTTTTTCGGCTACCACCTTTGCGTCCGGTGTCCCGGTCATCGGGATTTCGTTTCGCAGCAGACGCGGCGGCCCCATGTTGACCCGCACCTTGGCGATCTTGCCGTCGGGGCCTGAAACAAGCTGTAACGTCAAAACGCCGGCACCGGTCTCGGCGGTGATTTCCTTCTTCGATACCAGGCCGTGATCGTAGGCGTATTTGGCAACGCAGCGGATGCCGTTGCCGCACATTTCAGATTCGGAGCCGTCGGAATTGAACATCCGCATCCGTACATCGGCCACTGTGGACGGCATGATCAGAATCAGGCCGTCCGAACCAATGCCGAAATTACGGTTTGAGACAGCTATGGCGGTCTTTTGCGGATCACTGACCGTCTCTTCGAAACAGTTCACATAGACATAGTCGTTGCCGGCACCCTCCATCTTGGTGAATTTCATCGTGTAAGATCCCCTTGTCGCTTGAAATAGACTTCGCACCATAGCAAAATCCTGGCCCGGCAACAAGTAGTTTAATCTTCAGCTTCCGTTGTAAACGCCACGATTGCCAACTCTCCGCAGAGCGGTTATACTCATCCGTCGCACACAAACTATCGATGAGGAACATGCCATGATCAGATCATTCCAGGGCGTCCGGCCCGCCATAGATCCGACCGCCTTTGTCGCCGAAACCGCCGTAATCATCGGCGATGTGGTAATGGGGCCGCAGTCAAGCGTCTGGTACAACTGCGTTGTCCGTGGTGACGTCAACCACATTCGCATCGGCGCCCGCAGCAATGTTCAGGATCTCTCCATGCTGCACGTCACCCACAAAAAACATGCCGATGACCCCGGTGCTCCGCTGATTATCGGCGACGACGTAACCATCGGCCACAGCGTCACGCTGCACGGCTGCACACTCCAGAACGGCTGTTTCATCGGCATGCAGGCGATGGTGATGGATCACGCCGTGGTCGGCGAAGGAGCACTGGTGGGAGCACGGGCGCTGGTAACCGAAGGAACCATCATCCCACCCCGCACCTTGTGGGTCGGCTCGCCGGCTCGCTACAAGCGTGATCTGACCCCCGAAGAAATCGCCTGGTTGCCGAAATCAGCCGACAATTACGTAAAATATTCGCTGCAGTACATTAATGACTGACGTGAGCCTAATGACTGACGCGAGCCGTCCCGAAGCGGACAGATGAACTGGCTCTCCCACATCGGAAAACAGGCTTCGCGCCTGGCGTCGCTGGAATTGTTCCGCTATATCGGGCCCGGCTTCTTTGTCACGGTCGGTTTCATCGATCCCGGCAACTGGGTTACTAACGTGGCGGCCGGTTCTCAATTCGGTTACACCTTGCTATGGGTTGTGACACTCTCCACGATTATGTTGATCGTTCTGCAGCATAACGCCGCCCACCTCGGCATCGTTACCGGCCTGTGTCTTTCGGAAGCCGCCTCCACCTATTTCAAGCCCTGGCTGCGCTATCTGATGCTTGGCAGCGCGATGCTGGCCTGTGTTTCCACGGCACTGGCGGAACTGTTGGGTGCAGCCATCGGGCTGAAGATGCTGACTGGTCTGCCACTCCCTGTCGGTGCCCTGCTGTCGTGCGGTTTTGCCATCTACATGCTCTTCTCGAAAAACTACCAGCGCCTGGAAAAATGGATCATGGGCTTTGTTTCCCTGATCGGTCTGGCGTTTCTGTTTGAGCTGACCCTGGCACAGGTCTCGTGGGGAGCGGCCCTGCAGGGGTGGGTAGTGCCCTCCATGCCGCTTGGTGCGCTGCCGGTTATTGTGGGCGTGCTGGGGGCGGTGGTCATGCCGCACAACATTTTCCTTCATTCGGAGGTCATTCAGAGCCGCCAGGTACAGGAACAGGGAGACTCCGCCATCCGGAAACAGCTCAAGTATGAGTTCCTCGACACCCTGACCGGCATGGGGGCCGGCTGGGCCATCAACAGCGCCATGATCATCATGGCTGCGGCGGTATTCCACGCCCGTGGCATCCAGGTGACGGAACTGCCACAGGTTACCGCTACTCTACTGCCGATTTTCGGCAGTCTGTCGGCAACAGTCTTCGCACTGGGGCTGATCTTCGCCGGCCTGGCCTCCTCGGTGACGGCAGCCATGGCCGGTGGCAGTGTCTTTGCGGGAATCTATCGCGAGCCGTTCGACATCGCCGATATCCATTCCCGGACAGGCGTTGTTATCACCCTGCTTGGCGGCGTGATACTTATACTGATGCTCAAAAATCCTTTCAGCGGCATATTGTGGAGTCAGGTCGCGCTCAGCCTGCAGCTTCCGTTTACTATTTTCCCGATGATCTGGCTGACGTCATCGAAGACGGTGATGGGAGCATACGCCAATCACCGGTTCGGCGCCGCTGTGCTCTGGATCGTCGGCCTGATCGTGATTGCCCTCAACGCCGCCCTGTTGGTAGATATGGCACGTTAGGCTCTAAGCGCTCGGTGGTAACATGGCATCAACAACAGTCCAGACCAGCTTTTATCATCTCTGATACAAAGGGTATTTCAGGCCGGGCATGAACGTTACATATCAAACCTACTGGAAGAGTCTCGTTGAGCGACAGAGCGGTACTCAGGCCGAGCTGTTCCTGTTGCGCTGCCTGAACCTGGCGTCATGGTTCTATTCGCTAGTCCTGAAGTTGCGTGCTTATCTGTATCGCCGCGGAATTTTCAAAACCTGTCGTCTCCCCCGGCCGGTGCTGTCCATAGGCAATATAACTGTCGGCGGCACCGGGAAAACACCGTTCACCGTCTTCTGCGCCCGCTATCTGCTGGCGCAAGGTCATAAAGTTGCCGTCCTTTCACGCGGCTACGGCGGTAGTCTGGAAGGGCAGACCTGCATCGTCAGTGACGGTGCGACCGTAATGATGAGCGCCCGCGAATGCGGTGATGAGCCGTATCTGCTGGCCACAAAAGTGCCGGGGTTGATGGTCGTTATCGGCAGCGACCGCTATGCCGCCGGGCAGTTAGCCATGGCACAGCTTCAACCGGATATATTTCTGCTGGATGACGGCTTCCAGCACCTGCGGCTGCATCGTGACCTGAACCTCCTGCTGCTGGACTATGCTCAGCCGTTCGGCAATGGGCGCACACTTCCGGCCGGTGTGCTGCGTGAACCCCGTGAGGCTGCCCGGCGCGCAGATGTCATACTGTACACCCGCTGTCCATCCGGGGCTGTAAAGACATCAGATATGTCCGACAAGCTCACCTGCATGTCACAGCACCAATTGAGCGATGTTATTGCACTCGCTGGCAGGCCGGTGCTTCCATTTTCCGATCTGCAGAACCGAAGCGTGCTGGCTTTTGCCGGAATAGCTGCGCCGGAATCATTTTTCGACGGGTTACGGAGCAAAGGGGTTCAATTGAACGACGTCATCAGCTTTCCCGACCACGTTGACTATGACGAAACGAGGATTGACGGGCTGGCTGAAGCAATGCGTTCTAGCGGTGCAGACTGTTTCATAACAACGGAGAAAGACGGAGTGAAACTGAAGGGACTGCCACCGGAACTTGCGGACAGGACGTACTGTGCCAGGCTCAATCTGGCGATTGATGATCCGGCGCCATTGTTGAAGCTGCTGCGCGAGCTGAAACAGCAGAGCGCGACCGCCACAATTGAACCTTTTCGAGAACATCGTCCACGCTGATGCGCTGCATCCGGTCGTGACGGTTTTCCATTGATACCGGATACTCCTCACCGGGATCACCGTAAGCATCGACCATCAGGTCGGCAAACCTGCGGTATGGTCCCACCCGTTTCGGGTTTGAATACCCCATGAGCGAAATAACCGGACGGTCAAGTGCCACGGTGATGTGCAACGGACCGGTATCAAGCGATATCACCAGCGCCGCCTTGTCAAGGATTGCCACCAAACCACGCAGGCCGCCGTTCCCCAGGGCACTCAACGGAGAGTGCGCGGCCCGTTCCATGATAATGCGCTCGCATGCAACCTCAACGTTTGAACGCCCGCCAACCAGTATCGGCTGCAGCCCGAAATCAACGTACAGAGCATCACAGACTGCGGCCCAGCGCTCCGGGAACCAGTTTTTCTCAGCCTTGCTGGTAGCCACCACAATTGGCACAGCCGGACGGTCGAGGCGGGAATAGAACTCGTTCTGCCAGGCACGTTCATCGTCATTCCACGGGGCGATCCCCCAGCTTACCGGGGAAACCGGAACTTCCAGCCAGGCACAGAATTCCAGATACTGGTCCTGAACATGCTGCATGTCATGGGGAGGGATACGGTGAGTGGTGAACAGCCAGTTGAGGTCGCGGGCGCGGGTCATGTCAAAACCGAGCTTCACCCGGGCATTGATGAATGACAGTATGATGTTCGCCTTGAAATACACCTGCAGATCCAGCACAAGGTCGAACGACAGGGAACGCAGACGGTTGCGAAGGTCGAGAAAACCACTGATTCCGGCAGTCCGGTCGAAAAGGATGATTTCGTCGATCAGATGGTGTCCTCGTACCAGCATGGCCGGCCCCGGCTGCAGAATCCAGGTCACATGCATGGCCGGATTGGCCCGTTTGAGCGCCTGCAGAACCGGCAGGACATGAACCGTATCACCCACAGCGCTCATCATCAGGATGCAGACGCGATCGGCCGCCACCCGCATCAGCGCCCCTCCCTTCCGCACGGAGTCAGACGCGCAAGCGCATCCTCGCAGAAATCAAGCCCCTTCTGGTTACGCCATTTGCGAACGGACCGGGCCAGTCGCTTAAAATTCCGCAGTGCAACATCCCGGCTGTTCGGAAATGTTACCCGGTCAACGTCAAGCAGGTATGCCGCCGGCCCGGCAGGTGTGCAGGCAATGTAAATATTTTTCATGTTAAGGTCGGCGTGCCATGCACCGGCCTTTTCAAGTTTCTCAAGCAGAATCCGTGTCTGTTCCAGGATCGCCTCACGTTCTGTCGGGCTGGCATTATTCCAGGCAGCGGGCAGGTCGTTGCCCTGTGGCAGGCGCCGGGTTATGACATCGCTGCGGGCAAAAATACCGACTGCCGGATAGATAACATATCCGATGATTTCCGGAACCGGAACTCCCGAAGCGGCAAGACGGAGCATGATTTCCAGTTCGAGTGGTGCCCGCGTCGGGAGGAGGAAATATTCTCCGGTCAGGGAACCGAAAAGACCACCGTGGCGGTTTCTGCGTACAACTGCTGCGGTTGGCGGGTCTGTCGGAAGCAGTACGCCGTAATGCACTCCCCGCCCCTGCATGGCTTCACGCGACTGCTGAACCGATGCCCATTCATGGAGCGTCGAGTAATTGAGGGCCGTCCTGACAGCGGCTTCCGCCCACGTTCGCACAACGACGGAGCGGCCCCGGTCAGTGAAATGAACATGGTCCATATCGTGCGAAGACGCTTTAATTTCAGGTGATACGGCTTGGCCAGCTGGCATGGCAATCGCTGAGAATAGTGTATTTTGCAGACGTCAGACAGTCAAAAGCATTATCACCCGCACCAAACTGCCGTCAACATGATTCTTGAGCCATACCGCGATTTAGCTTCAAAAATGGCGATTTTTGTGGCATTAGTTACCGATTAACCACATGACAGGTCCGATGCTCTCACACGATTTTGTTCACATACTTGCCTGCCCGCTCTGCATGTCCGGCCTTGAGATCGATGAACGAGGTGAAAGGTTGCACTGTCGGTCGTGCAGGGTTGCGTACCCCGTCAGGGACGGTATTCCTGTTCTGCTGGCTGATGCCGCGGAACCTCATCATGGTGGATGTCCATCCAGCGGTGCTGAGGAGTGACACTGATGCAGCCTGCCTCTGTGCGGCGCCTGCTCGTCCGCTCGGCCAACTGGATCGGCGATGCGGTCATGACGACTCCGGCGATCGGCTCAATCCGCCGCTTCTTCCCGAAGGCCGACATCACCGTTCTGGCAAATACGCTGGTTGCGCCAATTTTCAGCCCGCACGAGTGGATAGACGATGTCATCACTTTTGACCGGCTCGGAGCACACAAGGGAGTTGCCGGTCGTCTGCGACTGGCCGCCGAACTCAGAAAACGCTCGTTCGATGCGGCCATCATCCTGCCCAACTCATTCGATTCTGCTCTGGTCCCCTGGCTGGCCGGGATTCCGGTACGAGTTGGCAGAAAAAGTGACGGCCGGGGATTTTTGCTGACCGAAGCCTACAACCGGGGACGTGGGCCGTTTCCAGGGCATGAGGTCGAATACTACCTGGCGCTTATCAAACACGTTGGCATTGCCGGAGGTACAACCCAGCCAAAGCTTTTCGTGACTGCCGAAGAAGAATGTGCCGCAGATGCCCTGCTGGCACGTCACGGAATGTCGCCGGACGACTTCATTCTGGGCATTAACCCGGGCGCTACCTACGGTTCCGCCAAGCGTTGGTATCCTGATCGCTTTGCAGAAGTTGCCCGTCGCCTGGCAGAGGAGTGGTCGGCAAAAATTGTCATCTTCGGCGGGCCGGGCGAAACTGCGATCGCTGCCGACATCGACGCACGCCTCGGCGGCAGCGCTCTGAACCTGGCCGGAAAAACCGGCGTGCGCGAACTGATGGCCCTGATCAGACGCTGCAGCTTCTTCGTCACCAACGATTCGGGCCCCATGCACATCGCTGCGGCCTTCGATGTCCCGCTCACGGCGATCTTCGGCTCCACCGACCATGCGGGAACATCACCATACAGCAAAAAATCGATCGTCGTGCGGGCAGCAGTCGACTGTTCCCCCTGCAAGCTGCGGGAATGTCCGACCGATCACCGCTGCATGACATCGGTTTCAGTTGATGATGTTACAGCGGCAAGTATTGAACTGCTTCGCTCAATTTCACATGGAGCCACGGACAGCAACCATAATGAGTGAACTCAAACGGATACTGGTAACCGGAGCGGCCGGTTTCATCGGCTACCACCTGAGCGCCCGGCTGCTCGCCGACGGTTGTCAAGTGGTCGGTCTCGACAATCTGAACGACTATTACGACGTACAGCTGAAGCGGGACCGGCTGGCCATGCTCGAGAAACTGCCCCGCTTCTCCTTCTGCGGGATAGGCCTGGAAAACCGGGAAGCCTTGAATGCCCTCTTTGGGGAGCAGAAATTCGACACGGTCGTCAATCTGGCTGCCCAGGCCGGTGTGCGCTATTCGCTGACCAATCCCTACGCGTACATTGACAGCAACATCAGCGGATTCATCAATATCCTGGAGGCGTGCCGCAGTTATGCTATCAGGCATCTGGTGTACGCATCATCGAGTTCCGTGTATGGCGCCAATATGTCGATGCCCTTTTCGGTGCATCACAACGTGGATCACCCGCTTTCGCTGTATGCAGCAACCAAAAAAGCCAATGAACTGATGGCTCACACCTACTCAAGTCTCTACGGCATTCCGACGACCGGTCTCCGCTTTTTTACGGTGTATGGTCCCTGGGGACGCCCGGACATGGCCTATTTCCTATTCACCAGGGCGATTCTCTCCGGTGAGCCGATCAATATTTTCAACTATGGGAAAATGCGGCGGGACTTTACCTATATCGACGACATTGTCGAGGGTGTGACGCGTGTCATGGATGTCATTCCGGGGGCTGATCAGGCCTGGAGCGGGGCACATCCCGATCCCGGCAGCAGTTATGCCCCTTACCGGATTTACAATATCGGCAATAACAGGCCGGTGGAACTTATGCATTTCGTTGAAGTGCTGGAACGCTGCCTCGGCCGCCAGGCGGTCAAAAATCTCCTCCCTCTGCAACCCGGGGATCTGCCGGTCACCTGTGCCGATATAGACGACCTTGTGCGTGATACGGGATTCAGGCCGACCACCTCCATTGAGGATGGTCTTGCCAGATTTGCAGATTGGTACAGGAGTTATTACCGCTAATGCAAAATCGCCAGCGTTTCAACGGGGGCGTCAGCCGATGATCCGGCCTCCGAAATCCATTCTTATAATAAATATCAACCTTATCGGTGATGTAATCCTGTCAACCCCCCTGGTCGGGCTGCTGGCTGAAGCTTTTCCGGGGGTAGTCATCGATTTCCTGGCAAACCGTGGAACCGGCGAACTGTTGGAAAAAGATCCGCGCATACGAAGAGTAATCTATTCCGACGGGAACGAGGTCGGCTCAAGCGGGAAAAACAGCAGCTATCTGAAGGGGATTTTCAGGAGCTACGACATGGCCGTTGGCATGAGCGCTTCAGACCGGATCAATGTCGCCGTCATTGCGGCAGGGCGTACAACCCGTGTCGGGTTTTACAAAGCGGGGAACCCGCTGAAAAACTTATGGCAGCGGCTGATGCTCACCCATCCGCTTGAATCCTCCGAGAACACACTCGTCGCGCGAAACTGCAGTATCGTCGCCGATGCTCTCGGTATCCGTCACGACCGCCTGAATGTCAGGATTTTCTGGGATGATGAAGATGACGACAGAGTCAGGGATGTACTCGAAAAACAGGGGCTCCGGGGGCAACCGTACTTTGTCGTGCACCCGATTGCCCGCTGGGCCTATAAATACTGGAAGTTTGAAAATTTTGCTGCAGTTAGCGACTACGTTTTCGAGCAGTACGGACTGCAGCCGGTCTGGACGTCGTCGCCATCGGATGAAGAAAAGGAACAACTGCAAAAAGCCATCGGATTGTGCCGTCACAAACCGCTGACGGTCGCCGGTGATTTTAACCTGAATCAGATGGCCGGTCTTCTGAAACGTGCCGATCTCTACCTCGGCCTTGATACGGCCATCACCCACGTGGCGGCCAGCACCGGGGTGCCGGTTGTAGCCCTGTACGGGCCAACATTCACCACACGGTGGTTTCCGTACGACAATCAGGGACCACATGACCAGCAAAGCCCGGCCGCGCGTGGCATTCTCCGGCACGGGAAGATCGTCGTAGTTCAGAAGGATCTGGAATGCGTCCCCTGCGGCAGAGCCGGATGCGACGACAACAGAAACGTCAGTGGCCCGTGTCTTCAGGAAATATCGGTAGATGATGTGCTGTCGGCCGTTAACGTATGCATGACAGCTGATTCTCCCATGAATGTGTGACAGGATACGTCATGCCTGATACGAAACTATCATTATCACCTCCTGCCCTGTTCATGTATCTGCTTGTCCTCTACGCCCTGGCCGTACCGCTCAACAAACCGGCAGAAGCAATCCTGAGCGCCGTCCTGATGCTGTTGTTTGTCTGCGGCTTCAAACGTGGAGCGTATTCAGAAAATCATTCCGCCTATATCTATGCCGTAGTCTCATATTTTCTTGCCGATGCCGCATCGTCACTCTTCAATTTTAGCGAACCGGCTGATGCACTGCACATCGTACGTCAACTTCCGCTGTTCATCGGTGTGATGATTCTCCTGATGACCGACAAGAAAAAAATTGTCGACATGGCTATTACGGCTTTTGTTGTATCCACACTTCTGGTGGCGGCAGCTGCCGTCTATCAGTATGTTTTCACCGACGTGTTCAGACCCCCCTCATTCAGAAATGCGGTACATATCGGCTACGTTTTCAACTATTCCATGGCTCTCCTGTTTGCCGCCATATTTTACGCTCATAAATCTATTAAAATCTGGTCGGCCGCAGCATTTGTTCTGACTGCTGCGGCAATGATGGCCGGCGAAACGCGTGGAGCCTGGGTTAGCATCATTGCAGCAATTGTTGTGCTGACATTATGTGCCCCGTTTGTTCGCAAAAGAGAGGTTATCCTCTCCGTCCTGGTCATAACAACTGCACTACTGCTCCTTCCACAGGTACGGGCAAGAATCGACGACGCCCGCAGGGATATTGCCTACTACTCCGGCAACATCGACAGTGCAACCAGCCTGGGGCGGCGGTTTGTCATGTGGAAGGCCAGCCTGCAGATGTTCAGGGATCATCCGTTAATAGGCGTCGGACCGCGCAACTGGCAAAAGGAAGTCAAAGCTGCTGCCGCTCACGGTGAAATTTCAAACGACATCACGACCTTCAATCAGCCGCACAGCATGTATCTGCACGCTCTGGCCACCAAGGGCATCGCGGGACTTGCGGCACTGCTGTTCCTGGCCTGTGCCCCGTTGTATCTGGTGTGGAAAAGAAAAATGCTCGGTACGTACTATGGCGATGCCCTGTTTATGGTTGCACTGCTGTTCCTGCTGCAGGGATTTACCGAAACTGTACCGAGTATGTACTATCCCTTCAGAAGTTATCTGCTGTTAGTGGGGCTGCTGCTGGCCGGTAGCCGCATAAATCAGGGCCTGCCGGTGACGTCAGAGACATCAAGGACATTCCCGTGAATATTACCAAGAATGTGAGAAATTTCTGCTACGGTCTGTATGATCTGCGAAAACTCGACCGGGAGGGGCGCAATCCCGATGGCCCCGTGGTTTCCCTTACAAGCGTGCCCCGAAGGATTCAGCTGATCAAACCTACCATCGTCAGCCTCTTGAAACAGAAGCTGAAACCGAAAAAAATCGAGATAAATCTCGGGGAGGACTTGTTTCGCGGGTACAATATTCCGGATTTTTTGCACGGAATGGAATCGGTGGAGGTACACTGGCAACAGCAGGACTGCGGGCCTGCCACGAAACTGATTGCAACGCTGGAACGGTATCGCGGCAGTTCGGAGATGATTGTCGTAGTCGATGATGACATGTATTATTCCGACGAACTCCTCGGGAGTCTTGTAAGATGCGACAGGGAAGCCGGCGGGAAGCGGGTGTTCTGCATCAATGGATTCCTGCTGCCCAGAGATCTGCGTGCCGAGTCCGTCGGCTCCGACAAGGCCCTCCGTTCGGGGTGCAGGAAAGTGGCCATTATAGAAGGGTGCGGCGGGTATATTATGCGTTCTGATCATCTTGACCACACTATTCTGCTCGACCGTACCGGCGCTCCCGACAGGGCGTTGTATGACGACGACGTCTGGATCAGCGGACACCTCAGCCGGGTCGGGATTGAGAAATTTCAGATTCCCACCGGTAAAAGGAAATCGTTGTTGAACACCCGCGAATCGGCAATCGGCGGGAACAGGGCTCAGCTGCAGACCGATTTGATGTGTCATTTTACAGATGACTGGAAACGTGATGAATACGAGACGTAGCCCCGGACCGCCTGGCACGGCCAGGGACGGTGATTGCATGGTACCCGTTTCCGTCGTTATCATAACCTTCAACGAGGAACGGAATATCGAGCGCTGCCTCCGTTCGGTATCCGGCCTTGCAGATGAAATTATCGTGCTGGACTCGCTGTCGACCGATCAGACCGAGGAGATCTGCCGTCAGCTCGGGGCGACATTTATCAGTCAGCCGTTCCTCGGCTACGTCGAGCAGAAGAACAAGGCTGTTGAATACGCTTCCCATCACCAGATCCTGTCGCTTGATGCAGATGAAGTCCTCTCCGAAGAGCTCAAGGCGTCAATCATGACCGTCAGAACCAACTGGAACTGCGACGGCTATTCATTCAACCGCCTGACGAATTACTGCGGAAGCTGGATACGGCACTGCGGCTGGTACCCGGACCGGAAACTTCGTCTTTTTGACAGACGAAAGGGGCGCTGGGTCGGGGACACCATCCATGAGCGTTTCGAACTGCACGACGGCAGCAGCCCGCAGCACCTCAGCGGAGATCTGCTGCACTACTCCTACGATTCGATCGATCAGCACCTCGACCAGATAAAAAAATTCACCACCATTATGGCGCAGGTGCACTTCAACAAAGGAAACCGCGCCGGATTGGCTACGCTCGTTATGAACCCGATCTGGTGCTTTATCCGTCAGTATTTCATCCGGCTCGGAATTCTCGACGGTTATCACGGCCTGGTAATCTGCGTTCTCTCGGCCTGTGCCAACTTCGTCAAATACGCAAAAATCCGCGACCTGTTCTCTGCCAGGACTCCGTCAGCGTGATGAAAAAGCTGATTATATGCCGCACCGACGGCATCGGAGATGTTGTTCTGACCCTGCCGATTGCGGGGCTGATGAAACAGGCGTACCCCGGTTTGAAGATATGCTTGATCGGGCGGTCCTACACCGCGCCGGTTGTCGCCGCCTGCGAGCACGTGGATGAGTTCCTCGACAGGGACGGAATTTCAGACCGCTCACCCCGCGAAAGGGTCGAGTTTTTCAGGAAGCTGCAGGCTGATGCGATCGTTCATGTGTTCCCTGATAAGGAGCTGGCCCGTCTCGCCTGGCAGAGCGGAATTCCGGTTCGCATCGGCACATCACACCGCTTCCGCCACTGGATGTACTGCAACCGACTGGTTCATCTGGGGCGCAAACGGTCGCCGCTGCACGAGGCGCAGCTGAACAGCCTGTTGCTCAGGCCGCTGGGGATCAAGAGAACTCCTGCACTTGACGAACTGGCATCCCTCACAGGGTTGAACCGACCGGTGAAACTTGACGAGGCATTAGCATCACTGCTTCACCCCGATAAATTCAATCTTATTCTACATCCCACATCGAAGGGGAGCGCCCGCGAATGGGGATTCAGCAACTTTTGTAACCTGGTTCGTCTGCTACCGCCTGACCGCTACGAGGTTTTCGTTACCGGCACTGCCGAAGAGGGGATGCGACTCAGACCACTGTTCGAGGAGCTCGGGGCGCGTGTCCATGACATGACCGGAAAACTGCCGCTTGACCAGTTTATCGCCTTCATCGGAGCTGTTGACGGCCTGGTGGCCGCAAGCACCGGGCCGCTGCACATTTCCGCCGCACTCGGCAGGGTAACGGTCGGTCTCTATGCTCCGATGCGGCCGATTCATCCCGGTCGCTGGGCGCCGCTTGGCCCACGTGCGACGTATCTCGTCGCAGACAGGACCTGCAGCCGCTGCCGCCACGAAACACGCTGCGAATGCATCGAAAGCATATCTCCGGCGGATGTACTAAGCAAACTTGAGCAGCTTTCGGGCACGTTCGAGTCATCAATTCCAGCGACCTTTAACGGAAAGTAGAACCATGCCTCTCAGAATTCTTCATGTCCTGTCATCAAATTTCTTTGCCGGTTCCGTGGCCTACGCCATCCAGCTGGCGGAGCGACAGAGCGCTGACGGGCACGAGGTGTTCATGGTCACCGATCAGGCCGGACTGTCCGACAGTTTCACCTGTCTGACACTTCCGATTTCCGACCGGTCACTGGTGCAACGCTTCCGCAATATCCTTTTTCTCCGCCGCCTGATCCGCGAACGCAATATCAGCGTTGTCCATGCCCATTCGCGGGCGGCCAGCTGGGTCTCCAGCCATGCCGTGCGCGGAACCCGCGTACCGCTGGTCTCAACAATTCACGGACGGCAGGTCAAGCACTCCCGGCTGAAGTCCGCCAGAGTCTACGGTGACAGGGTCATCGCCATCTGCCCGAATCTTGTCGAACATCTGCAGCAGGAGATCGGTATTGATCAGAATAAACTGGAATTTCTGCCCAACCCGCTCGATTTCGAGCGTCTGAAACAGATTCGCAGAACGCGACCAGATGACGGTCAGGTGCTGATTTCAGTGGTTGGTCGTTTCAACGGCCCCAAGGGGGAGCATTTCTCCCTGCTGGTGCAGTACGTTTTCCCGCTTCTCTTGGAAAAGTTCCCCCGCCTCTCCCTGCAGATGGCAGGCGGCGAATGGGATTCATTTCCGCAGGCCGGCAAGAAGGCATTTGCAAACCTCTGTAGCCTGTACGGCGAACGGATCCGTTTCGTCGGCTTCACCAGTCAGCCTCTGCAACTGATGGCCGATTCTGACCTGGTAATCGGCGCCGGGCGGGTCGCATTGGAGGCACTGGCCCTGGGCACCCCGCTGTATGCCCTGGGAGAGGCCTGCTGCCACGGCCTGATAACTCCGGATAATCTGGTGGCAGCCATCGGGAGCAATTTCGGCGACATTCTTTCCGTTAAAAGCCCGTTCACTCCGGATACTGCAGCCATAGCGGGCATGTCGGTTCAACACGAGGTCGGCGACGCGCAATTCCGTGGGTTCCGGCCTGAGTTCGCCGGTGCGT
>Ga0194061_1000515_pt1 | contig 23482 bp, 18 predicted proteins | sample SepL2221m_MetaG_FD_163423 | JGI IMG/M metagenome (GOLD analysis project Ga0194061, IMG submission 163423) | Anoxic zone freshwater microbial communities from boreal shield lake in IISD Experimental Lakes Area, Ontario, Canada - Sep2016-L224-21m | ecosystem: Environmental > Aquatic > Freshwater >... | reverse complement strand
TCGAACTCGTGACGTACGGATACGTGCCGTGATCGACGTCGAGCAGCGAACCTTGCGCGCCTTCTAAGAGGAGTCGCTTGCCATGCGCCAGCGCATCGGTGATGTACGACGCCGTGTCGGCGATGAACGGCTTCAAGCGCGGCGCGTAAGCCAGCACTTCGTCCGCAATCTTGTTCGCGTCCAGCGCGTCGCCTTGGTACGCGTTGACGATCAGCGGATTCAATTCAGCCAGGCGGCTTTTCACGCGTTCGATGAAATAACTCGGCCGCAACAAATCGACGACGCGCAGACCCGAGCGTGCAACTTTGTCGATGTAACACGGGCCGATGCCGCGACCGGTCGTCCCGATCTTCGTCTGCCCGCTGTTCTCCTTCAACTTCTCAGCGAGTTGATCGACGATGCGGTGGTAGGGCATGACGAGATGTGCGCGATCCGAAAGCAACAGATTCTCGCCCGAAATCTTCACGCCGCGTGCGGCCAGCGCATCGATTTCGCGCAACAGTGCTTCAGGCTCAACCACGCAGCCATTCGCAATCACGCAGACTTTATTGTCGTGGAGAATGCCGGATGGCACGAGATGAAACGCATAGCGCTCCGTGCCAACGACCACGGTGTGGCCGGCGTTCGATCCACCTTGATAACGAACGACGATATCGGTCTCCGCTGCGAGGGCGTCCAGCACCTTCGCCTTGCCTTCATCTCCCCACTGCACACCCACAATCACTGTTGCCGGCACATGGCCTCCCTGCTTAAAATTTGCTCGTCACGAGGTCTCAAAAAAGAAAAACGGTCAGGGCGGGAACTACCCGGCCTGACCGTTGAACGATTATTGAGTTGAAGGCCTCCGCCGTCAAGTGCATTGTTTGGATTTTGAAAAGCAAGAGCCGCGCGCGCAAGCAAGCGGCCAAGATTGTGACACCCTACCAGTAATGGCCGCTTGCTTGCGCGCGCGGCTCTTTGCTCTGAACGCAAACGTACTCATCGTTTTCATGTTGGAATGCGCCCGCTCTGGATTAAGATTCATATTCGATGTCGGTTCGTAGCAGTAGGCAGTAGAAAAAACACCGAGGCAAAACCATGTCAGATGAAACAAAATCAACCGGGGACGAATCCGGCACCAACGGCAAAATCGTCGTCATCGTCATGCTTATAATGGGCCTGATCGGCGGCCTTCTTTTAAGCCGCAACATGCCCTATTCCAACCCCGCCGAAACCGACGAAGGTAGCCCATACTACTCGCGCCCAAACGATGAGCAGATCAAGATTCTCAAAGATAAACACATGAAGAACGTGAAGTAAAATCGACGTTAATTAGTGCAGCGTCGAAGCCTTCTCCGCGCTAACCGACCGCATGTTGTACTCCTTCGCCTTCGTCGTATTGCCCTCTTTCTCCGCGCGTTCAGCCGCTTTGCCATACATCCTGACAGCGCTGGGCGTGTCTTTCTTTTTCAGAAAATCGTCGCCGCGTTGCGCGTATTCATATGACGGTGTTTTGTCGTTATCGACGAACGATTCTTTCGGCTTCTCTTTCGCCACGACTTTCGGTTTGCTCGATCCAAACACAAAATAAGCGCCGACCATCAACACGACCGCACCGACACCCAATCCGATGTACAAGCCCGTTGAGTCTTTCTTCTTGTTCCGGTTGCGCCCTGAATCATCGCGCGCATTGCCCGCCGCAGTGTCGGTCCGGGACGACGACGGCAATTTGTTGTAGCGGCGGCTCGCACCTGCCGATTGCGATGGCGAAGGCGCTGACGGCACAACCGAAGCGCTGCGCGTCGGGACGCGCCGCTTCGACTCGCTGGAATCGCGAGACGCCGGGATACTCACTGCTCGTTGCACTCGCGAACTCGACGGCGATTGCGTTTTCGCTGACGATCCAGCCGATCTCGCTAGCGCCGGAGCCACTGTGCTTCCCGCTTTTTTCACCACAGGCTTGGGTTGGGACGGAGGCGCTTCCTCAGCAAGAATGTCGTCGTCAGCCATCAAATCAGATGCCGGAGCGCTGGCTTTCGCTGTAGTGGGATTCGTGAGCCGTGCCAACTCCTCGGGCGGAAGAATCATACTGGCGCATTCCGAGCAATATAATTTCGCGCCGTGCCGCACCGCGATACCGTCCGCTGTCTGGTTGTTTGTAATCTTACATCCGCACGCCGCACACGATTCACTCATCGTCATTCCAATTCCTCAAAAATATTTGTGTCCACTCTGGGTAAGAGGGTTGTTATAATACACCAGCGAAAAAGAAGATTGAAGAAGCAAAAAACAAACCCCTCATATTTCTCGGGACATCGTTAACAGAGATTAAAACGCCATGCCGAACCCTTCACGTTTTTCACAGGCTGTGCGCCGCGGTTGCTGGCTCATCCTCTCGTTGTCAGTCCAACTCGCGCCCCACTGCGCCGAGGATAACACGCCAGACTCCGATCCCGCGTTGAAGTTTAAGGCACGAGAGTTATCCGCCGATGAAACCAAAATGGCCCGTGCGTGGTTCAAGGAATTGGGCAGCGACGCATACGACATCCGCGAACGAGCGCTGGCAAAAATCATCGGTCAAGGTCCGACGGTGCTGCCTGTCGCAACAGAATTCGTCAACGATCCCGACCCTGAAATCGCCGCCACGTCGCGCGGTCTTCGCGCAAAAATTCTAGTGAAATATGACGGCTATCTGCCCTCCGATCCAACCCTGCTGGCCGCGCTTGAAAAGACCGCAGTCAATACCGTCGTGTGGACGAAGAACGCAGCGGGCGAGGTTCTTCCCATTAAGACGTTGCTGGATGTGTGTCAAAAACTCGGCATCAAAATTGAAATTGATACTGCATCGGTCAACTCAGAGATCGGCTTGAACGAAGAGCTTTTCGGACCTCAGCCCGGCCCGGCGTTCAATTCATTGATGTCCGTTGGAGCCAGTTTAAATTCACTCGCCACAATGGCCCACGCGCACATCATCCCACGCGGCGACTGCCTTCTTATAACGTCTGAAGAAATCGCGAAGCGCCTTGCTGCTCAACGTTACACCGTCGACTGGAGCCATCTTGAACTCAGCCGCGACGAGGCCGCGCGCGTTGAAAAAGAGCTCCTCCCTTTTTTCGCAGCAGGCACCGAGATCCACACCGCACCCAGCGCGATCATCATCGCCGGGACGGAAACGTCGATCCACCAAGCCGTTCGCCTGATTGCTCTTCTGCCTGGCCACTCTCCCGATTCGATCTGGCCCCGCACGAACCGCAGTGACGACGCAACCGTCTTGAGCAAACTGGCCGAACCATGCAACGTCCAGATTTCCAGCGACAATCCGTGGGACGCAGTCGGTGAGTTTCGTAAGAAGAATCTCGACGTGGTGTTGAAAAGTGCGGACGGCACAACCCTTTCTGCTAAAGACGCGTTGCGCACGGTTGACTTGCAATTGGCGACCTTGAACCTCAATTTGAATCAAGGCGCGCCGCTGGGCCTCGCGCTTCGCTGGTTCGAACGCCGCGCCAAATCGCTCCTCGACTACAAACTCAGCTACACGATCACACCGGACCGAACAATTGCAATTCAAATCCGCCCGCCACACTCATCTCCGCCACAATCCACCTGCGGAGCCGATGTCGCTTTCCTCTATCCAGCGCCTGCCGAATACTCCGAGAAATCAGATGCTGCCGCGCGGAAGAAACTGCTCGACGCACTCGAGTCGCATCTCGCTCTTTTTCCGGCATTGAACACCGAAGCTCATGTCCGAGTCGTGCGCGGACGGTTGCTTGCCTACGGAAATGAAGCGACATTGCGCCGCATGCTGGACCTCATCGCCGCGTGGCGTTCAACCAGCAAACCACCCGAACCCGCAGCCTGGCTCACCGCTCTCGACTCCGCTCTTAACACACCCGTCGATTGGGATGGTCGCGGACTGACTGCCGGAAAAGTAATCGGGGTATTACGGAAAATGGGGAAGGTGAACATCCTGCTCGAAGACTCTGCCGACGCCGCAGCTCATTTCGAACTCTTGCCCCAGGACGCCGAACTCCTCGCCCCAGGACGCTACCCGTTCAAGCAACTCCTTGACGATCTCGCGTCTCGAACCAAAGCCGTTTGGCGTTCGGATCTCGGTGTCATTGTCATCACGCCTAAATAATTTCCGGCGCTTTAAAACATCGCGAAGAGCCGCGCGCGCAAGCAAGCGGCCAAGTTCGTTGCATTCTATCGGTAATGGCCGCTTGCTTGCGCGCGCGGCTCTTGTGCAAGACTAAAAAAATCAACCCTTGTCCGAAATTTCCGCAGCAAACGCCAGCGGAAAAAAGCGCGGCTTCGTCGGGCCGCAGCAATTGAACACCATGCCTTCCAGCGGCATTTTGCGGATCGCCTTAAACAGCGCCTCGCCCGAAATCGGGATCGCCCGGCGGTTCGGTTTTGGATTGCGTTCCATGAACAAATCCAGCGCGTCTTCAGCCGTGAACAACGCCGCCAGTTTTCGACCGCGCCCATCCGGAGCCAGCACGACAAATTGCTCGTCTTCCATGATGAACCAGTACTTGTCGAAATTCCGCAGCGTGGCATATCCGCGCATCGATGAATGCACCGTCTCAAGCGCCATCTCCGTCTTCACAATCCCCGCCCACGTCTTCAAACGGTGCAACTGCTCACGCGTGTAATGAATTTCCTGCGGGCTGTACGGATTGATGTTGACGATATCGACGGTGTCTTTGATGGTGTCAAACGCACTGTAGCCCGATACATTGCCGACGAAATAATCGCCGAGAATATCGCCCCCGATATTTTTCTTACATTCCAAATACGCGTCTTTGTCCGAGAACAAAAAGAAGTGAGTGACGTTGTTGCCAAGATCAAATTCAGTGTAAACCGGCACCATGTTTTCAAGACGTGCCGGGACCTGCCAGCCGCGATACACGGCCAGACTACGGAGCAGCTGTGTGCCCGTCAACTTTTTACTGAAGAAGCGGTCTATCGCCGCCCGCGGAATGAGCTCGTCTGCATTTACCATGTGATCGCCACAAATAACTTCTGGTTTCGAGTGTTCGAATTCATAGTCTGACCTGTCAGACTATAAACCAAAAACCCGAAACCATAAACAGGAATTTACAACGTGAACTAATCCTTCTTGACCGCGTACTCGTGCTTCTGCTTTTGCACCACGGTGACCGTGACAATCTTCACGGCTGGAGTCGGTCGGTCGCCTGGGCCGGTCGGCGAGACGCCCAGCGTATCAACGACGTCCGTGCCCTTCGTCACTTTTCCGAAAACGGTGTGGCGTCCATCAAGCCACGATGTGCCGCCCTTTTTCGTGATGATGAAGAACTGTGAACCGTTCGTGTTCGGCCCCGCGTTCGCCATCGAAATCGCGTACTGCAAATTCTTGTTCGGATTGTTCGCGAATTCGTCCGCGAATTTGTACCCCGCGTCGCCAGTGCCAGTGCCCTTCGGACAGCCGCCTTGGATCATGAAATCTTTGATGATGCGGTGGAATGTCAACCCGTCGTAGAATTTCTTTTCAATCAATTGAACGAAATTGCCAACCGTGTTCGGCGCGGCATCTTCAAACAATTCAATTTCAATGTCGCCCGCAGTGGTCTTCATCAACACAATCGGATTGGCACCATCCTTGATCACCGGTTCACCCGCGCTCACACACGGAACCGTACACATACAGAACAAACCCAACGCCAACACGGCCAAAACTGAATGTTTCACGTCTTTCCTCCCATTCCTTCAATCAAAAATGCCCGCGCAAACCCCGCGTCCGCGCGTATGAAAACTATGACGGACTAGACCGCGATTTTCTTCAATATCTCGCCTTCATTAATCGTCGCACGTTCCGGTCGGCCTTTATGGAAGTAGGTCAACTTCGTGTGATCCAGACCCAGAAGATGCAAAATAGTCGCGTGAATATCGTGTACGTGCAACTTGTCTTCGACGGCGTACAAACCGAGTTCATCCGTCGCGCCAATCGCCTGCCCGCCCTTCACTCCGCCGCCCGCCATCCACATCGTAAAGCCCCACGGATTGTGGTCGCGTCCGTTGCCCTTCTCCGACATCGGCGTCCGTCCGAATTCGCCGCCCCAAACAACCAGCGTGCTGTCGAGCAACCCGCGCGCTTTCAAATCTTTCAACAACCCCGCCACAGGCTTGTCCATCGACACGCAGTTGTCCGTGTGGTTCCGCTCGATGTTCGCATGCGCGTCCCACTTGCTCCCCGACCCGCTGTACAATTGAACAAATCGCACACCGCGTTCAACCATGCGCCGCGCCAGCAAACAATTGCGTCCGAACACCTCAGTCTTCTTGTCGTCCATACCGTACAACTCGCGCGTCGCCGCCGACTCGCTCGCAATATCCACCGCCCCCGGAGCCTCGGCCTGCATGCGGAACGCCAGTTCGTAGCTCTTGATTCGCGCATCCAATTCCGTCTGATCGGCATGCGCGGCAGTCATCCCGGCATTTAGTTGCGCGAGCAAATCAAGCTTGGCGCGCTGGCGGTCAGCACCAATATTAGAAGGCGTCATCAAATTCGGAATCGGCTCACCGTCCGGATGCAACCGCGTGCCCTGATACACCGACGGCATGAACCCCGCCGCCCAATTGCGCGGACCATTTACGACCGTCCCATTATTGTCCTGCAACACAACGAACGCCGGCATATTCTGGTTTTCAGTTCCCAGACCATAAGTGACCCAACTGCCCATCGACGGCCGGCCCGCGAGAATCGATCCCGTGTTCATCTGACACACGCCGCCGGAATGATTAATCCCATCGCCCTGGCACGAGCGAATCACCGCAATATCGTCCACACATCCAGCGATATGCGGCAGCCAGTCTGAAACCCACAGCCCGCTTTTTCCATGCTGCTTCCATTCGCGCTTGGACGCCAGCAGCGCCGATCCGGATTCACCCATCGCCGTGAGCGGTCGTTTGAAACTCGGCGGTAGCGGTGTCCCCGCAAGTTTGTTCAACGTCGGCTTCGGATCAAACGTGTCCATTGCGCTCGGGCCGCCTTCCATGAATAGGAAGATGACACTCTTGGCTTTGGCGGCGTAATGCGGCTTCTTCGCAGCAATCGGATTTCCCGAGCGTGGGGCCTCGTCCGCGCGCGCCATCTTGATGTCGCTCGCTCCGAGCAAATAACTCGCTGCAATCGCGCCGAATCCGGCACCCGATTTGGCTAAAAAGTCGCGCCGCGTTCGGGGAATTTCAATATGGGGTCTGCGCATCTTGTTTCGCTCCAATCACAAGCAAATCGTCCAGACTCGACTACACCGAAATCGCGTGATAACACATCATTTCAGCGCAACGATTTTCGTCAGCAGCTCCATCGCCTGACCACCCAATTCCGACGATACCGGAACTTGTTTCAACAACGTCACGGCCTCAAGCACATGCCTGTCCGAACTCGCGATGTCCTTATTTTCCTCATCCAGCACCGACATAAAAAGCAGCATCCGTGCCTTCAACACGTAGCCCTGATAATCCCAAATATGAATCCCGATGGACCGATCCACTTCAGCAATCGCGGCGTTCATTTCTGCAAGTCGCGCAGCGACTGGAACTGTCTTGCGGTCCAAATTCATCGCCAGCATCCAGCGTGCTTCTGCCGCAACGAGCCACGCGTAGGCCAACGTCTGTGGCCGATAGGATGTCGCCGAATCGCGCGCGGAGAACGTCGTATCCGGATCATGCATCGTGTACTTTTTCGGCGGCAACCAGTCCTTCAAATACTCGCGAGCTTCCGCGTAAGCCCGGATGTCGCCTTGAGCCCCGAGGGTGTTCATCAATTGCGCAGCCTTCACCCGCAGCACAAATGCGCTCGTAAAATTATCGATGTCCGCGCACTGAATCGCCGCATCATATTCTTCCAACGCGCGCCGGGATTCGCGCAATACGCCACCACTTTTGACAAACTCCGGATCGCGTCGATTGTGCGCCGCATACGCGTGATTGTGCGCGCTCTCCGAACGCGCCTTCCCCGATTTCGGCTGCCGAATTGCAGCGTCTTCAACCAATGTTTGAGCGTCCTGAAACAACGGCGCGCGGGTGATGGACAGGACCGCAATAAAAAGAACAAACGCAAATCCCAACGCAAACGGCCCGTATGCGCGCATCGCCGGTTCCATTTTCACACGCGCAAAGATCCCCTGTGCGCACAGTGTCAGTGATAGTAATAACCCTGCCGACGCGATGTACACGTAGCGGTCTTGCATCCAGTATGGAATCGGCGCAATGTTCGAAGTCGGTCCCAGCGCCCCGAAAAACCAAATCAATCCGAACACTGCCACGCCGCGAAATTTCGTCTCAGTGCCCCAAACCGTGCCAACACACACGCCGACCAGCACCGCACCAAAGATCCACGCCCGCGCGTCACCCAGCGAACGTATCGGATCGAGGCCATAGAAGAAACTCAGATTCACCGGCAACACGATGTTGAACATGTAGCGCGAAAATATCTCGAGGTCCGTCAGCAACGCCGTAAACAACGATCCGCCCGGCGGCGCGACGAAATGAATCTGGTGGATGCCCATGTTGATCCACACAATCAAAACAGTCACCGCGAACGGCCCGGATAATCCCAGCGCAAGCCTTACCCAATCGCGCACTGAGCGCCACGCAAACACCGGCGCATTCGGGTCAAGCACTTCTAGCGCAACAATAATCGGGAACACGCCGACGCCCGTTGGTTTGCTGAGCGTCGATAAAAAATAAAGAACCGTCACGAGCGGCCAGCGCCACGCCGTCCCGCGCTGCGTCTGAGCCCACAGCGCGAAGAATCCAAACATCGCCGCTTGAACATTCTTGCGCTCGGAGATCCAGCACACCGATTCACACGCCATCGGATGCGCCACCCACACCGCCGCGATGAATAGCGCCGTGCCCGGCCCAACGTTCAAGCGCCGCAAAAACGCCCACAGTAAAAAGCCGGCGATCACGTGAAAGAGACAACTTTCGGCGCGCAGATACGGTGCCCAATTTATCTCACCGAAATAGGCGCTGCGCGACGTGTCTTCCGGATTCAGTTGGCCAATGGCGTCGTGTTCGAGCGTTTGTTTGACGGACAGGGCCTTGGGACGAAGCGGCTCGGACGGCCCAAAAAGATACCGGTCCAAACGATGCGACAGCAGCGAGACTGGCAGGTACGTGATCGTCGATTCCGGCTTGAATAGAATCGACGAAATTGGCGTTTCGACCGCGACACGTATGTGGACTTCGTCGTCGAAACTGTAAAACGGCTTCGTTAGGTTCGCCCAGATCAACGACATGGATAGCAGCAACAAAATGGCGAATACGAATCCCGGCTGGTCAATGCGTTTCCGCAACTCTGACACGCCTGCCTCTTGCGCGCCAGATTCGACAGCCTTCGATGGCTCCATCGCACGTGCTTCCTTTTGACGCCATATTAGAGAATGAATTTCGCGAGGTCTTCGTCGTCAAGAATCGGTTTCAGCCGGTCCTCGACCATCTTGGAGGTCACCATGATGTTCTTGTCGACAAGCTCCGACGCTTCAAAACTCACTTCTTCCAGCAGCTTTTCCATAACCGTGTGCAGACGCCGCGCGCCAATGTTCTGGTTGCGCGAGTTCGCGGTTGCGGCGATGCGCGCGAGCGACGCGAGACCGTCTTCCGAAAATTCCAGCGTCACACCTTCCGTCCCCAAAAGTGCTGCGTACTGTTTCGTCAACGCGTTCTTCGGAGCTGTCAGAATGCGGCGGAAATCGTCTTCCGTCAGATCCTGCAATTCGACGCGGATCGGGAATCGCCCCTGCAATTCCGGGAGCAGATCGCTGGGCTTCGACATGTGGAATGCGCCCGCTGCGATGAACAAAATGTGATCCGTCTTAACGAGTCCCCAGCGCGTGCTGACCGACGCACCTTCAACGATCGGCAACATGTCGCGTTGAACACCTTCGCGCGACACGTCCGGGCCGTTGCCCTTGCCGCTGCCCGCAACTTTGTCGATTTCGTCGATGAACACGATCCCGAAATTCTCGGCGGATTCAATCGCCATCCGAGCCACCGAATCCTGGTCAATCAGCTTTTCAGCCTCTTCGGATTCAATGATTTTGCGTGCTTCCGCCACGGTCATCTTCCGTCGCTTCGTCCGCTTCGGCATCATCCGCGTCAACGCGTCCTGCAACTCCGCGCTCATTTCCTCACCCATCGAAGGCGCAAACACTCCCGCAACTTCGCCCCCTGCGGCCACTTCAAGTTCCGCATCCTTTTCGTCGAGCAGGCCGTCGCGCAATTTCTTACGGAGCTTCGCACGCGTCTTGTCGTATTGGTCCGACGCGCTGCCAGGCCCTTTGTCGCTGACCGACGCAGTCGTGAACGATTCCGGGGCGGGGAGCAGAATGTCGAGCAGCCGTTCTTCAGCAGCCTCGGCGGCTTTGATCTTGACGTCTTCGCGCGCTTTGCTCTGGGACATGTTCAGAGCCTGCTTGACCAAGTCGCGGATCATGCTCTCGACGTCGCGGCCATGGTAGCCGACTTCCGTGTAGCGCGTCGCTTCGACTTTGACGAACGGTGCGCCCGAGAGCGCGGCGAGGCGGCGGGCGATTTCCGTCTTGCCCACGCCGGTCGGTCCGATCATCAGAATATTTTTAGGCGCGACTTCTTCGCGAATGCTCGGCTCCAGTTTCTTCCGCCGCCAGCGATTGCGCAGCGCGATGGCCACAGCCTTCTTCGCCGCGCCTTGCCCGACAATGTAGCGATCCAACTCCGCCACAATCTGCTTCGGCGTCATGTTCGCCGGATCAATCACCGGTTTTGCGGCGGCGGGTGCGGCCAGTTCTGTTTCCTTCTCTCGCATTTTTGCCATTCTCAATCCATTGATCCGAAACAAGACGTATAAGTGAAAACACCCGGCATTCTAATCTTCACAGCTCTTCAATCGTCACATTCGAATTCGTGTAAATGCACAGCGCGGCGGCTTCTTTCAACGACTCTTCAACGATTTGCCGGGGCGTCAGCGGTGAATGTTTGGACAACGCGCGGGCCGCTGCCTGAGCGTACGCTCCGCCCGATCCGATGCCGATAATGCCGTCGTCAGGCTCAACCACATCACCCTGTCCGGTCAATAATATCAATGAGTCTTTATCGCCACACACCAACATTGCTTCGAGTCGGCGCATCGAGCGCTCGGTCCGCCAGTCCTTCGCCAATTCCACACCAGCGCGTTTCAGATTGCCTTTGTTCTGGTCAAGCTTCGCTTCAAAGCGCTCAAGCAAACTGAACGCATCCGCCGTCGATCCCGCGAAACCGCACAGCACCTGTCCACCGCGCATCTTGCGTATCTTCTGCGCCGTCGCTTTCAACACGATGGCCCCATGCGTGACCTGTCCGTCCCCGCCCATCGCGAGCTTGCCGTTTTGTCGCACGGCAATAATGGTCGTTCCATGAAATGAAATATGTTCGGACATCAAATGCTCCAAGGGGAATTCACGTGGCTGTAGAAGGTTAAAATTTAACCGCTCTTTTTGAAATTGCCACGACTGGAACGATGAAAAATCACTTCGTGTTGGGATTCGGATTCTTTTGAATTAATTCTAAATCCCCGGCCGATATGTTCAATGTGTACGTCAAACCATGCCGGGCTACGAAATCCAGAGTTGTCGATCCGGACCTCACTTCAACCGGCGCTTTCATGGCCAGCACACGCACTGAAAATTCGACCGATTCGCCGGGTTTGATGGTATACGCTTTCTCAGTGTGAACGTCGATAAAAAAGTCTGATGCCGAGAGATTGTGCAGCGTGAATTTTACTGCCTGAATGGGGCCTCTGGGGTCAGGGCGGGGCGGGGCTCCAGGGCCAACCGGTATGGCAATGTTCGGATGTTCTGGGTCTGGTTTCGCGAAGACCTGCACCCAATACGGCTCACCTGCAGCATTCGACGCGATCCCAACGCCGATCTCGGTGACATCGTTTCCGAGCAGATTGACGCGATGCCCCTCCGATTTCATCCAGCCCGATACCACATCGTCTACCGTGCGATGATTCCACGCGATGTTCTCGCTGACCGCCACCCAGTTATATCCAGCGGCTTGAACGCGGTCGGAACTGTTTTTGCCATTCAAGCGATGTTCAAGTTTGCCGGATGTCATCATGTCGTCAGCATGTTGCCGCGCCACGCTGAAGAGAACCGCATTCGGCTTCACCGGCTTTTTCCCAGCCTTGCGCCGCTCCCCGTTCGTCAAATCAACGATGGCTTGCTCATCTTTCGTCATCGAAAACGGTGCATCGCTGGACGGCTGAGCAGCCATCATACTAAACGACCCGCACAGCAAGACGAGACAAGCCAGACGCATGCGCATGATCAGACTCCGGATGACGGTCTCTCTCAAAGACGCAAAGAACCCAAAAAATCACAAAGATTTAAACCACTCTGACTATATTTTCTTCGTGTTTCTTTGTGCTCTTCGCGTCTTCGTGCGAACGCAGTTCAGTTACTCAATGATCCCGCTCTTGATCAAATACTCACCGGTGAGCACTGCGCCTTTGGCCGCACCCATCTTTGTATTATGACTCAGCAGCACGTACTTGATGCCGTTGGGCAGCACGTTGTCTTCGCGCAACCGGCCGATCACGGTCGTCATGCCGTCGTTCATATTGCGGTCCAAACGCGGCTGCGGGCGGAACGGTTCTTCCGTGTAATGCACCAATTCCGGCGGAGCGCTCGGCAATCCCAGCGACAGGAAATCAGCGTACCCATCACGCCACGCCGCTTTGACTTCGGCGAGCGACGCTTTGTTCTTCAAGCCAACGAACACCGACTCCGTGTGTCCATCGATGACATTGACGCGCGTACACGTGCAGCTGACATTGAACGGCGCACTGATGATTGTGCCGTTGTCCATCGTGCCGAGAATCTTCTGCGTCTCAGTCTGAACCTTCTCTTCTTCCTTCGGAATGTACGGAACGATATTGTCGAGAATATCGTAGCTCAACACGCCAGGACTGCGTCCCGCGCCACTGACGGCTTGCATCGACGTCATGATCACGCTGCCGATACCGAAACGTTCGTGCAACGGCTTCAAACTGAAGACGAGACCGACGGTCGTGCAGTTCGGGCCGGGCGTCACAAAGCCCTTCCAGCCGCGATTCTTGCGTTGGACTGAAATCAGTTCGGCGTGGTCGATGTTGACGCCGGGAAGGAAAACCGGCACATCTTTTTCATAGCGGAACGCGCTGGCCGTCGAAATCACCGGAACGCGCGCGGCGTACAACGGTTCGACGATCTTCGAGGCATCGCTTTCAATCGCCGTGAAGACAATATCGATGTCATCGAGAATCAGCTTTTCGGCGTTTTCGACGGTGATCGAAAGAATCTCTTTCGGGCAGGGTTCATCGCAGAACCATCGCGTCGCACCGGACGAAGAGTCCTTGATCGCGTCGGCAAATTTTTTGCCCGCGCTGCGCTCCGACGCGGCGAGGCGCTTGACCTCAAACCACGGATGATTCTTCAAACTGACCAAAAACTGTTGTCCTGCCACGCCCGTGGCGCCCACCACGGCCACGCGGCGCCGTTTCGCTGCCGACATGTCTACTCTCCTTTTCAGTGTGCCTAAAAAATAGGCTGAAACAGAATAGACTCACGCCGGGCAAAGTCAAGCCTTAACAAGAGCTAAATGGTCGCAAAAAATTCGGAGACCTTGCACGAAAATCCGGCGATCACGTCCTCGCCGGTGATGGTGTCGGCTATGGATAGCTCGGTTGTTGGACGCCCATTGCGATAAATGCGAACGTACTGGCCCGGGGGGCTGACAACCCAAACGATGCGGACGCCAGCGTCGAGATACTCCTTCACTTTTTCATCGACCTTGTATTGCTTGTCATACGGAGAAACCACTTCCACGACGAGGTCTGGGACGACGGAAATAGCGCCCTCAGGAAGCTTATCGCCGGGAAGTTTCCCTTTTGAAATGAACGCAACGTCTGGTCTGCGAACGCGCTCGGGGTCGTCGCTGTAACATTGGAAAAATTGCTCCATCATGACCCGGCCGAGCTTGTGTTCATAGCAATACGTGCGCAAAATAAACAGGATGACGTTGCCAATCTCCATCGAAATCGCGCCCATGTTTTTCTCCACAATCTCGCCATTGACGAATTCGAAAAGACCATCGTGCTCCATTTCCAGGAACGCGATTTGCGTCATAATTTTAGGCTCAAGTAGTGCTGTCATGGTCCTTACCCTCGTGTTTTTCGCATATCTACGCGGCCAATTATACCCATTATTTCCCGCTTGTGAACTTCTTTCCATTCACCGTCGTCAATAAAAAAAGGGAGAGCACCTACGCTCTCCCTTTTTCTCTCAATCACGTCAAATCGTATCGTTTAAATCTCATCCGGATTCACGAATTTATACACGCTCGCCGCCACAATCGCCGCAAGGAAATTCGGGACGAAGTAGATCCAGATGTTGGCGACTGGGCTCACGCCCATCACGGTGATTCCGCAGGCCACCGCCGGGTTGAATGCGCCACCGGAAATTGCCCCCGCCGCATACGCCGCGACCACGACCGTGAAGCCGATCGCGAGGCCGTAGTATGAATTACCGGCGTTCTTCTTGGATGTCGCCGTATTCAAGACGTTGTTGACCAAGAAGTACGTGAAGATGAATTCGACGATCATCGCCTTCGTCACGTCCACGGTGATTGGCGTGTGGGGACCGGCGAGGTAATTGACTAGCAATCCGCCGAGAATCGCCGCAACGACCTGCGCGACCATGTATGGGATCACATCTACCTTCGGGCACTTTCCACGCAAAAACACGCCGAGCGTCACAGCCGGGTTGTAGTGTCCGCCGGAGATATGCCCGCCGCCGTAGACCAGCACCATCAACATGCAGCCGATGGCCAAGGGAGCCATCACGCCGCCCACCAAGCCGATGACCACCAAGAAAATAAACGTGCCAATAAACTCCACAAGTACGCCACGTGTGTTCATGCAGAACCTCCTAAAAAATGGGATGAAAATGGTCTGTGTAAATTCGTACGGCACTTTAGCACAAAGCCGCTGTTGTCAAGCGGCATTGCGGTTAGCGTTTCGCAAAGAATGTGCAGCGTTGTAGCCCAACGCTACTGAATCAACGCCGCTTCTTTCAGCGGCTTCAAGATCGCTTGCAACATCCCCATCAGTGACAAAGGCGACTGCGCTTCAATCTGCAATCCGCCCTGAACCTGCTTGATTTTCATGTGCATCGTGTTGCCTTTGAGCAGCCCGGCGGCTACAGCGAAATCCGGAAACGGATTCTTCGGATCGGTCTGCCATTGCAACTGCGCCATCTTGTACGGCATTTCAAGGAACTGACGAGAGTCGCCGTACACATTCAGCAACGCTGCCGGATCGTAATTCTTCGCCATGTAATCGATGTGCGACTGCCGCGCCGTCATGCGCTCATTACCGTTCTGATTCAACACCGCTGTCCCTGCCAAATCCAAAATATCGCGCGACGTTCCCCACGCGAAATAATTGCCCCGCAACCAGAATCCAGCGCTGTTCTCATCTTCGTCTTCCGAGAAGAACGTTCCGCCGTCCAGCACGTGCTCGATGTATTTGTGGTCCACGCCTTTGTTGGCTCGTTTCAGCGCCAGTTCAATCGGAGCCGGGTCTTTCAAATACATTCCGACGAGCACGGCCATCGGCACATGATCGGGGTCCGGCGGGTTGTTCGCAGCGTCAGGTTTGGCCAGTTTCGACACATCTACGCGCTCCGGAAAAAGGGCGAGCACCATCGGTCCGTCCACTTGTTGCAACAATTGCTCCAGCGTGAATCCGGCGTGAAGCAACCGCTCGAATCGCGGCGCCGTCCGCTCCGGTTCAGCGGCTTTGTCTGCTTTCTTACCAGGCTTTTTGTTCGCCATGTCTTTGGCCGGAGTCTTCAAATCTTTCTTGTCATCAAGCACATTTCCGCCACCCAAATTCAACGCCTCTTCAGCAGCCGTTTTCGCTCGGGGAGGACGAACCGGATCTAACGCATTCTGCGCGTTCGCAGGCGGATTGACATTGTTCAGATTCGCTTCCGGATGAACGAGTTCACCACCCAACGCGTCGAGCGCCCGCAGCGCAGCGGTCAATTCCACCGCACTCGTCGCTGCGTCGCCGCTGAACGACACGACCATCGCCGCCTGCCACGGCACCATGTCCAGCGCCTGCGGCTGGTTGGCTTGCACGGGCGGAGCCGCTTTGACCGTCATGCGTTGCAGCACCGACATCAGGCCTTTGCTCCGCGCGTTACCGCCTGGAAAAATCCGCGCAAAATCCTCGATGCCCTCCGCATTCAACGTCAGCGCGTCTTCGATAAATCCGCCCTCTTCGAGCCCGAACGTTTCAATGCGCTTGGTCAAGTCGTCATCGAGCAGTTGGTTCGCTTCCGCAAGTGTTTTCAAACCGTCTGCGCTCAGCCGGAAATAAATGTCGGCGTCCGGACGTTTGGTTTTCATATCAGCTGTCAGCCTCGACAACGGATTCCCCGGCGGCTTTTTCAAATGATCGAGAAACGTTTCCATGCCTTTGGGCGTGAGCGCATGAATGATGCGTTGCGCGCCGAAAACCGAACACGCGTTGATCTGCTCTTCGATCTCAAACGTGTTATATTTTCGCTTTGTTTTCACAGCGTCGTTCATGCCTTCGAACAAGCTGCGGACATGCGCTTCTGCAATCCGCATGCTCTGCGTCTCGTACACATAAATGAGCGGCGGATCGATTTCGTGCGCTTCAATCGTGTCCGGACTCGATAGTGCAAACAGCGCCCGCCCGCTGGCCAATTTCGGCAACGCGGTTGCGGCGTCAAGCACTTTCACTTCGTTCGGCAACTGCTCAGTGCGAAATCCCTGCATGAAAATTTTGGTCGATTGCTTATCCCAGAATTTGGACAGGGGTGTACGTTTCAAGCGATCAAAGGTCGTAGCCGTGTCTCGGAATTCCAAATACAGAATGGTGTCCGACGGGAGATATTCCGCATAGCTTCCGGCTTTGACTGTGAGTTCGGAAAGACGTCCGCTCAATCGTTTGGCGCGAGCGGCGATCTCCGCATTCGCGGACGCTTCAGCGGTTTTCAATGGAGCGATGGCGGCTTTTCCAGCGGCCATCAACGCAGTCTCCGCTTCCTCGCGCAACACGGTATCGGGCGAGCCAAGCTGGGCGATAAATTTAGCGATCTTCGGATCAGGTGCCGCAACAGCTTTCGTCAAGTCCACCACATCGGCAGGTTCTTCAGCTCGGACGAAGCTGCACACCGAGACCAGCAATAAGGCCAACAGGAAGAGAATGGATCGAGACAATCGGGACGTGCGCTGAACGACGGACATGGCGTGCGCTCCTTAAATATGGACACTGCAAGCGGGATCATACACGACGGGCTGCGAAAATAAAACGCAGAGTGCCCCGAAGGTTTGAACAGGTCATCGAACGAAAAGTATCGATTCCTGCGAGGAATTTCGCGCCTCTATATTGACAGCCCGTGAAAAATAGCGATACTCTCGCGATCGTGATTCGAATTTTAATTGTTTTGCATTTCTATTAATCGAAAGACTGGAGAATGTCATGGCGTCGTTCGCATACGAGGCAATGGACACCCAAGGTAAAGAAGTCAGGTCCGATATCGACGCCGCATCGGAAGCAGATGCGCTCGAAAAACTCAAGGGCATGGGCCTCTTCCCGACACGAGTGACACAGAAGGGTGGAAAAGCGCCGAGTGGTGGCGGGGGTGGCGCGCAGAATTTTGGCATGGCCCAGTCGGCCGCACCCGAAAAGAAAAAAGGCGGCGCGATCTTCGCTTGGCGCGTCAAGCCCAAGGAATTGACCGCGTTCACGCGTCAGTTTGCAACTCTCTTGGACGCCGGCTTGCCGGTCGTCCGCAGTCTCGATATTCTTGTCACGCAATTGCGCCCCGGCATTTTGAAATCCGCGATCGCCGACGTGAAAGAAGACGTCGAAGGCGGTTCCTCGCTTTCCGAAGGCCTCGGAAAGCACCCGCGTGTCTTCGACAAATTGTACGTCAACATGATCCGCGCCGGTGAAGCGGGCGGTGTGCTCGACGAAATTCTCGAACGCCTCGCCGACTACCGCGAAAAGGCGCAACGCCTCCAGCAAAAGATCATCGGTGCGCTCGTGTATCCCGCCGCCGTCGTCTTCATCGCGTCCTGTATTTTGTCGTTCATCATGATCTTCATCATTCCGAAGTTCCAGGAAATGTTCGTTGAAATGGACGTCGGCGAATTGCCCGGCCCGACACTGGTGCTGCTGGCCATTTCGTCCGTGATGAAAAATTACTGGTACATCCTGATCTTCACGCCGGTGCTGTTCTGGGTCATCTTTAAAATGATCGTCCGAACCCCGCGTGGTCGCTTGATCGTCGATGCCATTTCGTTGAAAGTGCCGATCTTCGGCGGGATCATTTCGAAGTCGTCGGTCAGCCGCTTCTGCCGCACACTGGGGACGCTTGTCACTTCCGGTGTTCCGATTCTCGAAGCCCTCTCGATCATTAAATTGGCTACATCCAATGCCGTCGTCGCGAACGCCGTCGAAACGGTCCACAACTCGATTAAAGAAGGCGACACTATCGCCGAACCTTTGAAGCACTCCGGCGTCTTCGACGATCTCGTCGTCAACATGATTCAAGTCGGTGAAGAAACCGGCGAATTGGACAAGATGTTGATGAAAGTCGCAGACACGTACGACAACGAAGTCGATACGCTGGTCAGTGCCTTGATGAGCTTGTTGGAACCGATTTTGATCGTCGTCATGGGTCTGACCGTCGGCTTCATCGTCATCGCGCTCTTCATGCCGCTGATCAAGATCATGGATCGCTTGAGCGCCGGAAAGTAAACAATCGATCTGTCAATCGAATCCGAAATCGGCACCCAATTTGTTGGGTGCCGATTTTATTTAACGCAGGTGATTGTTCGAGTGCATCACCGAAATCACGCCGCAGTTCCCTCTCCCCTTGGGGGAGAGGGCCGACGAAGGTACTCCTTCGCGGGGTGAGGGGATGGCGTTGATTAATCCAAGCGCATGGATTAATCCTAGCGTTTACCCCTCACCCCGCGAGACGGAAAGGCTGTCTCGTCGGCCCTCTCCCTCAAGGGGAGAGGGGAAAGGCTACTGCGATTCCGATGATACACCCTGATTGTTTCGGAGTTCCATGCGGTTCAACATCGCTCAATTCCTTCCCGAAATGGCCCGTACCGCGCCCAACCGCGACGCCATCATCTGCGCACATGCGCCTGATGGTTTCGGCCGGACGAAGCTCACGTTTTCGGAATTGAACTCTGAATGCGACGCGCTTGCGTGGGGACTTTCGGAAGCAGGTATCGGCCCAGGGAGTCGCGTGTTGTTGGGCGTTCGGCCCGGATTGGAATTCGTCGCGCTGACGTTCGCAGTCTTTAAAATCGGCGCGGTCCCGGTGCTGATTGATCCGGGCATGGGCCGCACAAATTTACTGCACTGCGTCGCTCGCGCGAAACCCGAAGCCATGATCGCAATCCCGGCGGCTCATGCGTTGCGAGCTTTGACCGGCCACGCTGCGTTCGATACCGTACGCGTGGCCGTGACCGTTGGCCGCCGCTGGTTTTGGGGCGGCCCGACACTCGCGAAAATTCGAGCAAGTGGACTCAAACGCGGCCCGTATAAAATCGCCGACACGACAACCGAATCGCCCGCCGCCATCCTCTTCACATCCGGAGGAACCGGCCCGCCCAAAGGCGTCTGTTACGAGCACGGCATGTTCGGCGCGCAAGTCGAAGCGATTCGCTCACATTTCAACATCGAACCCGGCGAAATCGACCTCCCGGCGTTTCCGCTTTTTGCGTTGTTTTCGACCGCGCTCGGCACGACCTGCGTGATCCCCGACATGAACCCCTCGCGCCCGGCCACGTGCGATCCGGACAAACTCATTGACGCGATCCAATCGCGCGCCGTGACGTATTCGTTCGGCTCGCCCGCGATCTGGAAACGCGTCGGCCCACGCTGCATTGAACGCGGCGTCACACTTCCGAACCTCAAGCGCATCATGATGGCCGGAGCGCCTGTGCGCGGCGACGTGCTCGCGCCATTCGCGACCATTTTATCGAAGGACGCTGACGTCTTCATTCCCTACGGTGCAACGGAAGCGCTGCCCGTATCCAGCATGCGCGGCTCCGAAGTCCTCAACGAAACGTGGGCACTGACGCGGCAGGGAAGGGGACATTGCGTCGGGAAGCCGCTCCCGAGTATGACGGTTCGAGTCGTCAATTATGATGCCGCAAAAAGTATCACACCCTTGACTCCCAACACCATTGGCGAAATCATCGTCAGCGGCCCGGTGGTCACAAAAGAATATTTTGAGATGCCAGAAGCGACGGCCGCTGCAAAAATCATCGACGACACCGGCCGCCTCTGGCACCGCATGGGCGACATGGGCTACCTTGATGAAACGGGCCGTATTTGGTTCTGTGGTCGCCTTGCTCACCGCGTCACCGCCGCCAACGGAAGCGTTTTTTACAGCGTCTGCTGCGAAGCAATCGTCGAGGAATTCCTGCGCGCAAAAATGGGTATTGAAGCCCGAGCCGCGCTGATCAAAACCAGCTCATCCAATCCCGCTCTCGCGCTCGAATGGCACGTGAAACGCCGCGCCGCTGGTGTAGAACAAGAGATCGTGAAGCACTGGAAATTGGAACCTTTGGGGCAACATGTTGATCGCGTCGAGTTCTATCGAAAACCATTCCCGGTCGACGTCCGGCACAATGCAAAGATTGACCGGGAGTTGATCGGAAAAAATGTTTCGAAGTCCTATGTTCGAAATTGATGTCTAACGATTCGAAGACAACGCCGTACTGGCCTGAAAGGCCTCAATATATCAGCCCAGGGCATCGCCCTGGGATTAAGAATCCGAGGAATGGATCGCCCTGAAAGGGCATGACCATGTCATATCAAGGCGCGGGTAAACTGAAAAGTATAGTGGTCAGCGCGGTGATCTCTGTGCTGCTTTTGTTTAGACTCGGTTCGCATTTGCGTGAACGGAAATTCGAACCATTCAAGCCGTTCTTGAGTGTTTATCTTGCTCCTCCGGATGAGTCTGATCACAAATTCATGTTCAGGTCCGGCAAGATGATCGTTGTAAATCTGAAAGATAAGAACTTCGACGACTTGTATTTTCAATTGCCCGAAAAAGTCGCTGCTGCGACACCGGTAGAAGTCGGCGTGATTGCGCAATTGTCCTGGGATAGAAAGCAAATCTGCCAGTATACAAACGACACCGGTGGAATCGTACCGGGGTATTCACAAACCTGCGACGTTACACTTGTCGATCTCAAAACGAAGCTTGTTATTGACCGCAAGCAATTCGTGGGTAGCCATCCACCAGAGATTTTGCGTGGTGCGGAATCCACAATTGGTGAGCGTCCCGATTTGGCAGTAACGGCGTATTTGAAATCGTTATACTAATTACATGAAACCCGAAACCCGAAACGCGAAACAGTCGTCTTTATGAAAGCACTCGTCACCGGTGGCGGCGGATTTTTGGGCCGTAAAATCGTAGAACTTCTGGTCAGCCGCGGAGACCGCGTGCGCGTGATCGGTCGTAACCGCTATCCGGAACTCGAAGCGCTTGGAGCCGAGTGCCTGCAAGCCGACATCCGCAGTGCCAGCGATTGCTCGACCGCCTGCATGGGCATGGACGCAGTATTCCACGTCGCCGCCCTCGCTGGAATTTGGGGCGACCCGAAACTCTTCCACGGCATCAATGTCCTCGGCACCCGCAACATCATCGAAGGCTGCAAACGGCGCGGCGTCCCGAAGTTGATTTACACCAGTTCGCCCAGCGTCGTCTTCGACATGAAAGACGAATGCGGCATCGACGAAAAAACGCCGTACCCTGAGACATTCTACAACATCTATTCGCGCACCAAAGCTGAAGCCGAAATGATGGTGCTGGGCAGCAGTGGACGCGATGGCCTTTTCGCGACCGCCTTGCGTCCGCATTTAATCTGGGGCCCGCGCGACAACCATTTGCTCCCGCGATTAATTCAACGCAACCAATCCGGCAAACTGAAAATCGTCGGTGACGGAAAAAACAAAGTCGATCTCACGTTCGTTGACAACGCCGCCGTCGCGCATCTGCTGGCGTGCGACGTGATGACCGGCAAACGCGTTGCGGGTGAAGCCTATTTTATCTCCGATGGCCAACCGGTTGTCCTTTGGGATTGGATCAACGACTTCTTCCGGCGCATGCGTCTGCCGAAAGTGCAACGCTCGGTAAGCACGGGAACGGCGTACTATGTCGGCGCGTGTTTGGAAGCCGCGTTTTGGCTGATCCGCCGCCGCAAAGAACCGCCAATGACGCGCTTCCTCGCGAAGACGCTGTCGTGCTCGCATTACTACTCCATCCACAAAGCGCGCCGCGATTTCGGCTACAAGCCCGTCGTCAGCAACGAAGACGGCGTGAAGCGAACCGTCGAATTTTTCCTCGCCAACATGCCCAAAAATCCCAGCGCGAAATGAAACGCCCAAGAGCCGCGCACGTCAGTAAGCGGCTATTCGACCTCACTGCTCACGTGCACCGGAAAGATATACTTAGCCCGATAACGTCTATTTAGTTGTTTGTACAGTGTGATATAATTTCATTAAGATTGGTGCGAAAGAAAGTGTTCTTGACCGCTTATAAACGGTCGATAAAACATCGCACAATGTCGATTTAAGTAGCGATTCAGTTCGTGTTCTTTTGGGAACAGGTGGACTCCCGGAAAGGGTTGCATGTGGCTGTTTGACAAATATGTCCAATGGCGCACCGATTCCCGAATTCATTCGTTGGAGCAGGGGCTCGCCGAAAAGCCGACGCCGCAGTTGTATCTACAACTGGCCGACGCTCACAAAGAAGCGGGAAACCAGGCCAAGTCCGCCCAAGTGTTAAAGCTGGGCGCGGCGCGGTATCCCAACGCCCCGGAAATTGTGCGACGTCAGGCTGATGCGGAAAAGGCCGAGCGCGAGATGGAAAAAAAGCGCCTCGTCGAACGCATCCAAAGCCACCCCAATCCGATCCTCTACGCACGTCTGGCCGAACTCTACAAAGCCGACGACGAACTCACACGCACTATTGACACGTGTCAGCGCGGCATTAAAGCCTTCCCGAAATACGGCGGCACATACTTGGTGCTGGGACAGATTTTCGCCGACAAAAAACAGTGGCCCGAAGCTGTCGCGCAACTCGAAAAATCAGTTGCGCTCGACAAGTACAATTATCTCGCGTTGAAATTGTTGGCCAGCGTGTACATGCAGTTGGACCGCCCCACCGACGCGATTCAGCGCTTGGACGACATCCTCTTTTTTGCGCCCGGCGATGAAGGCATTCTCGAACTCCAACGCAAAGCCCGCGCGATTGTGGACGCTGCGAATCCGAAAAGCATCGCGACTCAGACCGGCGCTAAAACCGGCAGTGGAAAACCGCAGCCGCGTCCGTCCAGTATGCCGAACGTCGGGCGCCCGATGTCCCTACCGCCCGCTGCTCCGAAAGTTATCACGAAG
>Ga0194061_1000514_pt1 | contig 23483 bp, 21 predicted proteins | sample SepL2221m_MetaG_FD_163423 | JGI IMG/M metagenome (GOLD analysis project Ga0194061, IMG submission 163423) | Anoxic zone freshwater microbial communities from boreal shield lake in IISD Experimental Lakes Area, Ontario, Canada - Sep2016-L224-21m | ecosystem: Environmental > Aquatic > Freshwater >... | reverse complement strand
ATTGAAGCACAGCTGCCATCTGCAAAATAGTCTTGATGCGATTTCGAATTGAATCCGCGGTTGCGGCGACAAAGGTCTCGGCGCAATCGCCACCCTGTAACCAAAAGGCGCGACCAGCAGCAGCCTCGGCGATTCGAGCTTTGAGATTGTCGCACTCGCCCGCGAAGACCAACGGTGGCAACTTTCGCAGGGTGCCGACCGCCTTTGTAACTGCCTCTCCTGTTGGACCACCTGGCCAATTGGGCTGTTGGGCCGCAATCAAGCCAGGAGTGAACAGGGAATCAATATCTACCACCGCGGAGGTGGAGTTGGAATCGCGCGCTTCATTAGTCAGCATGGTTGTAATCGTAGGGAAATTGTTCGCCGTAAGGCGCGCAATTAACCGAAGAAGATCTCCGCTTCTGCATAGAGGGATGGGTCAACAAGCTTTAGGTGGTCGGTTGCGCTCGCCAATGGGACTCGAACAATGTTGGTGCCATGAAGGGCGGTCATCTTGCCCCAGTCGCCATCGTGAACTGCAGTGATTGCCGAAAGTCCAAAGCGCGTAGCAAGTACTCGATCAAATGCAGTGGGGGTACCACCTCGTTGAATATGTCCGAGAACTGAAGTTCGTGCCTCTTTGCCGGTGCGCTCTTCAATCTGTCCAGCCAGCCATTCGCCAATACCTGCAAGTTTTACATGGCCAAAGGAATCTAAGGTCTGATCCTTGATCTTCATATCGCCATCTTGTGGAATGGCACCTTCAGCAATAACAATGATTGGCGCGTAGGAGGATTCGAAACGAGATTCCACCCACTTGCAGACCTGATCAACTGAGAATTTAACTTCTGGAATCAAAATACAAGCTGCCCCGCCAGCGATACCGGCATGAAGTGCGATCCAACCAGCATGGCGACCCATAACTTCAACGATCAAGGCGCGATGATGAGATTCAGCCGTGGTGTGCAGGCGATCAATCGCTTCGACCGCAATATTTACTGAAGTATCAAAACCAAAGGTGTAATCGGTGTTATTGAGATCGTTATCAATGGTCTTTGGAACGCCAACTACATGGACGCCCAAGGCATTTAGTTTTGTAGCTACGCCCAAAGTATCTTCGCCACCAATTGCAATCAGGGCATCAATATTCATTGCCGCTAAATTCTCTTTGATTCGCTCAACGCCGCCTTCAATTTTGAACGGGTTGGTTCGGGAAGAGCCCAAAATGGTGCCGCCGCGGGGCAGAATTCCCCGGGTTGCTGCTAGATCTAGCGGCATGGTGAGACCCTCTAGCGGTCCCTTCCAGCCATCTCGGAAGCCAACAAATTCATAGCCATACTCTTTAACGCCCTTGCGAACTACGGCCCGAATGACCGCGTTCAAGCCGGGGCAATCGCCACCGCCAGTGAGAACACCAATACGCATAATTAACTCCAGATCGAAATGAAAAAATGAGGTTTGGAATGGTCAACGATGACTCCGTAAGTCTACCCTGCGACATATGGCACTAGTAGCGGGCATTGACTCCTCAACCCAGTCGGTAAAAGTCGTAATTCGAGACGCTGAAACCGGCCAATTGATTCGCCAGGGTCGCGCCAGCCACCCAGATGGCACCGAAGTTGATCCGGCGCACTGGTGGGTAGCCCTTCAGGCCGCCATAGCCGATGCCGGTGGCTTCGATGATGTGGCCGCAATTTCAGTGGGCGGTCAGCAACATGGCATGGTCGTCTTAGATAGTGATGGCGCCGTTATTCGCCCCGCCCTGCTTTGGAATGACACTCGCTCTGCCGCTGCTGCTGCCACTCTCAATGCCGAAATTGGTGGCCCAGCCGCTATGGCCACGGCCGTTGGCTCAGTTTTGGTCGCCTCTTTTACCGCCAGCAAAGTTAGATGGCTCGCCGACGCCGAGCCCGCAAATGCCGCCCGAGTAGCGGCGATCGCCCTGCCCCACGATTGGCTGACTTGGAAACTTTCTGGCTCAACTAATTTGGAAGATCTAACTACCGATCGCAGCGATGCTTCAGGCACGGGCTATTTTGATTCAGTTAGCTCCACATACCGCCGCGATATTTTGGCGATGGCGCTTCGTTCTGATCGCCCAATAATTTTGCCGCGCATCATCGCCCCTAATCAATTTGCAACCAAGACTCTAACTGGAATTCCGATTGCAGCTGGTGCTGGCGACAACGCTGCTGCAGCTTTGGGAGTTCAAGCCAAGCCCGGCGATGTCGTTGTCTCGTTGGGTACCAGCGGAACCGCCTTCGCAGTTTCGAAAACTTCCACTCACGATGCCTCCGGTGAAGTTGCCGGCTTTGCCGATGCGGCAGGAAATTTCTTGCCTTTGGTCTGCACCTTAAATGCCGCGCGAATATTGGATGCGGCCGCTCGAATTCTGGGCGTCGATCATGATCGCTTAGGTGAACTTGCACTTGCCTGCGCTCCTGGCGCGCAAGGCTTAACTCTGCTGCCTTATTTTGAAGGTGAGCGAACCCCAAACCGTCCAGAGGCTACCGGCGTTTTCGCTGGGATGAATTTAGCCAATTCGCATCGCGAAAATTTTGCTCGGGCAATGGTCGAAGGAATGTTGTGCGGGTTGGCCGATGCCGTTGAATCACTGATAAATCTCGGGGTTGATGTGCAACGAATTCTTTTAATCGGTGGTGCTGCAAAGAATCCCGCAGTCGGGGAAATCGCCTCGGCCCTCTTTGGTCGTACTGTGGTACTTCCACCGGCTGGCGAATATGTCGCTGATGGCGCGGCCAAGCAAGCAGCTTGGGCGCTGTTGGGTGGCGAAGAACCACCACGCTGGTACGGTGGCGAAACTCTTTCTTATAACTCAAAACCCTCTCCTGAAGTTTTAATTCAATATCGCAAACTTCGCGACCAAACCGTTACCTGGTAGCTACTAAAAGAGAGAAGAAATAATGAGTCTTAAGCCGGAAATTGCAACTTACCTAGAGGCGATGTCAAAAGTAGTTGCCCCGGAACTATGGGAAGCCCCAATGTCTGTGCATCGCAAGAACAAAGTCGGTCGAATTGCGATTGCCGGAACCCCAGAACCAATTTATGAAGCGGAGCATCGCTTTATCCCAGGACTTACTTCAGATTTGCCGATTCGAATTTTTCGCCCAAGCGCCAAAGGTCCGCTGCCGGCCATGATCTATTTCCATGGTGGTGGTTGGTCGGTCAATACCCTAGATATGTACGAACAGAGCCTGCGCTCAATAGCCAATAAAGCCCAGATCATAATTATTGCGGTGGCCTATCAAAAGGCGCCGGAACATCCTTTCCCAATCCCTTTTGATGATTGCTATACAACGCTCGAGTGGGCCTATAAGAGCGCCGATCGTCTTGGAATTGATCAAAATTTGATCGGCGTCGGTGGCGATAGCGCTGGTGCCAATTTGGCTTCCGGCGTTGCACTTAAAGCCCGAGATGAAGGGGAAATTACCCTCGCATTTCAATTGCTAATCTATCCATGCAATAGCTTTGAAATGGATTACGAATCATCGACAAAGAACGGCACCGGTCTTGGATTGACTACAAAATCGATGCGCTGGTTCTGGAACGCATATTTGCAACGCGAAGAGGATCGCAAGAATCCTTACGCCGTACCAGTCCTAGCCAAGAGCTTTGCTCATCTGCCGCCGGCAATTATTGTCACCGCTGAATACGATCCGCTGGTTGATGATGGCGCCAACTATGCCGAGCTTTTAAAGCGCGATGGCGTGCAAACTATCTACCGCGAATACGAAGGTCAGATCCACGGTTTCATGGTCCTGGCTTCAATCACGCCAGATGCCGAAATGGCGCAACAAAATGTGGCGAACGAAATCAATGCCCTGCTGGATCGAACCTTCTAGGCGTTATTCGAATTAAAGTTTCCGGTCTTCGCACTTTGTAATACAAAGGCGCGGCCAGCTTCTAAGCGCGCAATCGGTACCCGAAATGGCGAGCAGGATACATAATCTAAATCCAGGCTCTGGAAGAAGTGAATGCTAAGTGGATCGCCTCCATGTTCACCGCAGACGCCCAACTTCAACTTTGGTTTTACTTTGCGAATTTCTTCGACCGCCATCTTTACCAATAACCCGACGCCATCTTGGTCGAGCGATTCAAATGGACTAAAAGGCAAAAGCTCCAGATCTAAGTACCGTGGCAAGAACGAAGACTCGGCGTCATCGCGACTAAATGCCCAAGTTAGTTGAGTTAAATCATTGGTACCAAAGGAGAAGAAGTCCGAATAATCGGCTAACTTCGCAGCAGTAATTGCGGCACGTGGCGTCTCGATCATGGAACCGATCTTGATATCCAAACTGCTGTCATTGGCAGTCAGTACTCGAGCAATCTCCGCTTCCAACGTGGAGCGGAAGTACAAGAGCTCGCGTTGACTGGCTACCAACGGAATCATGATCTCTGGTCTCACAATGGTGCCGCCGCGCTGTGCTTCTAGCGCCGCCAAGGTAATTGCTCGAACCTGCATGGTGAAGAGCTCAGGGATTAAAACACCCAGGCGAACACCTCGAAGACCCATCATGGGATTTGATTCATGCCAGCGATTAACCGCGCGGTACATAGCGATCTCGCGCTCGGTTGGCACCAGGCCCTTCGCCTCTTTGGTGGCGATATTCACGGCCAAAGTTGTTCGGTCCGTTAAGAATTCATGCAGAGGTGGATCTAATAGCCGAATTGTTACTGGCAAGCCATCCATCGCTTTGAAGATTCCCAGGAAGTCGGCAAATTGCAATTTCTCCATCTCGGCGATGATCTCTCGACGTTCTGACTCTTCATCGGTCAGCACCAGCGCCTCAACCAAAGAACGGCGCTCCCCCAGGAACATGTGCTCCGTTCGAGTCAGACCAATACCTTCTGCGCCCAACCGACGGGCAGTGGCTGCATCTTCTGGGGTATCGGCATTGGTGCGCACACCCATAACGCGTACCGCATCGGCATAGCGCAAGAATTGATCCACCGCGTAAATCACCGGCGAATATTCCGAAGCTTTCAAGTTGCCTTGCAAGTATGTGGTTACAGGTGACGGGACTACTGGAACCGCACCGGCGTAAATAACACCGGTAGTTCCATCGATGGAAATAATCTCGCCCTCGTGAACAACTAGCTCGCCCACCCGAAATAACTTCTCTTCATTATTAACTTCAATAGCTTCAGCCCCGCAAACTGCAGCGCGACCCATTCCGCGGGCAACCACCGCAGCATGCGAAGTCTTGCCGCCGCGGCTAGTCAGAATGCCTTGCGCCGCAACCATGCCAGCCAAATCTTCCGGACTGGTTTCGCGACGAACCAAAATTACTTTCTCACCCGCAAGTGCCATATCGGCAGCTCGGCTGGATTCAAAAACTACCTTTCCTACTGCGGCGCCTGGAGAGGCGGCGATTCCACGAGCAATTTCGCGCTTCGCCACGTTCTTATCAAATTGCGGAAACATCAATTGGCTTAAGTGCTCCCCGCTCACCCGGCTAATCGCTTGATCCATAGTGATCATGCCCTCGCCTACCAAATGTGAGGCGATTCGAAAGGCTGCCTCGGCAGTTCGCTTACCCACGCGGGTTTGAAGGATCCACAACTTGCCAGATTCAATCGTAAATTCAATGTCGCACATATCCCGGTAATGCGATTCCAACTTTCGCATAATATTTTGCAACTCATTAAAGGATTTGTTATCTATCTCTTCTAGCTCAGAAAGTGGGAGCGAATTTCGAATTCCAGCAACTACATCTTCGCCTTGGGCCATTGGCAAGTAATCGCCATAAGCGCCGGTCTCTCCGGTTGAAGGATTGCGGGTAAAGCAAACTCCGGTACCTGAAGTTTCGCCGATGTTGCCAAATACCATCATCTGCACATTTACCGCCGTGCCCAAATCATTGGAGATTCGCTCTCGGCGGCGATATAGCTGTGCCCGGTCGGAATTCCAGGAGTGAAATACTGCTTCAATCGCCCGGCGCAGTTGAGTTTGCGCATCGAACGGGAATGTTTCATCAGTCTCCTTCTCGATCAACGCAATGTGAGCATCGCCTAATTCGCGCAGAGCAACTGGGGTCAATTCGGCGATATTTGCCACGCCATGTCGATCCATTACCGCTTGGCGAACTACTTCAAAGCGTTCATTAGAGATCCCATAAACAATGCGGCCATACATATCAATAAATCGGCGGTAGGAATCCCAAGCGAAGCGATCATCTCCCGTTAACTCTGCTAACGCGGTTGCGATTGCGGGGGAAATTCCAACATTTAGAACGGTCTCCATCATTCCCGGCATGGAGAATTTTGCGCCAGATCGGACTGAAACTAAAAGTGGCTTTGTTGGATCCCCGAATTTCTTTCCGGTTGACTCTTCTAGATGAGCGACCGCCAAATCAACTTCTTCAAGTAAATCAAGCGAGACGACGCCAGTAATCAAAAAATCCTGACACGCTCTCGTGGAGATAGTAAAACCATCTGGGACTGGGATTTGTAACTTGACCATCTCGGCCAAGTTCGCACCTTTGCCACCTAATAGGTCGCCCATATTTCGATCGCCGAAACTAAATGGAAATACTCTGGTTTGCATCGTTGCAAATCTCCTAATTCTCGATACGAAAATTACGGGGGCGTTATTTAATTTTGGGGAATTAAGTTGTCGGAATCTTGCCACACGGTGGCTACATCAAGTTTCCATTTAATCGTGAGCGAAAGAGTGAGGTGAGGCACAAGGTATTAATGCGAGCGTGAGCGCTAACCCTTAAGCATCCAAACTGTTGCAAATCGTTTGCCAGCTTCAACCACCCATCGCTTGGTGTCATCCATGGCGGCTTCGCCAGAACCAGCAAGATCAACGAGCGTGATTCCCATTTCAGCATCTTCTGGAAAATCTATGGCTTTTGAGCCCACGCAATAGGCAACCGGTCGTTCCAACGAGGTCGCAACTTGTCTGATGTAGCCAACCACCTTGCCGCTCCAGCTTTGCGAATCTAGCCGACCTTCACCGGTAATAACCAAATCTGCTTCGGCAATTGCTTCCGCAACGCCAACAATCTTTCCAACCGCGGCTGAACCGGAGACATATTTGGCTCCCCAGCCCGCTCGCAAGCCATAAGAAGTTCCACCTGCTGAACCGCTGCCCGCCGAGTCGGTGACTTTGCAGATTTGGGAAAACTTTCGCAGGCCACTTTCCAAGACCGCAATATCCGCCTCGGTCGCACCTTTCTGGGGTCCAAAGACCGCAGCTGCGCCCATCTCGCCGAGCATGGGATTTGAGACATCGACCAAGCAGATCACCCCACCCTTTGGCGGATGGAGAAAATTGGAGCTATCAATCTCGGCCAAGTCGTTTAATCCGGCGCCGCCCAGTGGGATTTCATCGCCCATCGAATCCAAGAATGAGAACCCGAGCGCTCGTAGCGCGCCGCTGCCGCCATCGGTACTTCCAGAGCCACCAAGCGCGACATAAATCCGTTCCACATCGGGATGGCGACGGACCTCATTCAATACTTGACCCAAGCCATAGGTGTGAGCTGTTAACGGTTCTAGCTTCGCCATCATGGTGATTCCCGAAGCGCTGGCCAATTCCACAATCGCGCTGCCCTCATCGAGCAACAACCAGTGAGCCCGATTAGTTCGCCCATCCGCCCCAATTACCGAAAGCGTCGACTTTTCAACATCATCCCGCGCGGCCGCGATCGCTTCCAAAGTCCCCTCGCCGCCATCGGCCATTGGGATCAAGATCAGTTGATCATTTGGTCGAACTTCTAGCCAACCTTCGGCCAGCCACTGCGCCACTTCGCTGTTAGTTGCCGAACCTTTAAACGAATCGGGGGCAATAACTATTCGGGACATGTCTTTAGTGTATGCACATAACCAAAATTACCCTCCCTGCGGTCGCCCTCGACGGCCGCATGAGAGGGTAATTCCTTTTAGCTGATTAGGACTTTAGTGCGCCTGCTCCAGTTTGGAAGTAGAGCGGGCTCTTGTCAGCCTTTGCCAAGTCACGGGCTGAAGCCGCGACGTAGGAATCGGTGTAAGTGGCACGAAGGTTTACATTCTTCATGTCAGCTGCAGTCCAAGCTCCAGAAGCGAGCTTGCCTCGGCCATCGATCGTAAGTACCGAGCGTGGTCCAAGGGAAGGCATCTTTCCAGTTGGGTTGTACATAACGAGCTCGTCATTCAGCGCCTTAATATATGTGTCGATACCAGTACCGGCGTAGTAATCCGCTGGCACCTTCGCTGCGATCTGAGCGGCGGTATGAGACTCGATGAATCGTGTTGTATCCATCATGGCATCAACCACACGCTGAGTTAGATCTGGGTGAGTTGTAACCCAGTCTTCGCGGCCATAGACACAAGTTGCTGGGAATGGTCCACCAAGAGCTGCCTTGGTCAATGAGCCGTAGCGCATATCTACCAAAACATAGCCAATGCCTTGACCAAGAACAGCAGAGATTGTTGGCTCTGTTGTCATTCCGCAGTCAATTGCCTTGTTCTTCATAGCTGCAATGAATGTTGTTCCAGCGCCAGCAACATAAGAGTGCATTGCTGATTGTGGAACGCCTGCTTTTGCACCTAGTGAAAGGGTCAAGAAGTTAGTTGATGAACCAAGACCCGTTACACCCAAGCTAACGCCGCCCTTTTGCTTCGCCCAGTCCGCCGGGCTATTTATGATGCCCTTTAAGTCAGACCGACAAAGTTCAACTTCACCCGGAGATTGCAACAACGTCGCAACATTTATGGTGTTCTTGCCCTTGATTCGAAGATCGATATTGTGATCATAGAAACCTAGAACGAAGTCAACCGAACCAGTGAGCATGTCATCCTCTGCGCTTGCTCCTGCTGCTTCATCTGTCAGTACTACGTTAATACCGTACTTCTTGTAGTAGCCAAGTTGCTGTGCAAGCATCGCATGAATGTAGATCTGCTTGGACAAGCCACCGACCTCGATACGTACTGTTGGAAGTGCTGCCTTTGCGGGAGCAACAACAACCATTGCGAGGCTCATAGCAATCGCACTGACGAGTGCAAGCCGTCGATTAACTTTTCTCATTTTTCTCCTTTTCCTGGATTGTTTAGAGTTCTGATCCAGAAACTTGTGTTGGGCGCCAATTAAGAAGACGGTCTTCTAATTTGGTTATTAGGAATTCGGCCGAGAGCGCCATGATTGCGATTAAAACCATCGCGGCATAAACGCCATTTGGATTGAAGTTTCCTTGAGCAGTTGCGATTAACAATCCAAGGCCACGTTGGGCGCCAAGGAATTCACCGACAATCGCTCCAATTAATGCGAAACCAAAGCTCACGTGCATACTTGCAGTAATCCATGAAAGTGCTGATGGGAAAATCACTCGTCGAAGGACATCTCGCTTCGAAGCCCCCAATAACCGAGCATTCGAAATCAATTTATTGTCAGCTTCTCTGGTTCCCTGGAAAGCATTGAAGAAGACCGGGAAGAAGACCAGCACGAAGGCCAGCGCAACTTTTGAGATTGAACCCAAACCCAACCAAAGCACGAAGATCGACCCAAGAACTACCCGGGGAATTGAGTTCGATACTTTGATGTATGGCGCGAAGATTTCGGCCGCAGTCTTATTACGGGCTAGAAAGACACCGAAAATAATGCCCAGGATGACGCCTGCAAAGAAACCGTAAGTCGCTTCATAGAACGTCACCCAGGCATTCACCCAAAGCGATCCGATAGAAGTCCCATTCTGGACCCAAACTTTGAGCTGATGAAGGACGCCGGTTGGGCGACCATAAAAGAAGGGATCTAAAATTTTCTTATCAGCCAGGATCTGCCAAGTGCCCATAAGCAAAACCGCAAAACCAAGTTGCAACGAGTGAACCTTGATCCGGTGGGTTGTGTTACGTCGCTTGATCTCTTGATCGGAAAGATACTCTTCGGCCATTTTTACTTCTTTCCTGAAGGGGCGATTAATTGACGTTGGTAAGCCAGATCCACTTCATCGCGAAGGACATTCCAGATCTTGTGATAGATCGCCAAAAACTCAGGCGTGAACCGAATATCGCGAGCTTTTCGTGGCCGCGGCAAGTCAATCTTGAAATCTGCTTTAACTTGCGCCGGGCCAGCCGTTAAAACAATTACCCGGTCAGCCAAGGCAATTGCCTCTTCCAGATCGTGAGTCACAAAGAGAACTGTTGATTTAGTTTGCTCCCACAAGCCCATGAGTTCATCGGTCATGATGCTTCGAGTCTGAACATCCAAAGCACTAAATGGTTCATCCATCAGCAACAGCGATGGCTCATTAATCAGTGACTGCGCCAGAGCAACGCGCTTCTTCATTCCACCGGAAAGTTGATGCGGATAGTTATTCTCAAATCCAGTTAAGCCAACCTTTGCGATCCACAACTTAACCAACGCATCGTGATCCTTTACTTTGCGAAACTTTGGTCCCGCGGCAATGTTGCTGTAAACATTCATCCACGGGAAAGTGGCATCGTGCTGAAAGACAAAGCCAGTCGAAGTATCGATGTCATGAACTTCTTGACCATTTACCGTGACCTTGCCAATGCTTGGTTGCTCTAACCCCGCCAGCAACGTCAAGGCCGTTGACTTTCCGCAACCGGTCGGCCCGACCAAAGCTACGAATTGCCCGGCTTCAACTTCGAACTCCAAGTTCGCAAGTGCCTGATACCAAGTCCCTTTAGGCGTTCTAAAACGCTTTGAAACCTTTTCGAATTTAACTGCGCTGCCAGAATTCATGGATGGAGGTTATTTCCCAACCCTTCCAAAACAATGCTTCTTCTTAAAACTGGTGAATTAACTCATTTTTCGGCGTTTTGCTCATTAATCTCAAGAGCGCGGGGGCAGACAAAGCCATTAGCAATGGAGAGAATTAGTCCTCATTAGGGGGTGATCGCTTTGGCTCGGAATCGAAATTTGCTGGTGCGCGTTGCAGGCAATCGCCTAATCGTCGTCCTCATAGCTGGCGTAATTGGTTTAACGCTTGCTTATAACGCCGCTCGCTCTGCCCAAGACAATCAATACGAGATGCGCGCCCTGGCGATCGCCAAGGCTACTGCCGCAATCCCTGACCTGCCGGAAATGTTGACCACGGGCGACCCAGCCCACCGCATCTCCGAGATCGCTGAAACGATCCGAAAGAACACCAACGCTTCTTATGTAGTTATCGCCAATGATCACGGTATTCGCTTCTCGCATCCCAATCCCGCCATGATCGGGCAAAAGATTGATGGCCAACTGTTGGCGCTGCAGGGCAAGTCCTACACCACCATCAACGAAGGTTCTTTAGGAAGGTCGGTAAACGGTAAGACCCCGATTTATAACAACGCCGGCAAAATCGTGGGATTAGTTTCAGCGGGAATCTTGGTAAGCCAACTTTCGACCGAAGGCAGCTACCTCCTGCATGGCTTCCTTATCTACGGTCTCGGCTTTCTCTTCGCCGGTCTGGTCTTATCCGAATTCTTTATTCGCTTAGCTCGCAATCGAAGGCTCGCCGAAGAGTTAGAAGATATCACCACTCAATTTCAAGAGCGCGATGCCATGTTGCATGCCATTCGCGAAGGTGTAATTACTTTAAACGCAGAACAAAAGATCACCTTGATTAACGATGAAGCGATTCGCCTGCTGGACCTCACAACTAATGTGATTGGTAAACAAATTTCGGATGTCATTCCCGAAGGTCGATTGCGCGCACTTCTGGAGGGCAAGATTGCCGACGATGATGACCTGCGTGTCCTAACCGATAAATTCTCGATTCTGATAAATCGCCGCGTTGTAATTGATCACGGCCTCACCCTGGGCTCGGTCGTTACCCTGCGCGATCGCACTGAACATATTGGCCTGCTGCGTGAACTAGAAAGCGTTCAAAACTTCACCGAAGCCCTCCGCTCTCAGCAACATGAGTTTGCAAATCGTCTCCACACCATCAACGGACTCTTAGAGTTAAAGAAGTATGACGAGGCCTCGCAATTCTTAGGTGAGATCGCCCTGGTCCAAACCAGTTTGGCTGAAGACCTGGGGATCAAACTTGGCAACTCCTTGATCACCGCACTTCTCATCGCCAAAGTCGCTATCGCCCGTGAACGTGGCGTTTCACTCGTTGTTGAAGTCATTGCCCCCATCGATGACCTCACCATTGACCAAAATGCTCTAGTCACCATCGTCGGCAACCTCATCGATAATGCCGTTGATGCCGCGGCCGGTTCACCCAGGCCCGAAGTCTCAGTTATTTTCTCAAACACCGGTGATGGCGGAAAGTTCATCAAGGTCCACGACAGTGGCCCCGGGCTACCCGAAGAAGACCCAACCGTGGTCTTCGAAGATGGTTACTCCACCAAATCCACCAGAGGCGCTGGCCACCGTGGCCTTGGGCTAGCCATCGTGCAACGCCTGGTGAATCAAGCTTCGGGCTCCATCATCGCCATAAACGAAAATGGCGCCACCTTCATTGTTGAACTTCCAACGGTCTCTGCCGAAGTTATGGGTGGGCGCAACTCTTGATCAACACTCTTATCGTCGAAGACGACTTTCGCGTCGCCGAAATTCACACCGCCTATGTCTCAAACATCCCCGGCTTCAAAGTGGTTGGCACCGCTCACACTGGTGCACAGGCCTATGACTTAGTCCTCGAAAAGAAGCCCGACCTGGTTCTACTTGATCTCTACCTTCCTGATGAGCACGGCCTCACTCTTTTTGGTCGGCTCCAACAACTCCCCCGCGGTTCCAAGACCGATGTCTTCATCATCTCTGCTGCTCGCGACGTTGCAAGCATTCGTGAAGCACTTCAATTGGGCGCTACTCAATACATCATGAAGCCTTTCAATCAACGTCAATTAGCTGAACGGCTCATGGCATACAAGGCGGCGCGCGAACGATTAGATACCGGTTCGGAAATCTCGCAGGACGAAGTCGATCGCTTATCCGCGTTAATGCGTGGGCCACGACTACAAAGTAAAACGGCAGAAGTCGAACGCAATCCAACCACCGCCACAATTTTGAAGTACATTGGCAATTTAAAAGAAGCAGTTTCCGCCAACCAAGTATCCGATGAACTCGGTTTAAGCCGAGCGACCGCGCAACGTTATCTTTCACAAATGGTCGAGAACGGCCAATTAGAACTGACCCTTCAATATGGTGCGACCGGTCGACCCATCCACCTCTTTCGCTTAACTAAAGTATGACCATGGGAAAGACTTCAGTTAACGCCATCTTTATCGCTGCCATGGTGATTACGATCGTTGGGGCAGACGTACTGTTCTTCAGACACCACACCGGCCCACGATTAGCTGCCAATATCGGAATCGCGCTTCTCTACTTAGCCTTCTACTGGCGCTTCATAAGGAACTCATAAACGTTGCTTAGCTGGACGCGTTCTTCTTCAGCAAGTCACGAATCTCCGTCAACAACTGAATGTCTTCCGGCGTTGCGGTGGGAGCAACCGCCTTCTCTTCCGTCTTCAATCGAGATGCGATTCGATTCATGGGCGTCACGATAAAGAAGTAAAGAACTGCCCCAACAATCAAGAAGTTAAGGATTGAGTTGATAAAGGCGCTCCAGTCGAAAGAGACGCCATTTACGATAAAGGCGCCACCATGGACTCCCCCGCCGCCCACCAATTTGATAAGCGGTTCGATGAAGGACTTTGTCAGCTGAGTGACTATCCCGCTAAAAGCAGCGCCGATTACAACTGCAATAGCCAGGTCAACAACATTGCCTCGCATGATGAAATCTCGAAATCCCTTAATCATCTTCTTCTCCCCCTGGTAGCTCGATATTTGGCTAATTTACAGGCACTTTCCCGAAAAGCGAGTTGATCGGGTGGACTCGGGAACGGCGAGGTCAGGCGGTAGAGTTCCATTTCACGAACTAGGGATAAATATGGATGAACTGCGCACCGCTGATCCGACAGCACCGTTAGCTGTCCGACTGCGCCCTGCCACCATCCAAGAACTTCTTGGACAACCGCATCTGCTCCAACCCGGTTCGCCTCTCATTCGTTTAATCCAAGGCGACGAAAAGCACATCACCAGCGTCCTCCTTTATGGCCCACCCGGAAGCGGCAAGACCACGCTGGCCAAAATGATTGCTCATTCGGGTTCGCGAGCATTTGTCGAACTCTCGGCTGTAAGTTCCGGCGTCGCTCAAGTTCGCGAAGTCCTGACCCAAGCCCAAGAACGATTGCAACTGGAAAATCGAGAGACCGTTCTTTTCATCGATGAAGTACACCGCTTCTCGAAAGCCCAACAAGATGCCTTGCTGCCGGGAGTTGAAAATCGGTGGGTGACCTTGGTTGCTGCCACTACCGAAAATCCATCCTTCTCGATCATCTCGCCATTGTTATCGCGCTCCATCGTTCTGACTCTTCGCGCCATTCCCGATACCGATATCCAAGCGCTGATCAATCGAGCGATTACAGATCCCCGCGGGTTAAATAACGAAGTCACCATTGCGCCTCAAGCGCTGGATTCGCTGGTTCGCCTGGCCGCTGGCGATGCCCGAAGAGCGCTCACATACTTAGAAGCTGCGGCCGGTGCTGCCAGCGGTGAAATCACTACTGAAGTTTTGAGCCGGGCGGTGGATCGAGTAATTGAAAACTACGATCGCGGCGGCGACAATCATTATGACGTTGCCAGTGCTTTGATCAAGAGCATCCGAGGCTCGGATGTTGATGCTGCATTGCACTACTTGGCTCGAATGTTGGAATCAGGCGAGGACCCACGTTTCATTGCCAGGCGCGTGATGATCAGCGCCAGCGAAGATATTGGCCTGGCCGACCCAGGTGCATTGGGATTGACGGTTGCTGCAGCCCAAGCAGTTACAATGATCGGAATGCCAGAGGCTCGAATCATTCTGGCCGAAGCCGTTACTTATCTGGCATGTGCTCCGAAATCCAACGCCGCGTATCTTGCAATTGATGCGGCCATTGCTGATATTCGCGCTTCCAAATCCGGACCCATTCCGGCGCATTTACGTGACGCCAATTCCGGTGCACTGCGCGATAGCAAGGTCGCCGCTGCCAGAGAATCTGATTCGTACATCTACCCACATGACCTACCAAACGCCGTTGCCCAGCAGCAGTACTTACCCGATGCTCTCGTTGGAACCGAGTATTACCACCCAACAACTCACGGGTATGAAGCGCGGATAAAAACCGCGTTAGAGCAAATCCGCAAAATGCTTCGGAGAAGTTAATCGAGTTGAAATGCAAAAAAAAGAAAGACCCCCCATCGAAACCGATGAGGGGTCAGCCATTTACCTAGATCTTACAAAGTGACCATTTCTACTTAAATAATTTCAGCCGCAGAAGATTCATTCAATCGCGAAAGAGCCATTGGTTTAAAACCTTTGAAAAACATGAAACTCGCAAGGCTTATTTCCCAAGCAAACACTGGGATTGTGGTGAAAACTGTTGCCTTTGATACTTGATCAATAACTCCGAAGAGTTGCAGAGTCGCAGATACGAAGAGCAGCGCTCCCCCGAAAAGTCCAAGCAATGGAATAAATCGAGCTACTAATCCTGAGCGACGAAGAACGAAGGCCAGCGTCATCGTATTGAACGCACAGGCCAAGCCCGGTCCCAAGATAAAGGAATAGTTATGCATCGAAACCAGAACGCTTTGAATCCCAGAGGTGCTAACAGCTCCGGGCAAATCGCGGTGCAAAGTAAGGAGCGCCAAAAGAGGCAGCGTTCCCACCATCATGATTCCGGCCTCCAAGGTGCGAAGGACTACATAACCCAGAGCAAAGCTTTCGCTCTGACGCTTCACGATTGGATAGAGCGCTAATCCGGTGCCGATATTAGCTAGAGCAGCCAGGATTTCTAGAAAAGCTCCGGAGATGATGTGGCTCTTTGAAATTGATCCAAATGAATAAACAGCATGGTTCAGAATTGGTCCGTACATCGCAAGTCCAACAATTGATGTAACCCAAGTAATGAAATAAAAGATGGCTGCCAAGCGGGCGGTATTCCTAGTTGTATTCATGAGAACCTCTCCAAAGTAGTTTGGCGTACGATGTACACCTTGAGAAACCGAACTGTAGGTGTACGATGTACACATGTCAACTTCGAAGAAGAGCTCGCCCCCGAGGCTCCCCCTTAACCGAGAGCGCGTCTCTCTAGCAGCTGTCCAATTGGCCGATGAATCAGGTTTGGATGCGCTTAGCATGCGCGCACTGGCTCAAGAGTTGGGAGTTGTCCCCATGGCTCTCTACAAGCACGTGGCAAACAAAGAAGAACTCTTGAACGAAATGATTGATGCGATCGTGCGCGAAATTGATCCCATGGTGGCAACGGCTGATTGGAAGGGCGCGCTTCGACACCGAATCCTTTCCGCCCGCCAAGCTCTACTCCGTCACACCTGGGCACCTCACGTCATAGAGTCTCGCGGCAGTGCTTCTCCGGTAGTTCTGGATTACATGGATTCACTCATTGGAATATTCCTCAAAGCCGGGTTCTCGCTAGACCTTACCCACCATGCAATGCATGCCTTGGGAAGCAGAATGTGGGGCTTCATCCAAGAAGTCTTTCCGACGCCAACACCTCCTAGCGATCCAGAATTGTTGGCAGCCATGTTTGCGCAATGGTCCGTCAGATATCCAAACATAATTGAAATGGCAACGGCGGCAAACCACAGTGATGAATCGACAGCTACTCGAGGTTGCGATGACCAATTTGAATTTGAATTCGCCCTCGATTTACTTCTCGACGGTTTCGAGCGCATGCACAAATCTGGTTGGAAATCTCAGCCAACCGAAGGATCGAATTCCTCTTCCTTGGAATCAGCGGTACGCGGAAAACGTAAAAGTAGGACAAGTTAAAGCCAATCGCCATAAGTGGATTGGCTTTAACTTGTCCTAAACTTAGTTAGCCATTTTTGCGAGTGCGAAGTAGCCCATAAGTTTTCATCAATTTTGGTACAACGATGTAGACGGCCAGCGGGACGACAACGATGGATAACACAAAGGCGCGAAGAACAGGCGACCAATGTCCGGCGAAAGGTTTGATGGCGTAGAAGCCGATCGAAACCAACGGAAAAATAGCGGTCCACGTGATCATTGCTCTCACATGAACCGATGGAGGAGCGGTGGGAACTAGTGGCTTTGAAGTCATATTGTATTTCCTTTCAGTAGGTGTTGATTTGGGTTAGATCTTTTTGAAGGAGCCATCCACTTATTGCTATGGCGCTTGCACTTCCTGCGCCGGCAGCAGTGATCACTTGCGCGAAAGGATTTACAACATTTCCTGCTGCCCAAACACCGGCAACACTGGTTTGTCCAAATTCATTCACTTCGATGTAATCCGTTTTCGGATTTATAAGACAGTTAAGGGACTTTAGAAGTTGATCATTTGGCCTCATCGGAGGAGCCACGAAAATAGCTTCACAATCGATGGATGTTCCATCAGTAAAGGCCACTCCGCTTAAGGTGCCAACTTCTCCAAGAATATGAGAGAAAGTCGAGCTAATAATTCTGACTCCTGCGCCTTCAAGACCATCAATTTCAGAGGGCGTAAGGTTTTGGCCGTTTACAAGGAAATCAACCTGGTTGCTATAGCGACGCAATAATCCCGCCTGCTTGATCGACATTTCTGTTTTATCGCCGGCAATAACAGCGATCCTTTGATTAAGAACTTCATATCCATGGCAGTACGGACAATGGTGCACAAGGGATCCCCAACGTTCTCGCACCCCTGGGATCGATGGGATTTCGTCCGTGAGCCCCGTGGCAACGAGTAGAGCTCGACTGGTATGGATTCCCCCGTTTTCCATATGCACCTCGAAAGTTTCATCCGGCATTCGAACAACTTTGCTGACATTTGATTTCTCAATCTGGGCGCCGTATCTGAGAACCTCAGTCCCGCCGGCAGCGAGAAATTCTGTAGGGGCTATCCCGTCACGAGAGAGAAATCCATGCATGTGATGAGCAGGGGCATTTCTCGGCGCACCGCCGTCAATGATGAGAACATCTAATTGGGCTCTCGATAGAACCAAGGCCGCGCTCAAACCCGCTGCTGACCCACCAATGATGATTACGTCTCGATGTGCATTCTTTGCCATCTTTACCACCTCCGATGCGAAGATTCTCATCGGACAGGAATTAACAGCAACATTTGTTGCCGAAATGGGAACGCACTGCTTGGATAAGCAGATGAGCGCAACTCCCAGAATTGAGTCGGAACTTGGACAGATCGCCCCGCGCTTGCGGCGAGCGCGGGATAAGAAGAACATGAGTTTGGCTGAACTCGCGTCAGTTACTGGAATTTCTAAAAGCACGCTCTCTCGACTGGAATCTGGGTTGCGGAAACCAAGCCTTGAATTACTTCTTCCTATCACCGCCGCTTTAGCGGTGCCTTTTGATGAGATTGTTTCGCCACCTCGAGTTGTCGACCCGAGAGTTCTACAAAAATCGACGCGATCGGATGGACGCATTCTTGTGCCGCTTTCAAAACATCAGGGCGAACTCCAAGCATTCAAGATCACGATTCCGGGTTCAGATAAAGTGCCAATTCATAATGGAAAAATTCACGCCGGTCACGAATGGTTATTTGTTCTTTCTGGAAAGCTCCGACTTATTCTTGGTGAGCATGACGTCATCATGGAACAAGGTGAAGCGGCCGAGTTTGACACGATGAACCCGCACTGGTTTGGGTCGGCAAATGGCGCGCAAGTAGAGATTTTAAGTATGTTCGGAAAGCAAGGTCAACGCATGCATTTACGCGCAAAATCAAAACCAAAGGCGCACGGTTAGAGGATTCGAATCCCGCTAGGGGCACGTGCAAAAAAAGTAAAACCCCTCAATTGCGTGAATTGAATTTAGCCCTCTAAGGAATCAAAATCGTATATTCGGTGGCTTTTTTAATATCAATTTTTGCATTTAGACATGTACCCCAATGCATCGTGAATGATGGATCCCTACCATCAGTTTCCACGCAAATGATTTGAGTTATCGAACTCGCGGCTGCTCCTGTAGCTCCGGTTGGACCTTGTGGTCCGACCGCTCCGGTATCGCCTTTAACTCCTGCTGGTCCTGTAGCACCTTGTGCACCTGTTGAACCTGTTGAACCAGTATCACCCTTCGTGCCAGGTGTACCAACAGCACCTGTCGTACCAGTGTCGCCTTTTGCACCCGCTGCTCCGGTTGAACCTGTATCACCCTTCGTGCCAGGTGTACCAACTGCACCTGTCGTACCAGTGTCGCCTTTAACTCCAGCTGCTCCGGTTGAACCTGTTGCTCCTTAATCTCCAAGAGGACCTTGGGGCCAACCGCTCCGGTATCGCCTTTAACTCCGGCCGCACCCGCTGAACCAACAGTTCCTGCTAAACCTGTATCACCCTTCGTGCCAGGTGTACCAACTGCACCTGTCGCACCTGTCTCGCCTTTTGTACCCGCTGCTCCCGTTGAACCTGTTGCTCCTTGATCTCCAAGAGGACCTTGAGGGCCTAGAAAACCTTGAACTCCTTGGATTCCGACCGCTCCGCTAACTCCCGTTGCTCCAATTGCTCCTGTTGCTCCTATTTCTCCCGCAGAACCCGTCGCACCTGTGGAACCTGCAGAACCCGTCGCACCTGTTGCTCCTGTTTCTCCTGTATCTCCCGCAGAACCTGTTGCTCCTTTTATTCCAACAGAACCAGTAACGCCTGCCTTATTTATTGAAACCCCAACTCCTAGTGGACCTACGACCTTGGCGGGCAGGTCCGCAACATTAAGAATTGATTGCGTGCGGGATGCTTCATCAGATTTATACGCGTGAAACATCAAAGCAGATGCCCCAGAAGCTGAGGAGGATTGATAAATCGCAAGTGAAACTAGAAAAATCAAAAGAACAGATAGGAAGCTGAACCCTTTAACTTTACTTCGAAAGGAATTCATACTGCTTACAAATCCACACGCGGTTTTACTTTGAGATCGTGCCAAAGAAACATAATCAAGACTGGAAGGATCACGTCGGTGAAAATGAAAATTGGAAAATTCTTTAAATATGAAATATATGCCGAGCCAGTTTGAACATAAATGGTAATTTGGGAAACTATTAGACTCAATGGATATAGGAGTGCGGCAAAAGGCAAATATTTTCTCACTCCATTTTTACCGTAAGCCATTAGAAATAGAAGAATAGGGACGATGGTTGAAATACCGATCCAGCCAATAGTTGAAATTACCAATTCGAATCGCCGTAAAGTGTTCGATCCTCCCAGAGGGTTAAAGAAGAAGAATTTTGGAAATGTTGCTACGACCAGCCAAAAGACAATCAAAATCATTGTTCCGATGAGCGCTGTTACCTCTGCAAGCCGTTGTATTCTCCGCGCATCTTGCATTTTGCAGTCCTTTTCCTTTGGGTTCGCTATTTTCAAGGTAGCCCCCTTGCGAAATGTAGCCGCATAGTCTCGCGATGCTGGCACTCATCCGGTGAATTTATATAGGTCAGATTCTTTATGCGGTGGGGGCAGTCCCACACTTTGATAAGTACCAATAAAAAACGGTCAAGAATTGCCAACTTAAACTTAGCTTGCAACACACGCCCGTCGGCCGACCCATCTACATATTTTGCATTTCAAAACGTGTGAAGTAAAAAGAAAGACCCCCCATCGAAACCGATGAGAGGTCCTTCTGATATTAGTTTTTAGCGGCGGATCATGAACATCCGGAAGTGGAACCGCAACCTTCGCAGACGAAGCAGGAACCGGCCATACGCATCTTCACACCGCAAGACATGCAAAGCGGCGCATCGGACTTGATACCAGTCATCGCTTCGAAGAGTTCAGTTGAAGAACCAACACCAGCAGGTGCGGATTCAATCTTGACCTCAACGGCTCGAGCAACAGGTGCCGCAACGGGAGTCTGAACAACCACTGGGGCACTCTGTGCCGCAGAAGTTAGCAACGCATCAACATCTGGGGTGTACTCACCGGTCTCCAAAGCGCGAGCGCGCTCGGTGGCAGTGTGAATTCCCAATGAGGAGCGGGAATCAAAAGCTAAGTAATCCAAGGCCAAGCGACGGAAGATGTAATCCATCATCGATTGCGCCATACGGATATCAGCATCATCAGTCATACCGGCTGGCTCAAAGCGCAGGTTGGTGAACTTCTCTACGAAGGTCTCCAGTGGTACGCCATATTGCAGACCGATCGATACTGCGATTGAGAAAGCATCCATTACACCGGCAAGGGTTGAACCCTGCTTGCCTAGCTTTAGGAAGACCTCGCCAAGCGCGCCATCGGCATATGCGCCGGCGGTCATGTAACCCTCGGCACCGCCAACGCTAAATGATGTGGTTCGGGATGGTCGGGCCTTTGGCAAACGCTTGCGAACTGCAGTGGCAACTGGAACCAAAGCTTCAGCGGCGGAATCGCTCTTGCCTTCGTTAGCGCCCTTGCCAGCGGACAATGGTTGTCCCACCTTGCAGTTATCGCGGTAGACCGCGAGCGCCTTTAGGCCAAGCTTCCAGCCCTCGTAGTAGACCTCTTCGATCTCTTCTACGGTGGCATTCTCTGGCAAGTTAACAGTCTTTGAGATCGCACCTGAAAGGAATGGTTGGCAAGCAGCCATCATTCGAACGTGTCCCATGGCAGCAATTGTGCGAACACCCATTGCGCAATCGAAGACGTCGTAGTGCTCTGGCTTTAGGCCAGGAGCATCAATTACGTTTCCGTTAGCTGCGATAAATTCAACGATCGCTTCGATCGTCTCTTCGGTGTAACCAAGCTTGCGAAGTGCCTGCGAGACGGTCTGGTTAACAATCTGCATCGAACCGCCACCGACTAGCTTCTTGAACTTAACCAAAGCAAGGTCTGGCTCGATACCGGTGGTATCGCAATCCATCATCAAGCCGATGGTTCCGGTTGGAGCAAGAACTGATGCCTGGGCATTGCGCCAGCCATTCTTCTCGCCGATCTCAAGGCCCTTCTGCCATTCCTGGTTTGCAACAGTCCAAACATCGCGGTCCAAAGTTGATACCGAACGCGCAGCGGTTGAAGCATTTGCATGCTTGCGCATTACGCGGGTATGGCCATCCTTGTTACGGGCGAAGCCTTCGTAGGCACCAACGATGCCAGCAAGTTCAGCTGAGCGACGGTAGGAAGTTCCGGTCATCAATGATGTGATCGCGCCAGCGAGCTGACGGCCACCATCGGAATCGTAAGCAAGGCCAGAGGCCATCAATAGCGCACCAAGGTTTGCAAAGCCGATACCTAGCTGTCGGTAATCCCGGGTTGTCTGAGCAATTGGCTCGGTTGGGAAATCAGCGAAGCAGATGGAGATATCCATTGCGGTGATGATCATCTCGGTTGCCTTGACGAAGGTCTTAGCATCGAAGGAGCCATCGGCCTTTAGGAACTTCATCAAGTTAAGTGATGCCAAGTTACAAGAAGAGTTATCTAGTGACATGTACTCAGAGCACGGGTTGGAAGCATTGATGCGACCGGTCTCTGGATTGGTGTGCCAATCATTAATCGTGTCATCGTATTGAATTCCTGGATCAGCACATGCCCAAGCAGCTTCGGCCATCTGGCGGAACAAGCCCTTTGCCTCAACGGTCTCCATGATTTCACCAGTTGCGCGAGCGCGTAGCCCAAATGGCTCGCCCTTCTCATAAGCCTGCATGAAGGCATCTGAAACTCGAACTGAGTTATTCGCATTCTGGTATTGCACGGAAATAATGTCTTTGCCGCCCAAGTCCATATCAAAACCAGCATCGCGCAGTGCGCGGATCTTGTCTTCTTCGCGAACCTTAGTCTCGATGAATTCTTCGATATCTGGATGATCAACATCCAAAACAACCATCTTGGCCGCACGGCGAGTTGCGCCACCGGACTTGATGGTTCCGGCTGATGCATCAGCACCGCGCATGAATGAAACAGGACCAGAAGCTGAGCCACCGGACTTTAGAAGTTCCTTTGATGAGCGGATGCGGGAAAGGTTAAGACCAGCACCGGAACCGCCCTTGAAGATCATTCCTTCTTCGCGGTACCAGTTAAGGATGGAATCCATGGTGTCATCTACAGCCAAGATAAAGCAGGCTGATACTTGCTGAGGGGCGGAAGTACCAACGTTGAACCAGACTGGTGAGTTGAAAGAAAATACTTGGTGCAGCAACATCCAAGTTAGTTCGTGTTCGAAGATCTGTGCATCTTCATCAGTTGCGAAGTAACCGAACTCTTTACCAGCCTTTGTATAAGTAAGAACAACACGATCGATAACTTGCTTTAACGACCACTCGCGGTTTTCGGCACCAAGTGCGCCGCGGAAATATTTGGTAGTAACGATGGTGGAGGCATTCACTGACCAGAAGTCGGCATACTCGACGCCGCGTTGTTCGAAGATGACCTCGCCGGATTTCCAGTTGGTCTGAACAACATCGCGACGTTCCCAAGTCACTTCGTCATACGGGTGAACACCAGCAGTGGTGTAGATACGTTCTAGAACAAGGCCTTTGCCTAAAGACTTCTTGCTCACTTCGGCTGCTGGGCGGTTAACGACTGACATGTATGGTGCCTCTTCCCTCAATGGATCTTTAATGGTTTAACTAATTATTGGTTTG